>Ga0070665_100007682_pt1 | contig 10953 bp, 10 predicted proteins | sample KBSS13metaG_FD_65862 | JGI IMG/M metagenome (GOLD analysis project Ga0070665, IMG submission 65862) | Switchgrass rhizosphere microbial communities from Kellogg Biological Station, Michigan, USA - KBS S1-3 metaG | ecosystem: Host-associated > Plants > Roots > Rhizosphere > Soil ...
GTAGGCAGCCTTCGCGGCCACGGCTTCGGGGGCGCGGGGCGGCGTGCCCATGACGTCGAACACCGTGACGCGGTGGAAGGACTGCGCGAGATGCTGCGCGGCAACCCAGGCATCGCCGCCGTTGTTGCCGGGGCCCGCGACGATGACGATCGGCCCGCCGCGTTCACCGGCGATCGAGGCGGCCAGCACCGCGCTCGCACGGCCGGCCCGGTCCATCAGGGGAGGGGAAGCGTCGCGGAAGCGTTGCTCGACGACGCGCAGCTCGGCGTTGTTGAGGAGCGCGGGGGCGCTCACGGGGCGATCGCGGCGAGCGGTGTGTCGCGAACGGTGGGGCGGGCGGCGGCGGCCACGCCGGGAATGATCACGGTGTCGCGCGCCTCGGGCAGCGTCTCGGGGAAGTCGCGGCTGTAGTGCAGGCCGCGGCTTTCCTTGCGAGCGAGCGCCGAGCGCACGATGAGCTCGGCGGTCGTGACGAGGTTGCGCAGTTCCAGCAGGTCGTTGGAGACGCGGAAGCTCGAGTAGAACTCGTCGATTTCTTCTTGCAGCAATTGGATGCGGTGGCGAGCGCGCTCGAGGCGCTTGGTGGTGCGGACGATCCCCACGTAGTTCCACATGAAGCGGCGCAGCTCTTCCCACGTGTGGGCGATGATCACTTCCTCGTCGGCGTCGGTGACGCGGCTTTCGTCCCAGTCGGGCAGCTTCGGCACGGGCGTGGGGCCCTGGCCAAGGATGTGCTTCGTGGCGGCCTCGGCGAACACGAGGCATTCGAGGAGCGAATTCGAGGCGAGGCGGTTGGCGCCGTGCAGGCCGCTGCTCGCGACCTCACCCAGCGCGTACAGGCCGGGAAGCGTGGCGCACCCGTGGAGGTCGGCCACGAGGCCGCCGCACGTGTAGTGGGCTGCCGGCACGACGGGAATCGGGTCTTTCGTGATGTCGATGCCGAACTCGAGACAGCGCTCGTAGATCGTCGGGAAGTGGTGGCGGATGAACTCCGGCCCCTTGTGCGTGATGTCGAGGTACACGCAATCGAGGCCCAGGCGCTTCAGCTCGAAGTCGATGGCGCGGGCGACGATGTCGCGCGGCGCGAGCTCGGCCCGCGGGTCGTGGCGCGGCATGAAGCGCTCGCCGTCCGGCAGCCGCAGCAGGCCGCCTTCGCCGCGCACCGCCTCGCTGATCAGGAACGACTTGGCGTGCGGATGGTAGAGGCAGGTCGGGTGGAACTGGATGAACTCCATGTTGGCCACGGCACAGCCGGCCCGCCAGCCCATGGCCACGCCGTCGCCGGTGGCCGTGTCGGGGTTCGTCGTATAGAGATAGACCTTGCCGGCGCCGCCCGTGGCCAGGATGGTCTGGCGCGCCGCGATGGTCTTCACGCGGCCCGCGTCCTTGTCCAGGACGTAGGCGCCCCAGACGCGGTCCTCGCCGCCGCGCCCCAGCTTCCGGTTGGTGATGAGGTCGACCGCGATGTGGTGCTGCAGGACCTCGATGTTGGGGTGGCTCTTCACCTGGCCCACGAGGGTCTTCTGGACCGCCCGGCCGGTGGCATCGGCGGCATGGACGATCCGGCGGTGGCTGTGGCCGCCTTCCTGGGTGAGGTGCAGGCCGTCCTGGGTGCCATCTTCGCGGGTGAAGGGAACCCCTTGGGCCATCAGCCACTCCACCGACTGGCGGCCGCGCTCGACCACGAAGCGCACCGCATCGTCGTGGCAGAGGCCCGCCCCGGCGACATGGGTGTCGCGAACGTGGCTTTCGACCGAGTCGGTGCTGTCCAGGACGGCGGCGATGCCCCCCTGGGCCCAGGCGGAGGCGCCGTCCAGGAGCTCCTGCTTGGTCACCAGGGCAACGCGCCGGGTGGGGGCGAGCCGAAGGGCGGCGGAGAGTCCGGCCAGGCCGCTGCCAATGATCAGGACGTCGTAGTCAGCCACGGAAAGGATTGGACCGGGAAATGGAAAGACCTTGCAACACGTGGAACTATTTGCAACCGGCCCGCTCTATGAGCCATGCTCCATGCGCGATGACGGCAAGGGAATGAAAAACCTGACGTTTATACTACCGCAAGCGGCCACCCGGCCTTTCGTGGGTGATGTCGCTGCGCATGCCCTTACGGGTGGCGCAACCTCCACCCCGACGAGAACAACACAGGCTCCAGCCCGGATGAGCGATCGTGAAATCGACCAGCAACTGGTCGAAAAGGCCCAGCGTGGCGACAAGCGGGCTTTCGAGCTGCTGGTGATCAAGTACCAGCGCAAGCTCGAGCGGCTGCTCTCCCGCGTGATCCGCGATCCCGGCGAGATCGAGGACGTCGCCCAGGAAGCGTTCATCAAGGCCTACCGGGCCCTGCCGAACTTCCGCGGGGACAGCGCCTTCTACACGTGGCTCTACCGCATCGGCATCAACACGGCCAAGAACCACCTGATCGCGCTGGGCCGCCGGGCGCCGACCTCCACCGAGTTCCACTCGGACGAGGCGGAAGGCTTCGAGGACGCCTCGGGACTGCGCGACATCAATACACCTGAAAGCCAGTTGGCTACAAAGCAAATCGCGCAGACGGTGAACGATGCGATCGAAGCCCTGCCAGAGGAGCTGCGCACCGCGATCACGCTTCGCGAGATCGACGGCCTCTCGTACGAGGAGATCGCACAGATCATGAATTGCCCGATCGGGACGGTCCGGTCGCGCATCTTCCGGGCGCGGGAGGCGGTGGCCGAGAGGCTTCGCCCGCAACTGGGAACGAGCAAGGATCAACGCTGGTAGCGGTACGCAACGCGCAACACACAACAACCATAATCAGAACACGCAGCAGGGCGGCAACTCATGCAGGACAGGAGCAGGACATGAACCAGGAAATCTCGTCGCTGATGGATGGAGAGCTCGATACCCACGCGAGCGCCAGGACCATCGGTGATTGCTGTGCGACCCCCGAAGGCAAGCATGCCTGGGATACCTATCACCTCATCGGCGACGCGATGCGCGGCAAGGACTGCCGCCCGTTCGATGTCTCCGCCCGGGTGATGGCGGCCCTGGCGCAGGAGCCCACGGTTCTCGCACCCCGCGCCTCGAGCGCATCTCGCAGCCGCAGCTCCACCTTCGGGCGCATCGCGCTCGCGGCGGCAGCCTCGGTGGCGACCATCGGCGTCGTCGGCTGGATCGGCACGCAGGGCATGACGGGCCGCGCGCCGGAAGGCATGGCGAAGAACGAAGCCGGCGTCACCATGCAGGCCAACGTTCCCACGCTGCAGGCCAGCACGCCCGTTTCGCAGATCCGTCCGGCGGAGCCGGCGTATGCCGCGATCGAGGTGAACGACTACCTCGCCGCGCATCGCCAGATGCCGTCTCCGGACCAATACCGCACGGTTGCCAGCCGCACCCTCGTCCCGGCTCGATGATGCGCGTTACCCAGGCATGGCTTCCCGCGCTGGCCTTCGGCGCGGCCGCGGGAGCCCAGGCTGCACCCCAGGATGACCCGCTCGCGTGGCTGCAACGGGCCGCCAACGCGTCGCGCACCTCCGCCTACTCGGGCACCTTCGTCCACACCAACGGCGAGCGCACCTCCACGGTCCGCATCGCCCACGCGATCATCGATGGCGTGGAGCAGGAAAGGGTCGAGCCCCTCGAGGGCCAGCCCCACGAGATCGTCCGCCGCGGCGACGACATGATCTGCTACATGCCCGAGCAGAAGACCATGCGGCTCGACAAGCGCGTCTCCGCCCGGTTCTTCCCCTCGATCTTCCGCGGGCCGCCCGAGGCGCTCGCCGAGAACTACACGCTCAAGCTGGGCAACCAGGAACGCATGCTGGGCCTGGATTGCCAGTGGATCCGCCTCGATCCCAAGGACGCGCTCCGCTACGCGCAGCGCCTCTGCGTCGAGGTCACCACGGGCCTGCTCCTGCGCGCGCGCACGCTGAACGAGCGCAAGCAGGTGATCGAGCAATGGACTTTCACGGACCTGAAGATGGGCTCGCAGGTGGCCCGCAGCGACGTGAAGCCCACGCTGCAGTCGCGCGTGAAGAGCTGGACCACGGATGCCCAGCCTCGCGACGAGGCCAAGGGCGTGGACACGGGCTGGGAAGTGACGAACCTCCCCGCCGGCTACCGCAAGATCGGTGAAATGCGCAGGACGATGCCGGGCCGCCAGATGCCCGTCTCGCAGATCGTCCTCTCGGACGGCCTCGCGACCATCAGCGTCTTCGTGGAGCCCGCCGGCATGCCCGCGCGCCCCGCGGAGGCCGCGAGCGAGGAGGGCACCACGAGCTTCTTCGTGCGTCCCGCGGGCGACAACGTCGTCACGGTCCTGGGCGAGGTGCCCATCGCCGCCGCGCAGCAGGTCGGCCGGAGCGTCTCGCGCCGTCCTTGAACCCTTTACACTCGTCACCATCTACAACAATTAGAAGCGGTACTTTCCCTCACCATCGGGTGCTGCTCCGCAGGAGCACCCGCTGAAAAGGATTCCCACATGACACAACGATTGAATACCCTCGCGGTCGGCATTGCCGTCGCGCTGGGCATCGCCGGCGCCGGCGCGCTCACCTTCTCGCACAACCCGTCCGCCAATGCGCAGGCGCAGGCTCCGGCCGCCCCCGTGCAGCTGGCCCAGGCGCCGATCACCACGCCTTCGGGCGCGCAGCTGCAGGTGCTGCCCGACTTCGCGGACCTCGTGGACAAGTACGGCCCCGCGGTCGTCAACATCAACACCACCACGCGCAAGGCGCAGGCCGCCCTGAACGTGCCCGGCCTCTCCGAGGACGATCCGTTCTACGAGTTCTTCCGCCGCTTCATGCCGCCGGAAGGCCGTGGCGCCCCCGAAGGGCGCGGTGCGCCCAAGGGCGAAGGCAAGTCGGCCCCCGAGCAGCGCCGCGGTCCCGCGCGTCCGCTCGGCCTCGGATCCGGCTTCGTCATCTCGCAAGATGGCTACATCGTCACCAATGCGCACGTGGTCGAGAACGCGGACGAGATCACCGTTCGCTTCACCGACAAGCGCGAGCTGAAGGCCAAGGTCATCGGCACCGACAAGCGCAGCGACGTCGCGGTGATCAAGGTCGAGGCCACGGGCCTGCCGGTCGTGAAGGTCGGCAACTCCAGCAAGGCGCGCGTCGGCGAATGGGTGATCGCCATCGGCTCGCCGTTCGGCTTCTCCAACACGGTGACCGCCGGCATCATCAGCGCCACCAGCCGCGAGAACCTCTCCGACCCGAACATGGATGCAGTCCCCTTCATCCAGACGGACGTCGCGGTGAACCCGGGCAACTCCGGCGGCCCGCTGCTGAACCTCAAGGGCGAAGTGATCGGCATCAACTCGCAGATCTTCTCGCGCACGGGCAGCTTCGCCGGCATCTCGTTCTCCATCCCCATCGACTTCGCGATGAACGTCGCGAGCCAGCTCCAGGCGGGCGGGCGCGTGACGCGCGGGCGGATCGGCGTCTCGATCTCCACCGTGACCAAGGACATCGCCGAGTCGCTGAGCCTGCCCAAGGCGCAGGGCGCCGTCATCGGCCGCATTGAGGACGATTCCCCGGCCGGCAAGGCGGGCCTGCAGGCGGGCGACGTGGTGCTGAAGATCGACGGCAAGACGATCGACGGCTCCCCGGACCTCTCGCGCTACGTGCGCCAGGTGAAGCCGGGCAACAAGATCAACGTGACGGTCTGGCGCGACGGCAAGACCCGCGACATCCCCGTCACCGTGGCCGAGCTGAAGGAAGACGGCGAGACCACCAAGGTCGCCGCCGCGAAGGCGAAGTCCGAGGTGAAGACCACCAAGCTGGGCGTGGCCGTCACCGAGATGAAGGACGACGTGAAGAAGAAGCTCAAGGTCACCGGCGGCGTCGAGGTCGAGGCCGTGGACGGCTCGGCCCTCGCCGCGGGCATCCAGCCGGGCGACGTGATCCTGCGCGTGAACAACGTCTCGATCACGAACGTGAAGTCCTTCAACGACGCCATCGCCAAGCTCGACGTGAAGAAGCCGGTCACCCTGGTGATCGCCGACGAGAGCGGCACGCGCATCGTGCCCTTCCGCCCGGACGAAGGTTGAAGCCGAAGCTGACGGTACTCTCCCGCGAGTACTGCCATCTTTGCGAGGACATGATCTCGGCCCTGCAGCAGTTGCAGGGCCGATTTTCTTTCGACATCGAGGTGGTGGACGTCGACAACCACCCCCGGCTCGAGGAAAAGTGGGGCGAGAAGGTCCCGGTGCTCCTCGACGGCGAGATCGAGATCTGCCACTACCACCTGGACGTCTCGGCGCTGGATGCGCGGCTGGCCCGAATGAAGTAGAATGTTGCACCGCAAAAGGCCACGTTTTCGTGGCCTTTTTCGCGTGTAAAGGCATCTTTCGCAATGGACCACATCCGCAACTTCTCCATCATCGCGCACATCGACCACGGGAAATCCACCCTGGCCGACCGCATCATCGAGCGCACCGGCGGCCTCTCCTCCCGGGAGATGGAGTCGCAGGTGCTGGACTCCATGGACCTCGAGCGCGAGCGCGGCATCACCATCAAGGCCCAGACGGCGGCGCTGTCGTACAAGGCCCGCGACGGCCGTGAATACCGCCTGAACCTGATCGACACCCCCGGCCACGTGGACTTCTCGTACGAGGTCTCACGCTCGCTCTCCGCCTGCGAGGGCGCGCTGCTGGTCGTGGATGCGTCCCAAGGCGTCGAGGCCCAGACGGTCGCCAACTGCTACACCGCCACCGAGCTCGGCGTGGACGTGGTGCCGGTCCTGAACAAGATCGACCTCCCGTCGGCCCAGCCCGACCGCGTGATCCAGGAGATCGAGGAAGTGATCGGGATCGACGCGACCGACGCCGTCTTCTGCAGCGCCAAGACGGGCGAGGGCGTGGACGACGTGATCGAGGCCGTGATCGCGCGCATCCCGCCGCCCAAGGGCGATCCCACGGGCCCGCTGAAGGCCCTGATCATCGATTCCTGGTTCGACAACTACGTGGGTGTCGTCATCCTCGTTCGCGTGAAGGACGGCATCCTCAAGCCCAAGGACAACATCCTGCTGATGGCCACGGGTGCCAAGCACCTGGTCGAGCAAGTGGGCGTCTTCACGCCGAAGTCGCTGCAACGCGAGAGCCTGGCGCGGGCGAGGTGGGCTTCATCATCGCCGGCATCAAGGAGCTGAAGGACGCGAAGGTGGGCGACACCGTCACCACCGTCGAGCGCCCGGCCGCCGAGCCGCTGCCCGGCTTCAAGGAGATCCAGCCGCAGGTGTTCGCGGGCCTCTATCCGGTGGAATCGAACCGCTACGAGGCGCTGCGCGACGCGCTCGCCAAGCTGCAGCTGAACGACTCGTCGCTTCGCTACGAGCCGGAGACCTCGCAGGCCCTCGGCTTCGGCTTCCGCTGCGGCTTCCTGGGCCTGCTGCACATGGACATCGTGCAGGAGCGCCTCGAGCGCGAGTACGACATGGAGCTGATCACCACGGCGCCGACGGTGATCTACCAGCTGGCGCTGCGCGACGGCACCGTGATCGACATCGACAATCCGTCCAAGCTGCCCGACGCGTCGAAGATCGAGGAGATCCGCGAGCCCATCATCCGCGCCACGATCATCATGCCGAACGAATACGTGGGGCCTGTGATCACGCTGTGCGAGATGAAGCGCGGCACGCAGGTGAACATGCAGTACGCGGGCCGGCAGGTGATCCTCACGTACGACATGCCGTTGAACGAGATCGTGATGGATTTCTTCGACAAGCTGAAGAGCAACTCGCGCGGCTACGCGTCGCTCGACTACGAATTCCGCGAATTCCGCGCCGGCGACCTCGTGAAGCTCGACATCCTGATCAACGGCGACAAGGTCGATGCCCTGTCGCTGATCGTGCACCGCGAGACCGCCAAGTACCGCGGCCGCGAGCTCGCCTCGCGCATGCGCACGCTCATTCCCCGCCAGATGTTCGACGTGGCGGTGCAGGCGGCCATCGGCTCGGACGTGGTGGCGCGGGAGAACATCAAGGCCCTGCGCAAGAACGTGCTCGCCAAGTGCTACGGCGGCGACATCTCGCGCAAGCGCAAGCTCCTCGAGAAGCAGAAGGCCGGCAAGAAGCGCATGAAGCAGGTCGGAAACGTCGAGATTCCCCAGGAAGCCTTTCTCGCAATTCTTCAGGTGGAGAGCAAGTAATGCAGCAAGGCGGACTGGACTGGGAAATGATCGCGATGGTGGCCGCGGCGCTGTCGTTCGCGCTGATCGGCTGGGATTTCGTGACCACGCGCGGCGGTGCGCTTCGCTCCGAGGCCCGCAAGGGCCTGCTCGAAGTCGCCTGGCCGGTGCTCTTCATCGCGCTGATGGGCCTCATGCTCAAGTTCACCGACTTCGCCGCCGTGCTGCTGATGGCCGCGGTCCTCACGGGCCTGATCTGGCTCTACGACGCGAAGTTCGCCCGCCCGCGCCGCAGCTCCGGCACCGCCGAGCCGATCGTGGTCGACATGGCGCGCGCCTTCTTCCCCGTGATCATCGTGGTGTTCCTGATCCGCTCGTTCTGGGTCGAGCCGTTCAAGATCCCGTCGGGCTCGATGAAGCCGACGCTCCTCGTGGGCGACTTCATCCTCGTGAACAAGTACACCTACGGCATCCGCCTGCCGGTCATCAACAAGAAGATCGTCGAGATCAACCCCGTCGATCGCGGCGACGTGGTCGTGTTCCGCTACCCGGTCGATCCTTCGGTGGACTACATCAAGCGCGTGGTGGGCATTCCCGGCGACGTGGTGGAGTTCCGCAACAAGCGCCTCGCGATCAACGGAGCGCCGGTCGCGGTGCAGGCCTCGGGCTTCTACACCGACGCCGAGGTGAACTACACGCGCCTGCCGCAGTTCATCGAGAAGCTGGGCAACCACAACCATCGCATGATGGTCGTGCCGTCGCAGCCCGTGGTGGACCTGGCGCAGGTCCGTCAATTCCAATACCGCGACAATTGCGAATACAATGACGAAGGATTCCGCTGTACGGTCCCGCAGGGTCACTACTTCATGATGGGTGACAACCGGGACCAGAGCAGCGACAGCCGGTACTGGGGCTTCGTGCCCGACGACCACATCAAGGGCAGGGCATTCCTCGTGTGGATGAATTTCGGCGACCTGAAGCGCATCGGCAACGGCATCGAATAGGATTCGGGGAGGATCCAATGATGAGGAAGCAACGCGGCATCACCCTGATGGGCGCCATCGGGGGCATGGTCATCATCGGCTTCGTGGGACTCTTCGCAGCGAAGCTGCTCCCGAGCTACATCGAATACTTCGCCGTGAAGAAGATCTTCGCCTCCATGGAGCAGGCGGGCGACTTCAAGGGCAGCGTGCGCGAGATCCGCAACGCCTTCGACAAGCGCAACTCGATCGAGGGTGCGCAGTCCGTGAAGGGCGACGACCTCGAGGTCACGAAGGAAGGCGGCGAAGCCGTCGTCACCGCCGCGTGGTCGGTGAAGGTGCCGATGATCTACAACTTCTCGGCGTGCCTCGACTTCGTCGCGACCAGCGCCAAGTAGAGCCGGCCGGCGCCCTGGCGCCGGAAGGCCTGACGCGCCTCGAGGAAGCCCTCGGCCACCGCTTCGCCGACCCGGCGCACGCCGCGCGCGCGCTCACCCACCGCAGCTTCGGAACGCCCCATAACGAGCGCCTGGAGTTCCTCGGCGACTCGCTGCTGAACTGCGCGGTCGCAACGCTTCTCTACGAACGCTTTCCGAAGCATCCCGAAGGCGACCTCTCGCGCCTGCGCGCCCAGCTCGTGAAGCAGGCCACGCTCTTCGAAGCGGCCCAGCGCATGGGCCTGGGCGAGTGGCTGCGCCTGGGCGAGGGCGAGCTGAAGAGCGGGGGCTTCCGGCGCCCGTCCATCCTCGCCGATGCGCTCGAGGCCGTGCTGGGCGCGGTGTACCTGGACGGCGGGTTCGACGCCGTGCGCGGCGCCGTGGAGCGCCTGCTGGCCGATGCGCTCGACGATGCCGGGCGCCACCCGGTCGACAAGGATCCGAAAACCGCCCTGCAGGAAGCGCTGCAGGGGCGCAAGCTTCCGTTGCCGCGCTACACCGTCCTCACGACGGCGGGCGAGGCCCATGAACAGGTCTTCACCGTGGAGTGCCGAGTGGACGAGTTGAGTGTCACCGTGCAGGGCAGCGGCACCAGCCGCCGGGCCGCCGAGCAGGACGCGGCCGCCAAGGCGCTGGAAAAGCTCGACGCCGAGCGCGCGAAGAGGCGGGCATGAGCAAGCAGGCCTTCCGCACCGGCACCGTGGCGATCGTGGGCCGGCCCAACGTCGGCAAGTCCACGCTCGTGAACCAGCTCGTCGGCGCGCACGTGGCCATCACCTCGCGGAAGGCCCAGACCACGCGCCACCGCATCAACGGCCTGCTCACCAACAGCGACACGCAGTTCATCTTCGTGGACACGCCGGGCTTCCAGACGCGCCACACCAACGTGCTGAACAAGCGCATGAACCGCACCGTGCAGCAGGTGCTGTCGGAAGTGGACGTGATCGTGATGGTCGTGGAGGCGTGGGCACCGGACGAGCGCGACGAGCCCATCCTCGAGATGCTGCCGGACAAGGTGCCGGTGATCCTCGCGCTGAACAAGGTGGACCGCATCAAGGACCGCGCGAAGTTCGCGCAGGTGCTCACCACGTGGGCGGCGCGCCGCGACTGGGCCGCGCTGGTTCCGGTGAGCGCGGAGAAGGGCACGGCGACGAAGGCGCTCCTCTACGAGATCCGCAAGCTCCTGCCCGAAGCCCCGCCGATCTTCGACGCCGACGACATCACGGATCGCTCCGAGCGCTTCCTCGCCGCGGAGCTCGTGCGCGAGCGCGTCTTCCGGCTGCTGGGCGACGAGCTGCCGTATTCGACGGCGGTGGTGATCGAATCCTTCGAGACCGAACCCTCGCCGCAGACCCCGGAGGGGTTCCGCCGCATCCACGCCACCATCTTCGTCGACCGCGACAGCCACAAGGCGATCGTGATCGGCGAGAAGGG
>Ga0070665_100007684_pt1 | contig 10952 bp, 8 predicted proteins | sample KBSS13metaG_FD_65862 | JGI IMG/M metagenome (GOLD analysis project Ga0070665, IMG submission 65862) | Switchgrass rhizosphere microbial communities from Kellogg Biological Station, Michigan, USA - KBS S1-3 metaG | ecosystem: Host-associated > Plants > Roots > Rhizosphere > Soil ...
CCGCCGTCGGCTCGGCCGCGGAAGCCGGCAGTGCAGCCGCACCCGCACCTGCCGCCGATGGCAGTGCAGCCGCCGCCGATACCGGCAGCGGTGCCGGCAGCGCGGCGAAGGGCCCGATGATCACCGTCGTGCCGTGTCCGGCCATTCTGGGCCACTCGGTCGTCGGGCCGGATCTCAACCCGTATCCGAGCGTGACGAAGGTCGGCGACTACGAAGTGCCGATGAACGAGCCCGTGCGGTTCGAGCTCGGCGCGCAGGATCTGCTCAACGACACGCCGGACGGTGCCGGTATCGCGGTCCAGGCGAACGCGCCGACGTGCCTCCTGTTCAAGAAGGCCGCCACCTATCCGGTCCACTCGTCGTCGAATGCGCACGGCTCGATCAAGGTGAAGGCCTGGTACGACGTGCTCGCCGACATGAACATCGAGGAGCAGGGCACGTTCTGGATGCCCAAGGCGGTCAACAAGGTCGCCGACGACTCCGACCTGATGTTCTATTCCGTGCTCGCGCTCTCGATCTTCTTCTTCGCCGGCATCGCGTTCTGCACCATCTACTTCGTCATCAAGTATCGCCATCGCCCCGGCCACAAGGCCGAGCCGTCGGCGAGCCACAACGACACGATGGAGATCACGTGGACCGTGATCCCGACGCTGATCACCGTGTTCCTGTTCTGGTACGGCTGGCAGTCGTACATCCGCGTGGTCACGCCGCCGAACGCGGCCGTCGAGATCGACGTGCTCGCGTGGCGGTGGAACTGGCAGTTCACGCACCAGAACGGCGTCACCGACTCGGATCTGCACGTGCCCGCGGGCGTGCCGGTGCGGCTCGTGATGACCTCGAAGGACGTGATCCACAGCTTCTACGCGCCGGCGATGCGCGTGAAGCAAGACGTGCTGCCGCGCCGGTTCACGTACGCGTGGTTCGAACCGACCAAGCCCGGCACGTACCGGCTCACGTGCGCCGAGTACTGCGGGACGAGCCACGCGCAGATGGCGTGTCTCGCGACCGATGACACGGGCCACTGCACGCGACGTGCAGTCGTCGTCGTGCACAAGGACCTCGCCGAGTACAAGAAGTACCTCGACGACAAGCTCGCCGATCAGATGAACCTGCCGCCGATCGAGCTGGGCAAGATGCTCTACGAGAAGAAGGGCTGCAACCAGTGCCACACCGTCGACGGTAGCCCGCGTGTCGGCCCGTCGTGGAAGCAGCCCGACTGGGGCAAGATGATCACGATGGATGGGGGCGAGCAGGTGAAGATGGACGAGAACTACGTTCGCGAGTCCATCCTCGTGCCGGCCGCGAAAGCGCGACCGGGCTTCCAGAAGGGCGCGATGCCGACCTTCGACACGCTGAAGGACACCGAAATCGCCGGCCTGATCGCTTACATCAAGTCGCTGAAGCAGTGAGGACGAACATGGCGACCGAAGAAAGCATCCCCGAATCGCTCAAGACGCTGCCTCAGGCTCCGGTTTCGGAGCCCGACTTCCTTCACATCACCAAGGGATGGAAGAGCTGGGCCTTCACGCTCGATCACAAGCGGATCGGCATGATGTACCTGTTCGGCATCCTGTTCTCGCTGCTGCTCGGCGGCTCGTTCGCGCTGCTGCTGCGCACCGAGCTGTGGGCACCGGGCAAGACGATCGTCGGACCCGATACCTACAACCAGTTCTTCACGCTGCACGGCGCCGTGATGGTGTTCCTGGTGATCATCCCGGGCATCCCTGCCGCGCTCGGCAACATCATCATGCCGATCCAGCTCGGCGCGCCGGACGTCGCGTTCCCGCGGCTCAACCTCGCGTCGTTCTATCTGTGGTGCTCGGGCGCGCTGCTGCTCGTGCTCACGATCCCGTTCGGCGGCCTCGACACCGGCTGGACGCTCTACACGCCGTACTCGCTCGAGACCAAGACGGCCGTCATGGTCGCGACGTCGGGCGTGTTCCTGCTCGGCTTCTCGTCGATCTTCACGGGCCTCAACTTCCTCGTCACGATCCACAAGTTCCGCCCGCAGGGCATGGGCTGGTTCCAGCTGCCTCTCAACATCTGGGCGATCTACGGCACCGCGATCATGCAGGTGCTCGCGACGCCGGTGCTCGGCATCACCGTCCTCTTGCTCACCGTCGAGCGGTTCGCGCACATCGGCATCTTCGATCCGACGATGGGCGGCGACCCGGTGCTGTTCCAGCACTTCTTCTGGTTCTACTCGCACCCGGCCGTCTACATCATGATCATCCCGGGCATGGGCGTGATCAGCGAGCTGATCTCGGTCTACGCGCGCAAGCCGATCTTCGGCTACCGGTTCGTCGCGTACTCGTCGCTGTCGCTCGCGCTCCTGTCGTTCCTCGTGTGGGGCCACCACATGTTCGTGTCGGGCCAGTCGCGCCTCGCGAACATGGTGTTCTCGGCGCTGACGTTCACCGTCGGCATCCCGTCGGCGATCAAGGTCTTCAACTGGGTCGCGACGCTCTACAAGGGCGACATCCGGCTCAAGACCGGCATGATCTACGGCCTGTCGTTCCTGCTGCTGTTCACGATCGGCGGCTTGACCGGCCTGTTCCTGGGCATCCTATCGGTCGACGTCCACCTCCACGACACGTACTTTGTGGTCGCGCACTTCCACTACGTGATGATGGGCTCGACGCTCGTCGCGTTCCTCGGCGCGCTCCACCACTGGTGGCCGAAGTTCACCGGCCGCATGTACAACGAGGCCGTCGGTCAGCTGTGCGGCCTGGGCGTGTTCGTCGGCTTCAACATCACGTTCCTGCCGCAGTTCGTGATGGGTGCGCGCGGCATGCCGCGTCGCTACTGGGACTACGACCCGCAGTATCAAATCTTCCACCAGATCTCGACGATCGGCGCGTACATCCTCGGCTTCTCGATCTTCATCTCGGTCGTGTCGCTGATCGCGTCGTTCAAGTACGGCAAGAAGGCGGCGCGCAACCCGTGGGGCGGTAGCTCGCTCGAGTGGTCGGCGCCGACGCCGCCGACGCTCTACAACTTCGAGAAGCCGCCGGTCGTCCACGAGCTCTACAACTACGACGACCTCGTCGAGGTCGCGCCGGATCGCTGGGAGCGCCTGTCCGATGCGCCCGAGCTGCAGGACGCGAAGAAGGAAGCGCACTGATGTCTGCCAGCGATCACGACGGCCACGGTCACGACGACCACGGCCATGGCGACGACCATGGTCACGGTCACGCCGGCCAGTCACGGTTCATCCAGCACCACTACGACGACGCGAAGCACCAGTTCGACTCCGGCAAGTTTGGCATCTGGCTGTTCTTGGCGCAGGAGGTGCTGTTCTTCTCGGCGCTGTTCGTCGCGTACGTGCTCTATCGGGTGCACCACCCGGAGATCTACTCGTACGCGCACAAGTGGCTCGACGTGAAGTACGGCGCGATCAACACCGCCGTGCTGATCTTCTCGAGCCTCACCGCGGCGTGGGCCGTCCGTGCGGCCCAGCTCGGTCAGAAGAAGCTGTTGATCGCGTGTCTAGCCACGACGATCGTGTGTGCCTGCACGTTCCTCGGCATCAAGTACATCGAGTACCACCACAAGTGGAAAGAGCAGATTCTGTTCGGCAAGTTCTTCGACCCGTGCGTGTCGCCGGGCGGCGAGGAGCTGATCACCCGCAAGAACAAATGCGAAGGCACCAAGTCGACCGTGCAGTTCGACGAGGCCGCGGGTAAGCCGACGGCCGGTTGCTTCGAGATCTCGAAGCTCGACCTCGATCCCGACCGCGTCGGCATCCAGGCCGACTGTCAGGTCAGCGAGGTCAAGATCTCGAAGGGCGCCGACGGCAAGGAAGTCGAAGGCGCGAGCCGGCCGATCACCAACCGATGCAAGGACGAGCTCGTCGAGCTGCTCGAGAAGACCGAGAGCGGCGGCAAGGTCGGCCACGTCGCGACACACGAGACGCCGAAGCCGGCCGAAGAGGCACAAGGCCAGCAGTTCCCGTGCTGGCGCCCGTCGTTTCAGCCGTTCGTGTGCCTCGACGCGACCGATGCCGACAAGCGACTGCACGGCCAAGGCTCGAAGCCGACGGCCGGCATCCTCGTCGAGTACGGTGACGAGCTCGAGCGCCACGACGTCAAGATCAACGCGACGTGCAAGGAGCGCCCGGTCACGCCGCCGCCGTCCGACGTCCACGCCGACAAGACCAACACGCCCGAAGAAGGCGTCAAGGCCGTGCAGCCGCTGCACGAGCTGACCACGCACGAGGAGCACGAGCTCGAAGCGCTGGGCCCACCGCCCGAGCACACGGGCATGTTCCTGACGATCTACTTCGCGATGACCGGCCTCCACGGCGTCCACGTGTTGGTCGGCATCCTCGTGTTCATCTGGCTGCTATTCCGCGCGATCCGCGGCGACTTCACATCTGACTACTTCGGTCCGGTCGACTTCTCGGCGCTGTACTGGCACATCGTCGACTTGATCTGGATCTTCCTGTTCCCGCTCCTCTACCTCATCCACTGAGGCACCCAATGGCATCCGCAGAACATCACGACGATCACGCCGATCACGGGATCGCTCACGTCGCGACGATGAAAACTCTCGTCGCGACCGGAACCACGCTGTTGTTCCTCACGCTGCTGACGGTGCTCGCGACGCGGGTCGACTTCGGCGCCAACATCAACCTGGCCGTCGCCATGGTGATCGCGGTGACCAAGGCAACCCTCGTAGTCCTGTTCTTCATGCACCTTCGCTACGATCGTCTGTTCCACACGGTCGTTTTCGTAAGTGCATTGTGCGCCGCTTCGCTGTTTGTCGGGTTCACGTTGATGGATACTTCGCAGTACCAGCACACCAACATCTGGGACCCGTCGGCTCCGCCCCCGGCTCCCGTTGGTTGGCGCCCAACCGGCTAGGAGGGTACTGTGGGACCTGACGCTCTCGGATCCATGTTCGCTGCACCGGCCATGCTCGGTGCCTTCGCCGCTGCAGGGTTCATCGCGTTCTCGTACTTCCTGCTGACGCTGGACCGCGGTCGCACGAACAGTCCGAGCAAGGACGACACGCAAGCTGGTATCAAGGTCGTGTTGTTCGCGCTGGTGATCGCCGGCGTCGCGATGACCGCCGCGGGTCTCACCGAGTTCCTGTCGTTCGCGCTGGGCGGCTTCAAGGGCGGAAGCGGTCCGGTCAAGCACGCGCTGCCGACGATCCTCGTCGGTGCGCTCACGGTCGTGGTGGCCGCGAAGGCGTTCCTGCCGCGCACCAACAACTCGACGCATCGCCAGGTCGAGCGCTACGCGCTGGGTCTGCTCGGGTTCGCCTACGCGATGATGGCGATCGTCGCGCTCGACGGCGTGCTCGTCGATCTGTTCAACGACCAGCCGTGGGCCGTGACCTCTAGCTCGCTGTCCGGCCTCGTCGTCGGCATCGTCGTCGCAGGCTTCTCGATCCCGCGCTTCGGTTCGCTGTCGGGCTGGACCGCGCCAGTGGCTCCGCCGCCGCCGCAGATGCCGCAGCAGGGGTACCCCCCGCAAGGCGGCGGCTATCCTCCGCAAGGCGGCGGCTATCCCCCGCAAGGTGGCGGCTATCCCCCGCAGGGCGGCGGCTATCCTCCGCAGGGCGGCGGCTATCCTCCGCAAGGCGGCGGCTATCCCCCGCAGGGCGGCTACGGCCGATAGGGACGCTCTCCACTAGCTCAACCTGAGCCCGATCAAACGACTGAAATCGTTAGACCGGCGAGGGACGGACTAAACCGAGGCCGATTCTTCAGTCGGCCAGCTGATCCTCGATCGCTTCGGCGAGCGCGGACGCCAGCTGCGCCTGCACGGCGGGATCCGCGAGCTCGCGGCCCTCGACCGGATGGTCGATGAAGCCGACCTCGACGAGCACGGCCGGCATCGTCGCGCCGAGCAGCACGTGATGCGAGTCCTGCCGCACACCGCGGTCGCCGGCGTCGCCGCGCCGCTCGCGCAGCGCGTGCTGGATCCGCTCGGCGAGATCGGCGGCTTCCCATTGCGACGCCCCGCGTTCGACGTCGTCGAGCACGAGCGCGGTCTCGCGATCGACGCCGGGCCGCGGCGTCACGACATCGGCGCGCAGGGCCCGGCCGTCGACGTCGACGCCCTTCGTCGTCAGCACGTAGGTCTCGTAGCCGTGCTGCGTGCGCGTCGGCGACGCGTTGCAGTGGATGCTGATGAACAGATCGGCATCGAGCGCGTCGGCGCGCGCGACCCGCTGGCGCAGCGTGAGCGTCCGATCGTCGTCGCGCGTGAGCTCGACCGCGATCCCGTGGCCGCGCAGCTGGGTCGCGACTTGCTCGGCAAGCGCGAGCGTCAACTGCTTCTCGTACAGGCCGCTCACGGCGCCCCGCGCGCCGGAATTCGAGCCACCGTGACCCGGGTCGAGCACGACCAGCGACCGTCCGGCGGCCGCCGGCGACGCGATCGCGGCCATAAACAGCACGCTGGCGAGCTTCACCGCGAAAGGATCTCGTGGCTTAGCGGCGCGGGGTAGTTTTCAGCGATCCCGTTGACGCAAGTTGCGTACAAAGCTACGGTTTTCGGCACTTGTCTGTTCGGCGACATCGTCAGGCTGCGGGGCTCGGGGCGCCATCCACCGTCTTGCTCGTGATCGCGTTACTCGAAGTCGCGATCAATCGCGTCGCCGTGCCGTTGCTTCGACCGTCGTCGGGCATGCCGCCGGCGTGGCACACCAAGCTCGATTACGTCGGACTCTTCATCTTCTACTTCGCCGGCACGCTCGCTGCGTTCGTCGTCGCTGCGCGCTGCATCGAAGCGCTGCGCACGCGGCGCGGTGTGCGCGATCTCGTCGCGCACGGCATCGTCGCGGTCGCGGCGATCCTCGCAGCGCTGCCGCTCGTCGTCGATCCGCCCGAGGTGCTTACCGTCGCGCTCGAGGTCGCGTTCGCGGCCGCGGTGATCGCACTCGTCGTCGACGCGCTCGGCCGCGCTCGCGATCCCGCGCTCGCGATCGGCGTGTGCGTCGTCGCGATCCCGCTGCTTCTCCACGGCGTGAACGCGATCGGCACGCGCTACATCTGGCCCGACGCCGCGTGGGACGTGCCGACGACGACGCTCCAGCACGCGGGCGTGTTGATGCTGTCGCTGGCCGCGCTGATCTCGCCGTACGTGTTCGCGCCGCGGCCGTTCTCGCGCGCGGTCACGCGGCCGGGGCCGGTGCTGTTCGCGATGGCGGTCGCCGCGATCGGCGCGATCGCAGCGCGCACGTGGTACGCGCAGATCGCGAAAGGCGCGGCGCTTGCGATCGGCGTCGAGCTCGAGCCGAACGCGGCCGATCCGCGGCTCGCGCTGTACTTGCTGTCGATCGCGACGCTCGCGTGGACGCTGGCCTCGTGCGCGATCGCGGCCTCGCCGGCGCGCCGCCGCGTCGGTGCGGGCGTCGCGTTCATCGTGCTCGGCGGCTACGCGTTTCACTGGCCGAATCATTTCCTGTTGCCGCTGCTCGGGCTCGCGCTGATCGCGGAGGCGTCGTACACGGTGCGCGACGAGGAGCTGTCGGCGCAGCCGATCGCGACCGACACGCCGCCGATCGCCGACGCCGCGTGGGCGAGCTACGTGACCGCGATCAAGGCCGCGCTCGACCGCACGATGGCCGACGTCCACACGCTGACGACGCGCGGCGACGGCAACCTCGTGACGTCGCTGATCGTCGCCGAGGCGGCCGGCTTGCCGGTGCGCGTGCGCATCGATCGGATCGACGACAGCGTGATCGCGCTCGACATCGTCGTCGGCCGCGAGATCGACGAGGTCCGCGGCGCGACGTTCACGCTGTGGGCGATCCCGGACCGCGGGCTCGGCGTCAATCCGAGCGGGCCGCCGGCCGCGCCGATGCTCAAGTCCGGCGATCACGCGTTCGATCATCGCTTCAAGCTGCGCGGCAACGCGCTCGCGCTGCAAAAGCTGTTCGACAGCGGCCTGCGCGCGCGTGCGGTCGCGGTGCTCGACGGCTGGCTCGCATACTGGGACCGCGAAGGCTTGCGCTATCGCGTCTATCCCGGCCGCGGCGCGCCGCTCGATCATCCGATGCCGCTCTCCGATCTCGCGACCGGCCGTCAGGTCGGCGCGGAGCGCTTGCAGGCCGTCGTCGAGCTCGTCGTGGCGATCGCGTCGCGCGGCATCGAAGTCGTGGCCGACGCGCCGACCACGCTCGACATCGAAACGAGGGACGTATCGTGAAGTCGTTCGCCATGCTTGCCGTCCTCGCTGCGTGCGAGGCTCCCGCGGTGGTCGCGCCCACGCCGGCGTGGATCGCCGATACCAGCACGTTCACGCCGGGCGGCCAGGAATCGGCCGCGCTCGTCGATCAGTATCGCGGCGTCGCCGACAAGATCATCGCGTACGCGCACGCCGATCGCGGCGCGTACGCCAAGCTGTCGACGCTCACCGACACGATCGGCCACCGGCTCGCCGGCTCGCCGGAGCTCGACAAGGCGATCGCGTGGGCCGCGCAGGCGATGAAGGACGACGGCCTCGACGTCCACACCGAAAAAGTCATGGTGCCGCACTGGGTGCGCGGCGCCGAATCCGGCGCGATCCTCACGCCGACCGCGCGGTCGTTGCATCTGATCGGGCTCGGCGGCTCGGTCGCGACGCCCAAGGGCGGCATCACCGCGCCGGTCGTCGTCGTGCACTCGTTCGAGGAGCTCGCGAAGAAAGGCGAAGCGGTCAAGGGCGCGATCGTGCTCTACGACGTCGCGATGCCGGCGTACACCGACGCCGACGGCGCCGGCTACGGCACCGTCGTGCGCTATCGCTTCGGCGGCCCGAGCGCGGCGGCCAAGCTCGGCGCGGTCGGCGCGTTCGTGCGCTCGGTGACCGCGCATTCGCTGTCGACGCCGCACACCGGCTCGACCGCGTACGCCGACAACGTGCCCAAGATTCCGGCCGCGGCGGTCTCCGTCGAGGATGCCGAGCTGCTCGATCGGCTGTCGCAGCGCGGGCCGGTCACCGTGCACTTCGAGCTCGACGAGCAGCAGTTGCCCGACGTCGAGTCGGCGAACGTGATCGGCGAGCTGCGCGGCAGCGACAAGCCCGACGAGGTCGTCGTGATCGGCGGCCACATCGATTCGTGGGACGTCGGCCAGGGCGCCAGCGACGACGGCACCGGCATCACGATGATGATGGAGGTGCTGCGCGTCATGAAGCAGCTGCACCTGCAGCCCCATCGCACGATCCGCGCCGTGCTGTTCGTCAACGAGGAGAACGGCGTGCGCGGCGCGAAGGCGTATGCCGAGGCGCACAAGGACGAGCTGCCGAAGACCGTGATGGCGCTCGAGTCCGACAGCGGCGGGTTCGCGCCGCAGGGCTTTCACGTCGCAGGTGTCGACAAGGATGCGACGGCGCGGATCACCAACCGCGTGGCCGCGATCGCGACGTTGCTCGGCGCGATTCGCGCGACGCGCGTGCGCTCGAGCGACGAAGCCGGCACCGATGTCGATCCGATGAAGGCCGCGGGCGTGCCGCAGGTCGGGCTGTGGGTCGACGGTCGGCACTACTTCGACTACCACCACACCGACGCCGACACGCTCGACAAGGTCGATCCGCAGGAGCTCGCCGATTGCGTCGCGACGGTCGCGGTGATCGCGTACATCGCAGCCGACATGCCGGACCGGCTCGACGCGAAGTGAGCTGGCTCGACGTCGGGACCGACCGCTTCGAGCAACGCGATGCGATCGTGGTGCTCGGCGCTCGGCTCGGCCGCGGCGATTCGCTCACGCCGGTGCTCGAGGAGCGCGTGCGCGTCGCGGCGGAGCTGTTCGCCGCCGGTGCGGCGCCGCGCGTGATCCCGACGGGCGGCGTGACCGGGCATGCGCGCCGCGCCGAGGCCGACGTGCTCGCCGACGCGCTGGTCGCAGCGGGCGTGCCGCGCGAGGCGATCGCGATCGAGCGCCACGCGCTGACGACGCGCGACAACGCCGAGCTGGTCGCGCGCATGGTGCCGGGCGCGCGCGTCTGGCTGGTCACGCAGCCGTTTCACACGCGCCGCGCCGAGCGGCTGTTTCGCGCGGCCGGGCTCGACGCGCGCGCGTGGCGGATCGCCGGCGGCCTTCAAGATCGCGACCCGCGGCGGGCGCGGCGCTGGATCGCGCGCGAGTACGCGGCGTGGCTGAAGCTACTGGTTCGGCGTTGAGTGCAGCCGCAGCTCGATCGGCGCGCCGCTGGGATCGGCGAGCTTGTCGCCGACGACGATCGCGAGCCGATCCTCGGGCACGCCCTGCTCGATGAAGTGCCAGCGCACCGCATCGGCGCGCTTCTTCGCGAGCTCGCCCTTCGGATCGTCGGGCGCGGCGTGCGAGACGATGTCGATCTTCAGGCGCGGGTGCGTGTGCATCATGTCGAGCGCCGGCGTGAACGCGCTCGCCGCCGCCTCGGTGATGCGCACGCGATGCGGCTCGAAGCGCGCGGCCTTCGCCGCGGCCAACCCCGAGGCGATATCCGCCGGGATGGTATCGGGGCAGCCATCGGCATCCTCGAATCCGTTCACCGTCTCGGCATCGTGCGGACAGCCATCTTGTGCGTCCGGCAGCCCATCTTTGTCGGTGTCCTCGTTCGGATCGGGCGTCGGCATCGGCGTCGGTGGAGGCGGATCTTCGATCGGCTGCGGCGGTGTCGCCTGCGGTGGTGGTGGCGTCGGCACGGTCGCGGCGACGACCGGCTGGCGTTCCTCGATCGGCGCGACATGCGTCGCCGCCCGCCCGTACGTCGTGCCGATGCCGAGGAGCAGCTCGAAGGTCGGCCCTTCGCCGCTCTCCGTCGGGATCCAGCCCTGGCGCGCATCGACGCGCAGCTGGAGATCGTGGCCGAGCTCGATCGTCGCGCCCACGCCGTAGAACAGCTGCGGGTCGCTGGTATCCGCGAGATACGGCGACGAGGAGATCACGCTCGCGCCGCCGGCGCCGACCAGCACGTGCGGCTTGATCTGCGCGAGGTCGGCGAACCGGAGCAGCAAGCTGCCGCGATACG
>Ga0070665_100007686_pt1 | contig 10949 bp, 9 predicted proteins | sample KBSS13metaG_FD_65862 | JGI IMG/M metagenome (GOLD analysis project Ga0070665, IMG submission 65862) | Switchgrass rhizosphere microbial communities from Kellogg Biological Station, Michigan, USA - KBS S1-3 metaG | ecosystem: Host-associated > Plants > Roots > Rhizosphere > Soil ...
CGCGAGCCCGTCGTCGCGCACGGGCGACCGGAACCGGTGCGTGGACGCCGGGGCGGGCGCCGCGAGGCCCTCCAGCAGGTCGGGCACCATCGTGAGGTACGGGGTCGCCCGCAGCGCGCGGCCGTCGGGGTCCGGCTCGAGGCCGTGCGCCGTGCGCAGCTCGTCGAGGACCGGCGCCACGAGGCCGTCGGCGTGCTCCTCGACCGAGCCGATCGCGAGCCCGACGCGCACGACCGGCACGCCGAGCATGTCGCCGACCAGCGTCGAAGCGAACTCCCAGCTCTCGCGCACGATCACGTCGGGCCGCCAGTCCCGCACGATGCGCCGCAGCTCGGGCAGCGCGTACTCGGTGTCCAGGCGGCCGAAGTACTCGGTGAGCATCGCCCGGTTCGCCTCGTCGAACGACGCCTCCATCATCGCGGCCATCCGCGGTCGCCAGACCTCGGGCGGGGCGGCGGGAACGGGCGTCGACGCCAGGCCGAGCCTCCGCGCGTTGGTCCCATGGGACTCCTGCACCGCGGCGAGGACCTCGTGGCCCGCGCGCAGCGCAGCGTGCGCGAAGGGCGCGATCGGGGTCAGGTGCCCCGAGCTGCCGCGGCTCGTGATGAGGATGCGCATCGTGGGCCGAGAAGACCACCGCCGCACGGCGGCCGCCGTACGGGTACCCACACAACCGCTCGGCTCAGCAGCGGCCGATGCGCGGCTTGCGCCTGCCGCGCAGCGCGACGACCGTGCGCGAGGCGTTGTTCGTCTCGTCGCTCTCCGCGATGACGTTCGTCGGATCGGCGATCTGCCATAGGGCGAAGCAGCCGCGCAGGCCCGTCACGTCGACGAAGTTCTCGTGGTAGGTCGCGGGGTACACGTCGGCCCAGCCGACCGACGTCCCGAGCCGCACCGACCGGCGGCCGCGGTCCTGGCTGCACCCGCCGAACACGCGGGTGCGCGGCGAGCGCGCGGACGGCCGCAGGCGCTGCAGGTCGCGGAAGCAGTACACGAGCTTCTGCCCGGTGCGCACGAGCCGGCGCGTCGCGACCGGGCCCATCGTCCACAGCTCGAAGCGGGCCGCGTTGACGAACTTCCAGTAGCCGCCTTGCCCCGGGATGTGCTTGAAGACGATCGCGCCCTGGCTGGGGATCGTGACGTGCCCGCCGGAGCGGGTGTAGATCCGCTGGCGCACCGTCATGGTCCGCGACGTGGCCGGGCGGTGCCCGAGCAGGGCGAGCGGCCCGCGGCCGACGGAGAGGATCGCGTTGGCGGCGTACAGCAGCGTCCGCCCGCCGCGCGTGTGCTCGACCCCCAGGTCGTACGGCGCACGCATGCGCAGGTCCGGGCAGCGCAGCGCCGGGTCGGCGCAGTTCACCGGCGCCGGGGGCGCCGGCGCGGACGCAGGTGTGGCGAGCACCGCCGCCGCGACGGCGACGGCCGCCAGGCAGATGGGGGCGATGCGCATCGGCGGGACGGTACCCGCGCCCACGCATCCGACACTCGGTCCATTCCTGTGGATCACTCTCTGGACCTCTGGCCGACGACAGCGCATCGCGGCCCGGATGGACTGCCCTGCGGGCCTGCGGGCCCACCTGAGTCACGCACCCATCTGGAGGACGACAACCATGGATCAGGCCGCCGCATCGGCTGCCCCCGCCACCCAGGCCGCTCCCGGGAACCTGCGCGCGAACGCGCTGGGCCTCCCGAGCGTCCTGTTCTGCATCGTCACGGGCGCCGCGCCCCTCGCGGCGATGATCTTCAACGTGCCCGTCGCCGTCCTCGGCGGCGGCTACGCGGCGCCGGCTGCGTTCATCATCGCCACGATCGCGCTGACGATCTTCTCCGTCGGCTACATCGAGATGAGCCGGCGGGTGCACTCCACCGGCGGCTTCTACGCGTTCATCACGCGAGGGCTCGGGTCGGTGATGGGCCTCGGCAACGGCGTGTTCATCGCGCTCTGCTACCTCATCTTCACCTGCGCGGTGCTCGGGACGATGAGCTACTTCGCGGCGACGAGCATCGACACGTGGACCGGCATCGACCTGCCCGCGTACGTCTACATGGCGATCGGCCTGGTCGTGATGACGTCGCTGGCGTTCTTCCACATCGAGCTGACGGCGAAGATCCTCGGCGTCGCGCTCGTCTGCGAGGTCCTCGCACTGCTCATCCTGTCGGCCGGCATCATCGGCCACGGCGGCGGCCCCGACGGCTTCGAGGCCGCACCGCTGAACCCGTTCGACCTCTTCGACAACAGCGCCGCGATCGCAGTCTTCGGCGCGGGCGCGACCGGCATCGCCATCTTCGGCGCATTCTGGTCCTGGGTCGGCTTCGAGATGGCCCCGAACTACGCGGAGGAGTCACGCGACCCGAAGCGGATCGCGAAGCTCGCGACCTACGCGTCGGTCATCGGGCTCGGCCTGTTCTACATCTTCTGCTCGTACATGTTCATCTCCGGCTGGGGCCTGCAGGGCGCGGCCAAGGGCGTCAACGCCCAGTTCTCGGGCGACATCGCATCGGCCTGGTACCCGCTGACCGACCGCTTCGTGGGCTCGGGCCTGACGACGATCTTCGAGGCGCTCGCCATCACGAGCTCGTTCGCGTGCGCCATGGCCTTCTTCAACACGAGCGCGCGGTACCTCTACGCGCTCGGCCGCGAGCGGGTGCTGCCCGCGTCGCTGGCGAAGACCCATCCGACGCACCAGAGCCCCTACATCGCGGCCCTCGTCGTCGGGGCGTTCGTCTTCCTGTACTGCCTCGGCTTCGTCATCGACGACTCGAGCACGGAGGCCGCGCTGCTGAAGCTCGGCACCTACAGCCCGCTGCTCGGCGTGCTCGGCATCCTGTTCGTGCAGGCCGTCTGCTCGGTCGCGGTCATCAAGTTCTTCCTCACGGAGGCGCGCGACGGCTTCCACTGGTTCAAGACGCTCGTGGCCCCTGTCCTGGGCACGGTGTTCATGGTCGGCGCGTGCTACCTGCTCATCGCCAACCGGGCATCCCTCGCCGGCGCCGGCGACGCGCCCTTCATCAAGTACCTGCCGTACGTCGCGATCCTGATGTTCTTCATCGGCATCGTGGCCGCGTTGTACTTCAGGGCGGCCGACACCGAGCGCTACGAGTCCATCGGGCGATTTGCCCTCGACGATGAACTCAGTCACGATCCGGTGATGTCCCCGGAGTTCGCCCCGATCCGTACCTGAGGAGCCGACCAGATGGAGCCAGTCTCGATCCCAACCGGGACCGCGGTGCATTCCCTCGAGCCGCTGACCGCGGACGAGGTCGCCGCAGCGTCCGGGATCCTCAAGCGAGAGAAGGGCCTCGCCGCGACGGCGCGGTTCGTGTTCATCTCGCTGCACGAGCCGTCCAAGGACGCGCTGGCCGCGGCGGACACACCGCCGCGCGAGGCGCACATCGTCCTGTACGAGAAGGGCGAGCGGAAGACGTACGAGGCGATCGTGGACCTCGACGCGCAGAGCGTCCTGAGCTACGAGGCCATCGAGGGCGTCCAGGCGCCGATCATGGCCGAGGAGTTCATGGAGTGCGAGGAGGTCGTCAAGAGGGACCCGCGTTGGCAGGAGGGCATGCGCAAGCGCGGGGTCGAGGACTTCGAGCTCGCGATGATCGACCCGTGGGCGTCGAGCTACACGGGGCCGGACGACCATCCCTCCAAGCGGCGCATCTGCCGTCCGCTGACGTGGGTGCGCTCGGCGCCCGGTGAGCACGGCTACGCGCGGCCGGTCGAGAACCTCGTGGCCACCGTGGACCTCGACACCATGGAGGTCGTCGACGTCGCCGACTACGGCGTCGTGCCGCTCCCCGAGGCCCCAGGCAACTACGAGGAGCCGTGGATCTTCGAGGACGGCAACGTCCCGTCGTTCAAGCAGTACCGCGACGACGTCAAGCCGATCGAGATCACGCAGCCCGAAGGCCCGAGCTTCACGGTCGACGGGCACCACGTGAACTGGCAGAAGTGGGACCTGCGCATCGGCTTCACGCCGCGCGAGGGCCTCGTCCTGCACCAGATCGGCTACGACGACCGCGGCACGCTGCGGCCGATCATCCACCGCGCCGGCCTGGCGGAGATGTACGTGCCGTACGGGGATCCGGCGCCCACGCACCGGATCAAGAACGTGTTCGACCAGGGCGAGTACGGCATCGGGTGGCTGGCGAACCCGCTGACGCTCGGATGCGACTGCGTCGGGCACATCCAGTACTTCGACGCCATCGTCAACGATCAGGACGGCAACCCCGTCACGATCGAGAACGCGATCTGCATGCACGAGGAGGACGCAGGCATCGCGTGGAAGCACACCGACTTCCGCACGGAGAAGGTGGAGGTGCGGCGGCTGCGGCGGCTCGTCATCTCGACGATCGTCACCGTCGGCAACTACGAGTACGGGTACTTCTGGTACCTCTACAACGACGGCACGATCGAGTATGAGGTCAAGCTGACCGGCGTCCTCTCGGTCGGCGCCTACAACGTCGGTGAGACGCCCGAATACGGCACGATCATCAGCCCCGGCCTGTACGCGCCGAACCATCAGCACTTCTTCTGCGTGCGGATGGACATGGCGGTCGACGGCCCGCTGAACACGGTCGTCGAGGTCGACTCGGTCACCGAGCCGGTGGGCCCGTCCAACCCGACGGGCAACGCCTGGAAGGCCGTGCCGAAGGTGCTCGAGACCGAGACCGAGGCCGTCCGGTCCATCGACCAGACCAAGGCCCGCTTCTGGAAGATCCAGAGCGCCGACAAGGCGTCCCCGTGGGGCGTGCCGACCGCGTTCAAGCTCATGCCGGGCGACCACGCGGCGCCGGTGTTCGGCCAGGAGACGGGCTACGGCCCGCGCTCGGGCTTCACGAAGGCGAACCTCTGGGTCACGAAGTACGACCCGAAGGAGCGCTTCGCGTCCGGCGAGTACCCCAACCAGCACCCCGGTGGCGAGGGCCTGCCGTCGTACGTCGCGTCCGACGAGAAGATCGTCGGCGAGGACCTCGTCGTCTGGTACACGTTCGGCGCGCACCACATCGTCCGGCCGGAGGACTGGCCGGTGATGCCGGTGAGCCACATCGGGTTCAAGCTGAAGCCGTCGGGCTTCTTCGACGGCAACCCGGCGCTCGACCTGCCGCCGTCGCCGGACCACGCGTCGTGCCAGCACCACGCGAACGGGTCCAACGGCACGAACGGGGGCAACGGGCACCACTAGCCTCGACGCAGTGCAGGAACGCAACGGTCGCCGGATCGCCTCACTCTTCAAGCCGTACAAGGGGCGCCTGGCGGCCGTTCTGTTTCTGATCGTCCTCTCGGCGGGCCTGGGGATGGTCTCGCCGTTCCTCCTCCGGGGGATCCTGGACACGGCGATCCCCGACCAGGACCGCGAGCTCCTCACCGTGCTCGTGGTCGGGATGATCGGCATCGCGATCGTCACCGGCGTCCTGAGCGTCGCGCAGACCTGGCTGTCCAATGTCGTCGGCCAGAAGGTCATGCACGACCTGCGCGCCGCGGTGTACCGGCACCTGCAGCGGCTGTCGCTCGCGTTCTTCACACGGACGCGGACCGGCGAGGTCCAGTCGCGGATCGCCAACGACATCGGCGGCGTGCAGACGGTCGTGACGTCGACGGCGACCTCGATCGTCTCCAACGTCACCACGGTCCTGGCGACGATCGTCGCCATGGTCCTGCTCGACTGGCGCCTCGCGGCGATCAGCCTCGCGCTGCTGCCCTTCTTCGTCTGGCTCACGCGCCGCGTCGGCAGCGAGCGCAAGGTCCTCACGTCCCAGCGTCAGGGGCGTCTGGCGGACATGAGCACGCTCGTCGAGGAGTCCCTGTCGGTCTCGGGCGTGCTGCTGGGCAAGACGATGGGCCGCTCGGCGGCGCTGGCGGACCGCTTCGAGAAGGAGTCCGAGGGCCTGGCCGACCTCATGGTGCGTCAGCAGATGGCGGGGCGCTGGCGCATGTCGACGGTGCAGATGAGCTTCGCGATCATGCCGGCGATCGTCTACTGGCTCGCCGGGCAGCCGTTCGCGACGACGGGCGCCAACGCGATCTCGATCGGCACCGTCGTGGCGTTCACGACGCTGCAGACGCGGCTCTTCTTCCCCATCGGCCAGCTGCTCTCCGTCGGCATCGACATCCAGACGTCGGGCGCGCTGTTCGAGCGGATCTTCGAGTACCTCGACCTCCCGGTCGACCTGGAGGAGGGCACGGTCGCGCTCGGTGCGGGCAGCACGCCCGTCCGCGGCGAGGTACGGCTCGACCACGTCGGGTTCACGTACGAGGCCGGCGGTGCGGCGATCCTCCAGGACGTCGACCTCGTGGTCCCCGCCGGGTCGACGACCGCGATCGTCGGCGAGACCGGCGCGGGCAAGACGACCGTCGGCTACCTCGTCGCCCGGCTCTACGACCCGACCTCGGGCGCCGTGACGGTCGACGGCGTCGACCTGCGCGACCTCACGTTCCCCTCGCTGACCGACACGGTCGGCCTCGTGTCCCAGGACACCTACCTCTTCCACGCGAGCGTCCGCGAGAACCTGCGCTTCGCCCGGCCCGACGCGACCGACGAGGAGCTCGAGGCGGCGGCGCGCGCGGCGCAGATCCACCACCTCATCAGCTCGCTGCCCGACGGGTTCGACACGGTCGTCGGCGAGCGCGGCCACCGCTTCTCCGGCGGCGAGCAGCAGCGGCTGGCGATCGCGCGGACGATCCTGCGCAACCCGCCTGTCCTCGTCCTCGACGAGGCCACCAGCGCGCTGGACAACGAGACGGAGGCGCTCGTGCAGCAGGCGCTGGAGAGCCTCTCGGAGGGGCGCACGACGATCGCGATCGCGCATCGCCTCTCGACGGTGCGCAACGCCGACCAGATCGTCGTGCTCGACCACGGGCGCGTCGCGGAGCGCGGCACCCACGAGGAGCTGCTCGCGCTCGGCGGCCGCTACGCGGGCCTCGTGGCCCGCGCGGGCGGCAGCACCCTCATCCAGGCCTAGGCGAGCGACTCCACGCCCTCGCGGAGGGTCGTCGTCGGGCGGCCGAGGACGCGGCTGAGGTCACCGGGCTCGACGACGAGCGCGCCGTCGGCGATGTTCGCGTCGAGCGCGGCGACGAAGCCGGCCGTGTCCTGCGGGAGGCCCGCCTCGACGAGCGCGGCGATGTGCTCGTCGGTGCTCACGTCGCGATTGGTGATGGGCGTGCCGAGGACGTCGGCCAGCGTCGCGGCGAAGTCGTCCCAGGTCCACGCCTCGTCGCCGGCGAACTCGTAGACCGTGTTCTCGTGGCCGTCGGACGTCAGGACGGCGGCGTGGCCGGCGGCCAGGTCGCGGCGCGTCACCGCCGGGATGCGCCCGCCGTGCGTGCTCCCGATGATCTGTCCCGTCGCCTTCGCGGCCGCCACGGTGTCGCCGTAGTTCTCGTAGTACCAGTTGTTGCGCATGATCGAGTACGGGACGCCGGAGGCCTGGACGACCGCCTCCGTGGCCTTGTGCTCGGGCGCGAGGATCAGGTCGGTGTCGGAGGCCTTGGGAGCGCTCGTGTAGCCGATGAACGAGACGCCCGCGTCCTTGGCCGCCTCGACGACGTTCGTGTGCTGCGCGACGCGCTGGCCGATCTCGTTGCCGGAGATGAGCAGGACGCGGTCGACGCCCTCGAACGCGGCGCGCAGCGCGGCGGGGTCGTCGTAGGAGGCGACGCGGACGTCGACGCCCTTCTCGGCGATCGACTTGGCCTTCTCGGGGTTGCGGACGACGGCGACGACCTGCTCGGCGGGAACGCGCTGGAGCAGCTCGTCGACGACGAGCTCGCCGAGGTGACCGGTGGCGGCGGTGACCGCGATGGTCTGGGACATGGAGGCAGGGCCTTTCTTCGTTCTCAGTTGACGCTTACGAATCTATAGCGCATCCGAATGGGAAGTAGGATGTCGGGCATGGAGCAGCCCTTCGACGTCTTCAGCGCGAACTGCCCGTCGCGGGCGGCGTGGGAGCACGTGACCGGTCGCTGGGGCGCGCTCGTCCTGGGCGCACTCGCGGACGGCCCGATGCGCTTCGGCGCGGTGCGCCGGGCTGTCGGCGGGGTGAGCGACCGCATGCTCTCGCAGACCCTGCAGGCCCTGGAGCGCGACGGCCTCGTCCACCGCGAGGACCACGGGACGAACCCCCCGCACGTCGAGTACAGCGTCACGCCGGCGGGCCGACGGGTCGCCGACAGCGTCGTGGCGCTCGTGGAGACGATCCACGACGTGATGCCGACGGTGATGTCGGCGCGGGCGGGCGCCTGAGTCGTCGCAGTCGCGTGCTGTCGTGTGACGCGGGGGCTGGGACGCTGGGTGGGTGTGTACGCCTACCCCCGTATATCGAAGGAAATCGTTCACGCTGGTCGCCGAGCGGGCGGCCGAGCAGTTCGGGGTGCTCGCGGTCGATGAGCTGTTTGACTGCGGGCTGACCGAGGCGGCGGTCGGACGATGGGTGGCTGCGGGAAGGCTGCACCGCATCCACCGCGGCGTCTACGCCGTCGGGCACATCGGCCTGACGCCGGACGGCCGTTGGCTGGCGGCGGTGAAGGCCTGCCGGCCGGACGGGCTGCTCAGCCACTCCTCCTTGATGATGCTGTTCGGGTTGGTGCCGGTGGAGGATCGCCGGGCGGAGGTGACGGTGCCGTTCGCGCGGCGACGCTCGCCCGAGGGGATGAGGGTGCACCGCACGCGCAGCCTTCATCCCGAGGACGTCTGGCGGTACCGCGGTATTCCCACGACCTCCCCGGAGCGGCTGCTGCTGGACATGGCGCCACGGCTCGACGACCGCGCGCTGGCGCGGATGATGAGCCGGGCTCAGTCCATGCACCTGACGAACCTGCGACGCCTCGGCCGCCAGCTCGACCGCGCCGGCGGCCGCCCGGGCCGCGCGCGCTTCGCCCGCGTCCTGAGCACCAGCCCACCCGCCACCCGAACTGAGCTGGAGGACCGCGTCCACGACCTGCTCGACGCGGCAGGCCTGACGCCACCGCACGTCGACGTCCCGCTCCATCTGGACGACCGCAAGATCATCCCCGACTGGTCGAGGCCGACGGCGCGCAGTGGCACGACACCCCACAGGCCCGCGCCGACGACGCCGAGCGCCAGGCGCTGCTCGAGGCCCACGGCGAACGGGTCGTCCGTGTCACCTGGGAGCAGGCGACCGCTCGCACGGCGCAGACCGTGCAGCGTGTCGCCGTCGCGCTCGTCCGATCTGGCGCGGAAGATCCGCCCGACGGCTCAAGTTCCCAGCCGCAGAGGACGACAGGAACCACATGACCCCGCCCGCTGCCCCTGCCGGTATCCGCTACCGACTGGTGACCCGCTCCGACTTCGACGGCCTCGTGTGCGCCGCGCTCCTCAAGGAGCACGGCATCCTCGACGACATCCTCTTCGTCCATCCCAAGGACGTGCAGGACGGCAAGGTCGAGCTGACCTTGCACGACATCACGACGAACCTCCCGTGGCGTCCCGAGGTGCACCTGTCCTTCGACCACCACAGCTCGGAGCTGCAGCGCGTCGCCGACGACGCCCCGAACCGGGTCATGTCGGCGGACGCCGCCTCGGCGGCACGGGTCGTCTACGACCACTTCGGCGGGGCCGAGCAGTTCCCCCAGGTCGGCGCGGACCTCATGGAGGCGGTCGACAAGGCCGACAGCGCCGACTTCGAGCTCGACGAGATCCTCGATCCGCAGGGTTGGATCCTGCTCTCGTTCCTCATGGATCCGCGCACCGGGCTGGGGCGCTTCCGCGACTTCCGGATCTCGAACTACCAGCTCATGATGTGGCTGGTCGACGCGTGCACCACGATGACGGTCGACGAGATCCTCGCGACGCCGGACGTCGCCGAGCGCGTCGAGCTGTACCGCGCGCACCACGAGGAGGCGGTGGCCCAGATCCGCCGCTGCTCGCGCGTCCACGGCAACGTCGTCGTCCTCGACCTCCGCAACGAGGAGGTCATCCACCCGACGAACCGCTTCATGCTCTACGCGCTGTTCCCCCAGTGCAACATCTCGATCCACGTGCTCTGGGGCCTGCGCCAGCAGAACACCGTCTTCGCGACGGGCCGCTCGATCGTCGACCGCGGCTCGAAGACGAACGTCGGCGAGCTCATGCTCCGCTACGGCGGCGGCGGGCACGACGCCGCCGGCACGTGTCAGGTGACCAACGAGGACGCCGAGCGCGTCCTGGGCGAGCTGGTCGCGGCGATCAACGCCGACGGGTAGGCGCGGCCGGGGCGCAACAATGCCCCCATGGACGCCCAGCGCCTCGACACCTGGCTGTGGGTCGCCCGGCTGAGCAAGACGCGCTCGCTGGCCAACGAGGCGGTCACCGGCGGACGGGTGCAGGTCGACGGGCAGCGGGCGAAGCCCAGCCGCGCGGTGAAGGCGGGTGACCGCATCGAGATCACGGCCGGCCCCGTGCGGCGGACCGTGATCGTCCGCGGCGTCCAGCCGCGGCGAGGCCCCGCGGCCGAGGCGCAGGGGTTGTACGAGGAGACGCCGGAGAGCCTCGCGGCGCGCGAGGCGGTCGCCGCCGAGATGCGCCTCGGCGCACCGCGCGCGGAGCACGGCGGCGGGCGCCCGACGAAGCGCGACCGCCGTCGCCTCGACCGCGAGCGCGGTCGCGATCGACCCTAGGCCGGGACCCCCACGCGCCCGAGCACCCGCGCGAGCACGCCGGGAAGCTCCGCGAGCGCGTCGTCCGTCGCCGCGACGGCCCGCCAGGCGATGTGCTGGTCGGGCCGCACGAGCACGCATCCGCTCGGCTCGACGTCGCGCACGTCCCCCCACGTCCCGTAGGCGTCCACGAGCCCATCGGCCGTGCCGATCGCGAACACCGCCACCTCCACCCCGGCCGCCTCTGCTGCGCGCGCCGCCGCCCCGGCCCACGCATCGCCGCCGATCCCCGTCAGCAGCGCGAACCGCCCGTGGCCGGCCAGGTCGAGCGTCGACAGGCGCCGCGTGCCGT
>Ga0070665_100007688_pt1 | contig 10947 bp, 5 predicted proteins | sample KBSS13metaG_FD_65862 | JGI IMG/M metagenome (GOLD analysis project Ga0070665, IMG submission 65862) | Switchgrass rhizosphere microbial communities from Kellogg Biological Station, Michigan, USA - KBS S1-3 metaG | ecosystem: Host-associated > Plants > Roots > Rhizosphere > Soil ...
CTCAGCCGGGATTGGGACGGGATTTGGAACGCCTTCGTCCGGATCACGGACGAGGGCTGGATCGCGGAGATCGAGATTCCCTTCAAGACGCTCCGGTTCAAGCCCGATCAGTCACGGTGGGGCTTCAACGTCGAGCGGCAGATCAAGCGCCGGCAGGAGATCGATCGCTGGACAGCCGCTCGTCAGAACGTGTGGATCAGTAATCTGGCGGAGGCCGGACTGCTCGACGGCCTCACAGGCGTGCGGCAGGGCCTGGGCCTCGACGTCAGGCCGTACGGATCGGGAGCGCGGGCTGATGAATCGGGAGACGCGACTGGAGGCGTGGATCTGTTCAAGAACCTCACGTCGAGCGTCAATGCCGCCGTCACGGTGAACACCGACTTTGCCGAGACCGAAGCCGATCTCCGTCAGGTCAACCTGACGCGATTTCCGCTGTTCTTCCCGGAGAAGCGGAGCTTCTTCCTCGAGGGCGCCGGAGTCTTCGATGTCGCAGGATTGATCAATACGACCGACCTCAGGCCGTTCTTCAGCCGCCGAGTCGGTTTGATCGGCGACGTCGCCGTGCCGGTGCGTCTGGGCGTCAAGCTGACCGGCCGGCAATCCGACTACAACGTCGGCGTCCTCGACGTCGAGACCGGCGCGCTGACCGACGCCGGATTACCCGGCGGCGCGGTGGATCGTCAGAATCTCCTGGTCGCCCGGGTCAGCCGCAATCTTTTTCAGCAGTCCTGGGTCGGCGGCATCCTGACGCACGGCGACCCGAGCGGCGCCGGTGGCAACACGCTGATCGGCGGCGATGCGCGGTTTGCGACCTCAACCTTTGGCGGCAGCAAAAACCTCTCGCTCGACCTGTTCCTGCTCGGCACCCAGGACGGGGCGACCGGTGCAAGCGATGGCGCCGGCGGATTCCGAGTCGACTACCCCAACGATCGATGGGACGTCGCCCTGAACTGGCGGCAGATCGGCGACCAGTTTCGGCCCGCGCTCGGCTTCGTGCCGCGCACCGGGATCCGAAAGACGGATGTCTCCATCGCGTTTCAGCCCCGGCCTGAACACTGGGGCATCAGGCAGTTCTTCTTCGAGGCGAACCCGGTGGTGGTCACGAATCTGCAGAACCGGTTGGAGTCCTGGAACCTGTTCACGGCGCCCTTCAACGTACGGACGGAATCAGGCGAGCACCTGGAATGGAACTACATCCCGACGTTCGAACATCTCGATCAGGCATTCGAGATCTCCGCGGGCGTCGTGATTCCGCCCGGGTCGTACCGCTGGACGAGATATCGGGCCGAGGTGAACACCGCGACAAAGCGATGGTGGGTCATCGACGCCGCGCTGTGGTGGGGGGGCTTCTACGGAGGCACCCTGGAGCAGGTCGAATTTGGAGCGACGCTCAAGCCGAGCCGGCACCTCGCGTTGTCCGTCCAGGCGGAGCGCAATACCGTCACGCTCCCGGAGGGCTCGTTCAACACCAACGTCCTGACGCTGAAGGCGGACTACAACGTCACGCCCAACCTGTCGTGGGCCAACCTGGCGCAGTACGACAATGAGTCGCGCGTCGCCGGGTTGCAGAGCCGATTCCGCTGGATCCTCCAACCGGGCAATGACCTCTTCGTGATCCTGAACCGCGGCTGGCAACGCACACTCGAGGAGAGCCGCTTCGAGCCCCTGTTCGATCGCGCCTCGGCCAAGCTCCAGTACACCTTTCGCTTCTGAGATGATGAACGCCCCTCATCAATGTGATGAACACAATGCGATAGGTGCATCACGTGGGCGGCCTCTATGCTGGCGCATGTTCGAACTTCGCCAGGCATATCGCGGGCTGGTCCGGCGCCCGGCCTACACGGCCGCCTGCATCGGCACGCTGGCGCTCGTCATCGGCGTGAACGCCGCGCTGTTCGCGGCGATCAATGCCACGCTGTTCCGGCCCATCCCGCTCAAGAGCGGCGATCGCACCGTGCAGCTGTATCTCATGCCGCCCGGGCCTCCGGATCCGAATCGTCGCAATCCGCTTCACGAGACCGACCTCGTGCGGGTGCGCGAGCGCAGCCGCACGTTGACGCACATCGCCGCATTCACCACCGCCGACCGCGTCCTCGGCGTCGCCGCCGACCCCACCGTCGTCAGCACCGCGCCGGTGAGCGCGGAGATGTTGAGGCTCGCACCACAGGGTCCGGTGCTCGGGCGGATCTTCACAGACGAGGAAGACGCTCGGAAGGAGCGGGTCGTCGTCTTGAGCCACGGCGCCTGGCAGCGGCGCTTCGGCGGCGATCCCGGCATCGTCGGACGCACCCTGCAACTGGACGGCGAACCGTACACGGCGATCGGCGTGATGCCGCCGCAATTCCCGCCGACCTTCCTCGCCGCCGAGCTCTTCACGCCGCTGGGCGTCACGCGCAGCGCGCCGGATGAGGGCAGGACCTACCTCGTGACGATCGCGCAGCTCGCCGACGGCGTGACGTTCGAGCAGGCGAATGCCGAATTCGCTGAACTCTTCCGCGGCATCGTGCGCGAGCTGCCGCGAACCCATCAGGGCTGGACCGCAGGCCTCCTCACCTTTCGCGACTGGCAATACGGCACCTTCCGCGCGCCGCTCGCGGTGTTGTTCGGCGGCGTGCTCGTGCTGCTCCTGATCGCGTCCTGCAACATCGCGAGCCTGACGCTCGCCAACGTGACGTCTCGCGGCGGCGAACTGGCGCTGCGCCGCGCGATCGGGGCGACGCCATGGTCGGTCGCGCGACTGGTGCTCCTCGAAATCGCGATGGTGAACGCGATGGGGACGTTGCTCGCGATCGCGGTCGGCGCCTGGCTGCTGCCGGCGCTGCTGGCGATCGCGCCGTCGAGCACGCAGGTGCTCGGTGCGGTGACGATGGATTGGCGCGTCGCGCTCTTCGCCGCCGGATGCGCGGTGGTGTCTTCCCTCGCGGCCGGCGTGCTGCCCGCACTCAAGGCGTCGGACACAACCCCCGCGATCAACGCGTCGACGACGCGGTCGACCGGTTCGCGGGATCGGCACCGGTGGCGACGGGCCATGCTCATCGCGCAGACCGCATTGAGCGTCGCCCTGGTCGCGTCCGGCGGCATGCTGCTGCGGGCGTACGTCCGCACCTCTCACATGGCGGTCGGGTTCGACCCATCGGACGTTCTCACCGCGCAACTGCAGCTGCCGCCGTCGCGGTACGCGACCGGGCCCGAGCGCGTCGCGGCGATGGAGCGCATCTTCGATCGGATGGGCGCCATCCCGGGCGTCACCAGGGCCGGCGCCACCATGAACCGCTTCACTCCGGGCTTCTCCTACGTGACCAACGTCGATATCGAGAATCAGCCCACGCCTGACGGCTCCAGCCACACGGTCCAGTTTCGCCGCGTCAGCACCAGTTATTTCGCCCTGCTGCGGATACGCGTGCGCGAGGGGCGCGCGTTCGAGCGGACCGATTCGTTGTCGTCGCCGGCCGTCGCCGTGATCAGCCAGTCGTTCGCGGATCGATACTGGCCAGGCGTGGATCCGATCGGGCGGAGGCTGAAGCGCGGCTCAGGATGGATGACCGTGATCGGCGTCGTGGACGACGTCAGCGACGTCGATCTGCTGCAGCCGGCGGAGCCGACCGTTTACGCCGCGTGGACGCAGACCGCCAACGTCGCGTTTCCGATGGGCCTCCTGCTCAGAACGAACGGTGCGCCGGAGGCCCTGGCGCCGCAGTTGCGCGCGGCGATCGCGAGCGTGGATCCGATGCTCGCGGTGGATCGCATTCAGTCGGTGGAGACGTTTTTCGCCGCGTCGCTCGCGCCCCAGACCTTCCGCACCACCTTGATGCTCGGGCTCGCGGGTGTGGGGCTGCTGCTCGGCGCGATCGGCATCGCCGGCGTCACCGCTCGCACCATCGCCGAACGCATGGCGGAGTTCGGCATCCGCCTCGCGCTTGGCTGCGCCAGCGCGGATCTCTGGCGGCAGGTCGTGGTCGATCAGCTTCGGATCGTGCTCACCGGAGCGGCGCTCGGCGCAGGGCTGGCGGCGATGGCGAGCCGGCTGCTGGCCTCACTGCTGCCGGAGACCGCACGCTTCGACGCCGCGGTCGTCGCCGGCGCGGCGGCGCTGCTCGTGGCCACGGCGGTCTTGGCCGCGGCGATTCCCGCGTCACGGGTCCTGCGGCTGAATCCGTTGGCGATTCTGCGCCGGGCGTGATCAGTTATCTCGATTCGACTGGCCGACGCATTTCTTCAGAGAAGTCGAGCGCGACGTGACATGGTTCACACTTGTTGCGCCTCGGTCGCGACGAGGGCCCGCGTCAGGCCACCGCCACGCCATCAAGACAAAGCCGAGGACCGACGTTTCGGTCCTCGGCGGCTACCATCGTTCCGCTCCATTCCGCCGCGGGGCAGGCAGTCCAGGCAGTTGACGCTGCCCTTTCCTCGGGCGGTACGAAACGACCGATCCGTCAGATCACGACCAACGGTCGCATCATGTCGTGCTCCTCGTGCTCGAGGATGTGGCAGTGCCACACGTACTCGTGGCCTCCCGTGTTCGGGCTCGATGGCACCGTGAACGGCACCGTTGGCAGGTCGAACCTCATGATGACGGTCGCGACCTCGCCGGGGTGCATCTTGACCGTCTCCTTCCAACCACGCTCGGTCGGATCCGGGTTCCGCGCCGGCCCGATATAGATCGGCGTGCCGGCGTACCTCTTGACGTCAAACGGCTGCCGACCGAGGAGTTGCACGTTGACGAGATGGAAGTGGATCGGATGCGTGTCCGCGGTGAGGTTGGCGATCTGCCAGACCTCGGTCGTGCCCGCCAACGGGGTTTCCGTCGCCGTGTCCATGTACGATCGCCCGTAGCTCCCGGGAATGGCGGCGTTGAGCAGGTTCGTCCCCTCCAGCTGAATCAAGCGCCCAAGCGAGTCGAACGCTTCATTCAATGTCAGCTGCCGGACCGGAACGCCGGGCGGCAGATTGACGACACCGTTCTGGACGGCCACCGCGGGCGGGACCAGGAACGGATCGAGACCACCGGTGAGATCAGTGGTTGGCGTGATCGCGAGCGGCGGATCGACGCTCGTCGCCCCGACCACGTTGAACTTCATCAGGATGCGGGTGTCGGGGCCGAATCCCGCCTTCGTCGTGTTGTTGAAGGAGCAATAGTCGTTGCGCGGATCCCCCATTGGGAACGGAGCCGGCGCGTCGCTGTACAGGATGACGCTCTTGCCGGCAAAGCCGCTGAAGTCGACCAGGAAGTCCCACCGCTCGCCCGGGGCCGTCAGTACGTTCGGAAGTCCGGACGTCATCATCAACGGATTGAACGGCTGAGCCGCCGGAGCGACCACCGGCTTCGGCATGAAGCCGCCCTCGGTGCCGATCAGCGTGAAGTCCGGACCGGCCAGGTTGACCGGAGTGCCCTGGTTGCCGTAGGTGATGCCGTCCTTCGACGCGTCGGCCACGTACAACTGCAGATTCAGGAACCGCGCCTGACACGCGTTCAGGAGACGGAACCGATAGCGCCGCGCCTCCACCGTGGCCCGCGGGAAGACCGTGCCGTTCACGAGCATCGTGTCGCCGAACATCTCCGGAATGCACGATGGATCCGGCATCAGGATGTTGCCTTTGTACCTCCAGCGGTTCTTCTCGTAGACGTGCGGGTACCACAGGCTGCCGACGCTCTGCGATTTCGGCAGGGTCACGCTGGTCCAGGTAGGGTCGACGATCGCGATGTCGGGCCCGACGAAAATCTTGTCCTGGATCACGAGCGGGATCTCGCGGCCGCCGTTCTCCACGAAGTCCGGAAGCCCAAGATTTCGCAAGCCCCCTTCGAAGGCGTCCCGGAGGATGTACGCGGAAGCGATGCCTGAATAGGCATTCAGGCGCGTGATGTCATGCGCGTGATCGTGGTACCACATCATCCTCGCGCTTTGCTGGTTCGGATAGTAGTACTCACCCTGTCCGGGCAGGAGGCCGGGGTTGATCGTCTTCATGAACGCCTGCATGAAGCTGGTGCCCGCGCTGGCGCCGTTCGGAGTGAACCACGCCATCGGCCCGCCATCGCTCACCCATGGGGACAACCCACCGTGCAAGTGCAGGCTGACCGCGTTCAGGCCGGCGCCGCCGAACCTGCCGAGCGCCTCCGGGAAGCCGCCCAGCGACGGAAGACTGGTGTCGACTGGCATGATGTGGTCGGGTGGCAGCGTGTTGGTCAACGTCACTTGGACTGGCGTGCCTTTTTGCGCGACAACGATGCCGCCAAGATGCCGCGTTGGGTACGCTCCCTCGCCGAGCGCGACGGACGGGCTGTAGCCCCACAGCCGCGTTGCCCCAATGGACGGGTGCAGCTGATCGGTGAATTCTGCGACCTTGAGTGAATAGTGCGTAGCGCCGGTCGCGGAGATGCCGTCCGGCAAGGCCACGGGGATCCCGCCCGGACCAACGCCGCGCAGATTGGTAGCGAATTTCGCCATGCCGGGCCAGGCCTGACCTTTGATTGGCGTGCCGGGGCTGTTGTAGAAGGCGAGCGCGCGCTGCCACGGCGCCATCGCGGCCACGCCGGTGGCCGCCGCCATCTTGAGGAACTTTCGACGATTCGGCTTCATGAGGCCTCACCTTCGAACGCCGGCGGCGGCGCCACGTCGACGCGCAGGCGCCGGGTTCACGACTCTCCGTCTGTGAGCCGAGTGACGCGCGGGCGGAATGCCCAGCGTGCGGCAGGAAAACGCGACGAGGGGGGAGCTTCCCGTCGGCTCGATCTGAGGGGCGGCAAAGCCCGTGCCTATAAAGATGAGCTATGACCGTCTTGGAGCTCAACAAATGATTTGGCTCAACAGTAATGAACTCAACAGTTTGCATAAGGGACCAAAAAGACAACGAAAGGCAGAAGTGTCGAGAACTCGGCGAGAAAGAGGCTCAGAGGCGGTTTTGATCGGCGGAGATCCGCCGTCAGCGTCGGTTGTTCGGCTATGACCGAGCGTTTCGCCTGATGGGTGTGCGAATGTCCGAGTCTCTACGCCCTGATTCCTCAAGGAGCATTGGGACTGGGCGTGGCGCACGATCTGTGGGCATTTCTCGAGAGTGAGGCATGAGACGAATCTGCGCCCGCGCGATGGCCGCAGGCGTGACGCACGATCCGATCGGAGCGCTGCGATTCGAGTCTGTAGCGAACATTCGCGGAGAACACAATGAATCTCACACTCGTCAGACTCACGACCGCCGTCCTGGTTGTGGCCGGTGCGATCGACACGGTGAACTTCGACCAGGGCACGATCGGCCGCTCGAAGACAACGTCACGATCCACCACACCATCAACGGCCGGCGCACCGAAAAGAAGCGCGCGAATATGAAGGTCGCACCCAACGTCTGGCACACATTGCTCGCGGACTTTCAAGGGCGTCATTTCGCGGTGACATACGACAGCAAGATCGCGGAGAGAGAGGGATTCGGTCCCTCGGCCGTCCATTAGATTCTGTAAGTTACACAAACCACATTGCCAGGAATGCCAGCGTTGCCGTGGGACCTTGCTCGTTTTTACCCGCTGAAACGTCTGTGAGCGCTGGGACTCTCGTCGACCGAAGAGACACGTTTGGAAATGGCTTCGGGCCGTGCGTGCTAACGCACACCGAGACGCACCGGCGCGCCTTCTCTGAATGACTTAGCCCCACGGCGAAGATAGTGTCATTCGCGTCAGCGCTACCATGATCTAGCATACGAACATGAATACGGGTGGCATTCGACTGAGTCTCTTGGCTATGTTGGCGACGCTCATCGTCGCGCCCGGTCCGTCTTCGCGTCAGGGTCTGTCAGCCCAAACCAAGAGGGCCACCTTTCTGATCGGTAATGTCCGGATCTTCGACGGAGAGCGCACCCGTCCAGGCATGAACGTCGTCGTCGAGGACGGCATCATCCGCGTCGTAGAGAGCCGGACAGACAAGCTGGGTGGTCTGCCTGTGATCGATGGTCTTGGAGCAACGCTTCTTCCCGGCCTCATCGATGCCCATACGCATCCAGAGGGTGCAACCGCCCTGCAGGACAGCTTGCGCTTCGGTGTCACGACGGTGTTGGGCATGGGCATCACAACAACCGCCGACGAACGTGCCGTTCGTGGTGCAGCTGCGAGCCGAGTCGACGTCGCGGACTATCGTTCTGCGGGGATCCCCGCTACGGCGCCTGACGCACACGGAACATTCGGTGTCGCGACGACCGTGGCCAGCCCTGGCGAGGCCGAGGCCTTTGTGCTCGCGAGGAAATCCGGAGCTGCTGACTACCTGAAGATCATCTTGAACGGCGTGCGGACGGCCACCAGCCGCATACCGAACATGACCGAGGATACGGCTACCGCACTGGTTCGAGCCGCACATGCTCGCGAGATGCTTGTTGTCGCACATGTCGAGAGCCTCGAGGATGTGAGAGTCGCCCTCGCAAGTGGAGTGGATGGCTTGGCGCACCTGTGGCGCGAGGACGGTCCGGCCGACGAGATCGTTCGGCGCATCGTCGCGCAGCGCGTGTTTGTGGTTCCGACGGTCGTGATTCCCGACGCCCTCGTCCCAGGCTCAGGCGCAGCGCTCGCGGCGGATCTCAGGCTCCAGCCATTCCTCACAGCCAACGTGAAGCAGCGCTTGGATCGTCCACCCACGGGGACTGTTCTCCCGAACATCAATTGGCGTTTGGCAGCGATCGGCAGACTGCATGCGTCAGGAGCCCGGTTGTTAACCGGCACTGACGCGGACGATGGGACCCGGTCGGCGTCGGGAGTCCACATGCATCGAGAGCTGGAGTTACTGGTGAAGAGTGGGCTCACTCCGTCCGAGGCGCTGGCCGCCGCGACGGCAAAAATCGCCGACGCGTTCCGGCTCCGAGACCGAGGAAGGATCGTGCCCGGGCAACGCGCGGACCTATTGCTGGTTCGAGGGGATCCAACCGTCGACATCACGGCGACCCGTGACATCCTCCGTGTATGGAGATCCGGTGTCGAGTTCGATCGGCAGTTGGGACAGCGATAGACGAACCTGAACTCTGCCTCTCAGCGCCGGTAGGTGATCACAGGCACGGCTTTCAGTAGGCCGCCTTGTCGGCCCACCATCTGCCGTCCCCGCAGCCAGGCGCGTTGACCTGCCCCGACGATGTGGTCGTGGAGACGAGCGATTCCGACAACGCGAGCCCGCCGGCGCCACCACATGCGAAGCGCCCGTTCTGCGCGGAAACCGTGGTTCGAACCCTTATAACGCGTGTTTCTAAGTGGTGATGGCGCGCGGCTTCTGGTTCCAAGCGCTTCAGTCAAACGCGGTTTACGTCGCTCCGTTTCGTTTACTCCCATCCACCCAAGTCCTCCCCAGACGATGCCCTCGCCGTGCGGGACCAACGCAAGGGCTGGCCCGCTTCGCTTTCCAAGCGTGCTCTTCAAACATCGACGTCCGCTTGCCGGAGCTGGTCAGAGGCTCCGACTAACTCCCTCGCCGCAGTTCACGGCGTAGCCATGCCTTCGCCAGCTTCCAGTCACGCTTCACCGTCTCAGCGGACACGCCGAGGACCTCCGCGGTCTCCTCAACCGTCAACCCGCCGAAGAACCGCAACTCGACGACCTGATTCTTTCGCGCGTCGATTGCCGACAGTGCTCTCAGAGCGTCATCGAGCGCGATGATATCGGGCAGTGGATTCGCCGAGATCAGCAATTCCCCGTTAATTGCTTCCGGAGCGGCATCGGCGCCGCGCTTCAGCGATCTCCGCGAGCGCGCGGCGTCGACGAGCACGTGGCGGATGACCCGCGACGCGAGCGCGAAGAAATGGGCCCTGTCGCGCCACGAGACCTGCCGCATATCCACCAACCGTAGATACGCCTCGTTGACCAGCGCGGTCGTTTGCAGCGTGTGCCCCGGATTCTCGCGCCGCATGTGCCAGTGGGCTCGCCGGTGCAGTTCTTCGTAGACGAGCGGCGTCAACGCATTCAGGGCCTCTGAATCCCCGCCGCTCCACGCCCGCAGAAGTCCAGTGACGTCCGCTTCCATCCGTCGATTACCCGGTCGCCCTCTCGTTTCCGCTTAGGACTGTAGAGGCTCGGTTGGCTGTCAGTTCTTTGGCGAAGGAACGCCGAAGCCTGACGCATTCAGCGGGCGGCAGTCAAGCGGCCCGCACTCCGGGCATGTCTCGAGGAGGCGTTATGCGCACGTGTTTCGGGATCATCGCGATATCGATCCTGGCCGGGGGTCCCGCCTACGGCCAGCAGCGCTTCGACTACGCTGCCGTCGACGTCCCCTGCTCGGCCAGCGCGCCCACATTCTGTCCCGGTGGCATCGCCCCACAAACGGCGGTCAACGGCATCAACGCCGCCGGCGACATCGTCGGCACGTACATGGACGGCGCGAAGCATCAGCACGGGTTCGTGATGAAGAACGGCCGCTACACGACACTCGACGTGCCGGGTAGTTTCGCTGGCGTGTCGGGGACGCTGCAGACAGCCGCCAACGGCATCAATCCCGCCGGCGACATCGTCGGCACCTATACGGCACCCTTCGACGACACGGCGCCGTTCGATTCGCCCCTCTACTGTCCGACCGCCCATCCCGCCGCATGCGTCAAGGGGTTCATCTACCGTCATGGCGAGTTCGACCGGTTGCTGTTTCCCGGCCACCCCGGCGCAGTGCCTCAGCGCATTATTCCGAACGGCGACGTCTACGGCTGCCTCCACGATCTCGACACCGGGATGTCGATGCACGGCGCCATCTGGTATCGCGACGGGAGCGTGGCGAGTCTGACGACGGCTGGCGGCGAACTGAGCGACCTGACCAGGGACGTGTCGATGTCGATGAATAATGGCGCGACCCCCGGCGGCCACGTGGTTGTCGGCCTGTTCAACGACGAGGTTCGAAGGCACGGCTTCATCGTGCAGGATGGCGAGTTTCACCCGTATGACGTGCCCAGCGACACGATCAAGCTGACGGCGATCTGGGACGTCAATCCGCGCGGACAATTCGTTGG
>Ga0070665_100007689_pt1 | contig 10945 bp, 9 predicted proteins | sample KBSS13metaG_FD_65862 | JGI IMG/M metagenome (GOLD analysis project Ga0070665, IMG submission 65862) | Switchgrass rhizosphere microbial communities from Kellogg Biological Station, Michigan, USA - KBS S1-3 metaG | ecosystem: Host-associated > Plants > Roots > Rhizosphere > Soil ...
CGCAAGTTCAAGTTCAATGAAGCCAAGACTGAATTATCTTTTGAATATGACGCGTCGCGCTTGCGGGAAACGCAGGTGGCGCATGCGCTAGGGCTGGCAAAGATTGCGGTGATTAAGAAGCTGAACTAGAAAAAGCTCGTAGCAATTCGTAGTTGGTTCGGGTTTCGTGACTACAAAAAATGAGGCCCTCGCTTGGGACTGGGAGCCCGGGAAGGCACGTTGCAAGTCCGCTGTCGATTTCACACAAAATGCGTGGGGTCATCCATCCTAGCTTCCCTCGCAGAGGCAGGTGGGAACGGCCTGTGAAAGACGTGCTAGGCATTCCCCTTCCCCCTCGCCCAGCGCCCTTCTCCAAACCGTGATCTGAAACGTGCCGACGGCACCGAGTTATGCACGAGCGGAACCAACACCCCTAATCTCAGCATTTCCTGCTAACTAACTGAATTATAAGAAGTTGTCGAAGACTTGACGTCGGCCGTTCTGAACCTCAAAAACCAGATTGGAACTGGCTTGAGTTTGATTCGGGGAGCGCCTTTAGGCTGTCCATCTGGAAGCCTAGTCCCATTACTTAAGTTACAAAAAAATTTTGGCTACGCGCACCATCGGTTTTTTTCCGAAACCGCATAACAATCCTCGTATGAGCACCACTCGCTCAGCGCACCGCCGACTCTCTCTCCGGCATCCGATCCTCGCACTTTGCTCATCCTTACTCTTTGCCGCTAGTCTTCTCGCCAATACATCCGGCAGTCTCCGCGGCGGCGTTCAAACTTCGCCTTGCGCCTGCAAATGCAACGAGGGTAGGACGCACGCCGGTTGTTCGAAGATGTGCGACTCCCCACGGCGCGCGGCACGTTGGGCTGCAAATACCTGCGCCAAGCCCAGGCTAGGGATGCCCGCCGACAATAACGGTGCTGGTCCGCGGCTACCGCATCCTCCGCGCGCCGAGCGCGCCAGTCTCTGACGGTGGAATCAGACCGTCGCCGTGACGTTGGACGATATCTCTCGGCGGTCCGGTTCGTTCTACCAGCAACGAATCTAGAAACTCTGGAATCTCAAAGACCGCGCGATTGTGAAGCGCCGCGACATTCCGCTTCATTCCTTCCAGCTTGCCTGCTTCGAGCAGCACCTTGACCGCGCTGACCACATCGCGCCTGAAATTTCCTACGACGATACCAACCTCCTTCTCCTTAACCCATTCTGTGTTGAAGCGTTCCTGCGGCAGCGTGCTCGAATTGCATTCGACCAGCACCGGCAATCCAGAGATCATGGCCTCCGCAATGCTTCCCGGGCCGGGCTTGCCGATCAGGAAGTCAGCCGCGCGCATTAAACGGTTCACTTCGCGCGTGAACCCGACAACGTGCACCGGAATATTCCGACGCTGAGCGCGCAACCGCTCTGCAAGTTTTTCATTCTTTCCGCACACCAGGATCATCTGCAGGGGCAAGCGCGCAGCATCAATTTGCTCGACAATCTCGTAAATGACGTTCGAGCCGTATCCCCCGAACAGCACAATCGCCGTGGGCAACTGCAGATCCAAGCCGAGTTCTTGCCGAATCGCCGCGCAGGATTCCTTTTGTTCCGCGTAAAATTCCGGGCGCAGAATCATCCCCGACGCCTGAAACAAATTCTGGGAATTCTTGCCGAACCGCCGCGCTTGCTCCGCGGCGCGCTCCGATCCCGCAACGACAATCTGCTCCGCAACCTGTTCGATCCAGAATCGTGGCGGGAAATCCGCCATGTCCGTAATGATCGTGACAAACGGACGGCCGGGATAAACTGAAGTCCAGCTCTCGGCAATTTCACGATTAAAGTGCGGTATCACGGAAATCAGCATGTCCGCTGGATGTGCGCGCCAATAGTTCGCCAACAGCTTCACCATCGGCCGGTGAAAAATCCAAATCGTGAACTGCAACACGCGGAGCAGATACTCGCTGCCCCAGGTCCAGCCGTTGCGCAGCAGAATGTTGTACTGCTCCTGAATCCGAATTCCTGTCACTCGTCGCAAAACATCCAGGTGGTCCGTCAGCTCCTGGAACTGAACCAGGTTCAAATCCCAAGGGCGCTGCTGCTGTTCGCAAACGCTCTTCAACGCAACGGCGGCGTTGCGATGGCCGCCTCCCGCGTCGTGGAAGAGTACGTGAACCTTCTTTTTGGCGGACATGACGGGAGTGTTACACGGAAATTTCTCTCTCGAATAAGAGCACAGTACATGCCATGTGGATAACTCTGGAAGTCATTTGTGTTCAATAAGTTCCAAAAGCACATTCACCTAGATTTTTCCACCTCTTCATAGCTTGTTCATATCCTTAGCGCAGAATGGCGGCATGCGATGCGACCTTCACGTCCATTCGACAGCCTCTGGCATGACCGACACTCCGTTGCTTGGCTTGATTTGCCGCGAGTCCTATAACCAGCCCGGCGACGTCTATTCCCGCTGCAAGCAACTGGGCATGTCCATCGTGACTTTGACCGATCACGATTCCATTGAAGCGGCCGAATGCCTGCGTCGCTATCCGGACTTTTTCGTAAGCGAAGAGGTGACTTGCCGGATGCCGAGTGGGACGCTGGTTCACATCGGCGTCTACAACGTGTCGGACCGGGATCACGTCGAAATTCAAAATCGCCGCAACAACTTTGTTTCGCTGTTGATGTACCTCACCGAACAGAAACTCTTTTTCAGCGTCAACCACATGTTTTCCGGGCTGACCGGCAAGCGCGACGCCGAGGACTTTCAGTGGTTCGCTTCCTACGCGCCCGCTTTTGAGGTGCGCAACGGACAGATGTGGCGCCCGGCGAACAAGCAGGCGCAAAGGCTTGCCAAACGCTTGGGCAAGATCGGTATCGGCGGCAGCGACTCTCACACCATCGCCGGCGTCGGCCTAACCTACACCGAAGTGAAAGGCGCTCGCACAGTGAGCGAATTCTTTGCCGGCTTGCGGGCGCGGTGTGGCCGCGTGAAGGGCTCCGAAGGTACCTATTCCAAGCTGACAGCAGACATCTATCGCATCGGTGCGGCGATGTTCCAGGAAAAACCCGCGACATTAGCGATGCTGCCTCTGTCCGTGTTCGTGCCCGTTTTCACCGCAGCCCACTGGGTAAGCGAAGTGTGGTTTTGCAAGAAATGGCAGAAGCATTTTGAGAATGCCGAAGCGCCGCGCATGTTGTGGGATCTGAGCGCAGGCGCGGAGCGGGTGTGAAGTTGTTCACGCGGCCACAATTGTTGCCGCAGGTCTAGCAGAAGACGGAGAAGGCCATGACCGTCACGCGCCAAGTTTGGGGATTCATCGAACGCCGCGATCACCGCGTGATGCGCCGGATGAATCGCTGGCGCGCGCCGCGCTGGATTCGCTACTGGATGCTGGCCGCAACGCGGATGGGCGACGGCTGGCTGTGGTATTCGCTGGCGTTTGTTTTGCTCGTGTTCGGCGGTGCGCAGAAATTTGCCGCCGTTGGCGCGGCGGGCGGCGCCGCTCTCGTCGGCGTCGGCGTATTCAAAGTCCTGAAACGGCTGAGTCACCGGCCGCGGCCCTGCCAGATTGAACCGCACTGCTGGTCGAAAGTGCTGCCTCAGGACAAATTCTCTTTTCCTTCTGGCCACACCATGACCGCATTTTCGATCGCGCTGGTGCTCAGCTACTTCTATCGCGGCGTAGAGTTACCGCTGTACTTCATGGCCGTCAGCATCGCCGTCTCGCGAGTAGTTCTCGGCATGCACTTCCTCAGCGATGTGCTCGCCGGCGCCATCCTCGGCGTCGGCCTCGGCTGCGCTGCGCTAACCGCCTTCGCCGCCATGGGCATGCTCTAAGCCTCGTTCGCTTTGTCGGCTTCCCGCCGACGAGACCCGCAAATAGCCGCGAAAACCGCTTGCATTTTAATGCTCTATAGCACTATTCTCTCGCATTCAGACGCGCCGGGGAGCGCCTTTCTTCTAAGCGACGCCGCGTCTGATCGTCCCAAAACGAGAGGAACATGCCGCTAACCACAACCGATTGGGCGGTGATCATCGGCTATCTGCTCATCAACCTGCTGATCGGAATCTACTACCGGCAGCGATCAAGCGGAAATACCGCGGAATTCTTTATCTCGGGACGTGATGTCTCATGGTGGCTGGCAGGGACCAGCATGGTGGCGACAACCTTCGCCGCCGACACTCCCCTTCTTGTAACAGGGTTAGTCGCAACGCAAGGAATCGCCGGCAACTGGCTGTGGTGGAATCAGTGCCTGACCGGAATGCTGACGGTCTTTTTCTTTGCGCGGTACTGGCGGCGCGCGGAAATCATGACCGATGTGGAGCTGACGGAGCTGCGTTACTCCGGAAAGCCCGCCGCATTTTTGCGCGGACTGAAAGCGGTCTATCTCGGACTGCTGATGAACTGCTTCATCGTCGGCTGGGTGACGCGTGCAATGGTGGACATTATCGCGGTGCTGCTTGGTCCTGCGATTGCCGCGGGCAAAGTGTGGCAGCTCACGCTCGGCGATCACGTTTTATTGCACTACACGCTCGGGGACCCGCGTCACACTGCGCTGCTACTTTGCGTCTTCGTGCTGATTCCGTTTACCGGACTGTACACGTTCATCGGCGGACTGTGGGGTGTGCTGGTCACCGACCTGTTCCAGTTCGTTCTGAAAATGGGCATGGTGATTGTGCTGGCGTGGATCGCGGTAACTAGGATGGGCGGCATTGACGCGCTGGCGTTGCGCCTAAAAATTGTGAGTGACGCAACCGCCGCAACCGGAGCCACCGTCGCGAATCCGCTTGCGTTCTTCCCTGATTTTTCACACGGATTCACCAGCGAAGCGATCTGGACGATTCCGTTGATTTCCTTTGTGCTCTTTCTAGGTGTTCAGTGGTGGAGCAGTTGGTATCCCGGCGCGGAACCAGGCGGCGGCGGCTACGTCGCCCAGCGCATTTTCAGCGCCAAGGATGAAAAGAACTCGCTGGGCGCGACGTTGTGGTTCAACATCGCGCACTATGCGCTGCGGCCATGGCCGTGGATCGTGACCGGACTCGTTGCGCTGGCGTTGTACTCGCCTCACGGCGGTATGACCCCAAGTGCGGACTTTGCCGCGAGTCCTCAGCAGGGATACGTAATGGTACTGCGGGATTTCCTGCCGCCGGCGCTGCGCGGCCTGATGGTTGCGGCGTTCCTTGCAGCGTTCATGTCCACGATCGGGACTCAGCTGAACTGGGGAACGTCCTATCTGGTGAACGATTTCTATCGAAGATTTTTGGTAAAGAAAGCGACCGAACACCACTACGTCAACATGGGGAAGATTTTTACGGTGGTGCTAGTGCTGGTGGGCGGCTACGTCTCCAGCCGGCTGGCATCCATCTCTGAAGGGTGGCAGATCGTGCTGGGGATTGGCGCTGGAACGGGCGCGGTGCTGATCCTGCGCTGGTATTGGTGGCGCATCAACGCGTGGAGCGAGATCGTCGCAACGATCGGCGCGGCAGTGCTGACCTTTGTGTTGGCGAAAATGCATTTTGAAGGTAACGGCGCCGTCGTAGTGGCGAAGACAACGCTGATCACAGCGGGCGTTACGACGGTCTTGTGGTTGGTAGGAACTCTCCTGACGAAGCCGGAACCGACTGAAAAGCTGGTGGCATTTTACCGGCGCGTGCATCCGAGCGTGTACGGCTGGGAGCCGATCGCGAAGCTATGTCCCGAGATGCCGCGCGTCCGGGACTTCGCCATGAATTTTACGAACTGGGTGCTCGGTTGCGTGATGGTGTATTCGGCTCTGTTCGGCATCGGGCATATCGTGTTTCACCGAATTTGGTTGGGAATTCTGCTCCTGGGTGTGAGCGGAATTTCCGGTTGGATTATTTTTGCAAATCTTTCCCGGCAGGGTTGGGGGACGCTGTCGGGATCCCAGGAGGCTGCGCCAATCGGACGCATGGCGACCGAAAAAAACTAGGCCTAATTCCCCCATGACAAAACGACCATTGCTGGAGATGAGCGTTGAGACGCTCGATGCCGCACTTGCCGCAGTGCGAGGCGGAGCGGACCGCGTCGAGCTTTGCGAGGACTTGTCGGTTGGCGGTGTAACCCCCAACGGGCAACTCCTGCGCGAAGCACGCGAAAAAATTCGCGTTCCCATTTTCGCGATGATTCGACCGCGTGCCGGCGACTTCTGTTACTCCGCGCCGGAATTTCAGCAGATGAAACAGGAGATCGCGCTCGCCAAGTCTGCCGGAATGGACGGCTTCGTTCTTGGCATCCTCACCAGTGAATTCACGGTGGACATTCCTCGTACGGCCGAGCTGATCAACCTCGCCGCGCCGTTGCCCGTGACTTTTCACCGCGCATTCGACGAACTTCATGACCTCTCGCAAGGGCTGGAAGACGTGATTGCCACAGGAGCGACGCGAGTGCTGACTTCCGGGGGGCAACGCAACGCCGAAGAAGGCTCGGCGGAGCTTGTTACCCTGCTGGGGCAAGCGCGCGACCGAATCACGGTTTTGCCCGGCGGAGGCATTCGCCCCGCCAACTTGCGCAGGATCGCACAAGCCACACGGGCCGCCGAATTCCACTCCGGGCTGAGTAATCTTCTTCCGAAGGCCGGAATTGCTCATCGCGAGTTTGAGGAAGGCGTTCGCGCCCTGATCAAAGTCCTGGAAGAAGAAGCGAGGGATTTGCAGCCGGCTTCGAGCGCAGATTAGCGCCCCGTCTCTTACGCAGCCAGAATTGCGTAGTTCTATATCAGTTATTTACACTACAGAATACCTCGGATTGTCAATAGCAAAACAGAGGAGTAAAGAACTATGCCAAGTGTTGGCGCGTCGGCGTTGAAGGACAGAGCCGGCAGGGAGGGTGCGATGAAGGTCCGGGATCTCATCGAGGGCCGCAAGGACGTTTACTCCATACCAGAAGAGATGGCGGTTCACGAAGCGGCGCGATACTTGCGCGAGAGACAGGTCCGCTCCGTGGGCGTGACCGAGGCTGCCGGTAAACTGGTAGGAGTGGTTTCGCAGAGCGATATTTCGGACAAAGTGGCTGCGGAAAACAAATGCCCGGCGTGGATGAAAGTTTCAGAAATCATGACGCGCGAGCTGATCACCGTGGCGCCCGAGGCGGCGCTGGAAGAATGTCTCCGGCTGATGGAGAAAAATGGAGTGTACCACCTGCTTGTGGTTGATGAGCGCGAAGCATTTCGTGGGATGCTTTCGGTGAGCGACTTGCTGCGCGTGATGGTGACGGACGAGAAGGAGCGCGCGGATTTGCTGGAGGCGATTCTCTTTCCCACCCATTAGGAATACGGCCACACTCGCAAACGCAGGGCACAAGCTTGCAAACAACGCAGCGGCCGCCCGAAAAGCGGCCGCTGAAAATCGGTGCGTCACCGTTCGCTTAGGCCTTTTGTGTGGCCTGACGGCGGAGGAACGTCGGGACGTCGAGATCGTCGGCCGGCACTTCGTGCGCGACGTCGCGGACGTTTTGTTGCACTTGGTGAACGACGGTCTGCGGTGCTTCGTGAACCACGGCTGCGCTGGAACCGGCGCCCGCTGCAGCAGCGGCTGCGACGGGAACTTCCTTGCCGGCTTTCCAGGTACGCGGCAGAAATTGCGGCTTCTGCGCAGTGTTCTTCTTGTTGGCTTCCTTGAAACCGGCGGCGATGACGGTGATCTTGACGGCGTCTTTCATCGATTCGTCCTGCACCGCGCCAAAAATAATGTTGGCGTTTTCGTGGGCGGCCTTCTGAATGATGGATGAAGCCTCGTGTACTTCATGCAGCGAGAGACTCGGGCTGCCGCAAATATTAATGAGGATACCCTGCGCGCCCTGGATGGAGTTGTCCTCGAGCAGCGGACTGGCAATGGCGCGATTGGCGGCATCCACGGCGCGATTCGAACCTGTTGCAACGGCGGTGCCCATTACTGCGTAGCCTTGTCCGGACATGATGGCTTTCACGTCGGCGAAATCGCGGTTGATGATGCCGGGCACGGTAATGATGTCCGAAATGCCCTGCACGGCCTGACGGAGAATATCGTCGGCGATGCGAAACGCGTCGAAGAAACTGGTGCCGCGCTCGACGGTTTCCATCAAGCGTTCATTGGGGATGACGATGACGGTGTCGACGGCCCCGATGAGATCTTGCAACGCCTGTTCGGATTGCAGCATGCGGCGCTTGCCTTCGAACGCAAAAGGCTTGGTGACTACCGCTACCGTGAGCGCACCGAGTTCGCTGGCGAGCGAAGCTACTACGGGCGCGGCGCCCGAGCCGGTACCTCCGCCGAGGCCGGACGTAATGAAAATCATGTCCGAACCTTCCAGCGCCTCGATAATCTTGTCGGTGTCTTCGAGCGCAGCTTTGCGGCCGACTTCAGGGTTGGCCCCCGCGCCGAGACCTTTCGTAAGCTTTGCGCCGAGTTGAAGTTTGACGGGCGCCTGACTGAGCTTCAGCGCCTGCAGGTCGGTATTTGCGGTGATGAATTCTACGCCCTCGACCTTGGCGCGAATCATGCGATTTACGGCGTTGCAGCCGCCGCCACCGACGCCAATGACCTTGATCTTGGCGGGTGACAGCTCCTCGCTGAAACTCATACGGATCGCGTTGTCTTTTGCCGTCATTACCTATTCCCCCTTACGGACTGGGTGAATCCGTTTGTTGCTACGAAGCCCCTCAGCTTCGCGGAAATCGTTCTACGCGCCAGCGAACATGGCCTTCAGCTTGGCCACAAAGTTACCGTTGCGCTGTGTCTGCGCGCGGCGCGCTTTTGCGCCGTACAAAACCAGGCCAATGACGGTTGCGTATTCCGGCTGCGAAACCTGTTCTGGCATATCGGCCAAGCCACGCGGTTCCGCAATGCGAACCGGCACGTGGAACGCCTGCTCCATCATTTCGACCAGACCGTTGAGGCGCGCACCGCCACCGGCAAGCACGAAACCGGCGGGAATTTGTTTATCGAGACCGGCGCGGCGCGTTTCGTCGCGGATCAGCGAAAGGAATTCCTGCGCGCGAGGCTCAATGATGTCGGTCAGGGAACGCGCAAAGATGGTGCGCGGCGGACGGTCGCCGACGCTGGCGATTTCGATTGCAGTGTCTTCGGTCAGCAGCGAAGCTGAGGCGCAACCGTGATGGCGCTTGATGCGTTCGGCTTCGGGGATCGGCGTGCGCAAGCCAACGGCGAGGTCGTTCGTGAAGTGGTCGCCGCCGACGGGAATGGCGCCCGTGTGGCGAACAAGTCCACCGGCATAAGCAATCAGCTCGGTGGTACCGCCGCCTATATCGAGCAGGCACGCACCAAGGTCGCGTTCATCCTGTGTAAGGCAGGATTCGGCAGAAGCCAGCGGTTCCAAAACCGTGTCGCTGATCAAAATTCCGGCGCGATTTGCAGCGGTGACGAGATTTTGTGTGGCGATGACGGAAGATGTGACGACGTGTACGTTGGCCTCGAGCCGTTGCCCAACCATGCCGATGGCGTCGCGGATGCCGTCGTGAGCGTCCACAATGAATTCATGCGGCAGGACGTGGAGGACTTCGCGATCGTCGGGAAGATTGATGTTACGTGCGGCGTCGATTGCGTGGCGAACGTCTTCACGCTCGATGTCGCGCGCGCGATTGCCGAGCGTAACGCCAGCACGTGAGTTCAAGCCGCGGACGTGTGCACCGGCCACACCGATCAACGCAGATTCGACCGGAACACCGGAGACGCCTTCAGCTTCTTCCACCGAACGACGGATGGAGCTGACAGTAGAGTCCAGATTAACGATCGCGCCTTTACGGAGACCTTTCGATTCGGCGGCGCCCAGCGCAAGGAACTTGACTTGCTCGTCCGCGAGTTCCGCGATGAGCACGCACGTTTTGGTGCTGCCGATGTCCAGCCCTACGAGATATTTGTCTTTTTTCGACAAGCGCCGCTCCCGCCCCAGCCTACTTTCTTTTCTGTACCGTCATATGCTCGCCACAACCGCTGGAATCCGGATTCAAGACGACTTGGCGAGCGTACTGCAAATCCACGGACTGTACGCAACCCGCGTTGGATTGCCATTGCGAAAAATTGTCAACCAGCATGCGGTATTTTCCAGTGAATTCGCCTGAGCCCAGGTGCAGCGTTATGGCTTGCGGAACATTAAGACCTGGAAGTCCGGCCATAACCACACGGAGGTCGCGCGGATTAGCCAGATCTATTTCGCTCACAAAATCAGAAGAACCGGAACGCACTAGATCCGCGTCGCGCATGAATTCCTGATAGGTTTGCATTCTCTTTTCGCGTTCGGCTCGTGGCATGCTGTCCGAGAGGCCGGTAACAATCGCGAAATGCAGATCTTGACCTTGCGGACGGTCAAGGATTACGCCGTCAGCATCAATAAGAGCGAGTTCGTTTCCGTTACGCACGAAAGCGATCGGCGTGCGTTCGGAGACATCGACACGAATCCGATTCGGCAGAATGCGCTGAACGCTGGCGTTCTGCACCCAGGCAATTTGCTCGATCTCGCTACGGCGGCCGTCCAGCGGAATGCGAAGAACACTGTGCCCACGATCTTTGTAAAAAGGCTGAAGGACAGCTTCGCGAGTGACAATGTGATTGCCGTTGACTTCCACTTGATCGGGCTTCAGCAAAAGAACTTTGGGCGAGTGAAGCAGGAAATCGCCAGTGACATACGCGGCGACCGCACAAACAGCCATAGCCAAAATCCATACAAAGAGGTTGCGATAAAAAGTGGCCGACTTGCCGCCAAATTTCTTGCGTCGAATCTCAACCGGCTTCTGGCGACGAAGGTAGCGCGGCTCGTCATTTTCGACCAGCTCGGGCCGGTACGTTTCGGCATCGGCGGCCGCTGCGTTCCGCTGCATCACGCTTTTCGATGTGGCGCTCTTGGGCATCGCGTCAGGCGCTCCACACCACAACTTCGTTCTCAAGCTTTACGCCATAAGCCTTTTCGACACGCGCGCGAACGTCCGCAATCAGCGCCAGCATATCCCGCGCACTAGCGCGGCC
>Ga0070665_100007693_pt1 | contig 10942 bp, 11 predicted proteins | sample KBSS13metaG_FD_65862 | JGI IMG/M metagenome (GOLD analysis project Ga0070665, IMG submission 65862) | Switchgrass rhizosphere microbial communities from Kellogg Biological Station, Michigan, USA - KBS S1-3 metaG | ecosystem: Host-associated > Plants > Roots > Rhizosphere > Soil ...
CCGGGCCGCCGCTCAGCGTCCTTCACATCAAAATTGCCTTGCGCGACGCCAACCAGCAGGTCACGCCGGTGCCGCGCCACGCGCTGCTCATCAGCGACAACCCGGCCACCGCGGCACCGCGGCGCATCGTCACCGCGTTGGATGGCACCGCCGATGTGCGGCTGCGGCCCGGGAACTACACGGTGGAATCGGACCAGCCGATTGCCTTCCACGGCACCGCCTACCAATGGACCCAGGTCGTGGATATTGCGGCCGGCCGTGACGCGGTCCTCGAACTGACCGGCGACAACGCTGAGACCGAACCAGCCACCGCCGCGACGCCGTCCGGCGCCGTGCCGCTGGAGGTGGATCCCGCATTGACCCTGCCTCAATGGCAGGACAGCGTCGTCGCCCTGTGGACGCCGATCACGCACGCGTCCGGTTTCGTCATCGATGCGAAGGGGCTGATTGCGACGAACCAGCAAATCATCGGCACCGCGACGTCGGTGGAAGTGCAGCTCACGACCGCGCTCAAGGTGACGGCCCGCGTCCTCGCCGCCGATCCGGCGCGCGATGTCGCCGTCCTGTGGATCGATCCGAAGGCCGCGGCATCGGTCCGGCCCGTGCCGCTCGGATGCGGCGTCGCGACGAAGCCGCCGGTCGTGGCCGGCCAGGAGATCTTCACCATCGGCGCGCCGCTTCGTGAGCCGAAGGGCATGACCTCCGGAACGGTGAGCCGTGTGGATCCGCATGACCTCACATCCGATCTGATGCTCGCACCCGGCAGTGCAGGCGGACCGGTCTTCGCCGCCGGCGGTGCCGTGATCGGGATCAGCTCGCTGGCGGACGAGAAGGACGACCGGCGGCGCGGCTCCCGGGTCGTTCGGATCGACGACGTATGCGCGGTCGTCGCGTCCGCCGAGAAAAAAATGTCCGGGGCCGCGCCGCCAAACGGATCGCACCTGCCGGTGGAGCCGGCGGGAACGTTTCCGGTGGAGGCGCTCAAGGAAGCCGTGCAACGCCGCGTGGGCAGCCTCAGCCCGTATCAGATGTCCTCCGCGGACTTCGACATCGCCTTCATCACGCCGGTGCATGCCTATGGCGCGCAGAACCCGCCGGGGAAGGCGGGCGAACCGGAGCGTCGCGGCTCACGCATTCCGGACGCCAGGCCAGGCGTCGTCAGCCCGCTCCAGGACTTCAGCAACTGGTCCGAGTACGTGGCGGACGTTCCCCCGGTCCTGCTCGTCCGGGTGACGCCGAAACAGGTGGAAGGCTTCTGGACGACGGTGGCACGCGGCGCCGCGATGACGCAGGGTATGGCGATCCCCTCGATCAAGCACTTCAAGTCCGGCTTCTCCCGGATGCGCGCCTTCTGCGGCGACGCCGAAGCGACACCCATCCACCCGTTCAAGCTCGAACGGCGCGTCTCCGAGAACGACGCGATCTACGAAGGCCTCTACGTCTTCGATCCGGGCGCGCTCCGGCCGGAATGCGGCGCGGTCAAGCTCGAGCTCTTTTCCGAGAAGGAGCCCGAGAAGAAAGACTCGCGCGTGGTCGACTCGAAGGTCGTCGATCAGATCTGGCAGGACTTCGCGCCGTATCGAGCGCAGCAGGGCACGGCGGGGCGTTGACGCCCTTTTTTTTCGTCCGGGCTTTCGATCCATAATCAGCGCCGCGTGAATCCGGATCCTCGACTCAGCCGGCGGGAGCTGCTTGCAGGAGCGGGCGCCGGCGCCGCTGCGCTTCTTCTCCAGCACAGCGGCCTCCAGGCTCAGGCGCCTCCGGGCAGAACCGTCGTCTTCGCGCATACCACCGTCGTGAACGTCGACGTCGTTCAAGACGATGTGGCGCTCGCCGTCGAAGGCGACAAGATCGTGGCGATCGGCGCCGCCGACACGGTCCTCAAGACGTACCCCAACGCCGAGGTCTACGACGGACGCGGCAAGGCGATCTTTCCCGGCCTCGTCAACTGTCACGCTCACCTGGCTCAGACCCTCGGTCGCGGCTTCAACGAGGACTTCGGATTCCCCAATTCCGCGCGTCTGGCCATCCAGCCGGCCAGCCTCCTTCAGGGCGAGGAGGCGACGCTGATGGTCACGGTCGGCGCGCTGGAAGCGTTGCGGACCGGGACCACCACCATCGTGGAGAATGCCGGAGGCATCAGCAGGTCCGCGGCCGCGTTGGCGCAGACCGGCCTGCGCTGCGTGTTCGCGGAGTCGATTCGCGACAGCGAGAACGTCGAGGGCCCGATGTCGCCGGCGGGGCTCGCCAGGAGCGTGGCGCCCAGGTTCTCACCCAGGCTGCGCGACGAGGGCCTGCAGCGCATCACCGATCTGTTCAGCGCGTGGCATGGCGCCAGGCAGGGCCGCATCAAGGTGTTTCCGGCAGCCGCCCTCGCCGAAACGGCGTCGCCCGAGTTGCTGCAGGCGGTCCGCGCCTTTGCCGAGACACACGATGTCGGCTACACGATCCACCTGTCGCAGAGCCGCGCCGAGGTCGATTTCATGGTGCGCCACCATGGGATGAGCCCGCCGGCGTTTCTCGCGAAGCACGGGTTCCTCGGTCCGCGGCTGTTCGCGGCGCACTGCCGCTACGTCGACGAAGCCGATATCGCGTTGCTCGGGCGATCCGGCACCATTGTGTCGCACCAGGCGGCGATGGCCGCGAACCGCGGGGTCATCCCGCCCATTCCCGCCCTGCGCGCGGCGGGTTGCCCGATCGCCAACGGCACCGACAACAACACCAACGACCTGTTCGAGGTCATGAGAGTCGCCCTGCTGACGGAACGGATCCGGCGCGACGATGCGTTCCCCGGAGTCCGCCCTCAGCCGGAGGACATGCTCGAAGACGCCACGCAGGCGGGCGCGCGAGCCGTGGGACAGGGAACGCAGATCGGATCGCTCGAGGTCGGGAAGAAGGCAGACCTTCTGGTGGTCGACACGCAACGGGCCCATCTCGTCCCGGCGGGGCGGATCGTGTCGGCCTGGATCCACAACGGTCAACCGTCCGACATCGAGTCGGTGATGGTCGACGGCCAGTTCGTGATGCGCAACCGGAAGGTGCTCACGATGGACGAAGCCGGCATCATCGCCGAAGCCGACAAGGTCGGGCGGCGGATCTGGAAACAGGTGCAGGCCGCCGGTCCGATCGCGATTCCGGGCCGGCCGCGCCGGTGAACGGCGTCTAGCGGTTCGACACCGGCTCAGGAATCTGTGGAGCCGCCAGATCGCCTGACGACACCACGTCGTTCACGCGCTCGACCCGGATAGTCGCCGAATCGGTTCGCGTCGCGACCACGATGGCGTCGCCGACGATCTCGGGTTTGCCGGCGTCGCGGCGAAACAACGTCACACGCTGGCCGACGCGAATCCCGTGTCCGCTGCCGCGATCGATCACCATCATCCGGCGCGGAGCGCCCAGGACCAGTCCCTCGTCGCCGAAAAGAATGCGTGCCGGGTCGCCGAAGTTGGGAGTCCCGCGCGGCTCCGGGGGGCGGATTGGCTCGGGCCTGAATGACGCGAGGAAATCGCCCGCCCTCAGCAGGTCGCAGGCGTAGACCACCACCGCCATCGACGACCGCTCGCTCACGGCGACCAGCTGCACCAGGCCGGCGGAGTGCTCGCCGGTCGAGTCGGTACCGGCGCGCCGCGGCACCTTGAAGTAATGGCGGACCACGAGATTCTGTCCCACCTCGAGGCCGTTGAGCGCGCCGCCGTCGACCGCGATCGTCGCGCCGGTTGTGTAGAGTCCTCCCTCGGCGACGAAGCGGGTCGATCGGATCGTGCCGAGCGACTCGGCCGGGATCACCGGTTTCGACGGACCGCACACCGAGTCGCGGTCGTGCGCCGGTACGGGTTTCATCAGAGGACCGCGCGAGGACGGGGGCGGCGGTGGAGGTGGAGCGGGCCGCGGCGGTTCAACCGGCGCGGGCGCGCGCACCACTACGGTCTCCGCGAGGGGCGCCACTTCGAGCCGCTGCACCACTCGCGTTTCGGTGCCTGGTTGAACCGTGACGCCGACCAGCGCGCCGGAGAACCCCTCGAGTCGAAACCGCAGCATGACGGGTCCTGGTGTGACGGCACGAAAGACGTAGCCACCCGTCCGGTCCGTCGCAGCGGTCAGGACCTGTCCGCCCGCCGCGGTCGCGACCACCGTGACGCCGGGCAACCGGGCATCGGAGCTATCAGTGACCTCAACCCGGATCACACCCTTGCCGCCTTGCGCGGCAGCGACCGCCGCGCACACGGTGATGATCGAGCCTGCGGCGGCGAGGATCCTGGTGAGTAGGCGCATCAGCCGACTCCCAATCCTAATCCGGAAGGTGCCCGACGTGGCGCCAGACTGCGCGGGCCTCAGACTCAACCGTAAACGCGGCGTTCTAGCCTGTCTCGCGCTCGGCGAGGAACGCCACTAGATCGGTCAACGTCACGCCCGATCCATCCGGGCGCACGCCGATCTCTTCTGCGGGAAGGTGCTGCCGATTCACCCAGTAGGTGGGGTAGCCAAACAGCTTCGCACCTGCGGCATCCCATCCTGCGAACGCGACGAACAGAATCTCCTCACGTGTCAGCTTCAAGGCATCCGGCCCCAATTGATAGGCGCGCGGATCGGGCTTGTAGGTCGCGCCTTGATCGGTGCTGAGCACCTGTTCGAACACGCCGTCCAGCCCGGCGCTCCTGATGTTGGCGTCCAGCATGCGCCGCGTGAAATTCGACAGGAGGGCCAGGCGAACACCAAACTTCTTCAACGAGTCCAAGGCTGGAACCACATCCGGCCACGCCCTCAATCCGAGATACGCGTTCATCAAAGCCGCGCGCTTGTCCGGGCTCAGTTCGAGCTTCAGCTTGTTCGCCGCAAACACCAACGCGTCCTCCGTCACCCGCCAGAAGTCGGCGTAGTGCTGCGCCGCGACCCGGAGCCAGGTGTACTCGAATTGCCGCGTCCGCCATTCGTCGCTCAGGCCGGCACCCGGAAACATCGCATCGGCGAGCGCGAAGACCGGTCTCGGATCGAAGATCGGAAACGCGTCGAAGGCAAGGGCCTTGATCTGCAACGTCGTCATTCCCGGCACAGCTGCGAGCCTGCTCGGAGCCGACGTCCATGCGGTGACGACCAGTCCACCAGCCATGCGGATCGCGAATCGTCGGCGAGTCATCGGCATGTGGCGATCTCCGGTTCTAATGGGTGAGCGTGCCGACCATTTCAGGATGGATCGAGCAGTGATACGGCCCCGGCGCAACGAGCGCCTGCGGCGCACTGAACGCCCCGGCCGCGATGTTGCCGGTATCCACTTCACCGTCGTTCAGGACCACGCGATGCGTGATCGCGTCCACGTTGTGCCACACGACCAGTTGGCCGTTTGGGACGCTGCCAGGATTAGGCGAGAACGACTGCGCGCCGTTGATCCCGACGACGTTGATCACGATCGCGTTTGGAGGCGGCGCGGAGTTACCGGGATCCGCGGCAACGGGGCTTGCATACCCGCCACAACCAGAGAGAGAAAGGCCGAGCGCGGCCAGGATGCAGAGTTTGTGTGTAGTCATCACTTGAGAGACCGCGGGCCGAACGGATATATTCCGGCGCTCGGGCGGCCGTCACTGGCTGAGTGCGTGGACGAATTGATCCAGCTCGGTGCGGTTGAGATCCGAGACGGCCCAGAAGGCCATCCCGTCGTGGGTCCAGTGCTGCACTTGAAAGCCGCGAATCTCACGCGTGTCTGCCGCCGCCTCGCCCGTGTCCGCGGCGGGCCACACGAAGAGGTTGATCGGGTGCTGCCGGCGCTGGTAGACGAGCGCGGCGACCGGGCGGCCGGCGAGGTGGTCGAGCCGCCCGCCCACGAGAGGAAAGCCGAGCGGCGCCAGATCGACGACCGGCGGCGAGAAGTCCAGCTTGCCCAGGAACCACGGTTTCACCGTGTGCTGATCGGTCGAACGGACGTCGAACAAGTGGTCGCCCGTCAAGGCCCGCACGTGGCCGGCGACGACATCCTGCGCGACGGCGGCGGTGGCGGCGTCCGTGTGCCGCGTCCGGATCACGCGAATCACGGTCCCGCCGCCGAGTGAAACCGCGAGCGCGACCGTCGCCGCCCAGGCAAGGATCCGGGGCGAGACACGGACCGGCCGGCCTGCCCACCGTAGCGCGAAGCGCGAAGGCGGGCGCGCTGTGGCGACGGCGACCCGTAAGCGATCAGGCGCCTGGTAGTAGGGCACGAGGCGGATCAGGCGGCCGAGCGATTCTCGTGCAGCGACCCGCTGCTGGCAGGCCGGACAGACGTCGAGGTGCGCGCGCACATCGCCGGCCTCGGTGGTCCCGAGCTCGCTGTCGCAGTACGGATCGATGACGCGATCGACGTCGGAACAGTTCAACGAGCACCTCCGGTCGCCGGCTCGGATTCCAGCATTGCCAACAGCCGTTCCCGGCCCCGTGCCAGACGCGACATCACCGTCCCAATCGGGGCTCGGATGACGGCGGCGATCTCCTTGTAGGACAAGCCCTCCAACTCCCGCAGGATAATGACCTCGCGGAAGTCGACCGGCAGCCCTTCGATGGCGCGCCGCATCCGCTCCACCGCCTGTTGCTGAATCACCCGCGCTTCCGGATCGAGCTGTTCGTCGCGGCGTTCGTCCTTCATGTCATCGAAGACCGCGTGTCGATCGGCGTGGCCGAACTTCGAAAAGCGCGCGTACCACGTATTGCGCACGATCGTGAACAGCCACGCGCGGGCATTGTCATTCCGTAAGGACGGGAAAAAGCGCAGGGCCCGCACGGCGGCGTCCTGCACCACGTCCTCTGCGTCCGCGTCACTCTTCGTCAGCCAGCGCGCATAGTTGAATGCCGCGTCCAAGTGAGGCAAGACGACTTCCTCAAATGCACCGCGAGGCATCGTCTCATCCTAAGACCGCGATCCCCCCGCGTTTATTCCCGAAGCGGGCTGTCAGTGTGTGCGGAATACATCGGCCGCCCTTCCGGTCTGTATCTCTGAATGGCGCTGGCTGGACGTTTACATCCGTTGCTCCTGCATTTTCCGATTGCCCTTCTGTTGATCGCGGCGCTCGCCGAGCTGCTCTCGCTGGCGCGATTGCCGGAGTGGCATCTCGTCGCGGTCGCGAACGTCCGCGCCGGCGCGGCGTTGGCAGTTGCGACCGCCGGCGCCGGCTGGGTGCTGGCAACGTCCCGGATGGTCGAGGTGTCGCCGACGCTCGAATGGCACCGCTGGCTGGGGCTGACGGCGGCGCTGGCCGCCGTGGCGGCGGCATTGGCCACCATCGGCATCGACGATCGCCCGGAGCGGCAGTGGCGATATCGCATCGTGCTGTGGTCGGCGGCGGCGCTCGTGGCCGTGGCCGGCCATTTCGGCGCGGTGCTCGTGTGGGGCGCAGGCTTCCTGCGCCCGTAGTCAGGAGGGTGTGTGACGACGATCGGGGAAGAACGAGCATGCCATCGACGCAGGTTCCTGCAGTGCGTGGCCTGGGTCGGTACCGGAGCGATGTGGAGCGTGGCGGCCAGCGTCCTATACGGCAGGCCGCTCACCGACGCGACGCTCGGCGACAAGGAAGCCGCGGCCGCGGGCACGCAGGTCGTGGTGGACAACTTCAGCTTCGCACCAGCCACTGCGTCCGTCGCGGTCGGGACGACGGTCACGTGGACGAACCACGACGACATCCCCCACAACGTCGTGAGCACCGAGCGGGTATTCAAGTCGCCTGTGCTCGACACCGACGAAACGTTCTCCCACACCTTCGATGCCGCGGGGACGTTCAAGTACTACTGCTCGCTTCATCCACGGATGACGGGCCAGGTCGTGGTCCGGTGATCGCGGCACAGATTGTATGAGCGATAAGGAGTTACGTATGGCGAAGTATGAGGAAGACAAGCTCGTGGATCGCCGCGGGTTTCTGCACTGCATGGCGTGGGTAGGGACCGGTGCGGTGTGGACCATGTCGGGCGGTGTACTGAAGGGGCTGCCGCTCGGCGCGACCGAGCGCGGCGCCATGGCGCATGCGGCAGGTGGGGGCTTACGGTTCGTGCAGATCAGCGACAGCCACATCGGTTTCGACAAGCCCGCGAACACCGACGTCACCGCGACGCTGCGCGCGGCGATCGCGAAGATCAAGGCTGCACCAGAGCAGCCGGCCTTCGTGTTGCACACCGGCGACCTCACCCATCTGTCGAAGCCCGCCGAGTTCGACACGCTGCGGCAGGTGCTGTCTGAGCTCTCGTTGCCGGTGTTCTACGTGCCCGGCGAACACGATGTGATCGAGGACGACGGCAAAAGCTACCTGGAACGATTCGGGAAGGGCACGCAAGGCGCCGGCTGGCACAGCTTCGATCAGGGCGGCGCGCACTTCATTGGCCTCGTGAACGTCGTGAATCTCAAAGCCGGCGGGTTGGGCAGCCTCGGCAAGGAACAGCTCGAATGGCTCGAGAAAGACGTCAAGCGTCTCAAGAGCAGCACGCCGATCGTCGTCTTCGCGCACATTCCCCTGTGGACGGTGTACCCCGAATGGGGCTGGGGCACCGACGACAGCGCGCAGGCGCTGTCGTACCTGAAGCGGTTTGGCTCCGTCTCGGTGCTGAACGGCCACATTCATCAAGTGATGCAGAAGGTCGAAGGCCACATCACCTTCCACACCGCGATGTCGACCGCCTTTCCACAACCGGCGCCAGGCACGGCGCCGTCGCCGGGACCGATGAAGGTGGAGGCCGATCGGTTGAAGAAAGTCCTGGGCCTCTCACGGATGTCGTTCCAGGCGGTCAATCATCCGATCGCGATCACGGACGTGCCGCTCGAAGACCCGGCCGGCGCGTCGGCGGACTAGAGATGGTCCGGCTAAAGCCGGACACTGCCGGTGCCTCACCCTGTTCGGTAGTGTCCGGCTTAGCCGGACTTTCCGCTGATTGCTGTTGCGACAGCGCGCCGGCCGGCGGCATAATCCCGCTCCACCATTTTCAGGAGGACCGCCATGGATCACATTTGTCTGGCGATGCCGCTGCTGCCGGGAAAGGCAGCTGAGGCGCGCGCGTTTCTTCAGCAGCTCGATGGCGTCCGCCGCGCAGAGTTCGATGCGTCAGAACGCCGCATCGGGATCGCGAAGGAGCTCTGGTACCTGGCGAAGCTGCCCTCCGGCGATCACCTGATCGCCTACATGGAATCGGGCGACTTCGGCGGCGCGCTCCAGGGATTCGTCGGCTCGCGAGACTCGTTCGACATGTGGTTCAAGGCGCAGATGCAGTCCGTCACCGGCGTCGACTTGAATAATCCGCCCGCCGATCTGGCTCCGGCCGAACTGTTGTCGCACTACGACGTGAGATCGATGCCGGTCTGACACCGCGTCGCCATGACGTGCGCTCGTAAAGCGTGCGTAAGTGCCCACGCGTCCGCCTCAGATGAGTCTGAATCGCCCGGCAGAGCTTGTACTGCAGTTCAGCCGGTCGCTACAATTCACGTCGGAGGTCAGGATAACGATGGGCATTCGCGTCTCGGTGTTGGCGGCTGCGTTGATGATGGGCAGTGCTTCGTTGATTCAAGCACAGACGATCACGACGGGCGTCAAAGTGGGGATCGATTTCAGCTCGCTGCCGAACGCCGGCGCAGTGATCGATCAAATCGTCAAGCAGCCGAGCACGGAAACGTCCTCGAAGGTCGGCGCGCTGTTCGGCGGGTTCGTGACGGTACCGTTCCGGAATCGGCTCGCCCTTCAGCCCGAACTGCAGTACGTGATGAAAGGCACCAAGCTGACTGAAGCCGCCGCCGGCGGCACGGTCACCGCCAGCGTCCGGTATCTCGAGTTTCCGGTGCTGCTGCGCTACACGCTGCCGGTCGGCGAACAGACGGGATACGTGTTGTTCGGACCGGCCTTCGCCGTAAAGGCGGGGACCAGCGGGCAGCTGGACGGCCCGAATGGAACATCGGACGTCAACATCGATCCCGCCTTCCGAACCTTCGACGCCGGGCTGGCCTTTGCCGGCGGGCTTGAGTATCGGCGCTATCTCTTCGAGCTGCGTTATACCCAGGGGCTCACCGACGCCGCCACCGACGCCTACGCCCACACCGATTCGGTGAAGAACCGCACCATCGCGATCGCAGCCGGCATCCGCTTCAAGTAGAGGGACGCCTGCCTGCCTTCAAGATCCGGCACCGGGATAGTCAATGCCCGGGCCGATGGCCATTTCCCTTTCGTTGACCGTTTCGAGATCTCCGAGCGTCTTGAGCTTCACGCCGGCCTCTGCGATCATCTGGTCGACCATGGTCAACAACTCGGCGGGCAGTTGCCGCTCTCCTTCGAGGCGAACGAGCTGGAAACAGTTCAAGAGATTGTTGACGATATCCTGCACGGTCCGAATCGTCGCCTTGAAGACCCGCAGCCGCTGGCGCTGGATCTCAGAGTTGAGGCGTTGGAGTTCAACCTCGGCTTTCTTCCGATTGGTGATGTCCCGTGCGATGGCGGATGCGGCGGTGACACGGCCCGTGGAATCGGTCATCGGAGAGAGCGTGAGCGAGATCTCGACGATCGACCCGTCCTTCCGGACCCGTTGCGTTTCGAACGGCTGGCCAACCTCCCCGCGCGCCGCCTTTTCCATCATCGCCGCCGCGAGCGTGGCGCTCTCGCCGGCCGGGACCACCAGCGCACGGTTCCGGCCGATGATCTCCTTCGCCGTGTACCCGTACAGCCGTTCGGCGCCTGCGTTCCAGGTCAGGATGGTGTCATCCAGGCTGGTGCTGAAAATCGCATCGTCCGATGAGTCGACAATCGCCGCCAGACGGGTCCGGGTCTCGTCTGCCTGCTTGCGCGCGGTCATGTCGCGCAACACGCCGGTGAACATCGGCGCTTTGTCGGAGCGGATCGCGGTAATCGTCAGCTCCACGGGAATCTCGGAGCCGTCCGACCGCATGGCGATGACCTCAATCAGCTTGCCGAGCAACGGACCTTCCCCCGTCGCCATGTAGCGCGCCAGGCCGGCG
>Ga0070665_100007694_pt1 | contig 10941 bp, 8 predicted proteins | sample KBSS13metaG_FD_65862 | JGI IMG/M metagenome (GOLD analysis project Ga0070665, IMG submission 65862) | Switchgrass rhizosphere microbial communities from Kellogg Biological Station, Michigan, USA - KBS S1-3 metaG | ecosystem: Host-associated > Plants > Roots > Rhizosphere > Soil ...
AGTCCTTGTGCTCACCTTAATTGCCTGCTCGTATTTCGCCCCGCCCACGCAAGCTCTGGCGAGAAGAGATTCGGCCGGCAGATCGCGTTCGCCTTTAGTCATCTCGGTCAATACTTCTATAGCTTGAGGGTACGATCTCAGATCAAAATACGACTGTGCCTTAATTTGCTTGAGAGCCTTAACATCACGCTTGACTCGTTTATCAGTCGGTGCGTGCGCGCAGATCGCCAGTGCTTCATTGCATTTGACGATGGCCTGCCTATATTTATAGTCAAGCCGCAGAGCTTCTGCATACTGTATGGCTACTTTCATCCAGGCCGGATTGGCCTTATAGCAATTGGCGTAACAACGCAGCGCATCCGCATCGTTCAGCATTTGCTCCGCTTCCAGTGCCTGGAAGTAAAACGGACTGGCCCAGTCGGGGTGTGCTTTGGCGGCGTTCAGTACCGTCAAATGCGCGGTCTTAAAGTCTCTATCGCTCAGATAACATTGTACGGCGAGATAAAAAACTTGCTCGTTATTGGGTTCTTTGGCAAACTGCATTAATCCTTTTTTCAGAGCAGCTTTGTCTGTAACATCGGGCATATAAAATGGCGTTTGACTGTCAGCGGCCTGAGCCGGGCAGGTCAGCCCGAGCGTCGCTATCGACGCCAGAAAAGACCTGCGCAAAATTGCTTTTAGCGCAAATACCGACAAGTTTGTCCGAAATCGCATTGTGCCACTGACATGAAGTGAAAAAGCAAATATTAGTCGCCTGTCGCCTCTGCTAGCATATCACGGCTTCAATTGGGAACAGCGTCGGTTTGGGCATCAGCTGCCGTGGCCGGAGGAGCGACACCCACCTGGACCCGCGTAGGATCGGCCTGCAATCTCTTCTTAGCATAGGCTTCGACTGCGCCCTGGTACTTCCGAAAAATCCACCACCAGCGCTTTTGATGATGGGCCCTAAACTCATCGTTCATTTGCTGCGCGGTCCAGTGCTGGTCAACCATTCGATAAGCGGCTATGTAAACTCCGGTGCGATCCATATCAATCTCGCAACTGGTATAGCACGGTTGGTTTTTGGGGTCGTTGATAATAGCGCGGAAGCGATCGAATTCCGTATCGGTTGGGACTTTAAACACACCGGTTGGCAATTGAATCCACTTCATGCCTAACTTTTCAGCAAGCTCGCGTTTTCTCTTTTGACCGTTTGTTCTAATCGAGACAATGGTCTTTATTCCTTTGTCGTGCAGGCTCTGGAGATCACCCATTTTCGGATCCGGGCCGCGCATGAGCGTCGGCGTCACCTGCTCCGTATTGCAGTGAACTAGCGGCGCGTACAGAAACGCAAATTGTATGAGGAAATTTTGGAAACCCACGCGAAAACACCTTTTTTTTGGGGCCGTCAAAAAACATGACGGAAAAAAGGGGGCCCGGTTCCAATTGCATTAATTCAGGACTGTTTCCGGTCCCAAAATCAGGTCTGAGGTTGCTCCTGCGCCTGGTCTTGCTGCTGGCTCTGCGGCGCGCCGGGAGCCGATACGCCGGGCGGTGGCTGCTTCAAACGCACCAGCGACATACGCTGGGTATTATCCGGGCCGTAATGCACCAGGACCGAACTGTCCTCTTTTGTCAGGTCACCAAGACCGGCGTCAAAAACAGTGTTCGGATTAGTACCGATTGTCCAGGAAACTCTCTGGGTCTTCTTATCCAAAGCGCCATATATTTGCGATGTTTCCATCGTCAATTGGTTGTAGTAAGTACCACTGAGAATGCCGTCTTTATTTACTTCAAGCTGCACCATCATGCCCGTTTGAGATTGTCCCGATTGCCCGGGAGGAGCCAGTGAGAATGTCCCCAGAGCCTGCCACGGCCCACCGGGAGCTTGGGCTGGAGCCCCTGGTTGCAGACCGGACTGAGCGCCGGGTTGACCTTCTGCAGCACTCGCACCTGTATATGTGCCGTTGTCTGCAGCACCAGCCACGCCGTTTGCTCCAGCGTAAGAGCCTGCATAAGCACCAGCTGCAGCCCCGGCCATAGTGCCGTTCGCCGCTCCTTGCGTATAACCCTGGTTGTAAGCGGTCGCAGCCAGCTGCTGAGCTTGCTTGTAGAAGTCCGAGGAAGTGCCGGCGGATTGACCGTCTACATAAACGTTGCCGCCGTTATAAGTGACGTTGCTGTAAGAAGCGGGTTGCTGTTTGCTGCCGCCGCCACCACCGAGCATCGACATGCCGAGAAATGCCGTTAGTGTCGTCAGGCTGGAAACGCCGGCATAAGTCCACATCATCGCTTCAGGATTGTAGCCGTAGCCAAATCCGCCATAGTAGGGATGATAACCGCCGTAGCCGCCATAAGGATGGTATCCGCCGTAACCACCGTAGGGGTGGTATCCGCCATGATAGGCGTTAATGTTGTTGACGTTGACGTTTCTGTTGAAATTGTTGTTGTTGAAATTGTTGCGATTGAAATCATTGCCGTTGAATGAATTACGCGCGCCGTTTTCAGGAAATCGATTGCCTGATAAATTGCCGAAACCGCCATCGGTAGGCAGATTAGCATGGTTAGTGAAGTTGCCGCGATTGATGCCATCACCGCCATAATTGGGATGATTGGAAACTACAGGTCTGCTGCCGGCAGCGCCATTGAAGCCGCCACCAAATGCGGGGCGCTCAACATGGCCACCAAATCCGCCACCATAATTGTGATTACCCCAACCGCCATAGCTGTGGTTACTCCATCCGCCGGCGTGGTCGAAACCACCATAGCTTCTGCCACCGCCCCAGCCGCCGCCACCGAACCCACGAGCGCCGCCAAATCCGCGGGCATAAGTCGGCAGTACTACTAGAGAAGCGAGGCTAAGCACCATAAAAAGTCTTGCCGTTTGTTTGTACATAAAAATACGTCCCATAAATAAAAGGAGTCGACTAGTTAACGATGCGTTGCACTACAAGCGGAGCGGCATCGCCCACGGCCATGCCGTCAACACTGCGGTTGACCGATGACCAATCGAAAGAGTTGGACCCTTTTATCGACATAATATTTCTAGATCTGGTGGTGCTGCCGTCAGACTCGACTCCGCTGGCCTCACACATCCATTGATTATTTGACTTGGTCCAGAGACCCTGGCCATAACCACCGCTGCTGTCAAAATGCCATGAGCGCGGTTGACTCAAAATGGGATCCCATCCGATCACCTGCATATCGACAGATTGACTGCCGTCGGCTTTTTTTGTCTCGTATTTGCAGATAATGAAATTTTTGCTCGGCACCCATTCGGCTTTCAAATGCACTGATGCGTTGGAGCCTTTGGCGTCCCATTCGCCGATTATCCAGTCTAATTGGCGAAGATAATCATAGTTTGAAGTTGCAACAACAGGGCTCTCGGAGGCGCGGCTCATCAACCAGCCGTCGGCACCTTTGACCAGGACCAGCGAAAAGTGGCTATCGGGCATAGTCTGTCCATCGCGATCGCGCTGGACTGTGCCCTCGACTATTGCGACGGTGGGAGCAAGGAATTTTACCGTATCGGCGGCTAAATGCACCTGGGGTTTGCCGCCCTGGCTGAAGAGGCCGGAGAAACGATTTTCGATTTCTTTGCGGCCGCGGGCTCTGTTTCCGTCTTCGTCAATATATTCGCCATCCACGGCCCAGAGAGCGGCTAGCTGAGCGGCATTACCGGCAGCAAGCTGTTTGGCCATTTCGGCAAGCTGAGCGCGTACAGCCGGCTCGTCGCCAACGGTGCTTTTGGTCGTGACGGTAACTTCAGTTTTTTTCTTGGTCGACTTGGCAAAAGCCTGGTCGTTTACTCCGTTAAAAACGATGATTCCAAGAGAAAGTGCCAGCGCGGCGAATTTAATGTGATTGCTTGCGACCATGAGTAAACCCCACTCCTATCGGACGTGACAGATGCCCGTCTGAGAAAACGATGTCACATGCTACTACATGTATAGTGGGTTTGGGCTCATGACAGCGTCGAAACCGCTACCAAATCAAAGGCATATCGGCGGCCGGGTTGGTGACACTGTGGACAGTAATTTCGTCGGTCCAATCGGCATACGAGATACCGATTTCCAGACGACGTCCGGCCGCTGTTTCGCGGACGAGCGTTCTCGAATTCGCCCCCTTAAAATCTAGATGTGGGATCTCATCAGATAAACATTCGCGAACTTCAGATTCAGAGATAGATAGACATTCCATAAATGCCTTGCAGCGTTCTTCAATAATGACCTTTGCCATAGACTGTCGTCCGAAGGGGGCTAATACTCCATTATAGATGAACCGACTAGGCTCCTGGACGGATCTCGACAACTCGTATTGGAAGCCGCTGTAAATGAGGACCATGGAGTTGCGCGTCGACAGAGCGATGATCTATTTTTGAAAGTCTTCGATTTGTATTTCGAGCACCCACTTCCCGTCTTTAGCCACGTCGATCGATCTTAATTTGCCGGTCGGGTCTAATGACACCACAGTGTATTTATCTTTCTCCGGACAGTGAACGCTGGCAGTCATCCCAAACGGACCGATCTGCAGCGGCGCGCTTCCGTCTTTGGATGTGTAATAAGTACTTAGATTGACGTTACCATCACCAGTCGCAACTTCGTCTGGGCCGAACTTTCTCTTAGAAGACGGCTTATCCAGAAATTCATGCCGCAACATGTTTGAAAGCTGTTCGATACCTTCTTGATCAAGCGGATTCGCACAAATTTCACTACGTCTGTCGAAAGTCTCTGACATAATTGATCCACCTTCTGCCTATGGGAATCTACCGTAGCGCGGCAGGCGTTAAAATGCCGTTTAGGCCATTGTTGACGAGAGCATGTGAATGAAGCGCAATCCGTCTATGACTGAGGAGGACTGGAGATGGTTCGAGCTCTCCAGGGCAGCTCGCGGTCTTTCTGCTGCTCAAATTAAGTCACTGGAGAGACAGCTCAGGTCGAATCAAACGGACCTAGATGTGCGAATACAACTATTTTCTTACTACCGCGACCGTTGTCTAACAAGCCGAAAATACTCCGATTCAGAGACCAAGTTGTTTGAGCATGTATTGTGGATTATAGAGAATAAGCCAGATTTAGGTAGCAGTATGGGTCACAGCCTTGCCATGACCTCAAACCGGTTTAAACCTAAAAATTTTGCATCGTTACGTGAGGCATGGCTGGAAAAAGTCACAGCCAACCCCTTGAATGCCAGCATTTTGGGGAATGCAGCTTCTTTCATTGCTTGGAGAGATTTGGAAATAGCTGCCGATTTATTTGAAAGAGCTCATGCCCTTCAACCAGAAGCAGCATGGTTACAACTTTTAGTTATGCACTGCAACAGCCAACTCTCTTACTTTCCCTTTTACTACAGAAATGAGATTTGTGAACGTATTATTGAGGCGGGCTCGCGCTCTCTTAATACCGAATTTGCTGGCGCCCCATTTCTTACGTGCGAATACGTTTCTGAAGCCGCTCTGTTCCTTGGACAATACGACGTTGTACGTTGGTGCGCTGAGATGCTACCCGAATGGGGCCCAACCTGCGAGCAAATGGCAAATGCCTATCTTGGTCTGGTGGCACTGCGAGAAAACAATCGCGCCCTGGCGATTGAAATGTTGGCGGTGAAACGGGGCTATTTTCCGCAGCGCGTCGTATTACGCCTGGCTAGAGAATTATTTGATCTGGGTGAACGTGAATCTATTATTCGGCTTATAAAAGATTTCAAAAGCAAGATCAAAGCATCAATAAGAAATCACTGGATTGAGCAAATCTCTAACGATGAGCTTCCCGACTTCGAAAGTTTTTGTTGTTGACTCCAATACTTTTACGCAGTGACTGTTCTACATGGGACGAGCCTGCGCCCGCACAAGTCTTATTTTGTCGAACTGCCGGGATCGAAATAGGTGCCTATATCCGCCGTCTTCCACCAACGTTTAGTCTCAAGTAGTTCTGCAGGACTTACCATTGTGTAATTGACTACCCGCGCCCGCAAAAACTTTGGTGGGCTGTGCGGTGGCGAGAAGGGATTAACGGCAAGTAAATTCAGGACTGCCGGATCGCCTTCGGCTAGTTTTGTCATAAATTTGATAAACCAGGGACTGGGCTCGGGATTCAGGCCCTTAACTGGGCTATAGCGCTCGCCGTAGGTGGCATTGAGAGACTCGAACCACATCTGCCAATCAAGGCGCGGCTGCATCGGAGCAATAATAGGCGGCGTTTGCTCAGGGCGGCTGACTTTATATTTAAACTGATAGGCCTTGTAATCGACTCCGTCATCGCTGCCTTCCACGATTATTTCCGGCCGCTCCACAGTCATGACTGCAAATAATCCGTAACTGTTGGAAATGCCGCATGTCTGGCTGAGCGCCCGGAGGAAATACAGCGGCATCGGCATAAATTCATATGTCAACCGACCAAAACAATCAGTCAGACAATTAAATGCCACGAGCGCAGCTAATGGCATTGCGACAATCCGTCGCAGTGGAAGAGACCTTTTCTCCGGCTTCGGCGGTGCCGGTTCAGGTTCAGATTCGGGCTCAGGTTCAGGTTCCGGTTCCGGTCCTGATTTCTTAACTATCCGTCCCATTATTTTTCGCCATCGGGGCTGGGTCAAAAACGCGTCATCCAGCAAAGGCACCAGGATCACGATCGAAAGCAGATTGAAAAAGCCGTAATTGCCCGTGAGCATAATGGCTATCTGAATCAAGAGAAGCAGAGAAAAACCGCACAGCCTGGCTACTCTTGGAAGAAAAATCAGAAAGGGCGCACCGATTTCAATAATCAGTGTCAGCATGCAGACAAACTTACTCATTGCCAGTGGCATGGCATTAGCAAAAATCGCAAGCGGCGTCGGCAGCGGTTGCGTAAAGAAATGATAGGTCAAGGCTGTGAGATTTGACCAGGTGGTATCACCACTGGCAAGTTTGCACATGCCGGAAGAAAACATCAAACGAAAATTTAAATAGAACAAAAATGCCGTCACGATCGCACTGAAAACCTTGTCCTTTTCAGGCTTTATAAGCGAGACAATAATGGCCAGGAAGCCTGCTTGCAGAAGCAACATGTCCCACTGATAAGACAAAAATTCCTGGCCGACAGAAGTGATCGACAGGTAGCACACATATAAGAGGACGCAGCAGAGACACGGCCACAGGCCCGCCATCAGACACAGTCCAATTAGACTGCCGGCAATGGTCAACCCATAAAGGCCGGCGGTTGTGGGCGACAACCACAGCAGTGTAGGACAGCCCAGATAAGCGAGAGCACCATTGCTTGCTTTTACTCCGGCGAGATATTCGGATGCGGGGGATATGCCGTGATCTCCGATCAGCGCTTCGACTTGAAAGACGAGGGAGATAAAGGCGCAAAAATAGACCAGCCCCATCAGTCTGAGGAAAATATTGTATGTTAGCCGGCGCTGGGCGGCCAGCTGGTCTATAAGATAGAAGCGCATGATGGGCTCAGGTTATTCGCAAATGCGGCTCGAACAATTCGGGATTCAGCAAAGTGACACCATTAGGCAAGACCTTATTTACAGCTCGCAGGTTTCCGATCAAAATTAGCCTTTCATCAGCCCGTGAAAAAGCTGAATAACTGAGATAGTCGAGTTTCCAATCTGCCAGCTCCTCAGTGTCTTTACCCACTAAGAGTATAACCACCTTCTTGGTCAGAGCTCTATAGGATGAAAGCGACGTATAAATTACATGATTCTCGCGGCTGCCCGGCGTGGCGGCGAGCTTCACTCCCCGGGGAAGATTAAAGTTGTTGCCGCTCACTTTGGGCACTTTTGCGGTGGTGAGAATGACGATTTCGTCAGGGCGCGTCTGTGCGTCGACGAGATCCGATATTACTCTTGAAACGACATGACCGGTTTCCTCTCGGGAGAGTGACTCATACACCTCCACTCCGTTGTTGAAAGCCAGGGCAAAATTTGGACGCATCGAATGCTCCAGGGTGACGGCACGCGCTGCAAAGGGCGCCCGTTTTTGTTTGGCCAGACCAAGGACAAGTGGATCGTAGAAGTAAAAGAAAGCACCCCGCTGATGATCTTTGAGACAAAATTTGAGCGCGCGCCAGAAGTTTGGCAGGAGAGCGTGCCCCTCATCCACCACTATCGCGTCGAAGGCGAATTCACTTCTGGCATGTACTGCGGCGATGAGCAATTCCGGAAAGAGTTCGTTGAATACTTTGTTGTTGCGGTATGAGGGTATCTCGATGTCGGCTGCTTTTGCAAAGGAATGACAGAGTGCGTGGAAGGTGGATACGGTCAAGTCGCCGGGATAATATTTGGTGAGCGACTCCACATGCTGGGAAAGAAAGCGCGAGTGACAGGCGAAAAGAACGCGCTTGCCCTGCTGCAAAAGTTGGGCGGTGACCTTTAAGGCCAGGCTTGTTTTACCGGTGCCGGCTTGACCGGAAATATTTACGGTGGGTTCTCGATCAACATTTTGGGCAAGCTCTATGGCAATTGCCTCAAGTTTTTTGATTGCCTCCAGTTTGAGTGGGCCTTCTGCCGGAGGAGGCGGTGGGACGTCGAGGGCTGTGGAGGTGATGATTTGAGCGTAGAGCGGAGATTGTTCAAATGTTCTGATCAAAGAGAGAAGTGTCTCTTCAGTAAATGTTCTTATTGCTTCAGCTTCCAGACGACAGCGCATCAGTATAGATAGATGTTTGATGTCCTTTGGCGGAAGGTAGAGGGTAGCGGCTATCTCGGCGGCGCTCCTGGGCCTCTCGCCACTCAAGCCGTAAAGCATTTTCAGTATTTGAAATTGTTTTTGACCTTCAGCGGTCAATGCCAATCGGTGCGATATTCTGTCCAAAAATTTGTTGGCGACGGGATGCCCTTCAGTCTTACGCAGGGCAGCGATGGTACGAGCGGTGACTCCGAGACGCTCCAGGAGCGAATATAGCGTCGTAGTCTGGGGCACGCGATCACCGTAGATATCACACAAGAGACGACTAAGGCCGGTCTGCAGCATCGCCTGGCGCACCTGCCTGACAAAGATTGTCGTCGGGGCGGGACTATACATGGGCGTTTCGATGGTCTTAGCCTGATCCGCTTCAGGCAGTGCAAGTTGAAAAATCTCAGTCATATACTCAGTCATGGCTCATCCTTATGCTGGGGGAGATAGCACCCGGTGCTGCAAACAATTGAGGGGAGTGGAATTCGGGCGTTTATGCCTACCAGGATGGTATGTCTCGGATATAGTTTTGGCACTGTGTAATCGCACAGAAATGACGTCAAAAATGCCTCAAACGCTGATCGATGACGAAGTATAGTATGTTTAAATCGGCTTACTTAGCCAATTTTACGCATTGTCGATTTACGTTTTACGCTGATCGATGACGAGGTATAGTTGGCCAGAACGCTGAGCCCGTCATGCGATCGGGATTTATTAAATTTGAGCAGTAGAAAATTTTTGCTCGATTAATGGAAGGTACAACTGGGGCTGCTTTCAAGCCATATATTTACCGACCGACAGATTAAATTAAGGCCTGAAAGCGACAAATTTGCATTACATATGGTGGCACAGTCATCTTTTTCGTCTGATTTTTTATCAAGTGTGAAGCACAGTCTTTCGAGTGCTGTAGCCGATTTTGCCGGATCGGAAAATCAATTGTAAATGGCGCTACTGGAACAGTTTTAGAGACTTCGGCAATTGCACCTACACTAGAATGCGTTGAAGCAATACCACCGGCGGGGCTCCGCCAAAGTTAGGAGCGACACTCATGATCAATTCCAAAAGCAAAGAAGAAGTAGCAAGACTGGAACAAACCTGGTCCAAAGATTCGCGCTGGCGCGGTATCAAGCGTACATTCTCTGCCGAGGAAGTAGTCAACCTGCGTCCTTCTATATCTATAGAGCACACACTGGCTAAGGTCGGCTCCGCAAAACTCTGGGATTTGCTTCATACCGATCCTTATGTAGTAGCACTGGGTGCTTTCAACGGCTCGCAGGCCGTGCAGGCCGCTCGCGCCGGCTTGAAGTCAATTTATCTGAGCGGCTGGCAAGTAGCCGCCGACGGCAATCTTTCCGGACAAACCTATCCCGACCAGAGTCTTTATCCTTCCAATAGCGTTCCCAGCATCGTCAAACGTCTCAACAACGCTCTCACCCGCGCCGATCAAATCGACAGCGAATCCGCCGATGGCGGCAAAGGTGCCGATTGGTATCTGCCCATCGTGGCTGATGCAGAAGCCGGTTTCGGCGGACCTATCCACGCATTTGAACTGATGAAGAGCATGATTGAAGCCGGCGCCTCCGGCGTTCACTTCGAAGACCAGCTGGCCTCCGAAAAGAAATGCGGTCACCTCGCCGGTAAAGTGCTTGTGCCCACATCGCAATTTATACGCACACTCTCGGCCGCCAGACTGGCTGCTGATGTGATGGACGTGCCCACTGTTATCATCGCTCGCACCGACGCCCTCGATGCCACACTGATGACCTCCGACATCGATCCGGCCGACAGACAGTTTATTGAAGGCGATCGCACGCCGGAAGGCTACTACCGCGTCAAAGGCGGCATCGATGCCACCATCGCCCGCGGCCTGGCCTATGCTCCGTACGCCGATGTGCTCTGGTTCGAGTGCTCGACACCAAGTCTTTCTGAAGCACGCAAGTTTGCCACAGCCATTCATGCGCAGTTCCCGGAAAAATTGTTGGCCTACAACTGCTCGCCTTCATTTAACTGGAAAGCTCATCTCGACGACAAAACGATCGCATCTTTCAATGAGCAGCTCGGCATCATGGGCTTCAAATATCAGTTCATCACTCTCGCCGGCTGGCACTCGGTCAATCTGGGCGCTTTCCAACTGGCTTCCGCTTACGCTAAAGAAGGCGTTTCGGCATATGTGCGTCTGCAAGAGGAAGAATTTGCCGAACAATCAAACGGCTACACAGCAGTCAAACATCAGAAAGAAGTGGGCACCGGTTATTTTGACCGCGTTCTGACAGTTGTCTCCGGCGGTACCGCTTCTACAT
>Ga0070665_100007698_pt1 | contig 10939 bp, 7 predicted proteins | sample KBSS13metaG_FD_65862 | JGI IMG/M metagenome (GOLD analysis project Ga0070665, IMG submission 65862) | Switchgrass rhizosphere microbial communities from Kellogg Biological Station, Michigan, USA - KBS S1-3 metaG | ecosystem: Host-associated > Plants > Roots > Rhizosphere > Soil ...
CATCGCCGCATTGAATCCGTAGAAGTAATCGAACCCCAGCGCATTGGGCCAATGATCGTACGGGCCCGCCGGCCCTGTCTCCCACTCCGGCGTGTTGTGGTTCTTGCCGAACCACGCGGTGTCGTATCCGCTCTCGTGCAGTACCTGTCCAATGGTGGCGGCGCTTTTCGGGATGACGGTGGTGTAGCCCTCCTCATCGATTGCGAGGTTGGTGAGCGAGCCGGTCGCAACGGCGTGGTGATTGCGCCCCGTCAGCAGAGCCGCTCGCGTGGGCGAGCACATGGCAGTGGTATGGAACGCGTTGTAGCGCAGGCCCGCGCGTGCGAGGGAGTCGAAGGTCGGCGTGGGAACGGGACCACCAAACGTGCTCGCGGCGCCGAATCCGACGTCGTCCGTCATGATGAGCAGCACGTTCGGCGCGCCGGCGGGCGGCGTCGGCCGGCGGGGAAAATTCTTCCACCGGGACGTCGCTGCCGGCGGCGTCACCGTCGGGTTTGCTGCATTCTGCGCGGACGCGTACGACGCAATCATCGCCAGAATACCCACGGACACCGTAGCGCACCCTGGCGCACGAGCTCTCGACATGCTTCCCCCATCACCGGCACGGCACAGCACTGCTGCGGCGGTGAAACTGCGCGCCATTCGCGGGCGGAGCAACGGCCCGGGTGGCTATCAGCTATATTCAGGATCGGTTATATCTTTCTCAGGGCAGCAGCCTGGTGAGCTTTACATTCCGACAGCTCGAGGTGTTCGTCGAAGCCGCGCAGGACTGCAATTTTCGCAAGACCGCGGACCGGCTCGGCATCAGCCAGCCCTCCATCAGTAACCAGATCCGGGTGCTGGAGCAGTGGGCTGGCGGCACCTTGTTTCATCGCACGCGGGGCTCGACTCCGCGCCTGTCGAACAAGGGCATCGAGTTCCTCGCACGCGCGCAACAGCTTCTCGCGGGACATCGTCAACTGCGGACGGCTGACGCATCGCCGGCCCGCAAGGAGCGTTTGCGATTACGCGTTGCCGCCGGTCCTTATGTGCTCGATCACTACATCCGCCCGGCGCTGCCCCGATTTCTCGAGCAGCACGACGATATCGTGCTGGACTTCCTGCCACCCGGCACGCTGAAGAACATGCACGTTGCCGTGCGTAACGACGACGCGGACGTCGCCATCTTCACCAGTACCCGTGCCGCCCGCCGACTCGCGTGGGCGGAGTGCCTCTGCGAAACGCCGTGCTCGATCTACGGCACGGCGCGGTTCGCCCGGCTCGCGGCGAAAGGCCCGACGGCGATCGCCTCGCTGCCGTTCATCCTGCCGCCCGAAGACACGTACCTGGAACGGTGGATGCTGGCGATATTAAAGAAGGCCGGCGTCGCGCCACGTAACGTCATTGCCCGATCCCAATTCACCGACGTCACGGCTGGCATGGTCATGAACGGCAAAGGCGTATCGGTACTGTTCGATGAGCACATGGCGCCTCACGTGCGCGCGGGACGCGCCCAACCTCTCGGTGTCGCCGTCGGGAGCGGCTCGCGGGTGCTGGTGCTCGGGCCGAAAGCGCGCAGCCGGGCGGCTGCGGGCTTCATCGATTTCCTGCGACGGGCGCTCGCGGAGAAAAGCGAGCCGCGAGCGTCTCTCGCTCAAACGCGTCGAGCTGGCACCAAGCTGTCACCAGCAAAGAGTCCAGCCTAATAATTCAATGCTCATGGCGGAGCGGACGGGACTCGAACCCGGGGAAGGGTCAGCAGGATCAGCAAGTTACTGATTCGTCTGCGCTGGACTCCCCTGCACTCCCCATGGATCCCCGGATTTGCCACTAGGTCACAGTGATCCGACCTTCACATTCAAGTGGCGGGTCGCACACTCGATTTCTCGGCTAGCGCGACGATGCGCGCGCCAAGTCGCACCAACATGCAACGCCGATCGTTCCAGACCCGCGCAAACCGGACATTTAGATCCAAGCTCTCATGCTTACGATAGTCCGCAACCGACACATCAATTGACTACTGCGCCTGGAGTCTGGCCAGTGCCGAGTCGGCGCGAGCCAGCGCCGCCGCCCCGTCACCCAGGGGCGCCTTGTCGAGGGCCTGCAGAGCTGCGTTGTCACTCACTTTCTGCAGTGACGCGACACCCCGCCGCAGCGAGACCTGTGCCTCACGCCATAGGCTGAGTTCTGCCTTGCGCCCGTTGCGGGAAGTGTTCGCGAGCTGCGCGTAGAGTTCTCCAAGGCGCACAGCGTTGAGGCCCACCGCATACTCGGTACGCAACGAGCCATCGCGCTCCAACACGGTGCTCAGTATCTTGCCGGACGTAAGCAGCAGTGCCCTGGCTTCCTCGATTCGCCCGGTCTTGATCAAAGCCTGCGCGAGCTTGGTTTCGAAGAGGCCGCGTGTGTATTGCGCGTTCAGGTCGTCCGTATCCCGCGCGGCCCTGACGATGAACGGCAGTCCCAGCTGGTACAACCGCCGCGCTTCTTCGTACTGCCCGCGTGCGTAAAGGACATTCCCGGTATTCAGATGCGTTCCGGACAGGCGCACCTGGTAGTCGGGGCTATCGGGCTTGAGTGTCAGCAGCTTGTCGATCGCCCATCTGGATTTGCGCAGTAGACCGAGTATCCGCTCGTAGTTCGCGGACTCCGACAGCCGCGGATCGTCGATCAGTGCGGAATTGTTGTACGCATTCGTCAAGGCAACGAAGGCACGCTCGTCATCCGGATGGGCATGCCAGTAGTTTTCGCTGACTGCGATCACCTTGTCGTATGACTGAATTGCCTCGCTCGAAAGCCCCATGAAGCCCAGCACCCGCGCCTGCACCGTATATGCGGTGCTCAGCCGGGACATGCGCTCGTCCTCACGGGCTATCGCCGGCGCGAAAGTCTCGGTGAGCATGACACCATGGTCGGCGGCGCTGCGCGCATGTTTCGGTCCGCGCGCCACCATCAAGAGCGACGCCTGCTCCACGTACGCACGGGCGAGCGCCCAGCCCGTCCGATGATTGCCAGGCTCAGTCGCCAGCAAAGGAGTCAGCAGGGCAATGGCGCGCGCGTAACTCTGCAACGCTCCCGCGAAGTCGCCGCGGTTGGCCTCCGTGTCGCTGCCCTGGATGGAAGCCACCTTGAGATACGCCGTCGCGAGCTCCTCCTGCAATTTCGGATCGGCACCACCCTGCTTGTACAGCGCATCGAGATACCCGAGCGATGTCTTGACCAGCAATTCGCGGGACTTGAGAGAGCCCGCATCCCTTGCCATCTCGTCGTGAAGATCGAACAACATGGAGTTCGCGAGCGTGCGCACGCTGTCGAAGTGTTGCTGCGCGACCTGCCGTTCGTGCTCCACAATGCGCGCCTCGCGCATCGAGAACACCAGCGCGCCGATCAACGCGCATCCCACCAAGGCGACGGCTGCGATTTCGATCTTGCGCCGACGGAAGAACTTGCCCGCGCGATAGCTCAGCGAGTTGCCGCGCGCCTTCACCGGCATGCCGGCAAGATAGTTGCGCAGATCGTTGGCGAATTGTTCGACGCTCGTATAACGGCGCGCCGGTTCCTTGCGCAGTGCCATCAGTAGAATGTTGTCGAGGTCGCCATCCAGCTTGCGCTCGACGTCGCTCGGACGCCTGGGCGCCGCGTCGCTCAGAATCTCCGCCATGCGCGCGGCGTCATTGGTGCGTTCGCGGTACGGACTCGTACCCGTTAGCAGCCGATACAGCACTACGCCAAGTGAATAGACGTCGCTGACCGTGGTCACCGTCGCCCCGCTCACCTGCTCGGGGCTGGCATAGTCGAGCGTCATGGCGCGCAGCGTGGTGATCGTGGCGTCCGCTTCCGCCAGTGGGATGTCGGTGCGTGCGTCCGCTTCCAGCAGCTTGGCGATGCCGAAGTCGAGCAGCTTCGCCGATCCATCTGCTGTGACCAGGATGTTGTTAGGCTTCAAGTCGCGGTGGACGACCAGGTGCTGATGCGCGTAGCTCACAGCCGCGCAAATCTGCAGGAAGAGCTGCACGCGCTCGCGCACCGCCAGCTTGCGCGCCTCGCAGTAGCTGTCTATGGGCTCGCCGATGACGAGTTCCATCACCACATAAGGTGCTCCAGCTTGTGTGGTGCCACCATCAAGCAGCCGCGCGATGTTGCGGTGATCAAGCGCGGCGAGAATCTGCCTCTCGGTCCTGAAGCGCCTTTCAGTGAGGCTGCTGCGCACGTCCGCCCGCATGAGCTTGATGGCGACTTCGGCTTCGTATTGATCGTCGGCGCGCACCGCTCGAAAGACGTCTCCCATGCCGCCAGTGCCGAGGACGCCGACGATCCGGTACGCACCGATGCGCTCGCCGATGCGGCTGCGTGTGGCGCTCGAAGCCGCGAAGGCCTGCGAACGGAATTCAGGGGTGATGGTGTCGAGGGGTCCGCCGGCTTGCTCGTACGCGTCGAGCAGCGATTGCACTTCGGCGAGCAACTCAGGGTTGTCGCCCGCCTGGAGTGTAACGAAGGCTGCCCGATCATCGCGCGGCAACTCCAGCGCCGCGGAGAACAGCGCCTTCACCGCTTCGCGAAGCGGAGTCGTCACGGCGTCGCGCCCGCCTGATACCCCGCGAGCTCGCGACGCAGCCACGCGCGCGCCATGGCCCATTCGCGTTTGACGCTCGCGAGCGAAATTCCGACAACACTCGCTGTCTCCTCGAGCGTGAGCCCCCCGAAGTAGCGCAGCTCGACAATGCGCCCTTGCGGCTCGTCGACCTGCTGAAGCCGGGTCAACGCTTCGTCGATGGCCAACACGTCCACGCTTTCGTCGTGGAAAGCGTCCAGCGCCTGGCGCTGATCCACTTCGTGAGCCGCCCACGTGTCGTGGATGCTCAAACGTCTGGCGCCATCGCCGCGCCGCTGGGCGTTGCGCTGTCGCGCATAGTCCACCAGCACACAGCGCATGAGGCGCGCGGCCAGAGAAAGGAACTGTTCGCGGCGCTGCCAGTGAAAGGCGCGCTCGCCGGCGAGGCGGATGAAGGCTTCGTTCACCAGCGCCGTGGCCTGCAGGGTATGTCCGCCGCGTTCGCCCGCGATCTGCCGGCCGGCCATGCGCCGGATGTCGTCGTAGACCAGCGGCCAGAGCGCATCGAGCGCCGTGGTGTCACCGTCGGACCAGCGCTGCAGGAGACGAGTGACTTCGCCGGCCGGTTGTTCGTTGTTATCAAGCACGCGGCATTGTGGCGTGAATCCCATACTCGTCAATCACATACGCGATCCATCACGCGTTTTCGGGTGTTGAGTCACACGAAATTCTGGCGAGCTTGAGCCGTTTTACCCGTCTTTTACGCATTTGAGCCCCTCACCGGACTGTGAGCCGGTCGGGAGGCTCAGATAATGGTAAGTGCAGTCACACGCACGGGGTTGGTCGTCGCGGTTTGCCTGTTGGCATTGGTGGGGTGCGGAGGGAGTGGTGGTAGTGGTAATGACTCGCCGCCGCCCGCAACACCGTCTCCACCTCCAGCGGCCCCATCGCCGCCACCACCACCGCTCATCGGAACGGGTGGCGGCACGATCACCGAATCCAGCGGCGCCTCGGTGAGCTTCCCGGCCGGCGCTGTCAGCACCGACACGACCTTCCGCATCGCTGTGAATTCCACCGGCGCGCCGCCGGTGCCCGCCGAGCTGGGTGGAACCGGAAGCATCTACATGGTCACGCCGCACGGAGGCGCGTTCGCGGAAGAAGTCGAAGTGCGTATTCCTGCACCGGCGGTGACGCTGCAGCCCAATCAACTGCTCAAGATCGCCAAGGCCGAACCCGGCGATGCGCAGTGGACGGTCCTCGATGACACGCAGCTCGTGGATGGAAAGCTGAGCGTCAAGGTCCGCGACTTCTCGTTCTTCATGGGTGTGGTCGTGACCTACACGCTGCCGATCGCACAGGCGGAGCCGTTCCGGGCCAGCGGTGTCCTGACATGCGCGGGCGCGTCTTGCGGGCGCTCATTCGGAACGGTGAACGCCACGTATACGGTGAGCACCAACAACGGCCAGTTACCCGCGAACTGCAACAATCCCGCGCTGGGGGTCTTCGGCGCGCCCAGCAGGGTCAGCTACACCTCGAACTCGAACCCCAACATCATTCCAATGACTGGCGGCTCGCTCGTGCAAGCGGTTCCTCAGACTCAGTACCGGTCTTACCTGTTCGGCGTGGGCCTGCGTTGCGGCAGCTGGAGCCGACTCGGCGGAGGGTCCGAACGCGAAATCCGCTGGGTGAGTCCGCCGGCCTATCCATACGTCGAGGTGTTGAATGCCCCCGCGACACTCGACATCGTCGAGGGGATCCACACTGATCTCGAGGTGGTGTTGGGGGGCGGCGCTACCTCACAGCCCAACCAACCCTGGAACCCACTCTCCGCGACCAATCGCACCGTCATCGATTGGCAGCGCAGTGATGACAACGGCGCCTCATGGCGTGACATTGCGCGGTCCTACGAAAATGACGCGAACCCATGGCCCTATGCCGCACCTTCTGCATGGTTCTATTGGAGCGTGCGCCATGGATTCGTCGCGACGATCGCGGACCAGGGCGCGCTGATTCGAACCCATGCGTGTTTCAAGCCGCAAGACGTGTCGACGACTTCTTGCGACACGGGACCCGTAACCCGTCTGAATGTTTTGCAGCAGAGCGCGCTGCCCGCGATTGTCGATGCTCCGCGTTCTGTGCTGATCAGAACAGGCCAGACTGCCAGCCTGTCGGTGACTGCGTCCGGCCTTCCCGCGCCCACGCTACGATGGCAGAAGCGTGCCGCCAACTCGAACGACGCCTGGAGCGACGTGGCAGGCCCCGGCGCCAACACAGCTAGCTACACCACCGAGCCCCTGACGCTGGCCGACAACGGCGTGCAGTACCGAGTGGTCGCCACCAATTCTCTCGGCAGCGCCGAGAGCGCTGGGGTAACCATCTCAGTTAGCGACCTCGACGTGGCGCCGACCATCACGACGCAACCGGGCAATTTGAGCGTGACCGCCGGCGGCGACGCGGTGTTCGCGGTCGTCGCGCGCGGCACTGAGGCGCTCAGCTATCAGTGGTCGCGCAACGGCACGCCTATCATGGGCGCCAACAGTCCGGTGTTGCGCCTCACGGGCGTGACGAGCGCCGCGCACGGCGGTGTATACCGTGTCACCGTGAGCAACGGCGCTGGCACCGTAGAGAGCGATGCGGTGACATTGACGGTAACCGCTGGTGCACCGGCAGCGGTTGCTCCTTCCATCGTGACGCAGCCTGCGGCCGTCACGGTGAACGCCGGCAACACGGCCACCTTCGCGGTGGGTGTCGATGGCAGCGGGCCGTTCACGTTTGCCTGGCGCAAGGATGGCGTGGCGATTCCGGGCGCCACGAGCGCTGTGCTCACGCTGAGCTCGGTCTCCGCGTCGAGCGCGGGCAATTATTCGGTGGCGGTCAGCAACGCCGTTGCTGCCAACGTGATCAGCTCCGCAGCCGCACTCACGGTTCTCAACAACGGGGCGGCGGTCCCTCCCACCATCACCACCCAGCCGTCGACGATCGTCATTGCGCCCGGCGGTTCGGGACTCCTCGCGGTGGCGGCCGCGGGCAGCGGCCCGCTGTCCTATCAGTGGCTGGCTGCCGGTGTGCCGATGACTGGCAAAACCGAGCCCGTTCTGACGTTCACTAACGCCGATGCGAACGCGCAAGGCCACTACACCGTAGTGGTGACCAACAACCTGGGTTCCGTCGCGAGCCAGGACGTCGAAGTGATTCTGCTCGGCTCGCCGTCGATCACGCAGCAGCCCGTGAATAGCACCGTGTTCGAGAACACCAGTGCCACGTTCAGCGTCGCGGCCAGCGGTTCCGGTCTCCGGTATCAGTGGCTGCGCAACGGCGCAGTGATCCCCGGCGCGGGCCAGGCCAGCTACACGACGCCGCTCCTGACCGTTGGGAACAGTGGCGCCGTGTACAGCGTGATCGTCTTCAACGGGGCCGGTGTCCAGGTGAGCGCGGGCGCGGTACTCACCGTGCAGGCGTTCGTGCCGCCCTTCAATCTCATCGCCACGACGCTCGCCAGCCTTTCGTCGACAGGCGCGACGGCAAACAGCTGGAGCTATTCGCCCTCGCTTTCCGCGGACGGCCGGCTGCTTGCGTTCATCAGCGATGGAACCAATCTCGTTCCGGGTGTGACCAACCCGCCCGCCAACGGCGGGAACGCATACGTGCGCAACCTCGTCACCGGCGCGATCACGTTGGTCAACCAAACGCCGGGCGGCAGCCCATCGATGTACGGCGTGATCGGGCTGAAGCTCGCCGCCGGCGGCCGCTACGCCGTGTTCACTTCGCTCGCGGACGATCTCGTGGCCGACGACAACAACGGCTCGCAGGACGTGTTTCTGCGGGACCTGCAGACCGGCGTCACCAAGCGACTCAATCTGCTCCCCGATGGCTCGCAGATCACCGGCGCCGGAAACGCGAACAACGGTGACATGCAGATCGATATCTCGGCGGATGGAAGGTTCGTGAGCTTCGTCTACGCCCATGACCTTGTCGGAAATGGCCCGCCGGTAACGCCCGTGCTGTACCTGCGCGATACGCAAACCGACCAGACGCGTCTCGTCGGCTCGAATCCGTCGTATGGCATCTCGTATTCGGCGCTCGCGAGCGACGGCGCAACTCTGGCGTACGCCAGTGTCTCATCCCAGTCGACGGCGATTGTCCTTCACGACATCAGTGCGAACTCCACCGGCACGCTTTACACCTTCAATACGGACAACGTCACGGACTACCTCGCGGAAGGGCTCAGCATCTCCGGCAATGGCCGATTCGTGGCGTTCACCGTGCGTTCCCCCGCGTTGTTGAGTGGTTCGACCGTCGCTCAGGTGGTAGGGATCGATCGGAGTTTCCCGAGCTCGATCATCATCGCGAGCACCGGAGCCAACGGTGCGGGTGATGGCGCCAGCAGTTACCCGAAATTGTCTGATGACGGTCATGTGCTGTTCGCCACCTACGCTGCGAACCTCACCGGGAACGTGAACCCCGGCCGCCAGATGCTCGTCGTGCGCGATCTTCAAAGTTCGGCCATCAGCGTCGCTTCGCGCACGCCGGCCGGTGCCGCCGTGTGGACCGCCACCGGGAGATACAACCACCACGCGTTATCGGGGGATGGCTCGGTGCTCGCGCTGGTCGCCGATGAGTACGACATGACGGGCGTCATGGCCGCTCACCAGGTGTATGTGGCCCCGCGGCCGTGATCAAAAACATATTGGAGTACAGCATGACCGTGAAAATCCTGACCTCGATGTGTTTGCTCTTTGCCTGTGTTTCGGCGCACGCCCAGAAAATGGACACGGACGCCATGATGAAATGGGCCATGGCCGATGTGGTGCGCTATCACATCGTGGGCGAGTACCAGGCGAGGACGCACATCGCAAGCGATGGCTCCGGGCAGGCCGACATCACCGATCGCGTGGTCATCGACCTCACGTGGAAGCTGTCGGAGGCGAAGCTGGTAGGCCAGCCGACGTTTCAGAACACCAAGACCGTCGTCGCCAACCCCGGCGACCGTGAACTGAAATGCCTGCCGCCTGTGCTGAAGGGCGAGTACGAACACTACGAGCTGCTGGGAATCAAGGAGGGGATCAGCGGGATGCTCGAGTTGCAGGTGCGAACCACTTATCCGGTGGTGGAGGTCGCGCAGTTCTGCACGGCCAGCCGGAAGGCGGTGCCCGCGAAAACGGATACGCGACCTGAGAACTTCGTCGTGATTTCGCCCGTGATGTTCGGCATGCCGTTGCCGGACTCTGACGCCTTGCGCATCTCGAAGGACAAGAAATCGCTGATCACGAGGAAGAACGGTTGGACGTGGACGTTCACGCCAACCGTCGCGGCAGGGAAGTAGCAGGCGAAACCCCTCGCGCCCCCTGAAATCCCCATCAGTGCCACCAATTGGTGCCACCAGAATCGAACGTAGCAGGATGACCGCTTGCGCGCACGGGGGGATACGCCTCCGAGTGCCACCTAAGCGGACGGCGAATAAAAGTCGCAGATCGGTGCAGGATGTTGCTCATGGATGCATACGTGTTTTCGCTCGAAGCACTCTTGGGTGTGCTCGAACCGACTCAGCGGACGACCGCCTTCGACCCGAAGCAGACCCTGGCTGGTTCAAATCTCACGCGTCGATTGTCCGTCAATTGGCGCGTACCAGGCCCGCATCGCGCACCTGGCGAGCTAGTGCTGCATCGATGAGGCGTCCGCGCACTTCACGTTTGGGTTCCAGTCCGCAAAAACACCGCTCGGATTCGCCTTCCCGGTCCAGACGTGGAGATACCAAATTCCTATACGGTCCGCCTTCTTGAGGGCCTGACCCATGATGCGGGGCGGCTCGGCAGCCTTCCAGGCGGAGATCGGCACGAGAAATTCCACGCCATTCAGTTGGAAGGTGCCGTCGGGCATCTTTTCGTAGACCAGCACCTCGGGTTGCTCGAGGTCGAGGGTCGTATCGAGAATGGCATTGTTCTGCCAGTGGTAACCCATCGCGCCTTGCGGCTGGTATTCGACGCAGTCGGTGACGCGCTTATAGCCGGCCGCTTCGGCTGCCTCGGTCGTCTTGAATCTGGCCGTCGCGTTACGAACTTTCATGATGTCGCGGTCGACGGCCTCGCCAAAGCCGCTTGGCGACATGCCTGGTACCTGGCTCTTATCTGTGGCGCTCGTTCGCGCCACGGTTCCGAATGCAGATATCACCACCAACACACTCGTCATCCACACGCTCATGCGAGTCATCGTCGCTCCCGAATCGCTTCTGGTATTCAGCATGCGATGGGAGACTGGCGCGGCGGCGCAGACCGCGACAGGTCTTTTTGACGAACTGTCCCGGGGAGATGCGGAACTGGACTGAGGCGCCGGCGAGTGGGTCGTCACGCCGACCGGTTCGTCAAAACCTTTCCGCGGCCAAGGGCCCGCGCGTGGCAGAATCAACCAGTG
>Ga0070665_100007700_pt1 | contig 10937 bp, 11 predicted proteins | sample KBSS13metaG_FD_65862 | JGI IMG/M metagenome (GOLD analysis project Ga0070665, IMG submission 65862) | Switchgrass rhizosphere microbial communities from Kellogg Biological Station, Michigan, USA - KBS S1-3 metaG | ecosystem: Host-associated > Plants > Roots > Rhizosphere > Soil ...
TCTTGCCGCCGTTCAGCACCCAGCTCGCTCCGTCCTTCACCGCACGTGTCTTCATCGACGACACGTCGGAACCCGTGCCGGCTTCAGTGATCGCGACGGAAGTCAGCGTACGGCCCTTGGCGGCGATGCCGAGATAGTGGCGCTTTTGTTCTTCGGTGCCGAAATTCAGGATCGGCAGGATCAGGCCGAAGGAGTTGTTGGCGGCCAGCAGCGCGGCCGATTCGGAGACCTTGGCGATCTCCTCCTTGACGATGCAGACCGAGGTGAGGTCGGCGCCGGGGCCGCCGTACTCGGTCGGCACCCAGAGCTGCAGCAGGCCCATGTCGCCGAACACTTCGACCAGCTCCTCGGGGAAGCGGTTGTTCTCGTCGATCTCCGAAGCGATCGGTGCGACGTGCTTCTCGACCATGCGGCGCACCTGCTCGCGCAGCAGCAAGTGGTGGTCCTCGAAATGATAGTTGTTCATCGGTCCTGCTCTCAGTGCGCCTTGGGCCAGGGGAACTTGCGCGCCAGCACGCCGGTCGAATCGACGGTGCGGCGCAGCAGGAACAGCTCCTCGTCGCTGGGCGCCGCGGTGTGCTCGATCTTGTCGGGCACGACGAGGTCGAAGCCGGTGTTGTCGCGCACCTCGTCGAGCGTCACGCCGTCATGCAGCGACTTGATGCGCATCGCCTTGCTTGCAGGCTCGAAATCGAACACGCCGAGCGGCGTCACCACCAGGCGCGGTCCGCCTTCAGGTAAGCCTGCATCGGTGCGTGACGTGCCGCCCTGCATGTGGCCGGCACCGCAGATGAAGTCGACCTTGGGCACGAAGGCGCCGCGGTCGTGGCGCGTCATCATGATGTAGAAGCGACGCGACAGGCCGCACAGGGCGCTGATGCCCACTGTTCCGGGGCCGCGCAGCTTCGGCTTCGCGTGATCGCCGACGCAGACGGTATTGATGTTGCCGAAGCGGTCGGTCTGCAACGCGCCCAGGATCGCGAAGTCGAAGAAGTGCACCTGCCAGTCGATGAAATCGATCATCTGCGGCAGGTCCATCACCGCCGAGGCGACGGCGATGTTCTCGGCATCCGCCGCCGGCCGCACGATGCCCTCGGTCGGATTGGTCATGCCGCCCGGTCCCGACACCCACCACAGATGCGGCGCCTGGCGCTGGCGGGCGAGGTTGCAGGCGGCGACCTGGATGTCGGAGTTGGTGCCGACGATGGCCTTTTCGCCGTCGGCCATGTCTCGCGCCAGCAGCACGGCCAGCATTTCGCCCATGGCGAATTGATTGGTGGAGACCGGCATTTCTTCCCTATTCGTCCTTGTCGTTGGTCCGGAGAATTATTGGTCGGACCAATGGAGTCAAGTGCGACTTGCCGATTAGATGCGTAGCGTCCTATCTTTCTCGCCATGCTACCGGCCCAGCACACGGACTTCGGCTTTCTCGTCGCCCGCATCGCGCGGCGGCTGCGTCAGGCGGTGGATGCCGAGTTGCGTCTGATCGGGCTCACCGAGGCGACGTGGCGGCCGCTCGTCTATGTTCGCCGGCTGGGCGACGGCGTGCGCCAGAAGGAGCTCGCCACCGCACTTTCCATCGAGGGACCGTCGCTGGTACGGTTGCTCGACAGTCTCGAGCGGCGCGGCTTCATCGAGCGACGCGAGGACGAGACCGACCGCCGCGCGCGCGGCATTCATCTCACGCGATCCGGCCGCGAGCTTGCGGTACGTGCCGCCAAGATCGGCGGCGTCCTCCAGGGCCGGCTGATGGCCGGCGTGCCGCTGGCGGATCTCGAAACCTGCGAGCGCGTGCTGCAAACGCTCGAACGTGAAATGGAAGAGCCGCAGCAAGCGGCCGAGCAACCATCGAAAAGGAGGAAGCGATGAACCAGATCGTCGTCAACGAGCCGAACCGCTGGCGTCTCGAGTCTCCCGGCGCCACCGGCTGGCCGCGCAGCGCTCGGCCGGATGCTGCAAGGAAATATTTCATGGTCTCGGCCGATGGCCATGCCAACGAGCCGGCCAACCTGTGGGTCGAGCGCATCGAGGCCAAGTACAAGGAGCGCCTGCCGCGGGTCATCACCGACAAGGACGGCGTGCAGTGGCGCGTCAGCGAAGGGCACCGGCCTGATCGGCTGCGGCTGTCGACCCTCGAAGGAGAGGACCAGGCGCGCAACAAGGCGGGTGCTGACCCGCTCGGTCGCCTGGCCGACCACGATCTCGACGGCATTGATGTCGAGCTGATCTTCCCCAACAAGGGCCTCGCCATGTGGGCGACGCCCGACCCGCAGTTCGCCATGGCGCAGTGCCGGGTGTGGAACGACTGGGCATGGGAGCAGTTCGGCACCCACCAGGACCGCATGGTCCCGGCCGGCTCGCTGGCTACCGCCGATCTCGAGGGCTCGATCGCCGAGGTGCAGCGCCTGGCCAGGCTCGGCTTCAAGTGCCTGACCCTGCCGTGCAAGCCGGTGTGGGGCGCGCATGACAGCAACCACGTGAACTACAACCTGCCGCACTTCGATCCGCTGTGGGCGGCGATCACCGACGCCAACCTGCCGATCACCTTCCATGTCTCGACCGGCCGCGATCCGCGCGCCGCGCGCGGCAACGGCGGCGCGGTCGTGAACTACGTTTCGCACTCGCTGTCGCCGACCATCGAGCCGGTGGCGAACCTCTGCGCCTCGGGCGTGCTCGAGCGCTTCCCGACCCTGCGCTTCGCCACCATCGAGGCCGGCATCGGCTGGGTGCCGTGGCTGATGGAGGCGATGGACGAGGCCTACAAGAAGCATCATTTCTGGGTGCGCCCCAAGCTCAAGCACCTGCCGAGCGACTATTATCGCATGCACGGCTTCTCCTCCTTTCAAGAGGACAAGGCCGGGCTCGACCTCGCCGAAAGTCACAACCTCGCCGACAATTTCATGTGGGCGAACGACTATCCGCATCACGAAGGGACGTGGCCGCATTCGGCCGAGGCGATCGAGCGCACGATGGGGCAGCTCTCCGACGGCGCGCGCGCCAAGGTGCTGGGCCTGAACTGCGCTCGTTTTCTCGGCCTCGACGTGCCGGCGAAGTTCCGCCAATGAGCAAGCGCACTCTTCGCGGCAAGGTCGCGGTCGCGGGCGTCGGCGAGACGCCCTACTACAGGCACGGCAAGGCGCCGGTGTCGGAGTTCCAGCTGGCGCTGCAGGCAATCCTCGCAGCCTGCGAGGATGCCGGCATCGACCCACGCCGCATCGACGGCTTTGCGTCCTACTCAAACGACCGCAACGATCCGTCGCGGCTCGCCGCGGCGCTCGGCCTGCCGGCCCTGCGCTTCTCCAACATGAACTGGGGCGGCGGCGGGGGCGGCGGCTCGGCTGCCGTCGGCAACGCGGCGGCGGCGGTGGCCTGCGGCATGGCCAACTGCGTCGTGGTGTTCCGCGCCTTGGCGCAGGGCCAGTTCCAGCGCTTCGGCGCGGCGCCGCCGGGCGGTACCGCCTCGGGCGAGAATGCCTTCAACGCGCCCTATGGCGTGATGTCGCCCGCACAGCGCTACGCCATGCGGGCGATGCGCTTCCTGCACGAGAACAAGATCGCGCCATCGGCTCAGCGCGCCATTGCACTGGCCTCGTATCATCACGCGCAGTCCAATTCGCGCGCGGTGATGCACGGCAGGCCGCTGACGGCCGAGGCCTACGACAACTCGCGCTGGATCGTCGAACCATGGCGGCTGTTCGATTGCTGCCAGGAGAATGACGGTGCGGCCGCATTGATCATCGTGCCGGCCGAGGAGGCCAAGGATTTCAAGCACAAGCCGGCCTATCTGCTGGGTTCGTCGCAGGGGTCCGAGCATCGCAACGCCGCGCGGGTGCACAACGCGCCGCTCTACGGCACGTCGAGCTTCACTACGGTGGCGCCGCAGCTCTACGAGATGGCGGGCGTCAAGCCTTCCGATGTCGACGTGGTGCAGAGCTATGAAAACTTCACCGGTGGCGTGCTCATGAGCCTGGTCGAGCACGGCTTCTTCAGGGCCGAAGAGGCCAACGACTTCCTCACGCCGGAGAACCTGATGGCACCGTCGGGCAAGCTGCCGCTCAACACCTCGGGCGGCAACCTGGCCGAATGCTACATGCACGGGCTCGAGCTGCAGGTCGAGGCAGTGCGCCAATTGCGCGGCCAGTCGACCTCGCAAGTGAAGGACCCCAACGTCGCGATGGTGATCTCCGGCCCGATGGTGACGCCTGTCTCGAGCATGATCCTGGGTTCGGAGGCGACGCTATGAGCTACCTGCCGAACGGCCTGCCGGCGCCGGTGCCGGAGAACGACGGGCTCGACAAGCCTTACTGGGAGGCGACGCGTCGCGGCGAGCTGACGGTCCAGCGCTGCCGGAAATGCAGCACGTTCCAGTGGGGGCCGGAATGGATCTGCCACAAGTGCCTCTCCTTCGACATGGACTGGCACAAGGTGTCGGGCAAGGGCCGCATCTACAGCTGGGAGCGGCCGTGGCATCCGGTGCATCCGGCGCTGAAGGGGCACGGACCTTACGTCGTCGTGCTGGTCGAGCTGCCCGAGGCCGGCAATGTCCGCATGCTCGGCAACCTGCTGGGCGATCCCCATCAGGAAGTGAAGATCGGCGCCGAGGTGCAGGCCGTGTTCGAGGCGCACGACGACGCCAAGCCCCCCTTCACGCTGGTGCAGTGGAAGACGGTCCAATGAAATGAGAGCTCACCCCCAGTTGCTCGCCCGGAGGTCGAAGACGAAGGACTGCGCCGGGCGCCATTTGTAGTCGCGGCGCTTGGCGGTGAAGGTCGCGTTCTGGTGGACGACGTTGTAGCAGGGGTCCTCGCGCTCGAGGATCGTCAGCATGCGGCGAAAGTCGGCGCGACGCTTCTGCAGGTCGGTGCTGTCCTGCAACGCAGCGGTGAGCCGGATCATCTCGTCATTCTCCCATTGGCCGGCCTCCCAGGTCTGGCCGCCCGGCGCATAGGCCGAGAGCGACGCGACAGGATCGTTGAACCAGGACGAGTTCGAGTTCTCGCAGATGCCGCGGCCCGGGAAGCGGCCGAGGATCTGGGCCCAGTTCTCCTTCATCTCGATCACGACGTTGAGACCGACCGCCTTCCACTGCTCGACCATGATCTGCGCGGTCTGGAGCTGGTTGGTGTAGTAATTGTTCAGCATCTGGTACGGGATCGGCGCGCCGTTGTAGCCTGCTTCCTTGAGGAGCTTCTTGGCTTCGGCCGGATCGAAGGTCGGCGGCGCCCAGTCGCCGAGCAGCATCGGGCCGAAGAAGTCCCATTGCAGGCCCTTGGGCACCTTGGTGCGACCCGACCACAGCGCATCGACGATCGCCTGCCGGTCCACGGCATGGGTCATCGCGCGCCGCACGCGCGCGTCCTTCAGCACCGGATGATGCTTGTCGAAGATGGTGAGGCGGATGTTCATGATCGGACCGCCGACGACCTCGAGCTTCGGATTGGACTCGATGGCGGAGATCTGGTCCGGCGGCATGTCGCAGGCGAAGTCGAAGTCGCCGGCCCGCAGGCCATTGATCCGCGAGGCCACCTCGGGGACCTCGACGAAGCGCAGGCGTTTGATCGGCGGCCGGCCGCCCCAATAATCGTCGAACGCTTCCAGCACGAGCTCGACGTCCGGCTTGTACTCGACGATGCGATAGGGGCCAGTGCCAACCGGCTTGCGCGCCCAGTCGAGCCAGGTCGGCGCCTCGGCGAAGGCGCGCTGCGAGAAGATCACGCCTGTGTTGCGCGTCAGACGGCCTTCCAGCGTGGCGTCGGGCACGCGGTTGACGAACCGCACGGTGTATTTGTCGACGATCTCCATCCGCTCGAAGCCGGGATAGGCGGCCATCGCGATCCTGGGCGCCTCCGGCGGCGGCACCTTGCTGGTGAGGCCTGGCGTGGTGTTCGTCCACATGCCGCGCGTATCGACCGAGCTGCCGGTCCACATCCGCTCCGGCCCGAAGCTGAAGGCCACGTCCTCGGCGGTCATGCCGTCGCCGTTGTGGAAGCGCACGTTCTGGCGAAGCTTGAGCTCGAGCGTGCGCCCGTCGACACGCTTGAAGCTCTCGGCGAGGCCGGGCTGCAGCGACAGGTCGCCGGTCCAGGCGTGATCGGTCAGCGTTTCGGCAAAGGTATAGAAGACGCGCTGGCCGACGTTGGACTGCTCACGCATCGGCTCGAGCGTGTTCGAGGTCGAGATCTTCTGAACGGCCACGGTGAGGCTCGGCCGGTTGTCCGATTGACCGATGGCAAAGCGCGGCAGGGCCGAGGCGCCGGCAAGGCCGAGCGCGAGGCGACGGGACAGCTGCATTTTCGATTCTCGCAATTGTTGCGAGTCCTGTCTGCGCCAGTCATATGAAGCTGCGATTGCACGTCGAGCGCTTGAAGCGCCTGTTTGAAAAGGCTATTCTGGATGGATGAAGAGAGCCAGCATAACTGAAGCGAAGAACGGCCTCAGCGCCTTGATCGACGGGCTCGGGCGCGGGGCAGGAGTGCTGATCGTGGATCGTGGCCGTCCCGTCGCGCGGCTCGAACCGGTCAGTAGCGTTCCAGATGTCTTGGAAGACGGCAGGCTCATGCGTCTCGTGCGTGAGGGTATTGTTCGGCCGGCTCGAACGGCACCCCCGAAAACGCTGTTTTCGACCCTGCCACCAGCGCCGAAGGGAGGCGTCTCCGCGGTCGCGATGGTTCTCGAGGAACGCCGGCAGGGGCGGTGAAGTTCTGGGATACCTCCGCGATCGTGCCGCTCCTGGTCAAGCAAGCCGCGACGACCCGGATGCAGGCTTTGGCCGTGCTCGATCCGTTGTTGGCAGTTTGGTGGGGCACTGCCGTCGAGTGCGCTTCTGCGCTTGCAAGGCTTGAACGGGAGGAGGTGCTCGATGGTCCGACTTCAAGGGCTGCGTTCGGACGCCTGGCCCAGCTGACAGCCAGCTGGCAGGAGGTCGAGTCGGGTGATCTCGTTCGCGAAACCGCGATCCGGCTGTTGCGCGTGCATCCGCTACGCTCTGCCGACAGCCTCCAACTCGCGGCGGCGTTTGTGGCCGCCGAAGGTCGGCCGTCGACGTTGGAATTCGTGACGCTCGATGATCGCCTGGCGCTCGCGGCTCAAAGGGAAGGTTTCGTCGTCATCGGTTTGGATACCGATCCCACGTAGGAAAGCACCAGCCGGACGAGTTCGTCCTCGAAGGCGCGGCTCTTGAAGAAGGGCGCTTCCTCGATCACTGCGGCGCGTATCGCGCCCATCAGGGCGCGCGAGAGGACGAACTGCTGCTCGCGGGTGAGGCGCGCGATGCCGCGTTGGGGGCTGGATTCCGCATCGGCGATGAAGGCGGCAACGGGAGCAACCATCTCGATTGCCATGCCCTGGGCCAGCACCGCCTGCACCACCGCCTTGCGGGCGCGCAGACGGCCGTGGAAGGCGTTCACGATCGCCCGCACCACGGCGCGGACGCGCTCCTCGAGCGGCGCCGCGCTCTCGCCGCGCAAGGCCTTCGCCACGCTCACGATTGTCACTCGCACTTCGCGCTCGGCGAGGGCGTGCAACAGGGCCCCTTTGTCCGAGAAGTATTGATAGAGCGTGCCGATGCTGACGCCGGCGCGTTCGGCCACGGCGTTGGTCGTGAAGCCTGCCAGTCCGCCGGCTTCCAGAACCTGAGCCGCTCCTTCGAGAATCGCCGACACGGTTTCCTCGGCGCGGGCTTGCCGCGGAATTCGGCGTTTCATTTCAACGGGTTGGCGAGGCTTGCCCATGTTGCTCCGTGCCCTCCGAAGGCGAGTACTGGAACATGAGCAACGCTCATATCTTCCGGGGCAGCGAAAGGAAAGGAGTTCGTCATGGAAGCTCTCGGCATGCTCTATCTCATCCTGCTGCCTCTGGTGCTGGGCGCGGCGCTGATCGAGGGCCTGTGGATCTCGCGCACGCGGTCCGAAGGCTACGACTGGAAGGAGTGGGCGACGTCGCTCGGCGATCTCACCGTGCGCCGGCTGCTCGCCTTCATCCCCTACAGCCTCGCCACGCCGGTCTTCGCCTGGGCCTACGACCATCGCCTGTTCACACCCGGCCTCGATACGGTCGGCGGGGTGCTGCTGCTTTTCATCAGCCTGGAGTTCTTCTATTACTGGTTTCACCGTGCCAGTCACACTGTGCGCTGGTTCTGGAACACACATTCCGTGCATCACTCGCCCAACCGTTTCACCTTGTCGGCGGCCTATCGGCTGGGCTGGCTCGGCAAGTTCAGCGGCGCCACGATCTTCTTCACGCCGATGGCCTTTCTCGGCTTCGAGCCGGTGACGATCCTGAGCGCCCTGTTCCTGAACCTGCTCTACCAGTTCTGGATCCATGCCGACTGGATTCCCAAGCTCGGCGTGCTGGAATATGTGTTGAACACGCCCTCGGCCCACCGTGTGCATCACGCCCGGAATCCGGAATATCTCGACGCCAACTTCGGCGGCGTGCTGATCGTCTTCGACCGCCTGTTCGGCACTTATGTGGCCGAGCGCGCCGACCGGCCGTGCGAGTACGGCCTGGTGACGCCGGTGACGACCTGCAATCCGGTCCGCATCAACTTCGAGCCGTGGATCGGCATGGCCAGGGACCTCGCCGGTGCGCGCTCGTTGAACGAGGCGTGGCACTTTCTCTTTGGCGCACCCGGCTGGCGGCCGGACGGCAAGGGTCTGACGACCAAGGAATTGCGTGCTCAGGCGGCCATGACTTAATCTCCTTTGAGTGGTCTCCGTTGCGCGCCCACAGTGCGCACGAAGGAGAAGACCATGGCCAGGGACAAGGTCTGCGTCGTGATCGGCGCAGGGGACGCGACGGGCGGCGCCATCGCCCGTCGCTTCGCGCGCGAGGGCTACACCGCGGTGGTGACGCGGCGGCATGCCGACAAGCTGCAGCATCTCGTGGCGCAGATCGTGAGCGAAGGCGGGAAGGTCCATCCGTTCGGCTCGGACGCGCGCGACGAGGATCAGGTCGTGAAGCTGTTCCACCAGATCGAGACCGAGATCGGCGAGATCGAGGTCTTCGTCTTCAACATCGGCGGCAATGTCCGCTTCGACATCCGCGACACCACGGCCCGCGTCTATCGCAAGGTGTGGGAGATGACGGCCTTCGCCGGCTTCCTCACGGCGCGCGAAGCGGCGAAGGTGATGGTGCCGCGCGGCAAGGGCACGATGCTGTTCACCGGCGCGACCGCGTCCGTGCGTGGCGGCCGCGGCTTCTCGGCTTTTGCCGGCGGCAAGCATGCGGTGCGGGCCCTGGCCCAATCGATGGCGCGCGAGCTCGGACCGCAAAACATCCACGTCGCGCACGTCATCGTCGACGGTGCGATCGATACCGAATGGATCAAGGCGAATTTCCCCGATCGATATAACGCCGGTCCGGACGCCATCCTCAATCCCGACCATATCGCCGAGACCTACTGGCAGCTTCACCGCCAGCCGCGGAGCGCCTGGACCTTCGAGATGGACCTCAGGCCCTGGAAGGAGAGCTGGTAGTTCGCCGAGTTTCCTCATGGCTGGGGGCGCGGCTCTCCAGAGCCGCTCTTCCTTCGGCTTGCGATATCCCATGAGCGGCTCTGGAGAGCCGCGCTTCCAGCGATGATTATTACTGCTTCGTCGCCCGCAGCTTCAGGAGCGCGAGCATCATGGCGATGGTCGGCGTGGCGACACCGGCCAGCTCGCCGAGATCGGCGATCGAGTTGGCCAGCGCATCGATTTCGAGCGGCTTGCCGGCTTCGAGATCGCTCAGCATCGACATCTTATGGTGGGTGAGGCCGACGGTGAAGGCGATGCGCGTCTCCTTCGGGGTCGCCATCGCGGCGCCGAAGCGCGCGGCCACATCTTCGGCCTCGGTCATCATGCGGCGCGCGATCTCGACCGCGCCGGGTGAATGACCGATCTCGCCATTATTGGCGAGCGTGAGCACCGCGATCGGATTCCAGGTCAGGCTGTTGATCATCTTGGTCCATAGCTCGGCGCGGATGTCGCGCTTCACCGGCGCCTTGAGGCCGGCCTCGCCCATCGCCTGGCTGAGCGCCGTCACCCTGGGCGAGTCCGACCCGTCGGGCTCGCCGAGCGGCAGGTAACAGGTCTCGTTCTCGAGCTGCGCGACGCCCGGAGCGGGCACCTTGCCGCCGGCCCAGTAGGCGCAGCCCAACGCGCGCTCGGGGCCGAATAGTGACCATTGCCGGCCGCCGGAATCGGAGCGCCTCAGCCGGCTGCCCTCGAACGGGCCTGCGAGCTTGTGGAAGAACCAGTAGGGCGCGCCGGTCGTCGGCGGAACGAGTGCCGTGCGCGGCCCGAGCAGCGGCACGATGCCGTCGAGTGCCGCCAGATACTGATGCGTCTTGAGGGTGACGATGACGTAGTCTTGCGGGCCGAGTTGCGTCGGATCGTCGGTCGCCGGCACGCGGACAGTGAAATCCTCGCGCGGCGATATGAGACGCAGGCCGTTCCGGCGGATCGCTGCCAGATGCTCTCCGCGGGCGATCAGGCTCACCTCGACCCCCTTCACCCGCGCGAGATGCGCGCCGATGATTCCGCCGATCGAGCCGGCACCGTAGATGCAGATTTTCATGACTGCACTGTGCGGGAAGAGGCGGCGGGGGAACAAGCCGCTCGGCCCGGCCGTTCCGACTCCCGAACCCGAACGAGGAGCGAACCATGCCTGCAGAAACCGGCGCCGACTGGACCAAATTCTGGGAACTGATCAAGGACATCAAGTTCGCGATGTTCACCGCGCACGCGAGCGACGGTCACATGCACTCCCGGCCGATGACGACGCAGAACAAGAGCGACGACCGCGCCAATGTCCTGTGGTTCTTCATGTCGCGCAGCAGCGAGCCCGTGCTCGATATCGCGCGCGATGCCAGCGTGAACGTGGCCTATGCCGATCCGGGCAGCGATGCCTATGTCTCCGTGGCGGGCCGCGCGCGCCTCGTCGAGGACATCGCCAAG
>Ga0070665_100007706_pt1 | contig 10933 bp, 10 predicted proteins | sample KBSS13metaG_FD_65862 | JGI IMG/M metagenome (GOLD analysis project Ga0070665, IMG submission 65862) | Switchgrass rhizosphere microbial communities from Kellogg Biological Station, Michigan, USA - KBS S1-3 metaG | ecosystem: Host-associated > Plants > Roots > Rhizosphere > Soil ...
GCCGACAAGCTCGAGGGCAAGGATCCCTCGTATCTGGTGACCAAGGAGAAGTACAAGGACTTCCAGATCCAGGCCGAGTTCTGGGCCGATGAAGACGTGAACAGCGGCATCTTCATCCGCTGCAAGAGCTCCACGGCGATCAATGCCAAGGACTGCTACGAGGTGAACATCTTCGACAAGCGTCCCGACCCGACCTACGGCACCGGCGCGATCGTCGACGTTGCCAAGGTGGTGCCGATGCCCAAGGCCGCCGGCAAGTGGAACACGTTCGACATCACCGCCAAGGGCGACCATCTCGTGGTCGTGTTCAACGGCCAGAAGACGGTCGACGTGACCGATAAACAGCTCCTCGACGCGGGGCCGATCGCGCTTCAGTACGGCTCCGGCTCGCTGAAGTGGCGCAAAGTCCAGATAAGGGCACTCTGATGAAAGACCTGTCGGGCCGCCTGGCCGTCGTCACGGGGGGCGGCTCCGGAATGGGCCGCGAGCTGGTGCGCCAGCTCGTGGCCGAGGGCTGCAGCATCGCGACCTGCGATGTCTCCGCCAGCGGGCTGGCGGAGACCAAGCGCCTCTGCGAGCAGGAGCGCCTGCCGCAGGGCCTCAAGATCACCACCCATATCGTCGACGTTGCCGACGAGGCGCAGGTGCTGAAGTTCCGCGACGAGGTCGGGACGCTGCACGACACCGACCGCATTCACCTGCTGTTCAACAACGCGGGAATCGGCGGCGGCTCGTCGATGTTCGTGAACAGCCGCGACGAATGGGAGCGGACGTTCAACATCTGCTGGGGCGGCGTCTATCTCAACACGCGCGCCTTCCTGCCGATGCTGCAGAAGGCCGACAAGGGCCACATCATCAATACCAGCAGCGTCAACGGATTCTGGGCGCAGATCGGCGTCCACATTCCCCAGACGGCCTATGCCGCCGCGAAGTTCGCGGTGAAGGGCTTCTCCGAAGCGCTGCAGACCGACCTTCGGCTGAATGCGCCGCACATCAAGTGCTCTGTCGTGATGCCCGGTCACATCGGTACAGGCATCGCCTCCAACACCGGCAGGGTCCAGAGCGGCAACACCGAGACCGATGCGCTGACGGCCAAGCAGATCGATCAGGCGAGAGCCCGCATCAAGGCCATGGGCATGGACGAATCGAAGCTGTCGAACGCCCAGGTCGAGCAGATGATCCGCGAGCGCGCCCGCAAGTTCCTCGAGGAGGCGCCGATGACGGCGGCCCAGGCCGCCACGGTCATCCTCGATGGCGTCAAGGAAGATCGCTGGCGCATCCTGGTCGGGGAGGACGCCAAGAAGATCGACGAGTGGGTGCGACGGACTCCGGAGCAGGCCTACGATGTCGACTTCTTCGAGCGCTTCGCAGCCGAAGCCGGCTGGAAGATTGCGCGGTGAGCCCTCGAAGCGAGCTGGCTGTCGTCCTGAGCGTAGCGAAGGACCTCACGCCAGCTCCGCGGCCCGAATCTGATCGTTCGGCGAGATCCTTCGCTGCGCTCAGGATGACAGGAGGCTACCGCTGGCCCGGCTACGCGTCAGGCCGGCAATCCGGCGCCGGCTGCAGCTTCGCTGCCGCGAGCCGGGCGTGGCCCAATGTGTTGAACTCGATCCCGTCCAGCTCGGAGAACGGACGGGCGAAGGCGTGGAAGCGGAAGGTGTTGCCTTCCCTGAGGATGAAGCCCGTGGGCTTGCCCCACACTTCGACGACTAGCGGTTCCGACATGACTCACTCCGCTCTTGCTGGACTGACAGATGGGGACGGCCGGTTCCCGCTGCAATAGAATCGCATCTTGAAATCGCAGTGTTTCCTGAGAGGAAAAGACCATGCCCGACTCGGGGCCGATCCGATGGACTCCTTCGGCCGTGCTGCCCAAGACCCCAATGTCCTTTGCCGACGTTGGTTACGAGGAAATGCTGTCGCGGGCACGCGCGCTGAAGTCGGTGCTGGCGCAGCGCGCCGAGGCCTGCGAGCGCCTGCGCCGATTGCCCGACGAGACCGAGCGTGATCTTCATGAGGCCGGGCTCTTCCGGGTCGCGCAGCCGAAGCGTGTCGGCGGCGCGGAGCTCGACGTCAGGATCTTCGTCGATGCCGCCGCCGAGCTGGCACAGGTCTGCCCGTCGACGGCGTGGAACTTCGGCAATCTCGCAAGCCATCACTGGATGCTGGGGTATTGCGACCCGCGCATCCAGGACGAGATCTGGGACGTCTCTCCCGATACGCTGATCGCCACGTCGCTCGCCTTTCCCTGCGGCAAGGGCCGCAAGGTCGACGGCGGCTGGGAAGTGACCGGCCGCTGGCCGCTGTCCTCGGGCGTCGACAATTCCGACTGGAACATGCTGGGCTTCATCGTGCGCGAACGCGACGACGGGCCGCCGGTCGATCACCGCTTCGCGCTCTGCCATCGCTCGCAGTACGAGATCATCGACACCTGGCATGCAGTTGGCCTCGCCGGCACGGGCTCCAAGGATGTTGCGACCACCAAGCTATACGTGCCGGATTACAGAACCATCTCCGCCTGGGCGATGAACGGCAAACCTCATGCGGGTTCTGCGGTGAATCCGGGTCTGCTGTGGCGGCTGCCCCTGCTCGCGCTGGGGCCTTACGTTCTGTCGGGGGTGATGCTGGGCTGCGCGCAGGGTGCGTACGAAGCCGTCGTCGGTGCGGCCCGCAAGCGCAACGCGACGTCGACCGGCCAGCCGGTCGGGGCTGCCCAGTCGATCCAGATCAAGGTCGCCGAGGCGAGCGTGCGCATCGACACCGCGGAGATGTTGATGCGCGCGGTTTGTGACCATGCGATGGCGGTCGCGCGCAGCGGCCAGGAGCCGCAGCACGCCGACAAGCTGCGCTATCGGCGTGATGCGTTCTTTTCGGTGCGGCTGAGCTTCGAGGCGGTGAACATCCTGATGAACGTCGCCGGCTCGAGCGGCCTCTATCTCAAGAACTCCATGCAGCGCCTGTTCCGCGATGCCCATGCCTGCAACGCGCATGTCATGTTCTCGCCCGATGTACAGGCGCCGCTGTTCGGCGCCCACCAGCTCGGCATGTCCGGCCCGCCGCCGCTGATGTGAGGTTGTAGAAGAAGGATGAGAGAGCTTCCCTCCCCCGCTCGCGGGGGAGGTGTCAGCGTCTTACACTGACGGAGGGGGAAGGCGGCGGAGATGGTGCGTCACGCCCCCTCCGACGCCGTATGACGGCGCCACCTCCCCCGCAAGCGGGGGAGGGAAAACCAGAGCGACGCCGACCAAGACAACTACACCTACGCCTCAAGCCGCTTCTTGCCCGCCGAGATACGCATCGCGGATGCGCGGGTCGGCGCGCAGCGCCGCGGCCGGGCCGTCGAGTACGATGCGGCCGGTCTGCAGCACGTAGGCGTGATGGGCGATCTCGAGAGCGAGGCTCGCGTTCTGCTCGACCATGAAGACGGTGACACCGTCCTTGTTGATCGAGGCGATCAGCTCGAGCACGCGGTCGACCCACAGCGGCGAGAGGCCCATGGTCGGCTCGTCCATGCAGATCAGCTTCGGCCGTCCCATCAGCGCGCGAGCCATCGCCACCATCTGCTGCTCGCCGCCCGACAGGGTGCCCGCGCGCTGATTGAGGCGCTCGGCGAGCTTGGGGAACTGGCCCAGCACGCGGTCGAGGTCGTCGGCGATCGCCTTCCGGTCCTTGCGGGTGAAGGCACCCATCAGCAGGTTCTCGCGCACGCTCATGTCGCCGAACAGGCGGCGCGCCTCGGGGACGGAGCCGACGCCGCGGCGAACGATCTGGGGCGTCGGCAGGCCGGTGAGCGGCCGGCCGTCGAAGCGAACGACGCCCGATCGCGGCTTCACCAGGCCGAGGATGATCTTCATGGTCGTCGACTTGCCGCTGGCGTTGCCGCCCAGCAGGCAGACGATCTGGCCGCGCCCGGCGGCCAGCGACAGGTCGAAATGGACCTGCACTGGCCCGTAGAAGGTGTTCACGCCCTCGATCGACAGCAGGGAAGCGCTCATTCCGCCGCCTCCTCGACCGGCGCGCGGTCGGCGCGGCGATGACCGAGATAAGCCTCGATCACCTTGGGGTCGTTGCGCACCTCGGCCGGCGTGCCGTTGGCGATGACGTGGCCCTCGTCCATCACCACGACACGGTCGGAGAGCTGCATCACCATGTCGAGCTTGTGCTCGATCAGCAGGATGGTCAGGCCGGTCTTCTTGAGGTCGCCGATCAGGCTCTGCATCTCGGCCGTCTCGGTCTGGTTCATGCCGGCGGTCGGTTCGTCGAGCAGCAGCAGGCGCGGGCCGAGGGCCAGCGCGCGGCCGATCTCGACGCGACGGCGGTTGGCGTAGGACAGGCTGTAGGCGGGATTGTCCTTGCGCGGCAGCAGGCGCTCGCCGAAGCGGGCGAGGATCCGCAATGCCTCCTCGCGCATCTGCGCTTCTTCGGCCTTCACCTTGCCCGGCCGCACCAAAGCGAGCGCCAGCTCGGCGACCGGTTCGAGCAGGGAGAGCGGGCCGGGCCACGCCGGCCGAACCGACCGGAAGCGCACATGCGCGCCGACCAGGATGTTGTCGAGCACGGTGAGGTTCGCGAACACGCGGCCGTGCTGGAACGTGCGGGCGACGCCGAGGGCGGCCAGCCTGTCCGGTGGCATGCCGGAGATGTCGCGGCCCGCGAGCGAGACCGTGCCGGCGTCGGCCTCGTCGAGGCCGGTGACGAGGTTGAACAGGGTGGTCTTGCCGGCACCGTTCGGTCCGATGATCGAGACGAACTCGTGCTCGGCGACGTCGAGGTCGACGGCAGCGACGGCGGTGAGACCACCGAAGCGGCGCGTCAGGCCACGGATCTCGAGCATGCCGCTCATACCGTGCCCATGATGCCCTGCGGCCGGAAGCGGACCAGCAGCAGCAGGACGAGGCCGTAGATCAGCACGCGATACTCGGCGGCGACGCGGAACACCTCGGGCAGGCCGACCAGCAGCACGGAGCCCACGATCGCGCCGGTGACGTTGCCCATGCCGCCCAGGATCACGATGGTCAGGGCCAGGATCGAGAGCTGGGCGTTGAAGGTCTCATGGTTGATGTAGGAGTAGATGTGCGCGGTGATGGCGCCGCTGACGCCGGCGGCGAAGCTGCCGACCGAGAAGGCCAGCGCCTTGTAGCGATCGAGCCCGATGCCGTAGGAGCGCGCGGCCACGTCGTCGTCGCGCACCGCGCGCAGCACGCGGCCGAGATGCGAGCCGAGCAGGCGGAACTGCAGCGCCGCCAGTACCACCATCACCGCCAGGGTGAACCAGTAGATCGAGCGGTCGGTGTCGAGCTCGAGGCCGAATAGCGACAGCGAGGGGATGCCGGAGACGCCGATCGGGCCGCGCGTCACGCTCTCCCAGTTGAGGATCACCAGCGACACGATCTCGCCGATCGCCAGGGTCGCGATCGAGAGATAGTGGCCGCGCAGGCGGAACGAGGGGAAGACCAGCATGGTGCCGAGCAAAGCCGTGAACAGGCCGGCCGACAGGATGGCGAGGCCGACCGGCACGCCGAACGTGAGCGCCAGCAGTGCCGAGGTGTAGCCGCCGATCGCCAGCAGCGCGGCATGGCCCAGAGACACGAGCCCGACCGTGCCGGCGATCAGGGTGAGGCTGAGGCCGAGCAGCGCGTAGAGCCAGGCATTGATCAGCGTCTGCATCACATAGGGATGCGGGAAGACCAGCGGCACCAGCGCCGCCGCCACGGCCGCGCCGAGCAGGGCCTTGGGCGGAACGTTGATCGGCCTGCTGGGGGCGATGAAGGTGCCGGTCATCGGCTCGGGCGGCGTCTGCCGGCGGCTGGCGAACAGGCCGTTGGGCCGCAGCACCAATACGACGACCAGCAGGATGAAGGCGAAGAGGTTGCGGTAGCTGGTGCCGAACAGGGCGATACCGTAGCTCTCGACCAGGCCGAGCAGCAGGCTGCCGGCGATCGCGCCCGGCACGTTGCCGACGCCGCCGACGACCTGCGCCACGACGCCCTTGAGCGTCGCCTGGAAGCTCATCGCCGGGTCGAAGTAGTTGTAGTACATGCCGACCAGCAGGCCGGAGACGGCGCCCAGCCCGGAGGCGATGGCGAATACGGTACGGTGCACGGCATCGACGTCGACGCCCATCTGCTGCGCGGCGTCGCGGTCCTGCGCGGTCGCCCGCACCGCCCAGCCGAGCCGCGTGAAGCGCAGGAACCAATAGAGCAGCCCGGCGCTGATCAGGCCGACGCCCGCGATCACCAGGTCGAGCGCGCCGATCGTGCCGCTGCCGACCTGGAACCGCGTCTCGAGCAGGCTGCTCGGCAGGGCCCGCGGGTCGGGCGAGAAGAAGAGCTGCACGAGCTGGTCGAGCACGAAGCTGATACCGATGGTGGCGAGCAGGGGCGCGATATGGGCATAGCCCTGCAGCGGCCGCAGGCCGAAGCGCTCGATCAGCAGGCCGAGCAGCGCGCCGACCACGACCACGATCACGAGGGTGACGGGCAGCGGCGTGCCCATGTGCGTCACCGCCAGGAAGCCGGCGTAGGCGCCCACGACATAGACCGAGCCGTGGGCGAAGTTGATCAGTCGGCTCACCCCGAAGATCAGGGCGAGGCCGACCGCCAGCAACGCATAGATGTTGCCGATGATGATGCCGTTGACGGTATAGTCGATCCAGGAAGCCACGACGCCCTCTGACGGGAGCTAGCGGACGGCCGTGCCGCCGTCCCACAGGGTGAAGCGGCCGTCCTTGACCACGAGCTCGACGTTCTTCGCGCCCGTCACGCGCCGGGTCTGAATATCGAAGGTGGTCTTGCCGAAGATCACGCTCGGCACGTCCTTCACCTTGGCGAGGCCGTCGTGGATCGACTTGCGGTCGGCGCCGAACTCGCGCATCACCTGCGCCATCAGGATCATCGTGTCGTAGGCGTAGGCGTTGAAGGCGTCCGGCTCCTTGCCGTACTTGGCCTTGAACCTGGCGACGAAGTCGCGGACCTGCGGCCGCGGATCGTCGGGGAAGTAGCGCGAAGCGGTGAAGATGCCCTCGACCGCGTCGCCACCCAGCTCGATCAGCTTGGGCGAATAGACCGAGCTCGCCGCGACGATCGGCAGCTTCAGGCCGGACTGCCTGATCTGGCGGGCGATCAGCGCGGCGTCGGAATAATAGGAGATCAGCATCACCCCGTCGGGCTTGGCGTCGCGCACCCGCACCAGGGTCGAGCGGAAGTCCTTCTCGTCCGGCAGGTAGCCTTCGGTCGCCACGACCTCTGCGCCGTATTCCTTGGCCGCCTTGTTGAAGATCTCCTTGCTGGTGCGGCCCCAGTCGGTGTTGAGGTGGAGCACGGCGATCCTCTTCAGTCCCAGCCGCTTCACCGCATAGGCAGCGCTGAGCGGCTGCTCGTCGGCCTGGCTGACCGAGTTGCTCCACATGTAGTCACCGCCCTTGGTGAAGTCGGGGTGGGAGTTGGTGAAGCCGAACTGCACCAGCTTGGCCTTCTGGTAGATCGGCGAGGCGGCCATCGACGCCGGGCTGGCGAAGTCGCCGAGCTCGGCCACGATCTTGGGATCGGCGACGAACTTCTGCGCCACCGCCACCGACTGGCGCGGATCGCTCTGCGTGTCCTCGAACACATAGGCGAGCGGCCGGCCCTTGATGCCGCCACTGCCGTTGATCTCGTCGAGCGCGAGGTCGAAGCCCATCTTCCACTGCGCACCGTATTGCGCGTTGGGACCGGTGAGCGGGCCGCTCACCCCGAGGTAGATCGGCTCGCCCTTGGCCGGCTCGGCTCCTGCCGGCGCAATGGCGGCGAGGACGGCGGCGGCGGAGACGCCGAGCAGCAGGCGACGATGGAGCACAGGCATGGAACACCTCACACTGGGGTCCGTGGCGAACGGGGCGCAGAACGTGGCAGTCGCAGACTTGCCGGAAAACAGAATCTTCGTGTCGAAGATTCGCTGCCGAAAACCACGTCCTCACGTCGTGCAATCACATCACGACGAGAACTATGCACGGATTGTACCAGCCGCCGCCGCGCAGGGCGCATGAGACATGCTGGTCCTTGCATGAGATCGATCTTCGCGCGAGGGTCGCGCGCATGACCAAACGCCTGGGCTTCTTCACGCGCCTGCTCGATGAAACGAATGCGGCAGAACGTTATCGCCTTGCAACCGCGCAGATCGTGCAGGCCGAGCGTAGCGGCTTCGACTCGGCGTGGATCGCGCAGCATCACTTCCACGAGGCCGAGGGCGGGTTGCCCGCGCCGTTCGTCTTTCTCGCCCACGCAGCGGCGGCGACGTCGCGCATCCGCCTCGGCACCGGCATCGTCACCCTGCCGCTCGAACTGCCGCTGCGCGTTGCCGAAGATGCCGTCGTGCTCGACCTGCTGAGCAGCCACCGCCTGGAAGTCGGCGTCGGGCCGGGCGGCAACCTCACCGCCTTCACCGCCTTCGGTTTCGACAGCAAGGACCGTCATCGCCTGATGAACGGCAACCTGGAGCTGATGCGCACCGCCTGGGCCGGTGGCGAGCTGCCGGGCGGCGACCGGCTCTATCCGTCGAGCCCGACGCTGGTGGATCGTATCTGGCAGGCGACTTTCTCCGTCGAGGGGTCGCGTCGCGCCGGCGCCGCCGGCGACGGGCTGATGCTGTCGCGCACCCAGCCGCGCGAGCCGGGGGCTCCTTTCATCGCGCTCGACGCCATCCAGAACCCGATGCTCGATGCCTATTTCGAGGCGTTGCCCGAGGGCCGCGCTCCGCGCATCCTCGCCTCGCGCACCGTCTTCGTGGTCGACGACCGCAAGGATGCCTACCGCTTCGCCGAGACCGGATTGCCACGCCTCGTGAACAAGCGCGCGGCCGCCGGCGCGCCGGCGCCGACCGGCTCGGTGCACGACCTGATCAAGGCGTTCGACGTCCATCTCGGCACGCCGGACGAGGTGATCGACTCGCTTGCCGCCGACACGACGCTCGAGCGCGCGACCGACCTCACCATGCAGGTCCATTCGATCGACCCGCCGCATCCCTTCATCCTGCGCTCGATCGAGCTGATGGCGGAGAAGGTGGCGCCCGCGCTAGGCTGGGTTCGCGACGGGACGGCGAGCGTTCGCCGCGTCGCCTGAGGAAGGACGAGAATGGAAGCCGACGTCATCGACACCCTGGCCGGCATCGCCCCCGGCTCGCACCTCGATTCGGTGCGGCGCACGCGACGCGCCGTGGCACGCGAGCACGCGCAGAAGAGCTACGACTCGCTCTTTGCGCCGGCCGATACCGGCGGCTTCGCACCGCTCGAACGCTTCGCCGTCGCGGTGTTCGAGGCCGGCCTGCACGGACAGGCGGCCATCAAGGAGTTCTATGTCGCCAGGCTCCGGAGCGCGGGCGCAACCGACGCGCTGCTGGCGGCGATCGACGCGGAGATCGCCGCGGCGGCGACCAAGGGTCCGTACGGGGCCTATCCGAAGGGTCCGCTCAGCGGGGAAGATACGCAGGGGCCCGTGCATCGCGTCGCCGGCAGGAATCGCGAGGCGCTCGGGCCGCGGCTTGCGACAGCGTTCGAGCACGTCCACATGCTGGTCTTCCATCCGCGAGATGCGGCTCCGCCCTCTTTGCAGGCGATGCTCGATGCCGGCTGGACGACCGACGCCGTCGTGACGCTGTCGCAGCTCGTGGCGTTTCTTTCCTTCCAGATCCGAGTGGTGGCGGGCCTCAGGGTCCTTGCTGCCAAGTCGTGAGGCTCAGCATGACCGACAAGACCGTTCCCCAGTCCGGCCACGTCGTGCCGGCCGTCTTCACGCGCGACATGCTCGACTGGCTGCCGTGGCTCGAACCGGTCGCCGCCGACCGCATGACCGAGCGGCAGCTCGCCAGCCTGGTCGATGCCGCCCGCGTGAAGTCCGATTACTTCCGGCTGCTGGCGCGCGATCCCGACGTACTCGAGGCGCGCACCCGCACCGACAAGGACATCTTCTACAATCCAGACGCCGGCCTGCCGCGCGCCGAGCGCGAGCTGGCCGCCGCGACGACGTCGCGGCTGAACGGCTGCATCTACTGCGCCTCGGTGCACGCGCGGTTCGCGGCGACCTATTCCAAGAGAACGGGCGACGTGGACAAGCTGCTGGCCGAGGGCGTCGGCGCCGATCTCGACAAGCGCTGGAACGCGATCGTCGCCGCCTCCGTCGCCCTCACCGAAACGCCGATCTCCTTCGGGCCGCAGCACATCGACGCGTTGCGCGACGTCGGGCTGGACGACGATGCCATCGTCGACGTGATCAACGCCGCGTCGTTCTTCAACTGGGCCAACCGGCTGATGCTGTCGCTCGGCGAGCCGACGCCGGCGGCGTCATAGTCCTCTCCTTCATATTCCTCTCCCCCTCACCCAACCTCTCCCCCTGGCGGGGGAGAGGAGAAAGAAAGAGAGGCATTTGCAGGAGAGGAACGCCTGCGAGGACTATGGCTACTTCGCGATCCAGAACGTGTCAGGCTTGTAGAGCCCGATGTAGCCGCCGGGGTCCCAGGCATAGTAGCCGTCCTTCGGCACGTTCCTGACCTTCGGCCCGGTCACGATGGGCTGCATGATGCCGTTCACGGTGCCGATCGAGAACACCTGGTCGGTATTGGTCTCGAGGATGTTCCGCCATGCCTCGAGGCGCGTCGCCTCGTTGGTCGATGTTTGCCATTGCTGGAGATAGTCGAGCAGCACGCAGGCTTCCTGCATGTCGCACTTCTCGCCCTGCCGGCCGTTGCTCTCGATGTACATGCCCCATCGCGACCATTGCAGGCCGCCCTGCGTCGTGGGGGCGAACTCCCGGGGGCTGGTGTCGACGGTCGGCACCGCGGTGGTGACGCCGGCATAGGCCGTCATGATCGATTCGCCGGAGAAGACACGCAGGCGGAAGTTCTCGCGCGTCTGCGGCTTGAACAGCAGCTTGATGCCGATCTGCTTCCACTGGTCGGCGATCAG
>Ga0070665_100007707_pt1 | contig 10933 bp, 7 predicted proteins | sample KBSS13metaG_FD_65862 | JGI IMG/M metagenome (GOLD analysis project Ga0070665, IMG submission 65862) | Switchgrass rhizosphere microbial communities from Kellogg Biological Station, Michigan, USA - KBS S1-3 metaG | ecosystem: Host-associated > Plants > Roots > Rhizosphere > Soil ...
CCAGGTGCGCGTGCAGGCCGACCAGAAATTCCGGCTCGATCCCGAAGATATCGGCCGGCTCGAAGTTCGCGATCGCCAGGGGAAGATGATCCCGCTGAGCACCGTTTGCACGGTCGAGCGCCGGCTCGGCCCGCAAGTCATCCCCAGGTTCAACCTTTACCCTTCGGCCACCATCACCGGTAGCGCAGCGCCCGGCTACAGCTCGGGCCAGGCGCTTGATCTGCTCGAACAGATGGCCGGCGGCAAGTTGCCTTCGTCGATGGGCTTTGAATGGAGCGGGATGTCGTTTCAGGAAAAGCGAGTTGGTTCGCAGGCGATCGTCGTCTTTGCCCTGGCCGTGTTGATGGTCTACCTGGTGCTGGCCGCGCAGTACGAGAGCTGGCTGCTCCCGGCGGCGGTTATTCTGGTCGTGCCGCTGGCTCTGCTGGGCACAGTGGCCGCCGTGGCTGCGCGAGGCATGGACAACAACATCTACACGCAAGTCGGCATCGTGCTGATCATTGCGCTCGCCAGCAAGAACGCGATTCTGATTGTCGAGTTCGCCCGCGAATTGCGGCAAAAGGGGCACAGCGTGCTCGAAGCGGCCGTCGAGGCGTCTCGCCTGCGGTTCCGCCCGATTCTGATGACGAGCTTCGCGTTCATTTTCGGCATTTTCCCGCTCGTGGGCGCAACGGGCGCCGGCGCCGCGGCCCGTCAGTCGCTCGGCACGGCGGTCTTCGGCGGGATGATCGCCGCGACCGTGCTGGCGGTGTTCTTCGTGCCGGTCTTCTACGTCGTGATGCAGCGGCTCAGCGAGTGGCGCTCGAAAAAGAAGCAGCCGATCGAGCCGACGCTCGCCAAACCGCCCAAGTTCGCCACGCCCGCTCCGCACGAGCAGCCGACGCACGTCTGAAAGTCGACTCTCCGCGGTGGCCTACCCAGTCGGTCTGTCTTCCCAGCCAACCCGCCCGAAGCTGTCTGCGACTCACTGACAGATGGCCGAACCTCGGACGCGCCTGTGGCGTCTTTCTTGAGGCGACAAACGCACGCCGGAGCGAGCCCGAATTGCGCGCGACGTATAGAATGCAGCAGGCCGGTTCGATTACTCGGTCAGGCATACAAGGGGCGTAGCCAATGACATTTCGCGAATTACTGGCATCCGTGCGGCGTCTGATTGCCCAGTTGGCCGAGCAAAGCGTCGCTCCGGCGGCTTTGGCCCCGGCGACGAGCAACTCAGGTCAGGGCGTCGACGAAACAGGCAAGCCTGAAAGGGAGACCGCCCAGCAAGACACCTCACAGATCGAAAATCGAATCCCCGCGGTGGCTCAGACGGACGAGAGGAGGCCCAGCATGAACGCTGCTTACGAGAAGTTGATCGAGCACCTGGAAGAGCACAACATTCGCTACCTCACGGATAGCGACGACCAGTCGGTCTGCGCAGATTTCCGAGGTGAGACGGGCACCTACCGGATGATCGCCCAGATCGACGCCAACGACGGGCTGTTCCAGGTGTTCGGCCAGTCGAATGTCCGCGTGCCACCGGGCAGCCGGCCCGCAATCGCCGAGGCTGTCGCGCGGGCCAACTACGGCCTCAAGGTCGGCAAGTTCGAGTTCGACGCCGACGAAGGTGATCTGCGCTTCCACGCGGCCCAGATTCTGACCGACGACAGCCTGGAGAGCGAGACGATTCAGCGTCTGATGGGGACAACCATCGCCATGCTGAATATGTATCTCCCGGCGTTTCTGTCGGTTATCTACGGCAACGAGCTGCCGAAGGAGGCCATTCGCCAGGCCGAACCGCCGCGGCGCGCCCCGGAGACGGGCGCGGAGAGCGACTCGGACGAACCGAAATGAGCTGGCGAGCGATCGCACGAGTGGGGTAGCTCGTGCCATTGCTCGTTCAAGCCTGGGACGCTGAAGCCAGATGGCCTGGCGACTGCCTGCAGAGCGGTGAAAAGTGAGTTCGATTCTCACCGGCGTCTTTTCCTTTCCACGATTGCCTTAGGCGACTCGCGCGCAGCGAAACGCATCCGCGGCTAAACTGCATCGCTTTGAGATTTGCCCATCTCGACGATTGCAGTCGAGCAGCCCGGAATTAACGCCGTTGAGCGACCAGCCCGAAAATCAGTTCGATGTGGTCGTGATCGGCGCGGGCGCAGCCGGCTTGGTGGCCGCTGAGCGGGCTGCGACACTCGGTCGCAGGACGCTACTGGTCGAAAAAAATCGCCGGCCGGGGGTGAAGATCCTCATCTCCGGCGGCACGCGCTGCAATCTGACACACGCCACGGACCGTCGCGGCATTGTCACGGCCTATGGCCCGCCCGGGCGGTTTCTTCATTCGGCGCTGGCGGCGCTGGGGCCTGCGGAGTTGGTCGCACTGGTCGAGAACGAGGGCGTGCCGACCAAAATCGAGCCCGGTACGGGCAAGATCTTTCCGGAGAGCGATCGGGCGACCGATGTGCTGGCGGCATTTGTCGCCAGGCTCTCGCGCAGCCCGTGCGAACGCGCCCTCTCCGAGGCCGTCGTCGAAATCGAACGCACAGAGGCAGGCTTTCAACTGACTACCGAGCATCGCAAGCTCGAAACCCCGCGCGTGATTATCACGACGGGCGGCCAGTCCTACCCTGGCTGCGGCACGACCGGTGACGCCTACCGCTGGATGACGCAACTGGGCCATACGCTCGTTCCGCCGCGCCCGGCGCTGACGCCGGTGACCACGTCCGACACCTGGGTGACCGACCTCCGCGGAATCACCATGCCAGACACGGTGTTGCGCTTGATCGAGCCAGGCAATCCCGATCAACCCAACGCGAAACCGCGAGTGCTCGACACGCGGCGCGGCTCGCTGCTGTTTGCTCATTTCGGACTGACGGGGCCGGTCGCGCTCGACATCAGCCGCTGGGTCAGTGGGCACGCCCGTCCGCAGTCGCTGCGGCTGGAGTGTGACTTCTTGCCGAACGTGGCGCCGGCTGCCCTGGCCGAGCAACTGCGGTCAGACGCCATGAGCGCCGGCCGGAAGCAACTATTGAGTTTGATCCCTGAGTTGATTCCAAGACGCCTGGCCGAAGCCATGTTGGCCAACGCGCAGCTCCATCCGGAGACTAAGGCGGCCGAATTGAGTAAGGCCGGGCGAGCGGCGCTGGCCCACTCGATCAAGAATCTGCCGATCCGCGTCAACGGCACGCGCGGTTTCGCCAAGGCCGAAGTCACCGCCGGTGGCGTGCCGCTCGACGAAGTCGACTCGCGCACGATGCAAAGCAAAATCGTCCCAGGGCTCTTCCTGGCAGGCGAAGTGCTCGATCTCGACGGGCCGATCGGCGGCTACAACTTTCAAGCGGCGTTCAGCACCGGCTGGCTGGCCGGGATGAGCGTTTCGCAATGAATGTTCAAGTTGATTCGTGCTCGTGCGCATCGTCGCGCGGCCACCGCTTGGGGAGAGCCGCCAGCAGGTGGAACACGGCCCCGCCCAGTGCCAGGTAGATCGCGGGCCTCGACCAGGGGCGCGCGAGGCCTGACAAATACGGCTCCGTGCAGAAGCCAGCCAGAAAGAGTGGTGGCCCGGCAAGGAGCGCAACCGACCCAAGCAACTGAGCAGCACGCCGCCACGTTGAGTCGGCCGGTCGCAGGTACAAGCCCATCACGGTGTTGATCACGGCCGACAACAGCAAGTAGATGTGCGTCGAGCGGTAGAGCATCCGCAGCGTGTCGTCGTAACCGCGCAGATGCCCGTGAAGGCGGTCCATGTAGAGGCCTGTCGCCAGAAACGTAGCAATTCCAGCTAGGCCAACAAAGAGGTGCGCCCGACGGATCCAGCGGAACATGGGAAATGGGAGGTCCGAGACGGAGTGCTTTTGGTGGGGATAGGTGCGACTATTTTGCCTGTCGATACGACTCGATATCCACCGGCTCCAGCAGGATCATGCTGCGGCCGCCGCAGGTGGTGTCGAATGTTTTTGTGCCGGTGACTTGAAAGACCTGCGACAACCGCGCAGGCTGGTTTGCCTTTAGCCCGGCCGTGTTAACTCCATGCACCCACAGGTCGACGAACGTCGGATCTTCGAGGGGCGCGTCCTTGTCCGCCGAACTCGGCGGCGGCGCGTACCAGACACGCAAGATCGCGTCATCTTCGTCAACGACTTCCAGCACGTCGACCGAACGACCACCGCGGCCATCGCCGGGCGTCGCTGGCGCGAAGACGCCGATTGCCCCTTTCGCTGGCGGAACGGGCAGCGGAAGTAGCGCCGCCGGCGATTCTTGCAGCTGTTTCAGTTTCTGCGTGGCTTCTTTCAACAGTTGTGGCTGCGAGCCTTTTGCCAGCACGCCGATCGTGGCCTGTTGCGATTCGATCGCCGCCGCTTTGGCCGCGGCGCACTCGGACAAGTATTTCTGAATCGCCTCGGGCGGGGTATCCGCGTTCGTCGCGGCCGCAACCACAACCGCCGAGAGCAAGAGACTGGTAAGCATCGAAGCAGGTCCTTATTACGGTTTGGCCGTGGGGCCAGCCCAGCGTGCCGTGTTGATCGCAAAATAGAGGTGCTTGAATGGCGGCGCGGTCCGGCTCGAATACCACAGTCGAAAACTGCCGTCCGGCAACCGCGAGACCGTCCCAGCGCCCACGTAGTTCGATTCCCACGAACGTTTGGGATCGGGCCGCAGCACCGGGTTTTGCTCGAACTTGTGCCAAACCTTGCCGTCGGTGCTGGCCGCGAACCCAATGGCCGTGGTCTCGCGACGGATCGCGTTATCGTAGCTGCCGTACCACATCAAATAGGCGCCATCGATCTTGAGCACCGTAGGGTAGACCAGAACCTCGGCCTCCCAATCCTGGTTTAATCGCATCGCGGGGCGCGGCGTCACGTTCCAGGTCTTGCCATCCTCACTCTGGGCGTGGCGAAAGATCCACGGCCGCCGGCTGACGTCGCTGTACCACATTTCATAGCCACGATCGGTCTTCAGCACGCTCGGGCAATACGCGTTTTCGAGCTGCGCGGCCGATGGCTCGGACCAATGAATGCCGTCGACGCTCGTGCTCTCGTGGATCGTGTGCGGCCCGCCGCGGCCGAAGGTCACTGAGCTGAACCACATTCGCAATTTGCCATCTTCGCGCACGATCACGCCGCCACCTTCGCGCAAGACGGCCGGCGTAATGATCGACCGGGCTGGATCGGCAAACTGCAGCACCGGGTTTTCGGCGAATTTATCGAAGTGAACGCCATCTTTGCTTGTCGCTCGGCCGAGGCGAAAAACCCGAGAGCCGGACGTGGCGCCGCGGGATCCGCAGTACCAAAGTTGATATTGATCGTTCTCATACGCCACGGTGGGCGCAAAGATGTGAGAATCGTCGAACTCGCCTGGCTTCCCAAGCGAGATGATCGGGCCCTCCGTATCGCGCACCCAGGCCTGAGGCGCCAGCCAGCGCGCGAGCTCGGCAGGCGGCTCGGCCACGGCCAGCGACGTCGTCGACACCGCCGCGAAGAAAAGTATAAGACAGAAGCTGCGAAACATGGCGCGCGATCCAATCTGTCAAGTTCCAGAACCGTTGCTGGCCTACAACCAGCGGTATGATACCGACGCGACTGAGCCGGTGAAACTAGAAGGCGGCATGCCCTGCGAGCATTCAGTCTCGGGCCGCTTCAGCCTGCACGGCGGCGGCTTCTACGCCTGCCGCGATGGGTCGCAGGATCCCTTTGCTTTGATACACCGTGCGCAACAGAGGGCGGATGGCGCGTAGCTGGCTGGCAAATACGGCCCCAGACAGAGTGCAAACCACGCCTGCGATCAGCAACGTGTATTGAACGCCGATCATGTCGGCCACGTAGCCGGCCATCAGGCTGCCGAAGGGGGCCATGCCCATGAACGCCATGGTAAACAGGCTCATCACGCGGGCCCGCTTGTCGTCTTCGACGATCGTTTGCAGCACAGTGTTGGCCGAGGCCACGGTGACCAACATGGCCGTCCCGGCGATCAGCACCAGCAGGGCCGAGAGCTCGCGATTTGTCGAAAACGCAAACGCCGCCAGCACCGCGCCCAGGATGGTTGGCCCCAGGGCGATCACGCGTCCTAGTCCCACCACGCTGCGACGCGCCGCCAGGTAGATGCAGCCCAGCAGCGCTCCCAAACCAGACGCGCCCAACAGCAATCCGAGCGTTCGTTCGCTACCGCCCAACACTTCAGTCGCGTAGATCGGCATCAACACCGACATCGACATCGCCATCAGGCTGATCGTCGCCACCAAGAGCAATAGCGCCCGAATCGGCGGATAGCCAGACGCATAGGCAAGGCCTTCGCGCAGCGACGACAGAAACGATCCCTTGCGCGGGGCGAGCGGTCTGGCGGCCAGCCGCATCAAGGCAATCGACGCAAGAACTGCCAGAAAGCTGAAGCCATCCAGCAGAAAGCAGATCCCTTCGCCCACGTAGTAGATCAGAAATCCGGCCGCGGCCGGCCCGAACATACGGGCGGACTGGACCATCGATGAATTCAGCGCGATGGCGTTGCTGAGGTCAGCCGGATCTTCGACCATCTGCACAACCAGCGCCTGCCGCGCCGGAATATCGATGGCGTTGACCATGCCTTGCAACACCGCCAGAACAACGACTTCGGCCATCGTGATCACGTCGCAGAGAATCAAGGCCGCCATGGCGAATGACTGCAACATCGACGCGGTTTGCGTAAAGAGCAGCACCTTGCGACGATCCCAACGCTCGACCAGAACCCCACCGACTGGCGCGAGTAGAAAGACCGGCAATTGGCTGGCGAAGGCCACATAGCCGAGCAGTCGCTCGACGTGCGTGTTCCCACCGGAACGAGCCATTTGCAAGACGAGCCAACTCGTGGCGGTGACACTTAGCCAAGAGCCGACGAGCGAGACCATCTGCCCAGCGAAGAACAGCGCGTAATTGCGATGCCGCAAGGCACGCACGGCGAAACCAAACTTGATGACGCGTGGAAAGGCCAAGACAGGTCAGTGACAGAGAGGGGATTTCGAGTGCGACGTCGCCGCCATGGTCACGCGATCGCGCCCCGCAGGCGTTTGCGACTGTACTTAACCTATCGCCAGGGCCGAAAATGTCCAAATCGCCTGCCCAAATCGTAAGCTTGCCGCCGCGCCAGAGACCGGCGATCTGCGATCACTGTTCGCTAACGCGTAATTTGCAACTTGGGCAGCGTGCGCGAGAGCTGTTCGGCGCGGGCCGCCGTGACTTTCGAGCCGCGGATTCGCAAGTTGTGCAGGCTCTTCAGGCCCACAAGATGGACCGCGCCTGTGTCGGTCACTTCGGTCTCGTCGAGATTGAGCACTTCGAGCATTTTCAATCGACCGATACTCGGGAGCGCCGCGTCATCGACCTCAGTGCCGGCGAGCCCTAGATAGCCAAGATTCACCAACGGTTCCAATTGAGCGACGCCGCCGCTCGACACCCGGGTACCGTCAAGGACCAGCATTTCGAGCTGAGGGATCGCCGCTAGTTCTTCCAGTGTTTTATCTGTGATCGAGGTATTCGAGAGATCGAGCCGCGTCAGGCTTTTCAGTTGCACCAGTTCTCGCGCGGCGGCGTCGGTGATCGCCGTATCGTGGAGCCAAAGGTGCTTGAGACGCGGCAAAGCCCGCAATTGCTTGAGGCCGGCGTCACTGATTTGCGTGTAGCCCAACCACAGCTCTTCGAGCATGGGCGCCTTTTTGAGATGCACCAGGCCGGCGTCGGTAATATTGTTGCTCGTCAGCTTCAACGCCTTCAGGTGCGTCAGGTTCTTGATATGCGTCAGGCCTTGATCGGTGATTTCGCAGCGGGCAAGCATCAATTCGTCGAGCAGCTTGTGGCCGGCGAGCTGCTCGAGCCCGGCGTCGCCGATCGGAATGAACGAGACATTCAACAGTCGCAATTGCACGAGCGGCGCCAGGTGCGCGAGCCCCTCTGGCGTGACCTTGGTGCCATACATCGAAAGCGCTTCGAGTGAGCGCAACATTCGTAAGTTGGCGAGCCCCTCGTCGCCAATGCGGTCTTGCCCGAGCTTCAGCCCTTGTAGTTGAGTGAGCAGCCCAACTTGCTTGAGCCCCTCGTCGGTGATTTCGGTTCGCTCCAAATCCAGCCAGCGGAGATCCGGAAGGGCCCTCAGGCGCTCGAGCCCGTCATCGCCGCCGCTCCACTGGACGAGCTGAAACTTTTCGCCACTGGGGGTGGTGAGCCATTCGACGTCGGCGCCCAAATCGTCGAGCGTTGCGCTGGCTCGCCGAATACTGCCGCGAGTCGCCGGCGGCCTGGCCGTGGGGGCAGCGGCAGTCGTTTGCGGCGCGGCGCGGCCAGTTCCGATCCGCCGGGCGTTGGCAGCGGCTTCATCGCCCGATTTCGCCGCGGCGGCGTTTGCCGCAGAGATTGTTGGCGCGCGACGCGCGGCAGGCGTGATCCGCCGAGGATCAGCAGGCGCCTGACCCGAGGCGATTCGCGCGCCCAACGCGCTAAACCAGAGGCTGACGATCAACGCCACCGACATTCCAGACAGGTATAGGGCTCGTGCCGCCACGCTCACGATCCTCCGCAAGAAACCAATAGGCCAGAAAAGCCCGCAAATGCGGCGGAAGTCTAGGCGAAACGGCTCTGGCGGGTCAATGCAGCATAGCTGCGCGTCGCCGGCGCTTCGGACGTCCTAAAAATCGAGGAATTGATCGAACAGACCTTTTGCGAGGCACACGAATAAGACTTTGCAAACAGAGTCAGCCGATTGCGCAACTCCCTGATAATTCGCGAGTTGTCGCTTTCAGAATTCGTTCGCGAAAATCGTGCTGAACCCCCTTTGACATGTTTTGGAAGCATCTATATACTTGCCTTTTCCCACCCAGGAGCCAGGGAGCTGAGTGGGGAGTGACCGCGAGACAAATCGCGGCGACTTTGAGGGGGAGTTCCTGGCAAAGCGACAGAATGGTACAACTGGCCGGGGGCCGGTTTCCAGCGAAGGGCGAGTGGCCGGTTTTGGCCACTGCTTCCCGATCGAAAGCCAAACGGCTTGATGATTTGGATGTTAGCAATTCGTGGAGATCAGCCTCTGCCCAGCGGCAGTAGGATGGTCCACCGGCAAGCTGATGGTTTGCCGACTGGTAGTCCGATCGATCTTTGACAATTTGGTTGTGGTAACGAGTGGCATCTAAATAGAGTCATTCGCGTCGTGAGCGTTGCTTTAGGCAACGAGCATTGCGTGAGTGGTTCTCACGGCACTTAGTAATATGCGGCGGACGAACTAGCCGGTGACGGCCCGTTCGTGCTGACCGCGGATCAAAATCGTTACCCGAATCACGCGTGCGAGTCGCTTCTCTGGAAAGCAGCCTTTGGGCTGTGGCCTGGCGGGGCGATCTTCGGCGAGTGAATCGGTAAGTAGCAAGCATGATCAAGCTGCTCCTCTCAGCGATGAGCCGAACCTTCCTATTAGCTTAGGAGGCGAGGTGAATCAACTAAGCAGACGAGGAGAGCATTGGATCTATGTGGTCAAGCTACTAAGGGCACATGGGGGATGTCTTGGCGTCAGGAGGCTTTGAAGGGCGTGGAAGACTGCGAAAAGCTCGGGGGAATTGTCAAACGAATGTTGATCCCGAGATACCCGAACTGGCGTACGCTGAATCCATAGGCGTGCGCAGCCAACGCGGCGAACTGAAACATCTAAGTAACCGCAGGAAGAGAAAGAAAACTCGATTTCCTCAGTAGCGGCGAGCGAACGGGAAATAGCCCAAACCGCGGAGGTTTTCCTCTGCGGGGTTGTAGGGCTTCTCACATGGGAGTTACAAAGTTGATTGTTAGCAGAAGCATCTGGAACGGTGCACCATAGAGGGTGACAGTCCCGTACGCGAAAGCGATCAATCTCCCGAGGAGTACCTGAGTAGGTCGGGTCACGTGAAACCCCGACTGAATCCACGGGGACCATCCCGTAAGGCTAAATACTACCTGACGACCGATAGTAAACTCAGTAAGGCGACTGAAAGATGGGAAGAACCCCTGCTAGGGGAGGACACTGAACCTGAAACCATGTGCCTACAAGCGGTCGGAGCACTATGGCCCGCAAGGGCAAAGTGTGACGGCGTGCCTTTTGCATAATGATCCGGCGAGTTACCGTCAGTGGCTCGGTTAAGATCTTAAGGATCGAAGCCAAAGGGAAACCGAGTCTGAATAGGGCGACAATTGGTCACTGGTGGTAGACGCGAAACTGCACGATCTACCCATGAGCAGGTTGAACCGCGGGTTATACCGCGTGGAGGACCGAACCCACTTGGGTTGAAAACCGAGGGGATGACTTGTGGGGAGGAGTGAAAGTCTAATCAAGCGCAGAGATAGCTCGTTCTCTCCGAAATAGCTTTAGGGCTAGCCTTGAGCAACTACGCATCGGGGGTAGAGATACTGAATCGGCTTGAGGGTCCTTCCAGACTACTCTGCTGAACCAAACTCCGAATACCGATGCGACTATCTCAGGAGTCAGTCCGCGAGGGATAAGCTTCGCGGTCGAGAGGGAAACAACCCAGATCATCTGCTAAGGTCCCGAAGTAGAACTTAGTCACTAAGGAAGTTGAGTTGCGATGACAGCTAGGATGTTGGCTTAGAAGCAGCCACCATTTAAAAAGTGCGTAATAGCTTACTAGTCGAGCAATTCTGCGCCGATAATGATCGGGAGTAAGTTCTACACCGAAGCAGTGAATTATCTGAATCTTCGGATTCTGATAGTGGTAGGAGAGCGCTGTAGATCAGATACGAGCCATACCGAAAGGAGTGGTGTCGGGGTCTACAGGTGATTATGCCGGAATGAGTAACGATAAAGCAGGTGAGAATCCTGCTCGCCGAAAACCTAAGGTTTCCTGGGGAAGGTAAATCCGCCCAGGGTTAGCCGGTACCTTAGTCGAGGCCGAAAGGCGTAGACGATGGATAGCAGGTCAACATTCCTGCGCCACTCAAGTGGACCGATGGAGGGACGGCGTTCC
>Ga0070665_100007711_pt1 | contig 10929 bp, 5 predicted proteins | sample KBSS13metaG_FD_65862 | JGI IMG/M metagenome (GOLD analysis project Ga0070665, IMG submission 65862) | Switchgrass rhizosphere microbial communities from Kellogg Biological Station, Michigan, USA - KBS S1-3 metaG | ecosystem: Host-associated > Plants > Roots > Rhizosphere > Soil ...
AGTTCGGATTGATCCGGACCAGCACGTTCGAGCCGCCGTTCGAATCCTGCCAATAGCCGTCATAGAGGAAATAATTCTCGAAATCGTCGGTCGGCCTCAAGGTCACGCCGATGCGCCATGCGTAATAATCGCGGTCGTCCAGATACTGGCCGCTCTCAAGATCCTTGGTATAGCCGTCGCGCTTCTGCATCTGGCCGGCGACGCGGACCATCAGTTTGTCCTGGACGATCGGGATGTTGAGGGCGAACTCTTCCTCATAGTCGTCATAGTCGCCGAAGGTGGTCTGCACATAGCCGTCGAAGTCGTTTGTCGGCCGCTTCGGCTGATAGGAGATCAGGCCGCCGATCGAGGGCCGGCCGAACAGCGTGCCCTGGGCGCCTTTGTCGACTTCGATGCTGTCCAGATCATAGAAGAACCCGGGCGACAGGCCGTGGGTCAGGCCGGTGGTGTTGCTGTAGTCGGTGCTCGAAAGCGGCACGTCGGCGAAATAGATTTCCGTGCCCGCCAGGCCGCGGAGCCGGACCTGGCCGGAATAGAACGCGTTCGGGTCCGAGGTGCTGTAGCTGACGGCAAAGGAGGGCACGAGCCTCGCCAGGTCGCGCACCTGCTGGATGCGGTTCCTCTCGACCTCGGTCTGGGTGAAGGCGGTGATCGCGATCGGCACCGACTGGAGCTTTTCCTCCTTGCGCCGTGCCGTGACGACGATCTCCTCCATGGCCGCGCCGCCGGCCGTTGTCTGCGCATTGGTCTGCGCCGCGGCGGGTTTCTCCGCGCCGAGCGCCAGCAGGCTGGCGGTGGCCGAAAGTGCCAATACGACTCTGAGCTGCATAGTACCCTCCCTTGTTTCGGCTCGCTTCCAGGTTCTTGCCTGTGTTTGATGCGAGCACTTTACGCGCGAACAGTATGTCTAGGCCTTTCGGCGTATAGCGTTACTGATTTGCGGTTCAGTTTGTGTCTGACCCAAATCACATCACAATCATACGCGTCGAGACCTAGCGCCCCTCGGCGCCTCTTTGCTTTCTATGTAATGATTTAATTCTTTTCTCAGTTTATGTCTACAATTTTTGACCGTACATTATTGCGGCATGTACTCTCCGCCATTGACGTCCAGCGACGCGCCGGTGACCTCGCTGGCATAGTCAGACAGCAGCAGCAGGATCGACTTGGCGCAGTCCTGGTCGGGCGGGATGTGGCCAAGCGCGATGTTGGCGGCGACGCCGGCCTTGAAGTCCTCAACGCTCTGGCCCGCCGCGGCGGCCATATGGCCGATATAGTTCTCGACCGGCGTGCCCCACATCCAGCCCATGACGGCGGTGTTGACCCGGATCTTGTACTTGCCGAGCTCGACCGCCAGTTGGCGGGTCACGCCGGCCAGCCCGACCTTGGAAATGACGTAGCCGCCGTGGCCGGGCAGGGTCTTGCGCGTCTCCATGGTGGAGACGTTCACGATCGCGCCGCCCCTGGCCTTCATATGCGGCAGCGCCGATTTCACCATCTGCAGGGTGCCGAAGACGGTGACGTCCATCGCCCGGCGCCAGTCGGCGAGGTCGGCCTCCTCGAACGGCGTGAAGGGGGCCGACCCGTAGGCGCTGTTGACCAGCCCGTCGATCCGGCCAAAGCGCTCGATCGCGGCGGCGGCGATGCGATCGCAATCCTCCTGCTTCGACACGTCGGCGGTGACGGCGATTGCGTTCTCACCGACCTCGCGGGCGACGCTCTCGACGAAATCCTTCGAGCGGGCAGCCAATATGAGTTTGGCGCCGACCTTGCCGGCCTCCAATGCCAGCTTGCGGCCCATGCCCGGCCCGATGCCGGTGACGATGACGACTTTGTTTTCGAGCAGCATTTGAATCCCCTTACCGTTTTCGTCATTCCCGCGAACCCGAGGACGCCTGAGACATAACAAGTGGCGCGGGCGCGGAATGACCGTTGTCGTTTGCGAAGTCAAGGATAGCCGGAAGCTCGCCGTGAACGGAGGCGTGGATTTGCCCGCGCTTCTCGCCCGGCGTGAGGACGATCCTGGCGATAATGGAACGGAGCGCGCTGGCGGCCTCGTGCCGGATTTCGGGATGATCCAGCGTCTCCTTGAGACCGGCAAGGGCGCGTTCCTCCAGCCGGTCCCGGCGGATGGTGCGGTTGTTGGTGCAGATCGAACGGCGATGACCGTCCGGCCAGGGCTTTCGTTTGCGATGATGAAGGCCGAAGAGGGCTGGCAAGGCGCAGCGGCGTAGAGCAGCGCCTCATAGACGATCTGGTCATCGCCGCTCCCAGCGTAACAGCGTTCTTCGTTACGGCCTTGGATCTCCCGCGCAATCTCAATCGCGAGCTCAGCTGGCGCCACGGCATCGGCCGCCCCTTGCCGATCTCCGGCGGGAACGAGCTCAGCCACAACGCGCATATGAGAGCGCGATATCCGTCGCGACATCGTTCCCGACCGACCGGCGCCGACGCGCTCGATCTTTGCCGGCTTCAAGCCTAAACCGTCCGTCGTTGAGCAGGCGGCGAGGGCTGAGGTGCCGCACCTTGGGTCCACGGTTCAGCGCTATGCGTGCGCAGTAACCGATATCGATCGGATGCAGAACCGCAGCCTGCCGATCCTGCCGCACCAGCAGATGGCCCTCGCCAAAGCCGCGGACCGGCTGGATCAAATCCGGCCCGAGGCCGCACGCGATCTGGCAAGCGCCTTCGCCGAAAATCCCACTCTGGCGCGCGAGGCTGCCGGTGGACGCACGCAGAGCGCCATTCGCGCCATGCGGATCGAAACCGAGATCCGGCTCGATCCCGACAAGCGCGCCGAGCGCTTCGTCTCGCGCTGGCGGGGCCTGGACCAGCAACGCCTGAGCTTCGCCGATAGCGGCGATCACGGAAGTGCGAAAACGCATCGCCGACAGCATGAGCGCAATGGCCCAGGGCCTGCACCGCGATCCGCAATTGGAATCCGTTCTGCGCAGTCGCGCGCGGCAGCTCGGCGTCGGAATGCAGATGGATGCCGGCATTGGCCGCCAGCTGATGCGCTATCTGGGGCTGGGTCTCGGGATCGGCCTGTAAGGAGGAAATGACCATGAGCGAAGCATCCGAAGGTGTCGGCCCCGTTGACGAGGCAGCTGCGGCGTTCGAAGCACTCCGTCAGGAGATCGCGCTGATGCGGCGAGCTGTTGCTGGTCTTTCAGCGGAGCACGCATCGCTTGAGGTTCCGGATTATTCCCAAACGCTCGGCCAGATGGGCAAGGCCCTCAACGCGATCCTGAGGACCAACAAAGACCTCGCCGAGGCCCCGGCACTGCGGATGACCGCTCAGAACTGGGCGGAGGAGATCGCGGCGGCCAGCCGCACCGCGCGCCAAGCCGATCGCGAAGCGCTTGACCGGGCGCGTTCAGGGTTCGACGAGATTACGCGGGTCCTGACGGCGTCCTTTGTCTCGGCCCGGACCGCCGATGCGCAGTTCAACTGGGTGCTCGGCGCCGGCGGCGGTCTGGTTGTCGGCGTCCTGATCGGGGTGGTGATCGCACGGATGTTCGGGTGAAGGGTACCTCGAATCTGGGAATGATGCGCCGGATAGTCCGCACCAAAGGTGCATCGGGTGTGTCAAGAGGGTCCCGTCAGGGTTGCTGCCACTGACCTGGTCCATCCGTTTCTCGAATTATTCTATAAGGGAATTGCATTACAGAATTGGAATGTGCGGTAATTTCAATTTGAGATAACGTCTGCCTATGCCTAATTCCATGCGTTCGAAGCTTGGCATCAAATGATAAGGCAGAAATGATCCAGGCGCGTCGCGTAACTACCCGCTTTCCCTTCGTGCCGCGCTGCTACATATTCACCTCCGTCATCGGTATTCCATCACCCTATAAAAGGCGCGGCATTCGCCATCGTGCGTCCCCGCACGTCAGCGCCTTCCAGAACGAGACAGGCCAAGCGGATGTCCACTGTCAGCGGCACGTTGAATTTCGGAATCCACGTTGGGGGCGCCCAGTATCCCTCGCCGTTGACCATCACCAGCACCGGCCGCGTCGCTGGCCAAGCCTCGAACAGTTACGGCGGCGCGGGCGTCGTCGCCGTGACGCTCTACGACGGCGTCAGCCTGCTCAACGATGGCGCAATCGTCGGCGGCGCCGGTGCGCTGGGGAACTTCGTCGTCGGTGGTGGCGCTGGCGCCGCCGGTGCGGCGGGCGGCGTCGACGCCAGCCTGGTCAACCATGGAACGATCTCCGGCGGGGCCGGCGGGAACGCGGTCGCTAGCGATGGCGGCGGCGGCGGCGCCGGTGTGACGCTCGGCGCCAATTCCAGCCTGGTGAACTATGGCGCGATCTCCGGCGGTGCCGGCGGGTACGGGGCCCCTTTCTATGACGGCGGCGGCGGCGGGGCCGGCGTGGCGCTCGGCGCCAACTCCAGCCTGTTGAACGATGGGACGATCGCCGGCGGGGCCGGCGGAAGCTCGCACTATACCCACGGCGGCGGCGGGGCCGGCGTGACGCTCGGCGATAGTGCAAGTCTGTTGAACACTGGGGCGATCTTCGGCGGCGCGAGCGGGTACGGAGGGTCCGGTGGCGGCGCCGGTGTGGCAGCCGGCACGGCCGTCAACGTGGTGAACGATGGGACGATCGTCGGTGGCGCCGGCAGTGCCGAAGGCACCGGAGGCTTGCACTATGGCGGCGCCATCGGCGGTGCCGGTGTGGCGGCTGGCGACGGCTCCAGCCTGGTCAACCATGGGACGATTTTCGGCGGCGCCGGCGGTTCCGAGTCCTTCTTTGGCGGCGGCGGTGGTGGCGCCGGTGTGGCGCTTGGCGGCGACTCCAGCTTGTCAAACGATGGGACGATCACCGGCGGTGCCGGCGGGGCCGGGGGCCCTTTCTATGACGGCGGCGCCGGTGGTGCCGGCGTGGCGCTCGGCGACGGTGCCAGCCTGGTGAACGCTGGCGCGATCTTCGGCGGCGGTGGTGGGGAAGGAGGGGCTGCTGGCGGCGGCGGTGGCGCCGGTGTGGCGGCCGGCACCGCCGTGAGCGTGGTGAACGATAGGACGATCGTCGGCGGGGCCGGTGGGTTCGGAGTCACGCGCCGTGGCGGCGCCGGCGGCGCCGGTGTGGCGGCTGGCGACGGCTCCAGCCTGGTCAACCATGGGACGATCGTCGGTGGCGCCGGCGGGTACGGGCCCTCGTACTATGGCGGTGCCGGCGGCGCTGGGGTGTCGCTCGGCAGCGGCTCCAGCGTCGTGAACGATGGGACGATCTCCGGCGGCGCCGGCGGCAATGGCCTCTTTGCCGCCGGCGCCGCGGGCGACGGCGTCGTGATCAGCGGCAGAGGGGTGGTGACCAATCAGGCCGGGGGTCTGATCGCCGGCGGCACCGGTGTCAGCCTCACCGCGGGCGGCACCGTCATCGATGCCGGAACGATCACAGGCAGCAGCGGCACTGCCGTGGCATTCGGCGGCACCGCCGGCCACGATCTGCTGAAGCTCTATCCCGGCGCGGTCCTGACCGGCATCGCGACGGCCGGCGGCAGCGGCAACGTACTGGAGCTCGCTTCGGCTGCGAGCGCGGGCACGATCAGCGGGATCGGCTACAGCTTCCTGGGCTTCGGAACTGTCACGGTCGACGGCAACGCGCAATGGGTGATTGCGGGAACGAATACGCTGGCGAGCAGCACGACATTGGCCGACAGCGGCACCCTTACCATCAAAGGGTCGCTTTTCGCCGCTGGGTCGGTCGGGATCACAAAGGCCCGCGGGCTCCAGATGGCGACCGGCTATCTGAACAATTCCGGCGCCATTACCAACACGATCACCAGCGGCATCGCGGTTTATGCCAGGTCTGGCACGACGAACAATGTCGTGGTCAATACGGGCACACTGTCGGGCACCGGCGCCTCGGGCATGGGCATACGGCTCGGCGGCAGCGGCACGATCACCAATGCCGGGCTGATCGCCGGCAATGCCGCCTCAGGCTTCGGAATTTACGCCGCGGTCGGCGCCACGATCACCAACCAGGCCGGCGGGCGCATCACCGGTTATGTCGGTGTCGGCGGCAGCTCGATCCAGCTTTCCAACGCCGGCACGATCGGAAGTGTCGGCATGGCCACCAAGGCCGGTGTCTATCTCCTGAGCGGAAGCGTCACCAACCTGTCGGGCGGCTTGATCGCCGGCTATGTCGGCGTGCTGTCGAGCCCTCTCGGCTCCAGCGTCACCATCCAGAACGCCGGGACCATCGCCGGCTCCAGCACAAGCGGCCTCGGCATCGACCTCGGGGCGGGCGGCAGGGTCACCAACCAGGCTGGCGGCACCATCTCGGGCTTCTACGGGCTGATCATCGCCGGGGCCGCGGGCACGCTGGTGAATGCCGGCCGCATCGCCAGCTATTCGACCCGCGCGCCGGGCGCCTATCTGGGCGCGGGCGGCACAGTGATCAACCAGGCGAGCGGCACGATCAGCGGCGCCACCGGCGTCCGGATGGAGCGGGGTGGCACCGTGATCGATGCCGGCACGATCGCCTGCAACGGTACGGCGGTCTCGTTCGGCGGCACCGCCGGCCATGATCTGCTGAAGCTCTATCCCGGCGCCGTCCTGACCGGGATTGCCACCGCCGCCGGCAACGGCAACGTGCTGGAGCTCGCTTCGGCCGCGGGCACGGGCACGATCAGAGGGATCGGCTACAGCTTCCTGGGCTTCGGAACGGTTACCGTCGACAGCGGCGCGCAATGGGCGATCGCGGGCAGCAACACCATCGGCGCTGCGGCGACTCTTGTCGATTCAGGCACGGCGACCGTCACCGGCACGCTGGCCAACGCCGGGGCGATCAGCGCCGGGACTGAAGGGTTGCGGCTGGCGGCCGGCGCGGATCTGGTCAACCAGGCCGGAGGCGTCATTACCGGGACCGGTTCGGGCCAGGCGGTCCATGGCCTGCCGTCCGGCAGCGTTTCGGTAACCAACGACGGCACGATTTCCGAGTCCGGAAGCCTCGGCATCGGCGTCTATCTGGACTGTGGTGGCAGCCTCGCCAACGGTGTCAACGGCGCGATCTCCGGTTTCGACGGCGTCGAGATCTTCGGGACCGGCACGGTCGACAACAAGGGCAGCATCACCGGCTACGGTTTCGTCGGCCTCAACATCGATGCCGGCTCGGTCACCAATGAAGCCGGCGGGGTGATTACCGGCTTTAACGGCGTCGCCCTCAATGACACCCAGGCCCAAGTCGCCGGCGGCTCGGTGACCCTCGTCAATCACGGGCTCATTTCGGGCACGGGAGACGGCCTCGGCATCGGCGCCTATTCGGTGGCCACCAATGAAGCCGACGGAACGATCACCGGTGGTCAAGACGCCGTCTTCATCGACGGTACCGCCGCGTCCAGCGGGATACTGGTCAATCACGGCACGATTTCGAGCGCCGCCAGCGGCGTTGTCGCCGACGGAACGGTGATCAATGACGGGGTCATTTCAGGCGCCACCGTGGGTGCCTCCCTTCTTTTAGGCTTTGTCACCAATGACGTCGGCGGCGTGATCACCGGTGGACAGGCCGCGGTTGTCGGGTACGGCATCAGTACGATCAGCAATTTCGGCACGATCCAGGCCTTGGCCTCGGCCGGCCTGGGGATCGATCTTTTGGCCGGTGGAACCGTCATCGACGGCGGCTTAATCGAGGGCGGCGGCACCGCCGTCGCGTTCGGCACCGCCGGCAACAGCCTTCTGAAGCTCTATCCCGGCGCCGTCCTGACCGGGATCGCGACTGCCGGCGGCAGCGGCAATGAGCTGGAACTCGCCAACGCGGGAAGCGCCGGCACGATCAGCGGGATCGGCTCCAGCTTCGTCGGCTTCGGAACCATCAGCGTCGACAGCGGCGCGCAGTGGATGTTCGCGGGCAGCAACACGATCGGCGCGACGACGACCCTGGTCGCGACCGGCCACGCGACAGTCACCGGCACCGGAACCATGACCAATGCCGGGTCGATCGATGGCGGCGCCGGCGGGCTGCGGCTCGATGCGGGCGCCGATCTGGTCAACCAGGCCAGCGGGGTCATCGCCGGGACCACGACGTTCGGCAGTGCGGTTTACGGCCTGTCGTCCGGCGCTGTTTCGGTGACCAATGCCGGTACGATTTCCCAATCCGGAACGGCCGGCGCCGGTGTCTATCTGGCCGGTGGCGGCAGCGTCACCAATGCCGCCGGAGGTATGATCTCCGCCTCCTCCGCCGTTCTGATCGACGGGACCGGCACGGTCGACAATCATGGCAACATCGCGGGCGTAAGCGTCGGCGTCGAGATTCAGGCCGGCTTTGTCACTAACGCGGCCGGTGGAACGATCAGCGGGTCCGGCGGCGTCAATCTCAACGTGAGCCGGGCTCCGCTCGCCGGCGGCTCCGGAACACTCGTCAATCATGGGCTCATTTCGGTCACGGATATCGGCGTCCTCGTTGGCGTCTATTCGGTGGCCACCAATGCAGCAGACGGGACGATCTCCTCCGGAAACGAGGGCGTCCTCGTCGAAGGCACCGGCGCTTCCATCGGGACGCTGGTCAACCAGGGCATCGTTTCAGGCACGATTTCCGGCGTTGCCGCGTTCGGCGGCTCGATCGTCGACGAGGCCGGCGGGGTGATCAGCGGCGACACGTACGGTGTCGCCGGATCCGGCGCCGGCGTCACGGTGACCAATTTCGGGACCATCCAGGGCACCGGCAGGAGCGCGGTCGGGATCGATATGCTTGAAGGCGGCACCATCATTGATGGCGGCGCCATCAGTGGCGCCGGGGGCACTGCAGTCAAATTCTTGGGCACGAGCGCCAACCTGCTGGTTCTGGAGCACGGCTATCATCTGACCGGCGGCATCGACGGCTCTGCCAGCGCGACCAACACGCTGGAGCTCTTGGGCACCGGCAGCGTCAACGCGGTCACCGCCGACTATAACGGGCTGACGCTGACCAATTTCGGCACGGTGGCTTTCGCGCCGGGGGCGAACAACTTCGCCACCTTGACGATCACCGACACGACGGCGCTGCCGGGCACGATCACCGGCTTCACCGGCAGGCACGACGCGATCGACCTGACCCAGCTCAGCGATGCCAGCCACGACGCCAGCTACACGTTCAGCGCCTCGTCCCACATCCTGACCGTGACCGGCGACAACGGCTCGGTCCGGCTGCAGCTCGGCATCGGCGCCTACAGCAACGGCTTTGCGGTGACCAATGACGGTCACGGCGGCACCGAGATCACCGGCGGCGGGCATCCCGCGCCGGTCATAAGCTCCATCGCCGCCTCCGGCCCCGGCATCACCGACGGCAGCGGCGATCTCAGGGCCGGCAAGACGGTGACCTTGAAGGTCACGTTCGACCAGGTGGTGACCGTCAACACCCATGGCGGCACGCCGAGCCTCACCCTCAATGACGGCGGCACGGCGACCTATACCGGCGGCTCCGGCACGAGGACGCTGATCTTCACCTATACTGTGGCGGCCGGGCAGAACATCGCCGACCTGGCGGTGACCGGCCTCAGCCTCCATGGCAGCACGATCCAGAACGGCTTCGGCAATCCCGCCGACCTCTCCGGCGCGGCGACCAACCCGGCTGGCACATTGCAAATCGACACCACGCCGCCAACCGTGACGCCGGTGACGGCGACCGCGCTGGAGGACAGCAAGGCCACGCCGATCGGCATCACCGTGCCGGCTGGCCAGGGCGGCTTCACCATCAGGATCGCCGGCCTGCCGAACGACGGCACGGTCTTCCTGGCCGACCGCAAGACGAAGGTCACCGTAGGCGAGACGCTGACCCTGGCCCAGCTCGAAGGGCTGACCTTCCGGCCGACGCTCAACCAGCACGACCGGACTTCGGCCCTGACCTACACGCTGACCGACGCGGCCGGGAACGTGACGATCGGCACGGCAACCTTGAAGATCGATGTCGATAACGGGCTGGTCTATGTCACGCCCACGACCCTTGCGGGCAAGAGCTACGACGGCGGCGGCAACCACAAGCTGATCGTCCAGGGCAGCGGCGCGGCCGACCTCGCCGGGGTCAGCGGCTTCACCGAGATCGTGCTGACCGGCGCGCTGTCGGTCTCGCTTGCCAACGGCAACCTCACCGGGGTGAGGCCGCCGGATCTGGTGGTGACGGCGCAGGCGGCAAACACGGAGATCGACCTCAGCGGGGTCACCGGCGCCAACGACCGGGTGCTGATCCATGTCACCGCGGCGCAGCTCGGCACCGACACGATCGTCGGTGGCGGGGGCGGCAGCGACGCCATCCTGATCGCCGGCAGCGGCACGGCGAGCCTGGCCGGGGTGACGGGCATCGGCAATATCGATCTGCGCGGCGCGGCGACGATCGCGCTCTCCGACGGCGCCCACAACAACTTCGCCGGCGTGTCGGGCCGGCGCATCGCTGTGACCGCGGAGGTCGGCCATGTGACGATCGACGACAGCGCGGTGACCAAGGCGGCTGACGGCGTGGTGATCTTCGCCGATGCGACGGACCTTGCCAGCGACAAGATCACCGGTTCGGCCTCAGGCAACGATGTGCTGCATGTGCAGGGCAGCGGCAGGGTGGATCTTTCCGGGGTGAGCGGGATCGCCAATTTCACCTTTGCCGGCGGCGACACTGTCAAATTCACTAACGCCGATTTCACCGGCACGTCGGGCCTGATCGTCGTGACCGACCTTGGCGGCGGCAACACGATCGACGGATCGGCGATCACCGGCAACCACAACCTGATCGTCCACGGCGCCGCCGGCGATACGCTGACCGGTGGCGGCGGCAGCAACTTCCTGGTCGCCGGCGGCGGCGCGGAAAAGCTGATCGGCGGCAGCGGCGACACCGGCTTTGCGCTGACCTCGGCGACCGGCAAGGCCACGATCCAGCGCTTCAGCGCGGCCGGCGACCAGATCGTGTTCTCCGACGCCGCCTTCAACCTCGGCATCGACGACGGCAAAGGTTCGGGAACGCCCGAGCA
>Ga0070665_100007716_pt1 | contig 10926 bp, 12 predicted proteins | sample KBSS13metaG_FD_65862 | JGI IMG/M metagenome (GOLD analysis project Ga0070665, IMG submission 65862) | Switchgrass rhizosphere microbial communities from Kellogg Biological Station, Michigan, USA - KBS S1-3 metaG | ecosystem: Host-associated > Plants > Roots > Rhizosphere > Soil ...
GAGCGCGGGTCTCCAGACCCGCTCAGAGTCATGAGCAGGTCTGGAGACCCGCGCTCCCAGTAAGAGCTTGGCAGTTTCATGCCCGGCGGGTCGGCGTCTTAGCCGGTGGGAAACTGGAGTGGCGCGCTCCTCCGAACATCAGCGCAGCGGCAGCGGATACATCAGTCCGCCCTTGATCCAGAGCGCGTTGATGCCACGCTGCAGTTTCAGGGGCGAGCCCATGCCGACGTTGCGTTCGAAGCTCTCGCCGTAGTTTCCGACCTGCTTGACGATCATGTATGCCCACTTCTCGTCGAGCCCGAGCGCCTTGCCGTTGCCGGCCTTCACGCCGAGCAGGCGCTGCACCAGCGGATCGTTCGACTTGAGCTCGTCGTCGACATTGGCCTGGGTGATGTTGCGTTCTTCCGCCTCGAGCATAGCGAACAGCGACCAGCGCACCACGGCCAGCCACTGATCGTCGCCGCGGCGGACGAACGGGCCGAGCGGTTCCTTCGAGATCAGCTCGGGCAGCACCATGTAGTCGGCCTGCTTGCCGCGCGTGGCGAGCGCCGATGCCAGCGCCGAGGAATCCTGGGTCATGGCATCGCAGCGGCCGGCGAAGAATGCCTCGTACATCAGGTCCTGGCTCTCGAAGACCACCGGCTTGATCGAGAGGTTCCGGCTGCGGAAGTAGCCCGCCATGTTGAATTCGTGGGTCGTGCCCTGGGCCACGCAGATCGTGGCGCCGCCGAGCTCGGGCAACGCCTTCACGCCGAGCTTCTTCCCGACCATGAAACCCTGGCCGTCAAAGAAGTTCACGCCGGCATATTGGATGCCGAGCGAAGCGTCGCGCTCCAGCGTGATCGTCGAGTTGCGGACCAGCACGTCGATCTCGCCCGACTGCAGGGCGAGGAAGCGCTGCTGGGCGGAGAGCGGCACGAACTTGGTCTTGCTGACGTCGCCCAGCACGGCGGCGGCGATCGCGCCGCACATGTCGACGTCGAGGCCCTTCCATTTGCCCTGGCTGTCGGGCAGCGAGAAGCCGCCCAGGCCGACATTCACGCCACAGATTACTTGCCCGCGCTTCTTGACCGTTTCCAGCGTCGAGGGCGTCTGAGCCGCAACGGGCAGCGCCACAAGCATCATGACTGCAACGACAATGACCTTTGCTATCGGTCGCATGGGTCCCTCCCGGATGATCGTGCGAGGCTACGGTGGCAAATTTCGAATAGCAACAAATGAATCATTTCTCACATTAATGATTGGATTGTTTCATTCACCAGAATCCTTACCCTTTGGGAAGACGCGACCAATTGACAGTTTGTTGCAGCGCAACCACATCTGCGCATTCGCGGCCCCAACGAGTCGCGGGGGAGTTCCCATAGTGTCCGCATACCGTCGTTTTGCCCTTGTCGGTCTCCTTCTTTTTGCGACGCCGGCGTGGGCACAGGGCGGCCCGCCACCGGCCATGCCCGTCTCCGTTTCCGAGCCGATCGCCAAGCGGGTCACCCAGTGGGACGAATATTCCGGCCGCTTCGACGCGGTCGCCACCGTGGAGGTCCGGGCTCGCGTCTCGGGCTTCATCGACAAGCTTCATTTCAAGGACGGCCAGTGGGTCAATGCCGGGGATCCGCTGTTCACCATCGACAAGCGGCCCTATGAGATCGCCGTCGAATCGGCGACGGCGGACGTGGCGCGGAACAAGGCGCAGGTCGACCTCGCGGACCTGCAGGTCGGCCGCGGCGCGGCGCTGATCGGCTCGCGCACCATCACCGAATCGGACAACGACACGCGCAAATCGAACCTCGCGGTGGCCAAGGCGCAGCTCAAGGCCTCCGAGGCAGCCCAGCGCAACGCCCAGCTCAACCTCGAATGGTCCGAGGTCACCGCGCCGCTGAGCGGCCGCATCTCCGACCGCAAGGTCGATCCCGGCAACCTGATCCAGGGCGGCCAGAGCGGCGCCACCCTGCTCGCCACCATCGTCAGCACCGAACCCATCTATTTCCTGTTCGACGTCTCTGAAGCTGACCATCTGCGCTACCAGCGCCTGTTCCTGGCCGGCGAGCGTGCGCAAGCCGGCAGCTCGGCCATCCCGGTGCGCATCAGGCTCGCCGACGAGACCGAGTGGAAGCGAACCGGCAAGGTGGACTTCGTCGACAATTCGCTGAGCCCACGGTCCGGCACGATCCGCACCCGTGCCGTCGTCGAGAACAAGGACCATTTCCTGACGCCCGGCGTGTTCGGGCGCATCCAGCTCTACGGCGGCGAGTACGACGCGCTGCTGATTCCCGATTCGGCGGTGATCTCCGACCAGGCGCGCAAGATCGTGTTCGTGGTCGGAAACGACAATGTGGTGCAGGCGCGTCCGGTGACGCTGGGGCCACTGGTCGACGACCTGCGCGTGGTGCGCGATGGGCTGAAGCCCGAAGACAAGGTCGTGCTCGACGGGCTAGCCAATCCGATGGTGCGTCCGGGCGCCAAGGTCGTGCCTCAGAAAGGGCAGATCACCGCGAAGGCGAAATAGCTCCATGCGTTTTTCCCATTTCTTCATCGACCGGCCGATCTTCGCGTCGGTCCTGTCGCTCATCATCCTGATCGTCGGCGGCATCGCCCAGCTCCGCCTGCCCGTCTCGGAATATCCCGAGATCGCGCCGCCCACCGTCACGATCAACGCGACGTATCCCGGCGCATCGGCGGAGGTGATCGCCCAGACCGTCGCCACGCCGATCGAGCAGGAGGTCAACGGCGTCGACGACATGCTGTACATCTCGTCGCAATCGACCGGCGACGGTGCACTCACCATCAGCGTCACCTTCAAGCCGGGCGTCGATATCGACCAGGCACAGGTGCTGGTGCAGAACCGCGTGGCCGTCGCTCAGCCGCGCCTGCCCGAGGACGTGCAGCGCCTCGGCCTCGTGGTTCGCAAGGCTTCGCCCGACCTGATGATGGTCGTGCACATGACGTCTCCAGACGGCTCGCGCGACCAGCAGTACATCTCCAACTACGCGACGCTGTACGTGAAAGACGTGCTGACCCGCGTCGAAGGCGTCGGCAACGTGATCGTGTTCGGCGCGCGCGACTACTCGATGCGCGTCTGGCTCGATCCGGCGCGCGTAGCGTCGCACAACATGACGGGCACCGAGGTTGTGCTGGCGATGCGGGCCGCCAACCTGCAGGTGGCAGCGGGCGCGATCAACCAGGCCCCGGCCATCTCGCCCGGCGGCTTCACCCTGACGGTCAACACGCTCGGCCGCCTGACCTCGCCGGAGCAGTTCGGGAACATCGTGCTGCGCGCAGAAACCAACGGCTCGTTCACGCGGCTGCGGGACGTGGCGCGGATCGAGCTGGGCGCTCAGGACTACACGCAGAACTCCTACCTCGACAACAAGAACGCCGTGGCGCTCGGAATCTTCCAGCGCCCGGGCTCCAACGCGCTGTCCACCTCCGACGGCATCACGGCCAAGATGGAGGAGCTCAAGAAGAACTTCCCGCCGGGCATCGACTATACGGTCGTCTATAATCCGACCGAGTTCATCCAGGCGTCGGTCGACGCGGTGATCCACACGCTGTTCGAAGCGCTGGTCCTCGTGGTCATCGTGGTCATCCTGTTCCTGCAGACCTGGCGCGCTGCCCTCATTCCATTGCTTGCCATTCCGGTGTCGCTGATCGGCTCCTTTGCCGTGATGTCGGCGGTCGGCATCTCGTTCAACACGCTGTCGCTGTTCGGGCTGGTGCTGGCGATCGGCATCGTGGTCGACGATGCGATCGTGGTGGTCGAGAACGTCGAGCGCTATCTGACCCAGGGCATGTCGCCAAAGGAAGCCGCGCACAAGACCATGGACGAGGTCGGCGGCGCGCTGATCGCGATCTCGCTGGTGCTGATCGCCGTGTTCCTGCCGACCGCCTTCATCACCGGCCTGCAGGGCTCGTTCTACAAGCAGTTCGCCATCACCATCGCAGCCTCGACGGCAATCTCCGCTTTCGTGTCGCTGACCCTGTCGCCAGCGCTCGCCGCGCTGCTGCTCAAGACGCACGCGCTGTCTCATGTCGAAGCGCCCAAGCCGACGCTGCGCGACCGGCTGCTGTTCCCGATCACCTGGTTCTTCGACAAGTTCAATCGCGGCTTCGAATGGCTGTCGGATGGGTACGGCAAGGTCACGGCGCGGGCGGTCCACCTCGTCGTGGTCGTGCTGGTGGTCTATGCCGGCCTGCTGTTCCTCACCTACAATCGGCTGGCCAGCACGCCGACCGGCCTGATCCCGCAGCTCGACCGCTCCTACCTGATCGCAGCCATGCAGCTCCCGCCCGGTTCGACCTTGGAGCGTGCGGACAAGCTGGTGCGTCAGGCCTCGGAAATGATCATGGCAACGGAAGGCGTGTCGCATGCCGTGTCGTTTGTCGGTTTCGATGGGGCCACCTTCACGAATGCCCCCAACACGGGCGTGATCTTCGTGACCCTCAAGCCGTTCAGCGAGCGCGCCCACCTGGCCAAGGACCAGATCCTGAACGAACTGCGCGGCAAGATGTTCTCGCTGCGTGAGGCCTTTGTGTTCGTGCTCGAGCCGCCCTCGGTGCCCGGCATCGGCACCGGCGGCGGCCTCAAGGGTTACGTGCAGGATCGCGCTGCCCGCGGCCTGCCGGCGCTCGAGGGCGCGACCTGGGCATTGGCGGGCGCAGCGGGTCAGACGCCCGGCCTGACCCAAGCCTTCACCCTGTTCAGCACCAAGACCCCGCAAATCTGGGCGGAGATCGACCGCACCAAGGCCGAACAGCTCGGTGTGCCGATCGGCAACGTGTTCCAGACGCTGTCGGTCTACATGGGGTCTGCCTACGTCAACGACTTCAACATCCTGGGCCGCACCTATCGCGTGACGGCACAGGCTGACGATCCCTATCGCCTCACGCTGCGCGACGTCGCCAATCTCAAGACGCGCAGCGCCAGCGGCGAGATGGTGCCGATCGGCTCGGTCGCGACCTTCAGCGACACGACCGGCCCCTATCGCGTCGCGCGCTATAATCTCTACCCGGCGGCCGAAGTGCAGGTCGCGCTGGTGCGCGGGTTCTCGTCGGGCCAAGGCATCGCAGCGATGGAGGGCCTCGCCAGCAAGGTGCTGCCGTCGGGCTTCGGATTCGAGTGGACCGAAATCGCGCTGCAGGAAAAGCTTGCCGGCAACACTGCGATCATGGCTTTCGGCCTGGCCGTGCTGTTCGTCTTCCTGCTGCTCGCGGCCTTGTACGAGAGCTGGCTGCTGCCACTCGCCGTGATCCTGATCGTGCCGATGTGCATCCTGGCGGCAATGATCGGCGTGAACATCCGCGGCCTGGACCGCAACATCCTGGTCGAGATCGGCCTGGTGGTGCTGGTCGGTCTCGCGGCGAAGAATGCCATCCTGATCGTCGAGTTCGCCAAGCAGGCCCACGAAGCGGGCATGACGCGCTTCGACGCTGCCGTCTCGGCGGCGCGCACGCGCCTTCGGCCGATCCTGATGACCTCGCTCGCCTTCATCCTGGGTGTGGTCCCGCTGGTGTTCAGCACGGGGGCCGGCGCCGAAATGCGCCAGTCGCTGGGAACCGCGGTGTTCGCGGGCATGCTGGGCGTGACGATCTTCGGCCTGATCTTCACGCCGGTCTTCTACGTGATCTCGACCGGGTTGGCCGAGCTGCGCTTCAAGTGGCGCAAGAAAGACATAGAAACGCCGACCTTCACGCCCGAAGGGTGAAGGCCGGCGCGTTTTCAAGCCGGCAAGCGTCAGGCTTTGTCGATGGCGTCCTTCACGGCGTCCTTGGCCTTTCCGGCGGCCTGCTGGAGGTCGCCCTTGGCTTCCTGCACGGCACCCTCGGCGCGCATCTTGTCGCTGCCGACGGCCGCGCCGACGCCCTGCTTGGCCTTGCCGATCGCCTCGTTGGCAACGCCCTTCACCTTGTCGGTCGTGCTGCTCATCCTGCTCTCCTGTCGTTAATGGTGTGCGTAAAGAACGTCCGGCAGCCTCGGATGTTGCGGCGCGCCGAGAACGAAGCCGGCAGCCTCGATGGCATGGGCAATCTCATGCGCTGTCGACTCGTCCAGCGTGAAAGAGCGTTCGCTGGCCCACTCGGGATAAGCTTGCGTCTCCTCCGCGCCGACGGCGGACGCGAGTTGCTCTGCGTCCCGCGGGGTCGCGAAGGCGCACAGCGCGACAGCACAATCCTCTTCGCAGCGCGTCAAGATCGCGAAGTCGCCGTTCGGGCATAATCCCTCGATGAGCGTCGTCAGTAGCGCCGCCGGTTCTTCTGCGGCCTTCGGCGCAAGCCTGACCGCCACGAGATGCCGAGCGGCAGGGTCATCCACGAGATGGGTCCAGGGGCGTTGGGTCATGGCTTTACAACGCACTTCTTCAACCCAAGGCTCCCGCCCCCTACACTCTTTCAATGCAATCCCATCCAGCCCTCGCCCCCGGAAGGGTGGCTGTCATCACCGGTGCCGCCAGCGGCATCGGCCTCGCGGCCGCGCGCCGCTTCGCCTCGCTCGGCATGAAGCTCTGCCTTGCCGATCTGTCTGCCGACGCGCTTGCTCGGGCCACCGCGGAGATCGGTGCGAAGGACGTGCTCGCCGTGCCGACCGACGTCAGCCAGCTCGAGAGCGTGCAGGCGCTGAAGGACAAGGTCTACGCTGCATTCGGCGAGGTTGCGGTGCTGATGAGCAACGCAGGCACCGCGCCGGGTGGCGGGCCGTGGGACCACATCGATCGGTGGAAGCGGGTGCTCGACGTCAATCTATGGGGCGTGATCCACGGTGTGCAGACCTTTGCGCCGGCGATGCTGGCACAGAAGACGGCCGGCGCGATCGTCAGCACCGGCTCCAAGCAGGGCATCACCTGTCCGCCGGGCGACACCGCCTACAACGTCAGCAAGGCCGGCGTGAAAGTGCTGACCGAGGCGCTGGCGCACGGCCTGCGCAGCGAGGAGGGCAACCGCATCAGCGCGCATCTCCTCATTCCGGGCTCGACCTTCACCGGCATGACGGCGCGTGGCCGCACCGAGAAACCGCCCGGGGCATGGACGCCGGACCAGGTGATCGACATGTTGGTCGAGGGCATGGCGCGTGGCGATTTCTACATCCTCTGTCCTGACAATGAAGTGACTCGGGAGATCGACAATCGCCGGATAACGTGGGCCGCCCAGGACATCACGCAGAACCGTCCCGCGCTGTCGCGCTGGCATGCAGACTACAAGGATGCTTTCGAAGAGTTCCTGCGCGCGGAGGAATGAGATGAGAACCTCATACGTCGTTTCCGCCATCGCCGCCCTCGGCCTCGCCTGGGCGATCGTACCGTCGTCCGCCGAGACCGCGCACGCCATCCCGGCGCCGACCGCCGACGAAGTCGCCGCTGCAACCACCAGGACCGCGGTTTTTGCCGGCGGCTGCTTCTGGGGCGTGCAGGGCGTGTTTCAGCACGTCAACGGCGTGACCAGCGCCGTGTCGGGCTATGCCGGCGGCGACAAATCCACGGCGGTATACGAGAAGGTCGGCAGCGGCAGGACGGGGCACGCCGAATCGGTGCGCGTCACCTACGATCCCACCAAGGTGAGTTTCGGCAAGCTGATGCAGATCTATTTCTCGGTCGCGCACGATCCGACCGAGCTCAACCGCCAGGGGCCCGACGTTGGCCCGCAGTATCGCTCGACGGTCTTCGCCATGGACGACGAGCAGGCACGCCTGGCGCAGGCCTACATCACGCAGCTCGAGGGGACGAAGATATTCCGCAGGAAGATCGTCACCACCATCGAGCGGGGCAAGGCGTTCTACGCGGCCGAGGACTACCATCAGGATTACCTGACCTTGCATCCCAGCCAGCCGTACATCGCCATCAACGACCTGCCGAAGGTCGATAATCTGAAGCGGCTGTTCCCCGACGCCTATCGCGCCGAGCCGGCGCTGGTTTCTAGGACGGGGATGTAGGATTGGGCCGCAGCACGCGGTGCAGGTCGAGTACCGGCGGCTTGTGGCCGAGCTGCGAGAGCAGCGTATTGGCCTGTGCGCGATGGTGCGTTTGGTGATTGAAGAAATGCGGAAGGAGCACCGCGAGCGGGTCCTCCGACGTGAAGCCCGCATTATTGACGTAGCGTATGGTGCCGCGCTCGAAATCCGCGGGCAGCACCGAGAAGAAGCGCTCGATACGGCGGTCCATTTGCTCGCGCGCCGCGCGCAGGGCGTCGAATTTCTCGTGCAGGATCGCATCGAGATCGGTCGAGGGGTGCGCCCCGCCCTCGAAGCGCGCCATCCAGATCGTGTCGCCCACCAGCAGGTGATTGAGCGTGCCGTGCACGCTGCCGAAGAAAGCCCCGAGGTGCCGACGATATTCCGCGCCGGAAAGCCCGGCGCAGGCCGCATAGAGGGTCTCGTTGGCAAGTCGGTTGTAACGGGCGTATTGCGCCCAGATCGCAGTCATGAAATCAGCCTGCCGACCCGCTCAGCGCGAGGCAATCGAGATCCAGCGCACCATGTCGCGGAAGAGGGTGGCGACGACGGCGCCGCGCATGCGGTGCGCCCGGGCGGCATAGGCCTGGACTTGCGGGATCGTGGGATAGGGAGTCGAGAACATGGAAACCTCCGAATTTCCGTCAAGGTAATTCCTTCACTGGAAGCCGTTAATCCGGCATGATTGATCAACACTGCTGACGAATTTTCATCAATCTCGCAATGATCGATCATGCTAGCGAAATGGCCGCCTTCGTTCGGGTGGTCGACTTCAAAGGCTTTTCAGCCGCCGCGCCGGTGCTTGGCCTGACGCCCTCGGCTGTCAGCAAGCTCGTGACGCGGCTCGAGGCGAGGCTCGGGGTGCGGTTGCTGCAGCGCACAACCCGCGCCCTCAGCCTGACCGCCGACGGCGAGGTCTTCTACGCTGCCGCGCAACGCATCCTCGGCGAGATCGGCGCGCTGGAAAGGGAGATGACGGACCAGCGCGGCACGCCGCATGGTCTGCTGCGCGTGACCACGTCGCTCGCCTTCTCCACCCACCAACTGGCGCCGATGATCGGCGAATTTCTCGAGCGCTACCCCGCTATCCAGCTCGAGCTGATGCCGACCGATCGCGTGGTCGACATGATCGATGAAGGCGTCGACATCGCGATCCGCATCGGCAAGCTCGCCGATTCGAGCTTCATGGCCCGCAAGATCGGCGACGACGTGCGTCTGGTCTGTGCCGCGCCCGCCTATCTCGCGTCACATCCGGCACCGAAACGGCCGGAGGATCTTGTCCGGCACAACTGCATCGTCAGCCGCGACAGGGCCTACCTCAATCGCTGGCATTTCCGCATCGACGGCCAGGTGCGCGAAATCGAGGTCGGCGGCCGGGTCGCCGTCAGCGAAGGCGAAGCCCAGATGCGGCTGGCGCTGCAGGGGCTGGGCATCGTGCGCCTGACGCGTCTCACCGTGGCGGAGGCCATCAAGCGTGGCGAGCTGGTGTCGCTGCTCGGCGAATATTCGGCCGAGGAACCGGTGCCGATCCACGCGGTTTATCCCCACCGAAAACATCTCGCGTCCAAGGTGACGGCATTCGTCGAATTCATTCTCGAGAAGTTCACGCCGCCGCCCTGGGAGATTTGAGCAGCGATAAATGCCCGATTATTCGCCGGTTGTGCGGCTCGTCGAGGACGGACGCATATTCATGGCAAGCGGAAATGCACAAATGGGTCTGGACGAAACTGCAATGACCCTGAATGTTTCTGGGGTTCTTATTTCGGCAATACTCGTCTAAGCAAATACTGTCTTCTTCGAGGTAGTCACCCATGCCGCGCATCAAGTCTCTTTCCGTCATCCGTGCCCAGATCCGTGCGCTGGAAAAGCGCGCCAAGACCATCGAGTCGAAAGCCGACAAGAGAATCACCGAGCTGGCAAAGCTCATCTCGCGTCACTCGCTGTCGCTCGCCGACTGGAAGCAGGCAGTCGCCCTCGGCAAGGGCGGCAAGCGCGGCTCCAGCAAGCCCGTGCCCGTGAAATATGCCGACGACAAGGGCAACAAGTGGACCGGCCGCGGCCGGCCGCCGCTGTGGCTGGTCGCCGCCGAAAAGGCCGGCCGCAAGCGCGAGTCGTTTCTGGTGAAGACCGCGAAATAGACAACGTCCGCACCGGCGACGCCGGCGCAGATCCGGAGTCAGTTTTGCGGGAGAATGCGGAGAGGAAGCCCATGGACCAGGACACCGATCTGTTCGTGCAGGCCTTCTGGGTGAAATGCCGCGAGATCATCCGGCCCGAGATCGATGCCAGGATCGGTGATCTCCGCCGTGCCGGCCACGACGCAAATGTCTCGACACAGGAATTCTCCGACACCGTCGACCGGCTGCCGGCGCCGGCCGGGCCTTCGGTGAGGCTCGCCATCCACCCGAGCGACGAAACCACCGGCGCGACGCATCATGCGATCGAGTTCCACGGCGATGTCCAGCGCCAGATGATTGACGTGCTGACCGACGGTGCGCGTACGCAAAGTTACGAACTTGCCGCCCTGGAGACGGCCGAGGTGAAGTCGGAGATCGATGACTGGCTGGCGCGATTGGCCGCTCGAAAGCCGGTTTGATGCTATCCTCCAGCCAGACACTGGAGGATTTTTCATGCCCGACGCCATCGACGATCTGTTCCGCCGCTTCGGCAAAGCCTTCAACAAGGCCGATGTCGACGAGATCGCGGCCTGCGTGACCGACGACTTCGAATGGCGCCTGAATGCCGGCGGCGTGCCGGCCGGCCGGGTGCTCAAGGGCAAGGACGATCTGCGCGCCCATTTCGCCGACAAGAGCAAGGCGCACAGGGAAGCGCGCTATTCCGAGGCGCGCATTCATCGCGCGGGCGACAAGCTGTTCGGTACGTTCCGCGTCACCGGCATCGATCATGCCGGCAAGCCGTTCGACCGCTACGGTATCGACCTCTACGAGGTGAAGGACGGCAAGATCGCGCTCAAGGACAGCTACCTGAAG
>Ga0070665_100007717_pt1 | contig 10925 bp, 6 predicted proteins | sample KBSS13metaG_FD_65862 | JGI IMG/M metagenome (GOLD analysis project Ga0070665, IMG submission 65862) | Switchgrass rhizosphere microbial communities from Kellogg Biological Station, Michigan, USA - KBS S1-3 metaG | ecosystem: Host-associated > Plants > Roots > Rhizosphere > Soil ...
AGTCCCCAGTCCCCGCGGTTTAGACTAACGACATGACATTACGAACGACCGGATTGGGCGTCGGACTGTTCCTGTGCGCCGCGGCGGTATTCGTTCGCGCCCAGGAGGCTCGCGTGCCCGATACGCAGACGCTGCAGCGGATGACCGCGCGGTTCGCGCCCACCGAGATCACCGCGGATCTCTCGAAGCTGTCGGACACCGATCGCCGGGTGCTGGCGAAGCTGGTGGAGGCGTCCAAGATCGTCGACGGCCTCTTTCTGCGCCAGGCCTGGGCGGGCAACGACGCGATGCTCGCGGATCTGGCTCGCGATCAGTCGCCTGAAGGGCGCGCGCGCCTGCACTACTTCCTGATCAACAAGGGACCGTGGTCGCGCCTCGACCACAACGCGGTCTTCGTGCCGGGCGCGCCGCCGAAGCCGGACGGCGCCAACTACTATCCGGAGGGCGCCTCGAAGGCCGACCTCGAGCGCTGGATTCAGTCGCTGCCCGAAGCCGAGCGGGCCCGCGCGACCGGTTTCTTCACGGTGATCCGCCGCTCCGGCAATTCGTTCACGCTCGTGCCGTACAACGTCGAATACCAGGGCGAGCTGGCGCGCGCCGCCGGGTTCCTGCGCGACGCGGCGCAGTTGGCCAAGGAGCCGACGCTCAAGGCCTTCCTGACCAAGCGCGCCGACGCATTCCTGTCCAACGACTACTACGAGAGCGACGTCGCCTGGATGGAACTCGAGGGCGCGATCGAACCGACCATCGGCCCGTACGAGGTGTACGAAGACGAGCTCTTCAACTACAAGGCCGGGTTCGAGGCTTATGTCACGGTGCAGGATCCGGTGGAGACCGCCAAGCTGCAGAAGCTCGCCGCCGAGCTGCAGGACATCGAGGACCACCTGCCGATCGATCCCCGGCAGCGCAACCCCAAGCTCGGCGCCCTTGCCCCCATCACCGTGGTCAACGAGATCTACGCGTCGGGGGACGGGAATCGCGGCGTCCAGACGGCGGCGTTCAACCTGCCCAACGACGAGCGCGTCGTGCGCGAAAAAGGCACCAAGCGCGTGATGCTGAAGAACGTCCAGGACGCGAAGTTCGCCAAGACGCTGCTGCCGATCTCGAAGATCGTCCTGCCGCCGCGCGATCAAGGCGCGCTGTCGTTCGACGCCTTCTTCACGCACATCGTCGTGCACGAGCTGATGCACGGCCTCGGGCCGCACAGCATCACCGTCAACGGCCGGAAGAGTACGGTGCGGCAGGAGTTGAAGGAGACCTACAGCGCGCTCGAGGAGGCGAAGGCCGACATCTCGGGGCTGTTCGCGATCCAGCACATGATCGACAAGGGCGCGATGCCCAAGGCGCTGGAGCAGTCGCTCTACACGACCTATCTTGCGTCCGCCTTCCGTTCCATCCGCTTCGGCGTGAACGAAGCCCACGGCAAGGGCATCGCGATCCAGTTGAACTACCTGCTGGATCAGCGGGGCTTCGTGGTCAACGGCGACGGCACGTTCGCGGTGAACAAGGATCGCGTGAAGGAAGGGGTCGCCGGCCTGACGCGCGACATCATGACCATCCAGGCCGAAGGCAACTACGCCGCCGCCAAGGCGCTGGGCGAGAAGATGGGGATCGTGCGTCCCGAAGTGCAGAAGGCGCTCGACCGGCTGCAGTCGATTCCGGTGGACATCGAGCCGCAGTTCGTCACCGCCAACGAGCTGGTGAAGCAGGTGCGGTAGCGGCGCCTCGCCCGGCTTCTATCGCATCTTCGCGAGCGCTGCGATCAGCGTCTGGCGGGCCGCGTCGCCCGCGGGCGTGGGCGCCGTCTCCGTCGAGAGCGCGGCGTAGAGGCTGCGCATCACCTGCTTCGCGTTCTCGACGACCGCGAATCGCCGTGGGTCAACCTGCGGTCCTTTCGCCCAGAGATCCTGATGCGCGGTCACCCAGTACTGCGTCCAGGCGGTCAGGGCCGCGGCGTCGGCGTCCGGCCGCCGCACTGCGGCCTGCAGCGCCAGCGCAACCCGATCGCTCTCGCCCCACGTAAACACCGCATCGTGCGACTCGAGCTTCGCCCGGACCGCGGCCAGCAGGCGGGTGTCGCTGCCTGACGCCAACTTCGGATTTCGGGACAAGAACTTCAACGCGTCGGATGTGTGTGCAACCGTGTGCATCCAGCCGTGCACCGGATCGAAACCGCGCAGATCACGCTCACGCTGAAAGTAGTCGAGCATGCGGTCGAAGAACGCGTGAAATTCCGCCGGTTCCAGGAATGACGCCGATAAGTCCTCGGCGGCGATCAGCGACAGGCACAGCGCGGAAAACGATCGTTTGAAGACACGATCGTCGCCGCTGGTTCCCAGGCCGTCGTCCAGGTTGCGTGTCCAGAGCCGGAGCAGCACTCGGAGTTCGGCCGCCGACAGCCGGTGGTCACGAAGGATCCAGCGCTCCGCCGCGCTATAGGTAACATCGTCGCGCAGAACGGGATCGTTCGATGCAAGAAGCTGATTCATGTCCGTCAGCATGTCGAGGGCGGTTCGGCCGGCCGGGACCACGAAGCCGCCTCTTGCCAGGCCGATCCAATCGGCCCTGCTGGAGGCCGGCGGTTGTCCCGCAGCCGGGGCCTGGGCGGCGAAGAGGACGGCCGCGAGCGCGAAAATTGTCATTGCGCGATTATCGATGACACATGGAACTGATGAGCTATAAATCTGGTAGGCTCATCTGAGCCGAGTTTTCCGAGACGCGCCGCCCCATGCTCTGCCGCACGAACGCTTCCCCCAGCGTCTTGTCGGGGGCCGTCGCATTTCATTCCGGGTGTTGTGGCACCACTGCTCCGATTACTGCTGATCGAGGACTCGCCCGCCGACGAGGCGCTGGTGGTGCGTGCGCTGACGCACGGCGGCTACGAAGTGATTCACGAGTGCCCGCGCGACCCGATCGCGCTGAACGATTCGCTCGAGCACCAGTCCTGGGACATCGCCGTCGCCGATTACACGATGACGGCGTTTCCGGCCCGGGCGATCGTCGATCTGGTACGCCAGCGCGACGCTGACCTGCCGCTGATCTTCGTGTCGGACACGAGCGGCGCGGCGGCCGCCGTCGCCGCGATGCGGATGGGGGCGCGCGATTACATCCTCAAGAATCAGCTGGAGCGGCTGGCGCCCGCGGTCGAGCGGGAGCTCACTGAGGCCGGCGCGCGGCGCGAGCGGCGGCGCGTCGAGCAGCGGCTCGCGTACCTCGCCTATCACGATGCGCTGACCGACCTGCCGAACCGGCTGCTGCTGCAGGACCGGCTGGCGCAGGCGCTGCGAGTCGCCACCCGCACCAACGCCACGCTCGCCCTGCTGTTGCTGGATCTCAACGGCTTCAAGGAGATCAACGACACGATGGGGCATCACGCCGGCGATCGGGTCCTGCAGTGCGTGGCCTCGCGGGTGCGCGGCATGCTGCGCGATGCCGATACGGTGGCGCGGCTGGGCGGCGACGAGTTCGCGGTCGTGCTGCCGGCCACCGACGTCGACGGCGCCCTGCTGGCGGCGCAGAAGGTGCTGCACGAAATCGAGCAGCCGTGCGTGATCGATCACCGCGCGCTCAGCGTGCGCGCCAGCCTGGGCATCGCCTGCTTTCCCGATCACGCCCGCGCCGCCGGCACTCTGCTCGAGCGGGCCGACGTCGCGATGTACGTCGCCAAGAGCGACGGCGTGGGGATCGCGGTGTACGCGCCGGATCACGATCACCACGCACACCGCCGCCTGACGCTGGTGGCGGAGCTCCGGAACGGGCTCAGCGAGAACCGGTTCAGCGTCGAGTATCAGCCGATCGTGCAGCTGTCCACCCACGTCGTGACCGGCGTGGAAGCGCTGGTGCGCTGGAACCATCCGCAGCACGGGCGGGTCATGCCGAGCGACTTCATTCACCTCGCCGAGCAGACCGGCCTGATCAATCCGCTCACGACCATCGTCCTGGAGACGGCGATCCGCGAGTGGAGTCAGCCGCCGATGGTCCCGCCGCTGACCGTCGCCATCAACCTGTCGCCTCGGACGCTGCAGGATCCGAGCCTGCCGCGCCGGATCGCCGACATGCTCGCGGTCTACAGCGCGCCGCCCGAGTCGCTGGTGCTCGAGATCACCGAGAACATTCTGATGGCGGATCCGGCGCGGTCGATGGAAAGCCTCAATCGCCTGCACGATATGGGCGTCCGGATCACCATCGACGATTTCGGCAGCGGCTACTCGTCGTTGAGCTACCTGCGGCGGCTCCCGATCGACGAGCTCAAGATCGATCGCTCGTTCATCGCCAGCCTGCTGACCGGCACGGACGATGTCCTGGTGCGCTCGACCATCGATCTGGCGCACAACCTCGGCCTCCGGGTCGTGGCCGAGGGGGTCGAGACCGACGACGTCCAGGCGCGGCTGACCGCACTCGGCTGTGACGCCGCGCAGGGCACCTTCATTCGCGCGCCGGCGTCGGCCGCCGAGCTTCGCGCCTGGATAGCGGTGGGCGCTTGACCCTATACTTCAGTACAGGGTCGATACTGGACGCATGTGGATCAGCCAGACGGCGCGGGAGGCCGGCGTCAACGCGCAGACGCTGAGGTACTACGAACGACGCGGCCTTTTGCCGAGGCCGCCGCGGCGCGGATCCGGCTACCGCGAATACCCCGCCGACGCCGTCCGCATCGTCCGCTTCATCAAGAAGGCGCAGGAGCTCGGGTTCACGCTGGACGAGATTGAAGAGCTCGTCCGCCTGCGCGGTGTGCGCCGCGGGGAACGGCATCGAGTCCGCGCGATTGCGGAGCGGAAGATCGCGGACATCGATCAAAAAATCGCGCACTTGCAGTCGATGCGCGGGGCACTGGATCGGCTCGTCGAGTCGTGCCACAAGGGCGGCGACGTGGACTGTCCGATCATCGATGCCCTCAACGAGCCGCTGGAGCGGAAACCATAGTGGCGCTCGATCCCGTCTGCGGCATGACCGTCGACCCGGCGCGGGCCGCGGGGCAGGTCGATCACGAAGGCACGACCTACTACTTCTGCTCGAAGGGCTGCGTCGCCAAGTTCACGGCCGATCCGAAGAAGTATCTGTCGGGCACGCGCGAGACGATGCCGGCTGCGCCACCCGCTTTGCTGACCATCGGCGGCTTGAAGCGGGCCAAGAACGCCGAACCGCGAACGCCGAACGTCGAACCACCACCGTCGACAGAGTACGTCTGTCCCATGGACCCCGAAGTCCTCAGCGATCGGCCGGGCGCCTGTCCGAAGTGCGGCATGGCGCTCGAGCCGCGCGTCGCCGATCTCTCGGATGCGCCCAACCCGGAGCTCGTGGACATGACGCGGCGCTTCTGGATCGGCCTCGTCCTCGGTGCGCCGGTGTTCGTCTTGACGATGGGGGACATGCTGAGCGGCGGGAGGTTCGCTCACGCCATCGGCCTGATGAGGGTGAACTGGATCAGCCTGGTGCTCGCGGCGCCGGTCGTGTTCTGGTGCGGCCGGCCGTTCTTTCACCGGATGTGGGTCTCGTTCATCAACCGCAGTCCGAACATGTTCACGTTGATCGGCCTCGGCGTCGGCACGGCGTTCGGCTACAGCTCGATCGCAACGGTGGCGCCGGGCCTCTTTCCCGACAGCTTCCGGATGCACGGCGCGGTCGACACCTACTTCGACACGACGGTCGTCATCACCGTGCTCGTGCTGCTCGGGCAGGTCCTCGAGCTGCGCGCGCGCCATCGCACGGGCGCGGCGATTCGCCAGCTGCTCGGGCTCGCGCCGAAGACCGCGCGGCTCGTGCGCGGCGGCCGGGAAGAAGATGTGGCGCTGGACCAGGTCCAGGTCGGCGACCTGCTGCGGGTACGGCCCGGCGAGAAGGTGCCGGTCGACGGCGTCGTCGCCGGCGGCGCCGCCGCGGTGGACGAATCGATGGTCACCGGCGAGTCGATCCCGGTGGACAAGCAGCCGGGCGACCGCGTGATCGGCGGGACGATCGCGGTCAGCGGCACCCTCACGATGACGGCGCAGCGCGTCGGCAGCGACACGCTGCTCGCGCAAATCGTGCGCATGGTCGCCGAGGCGCAGCGCACCCGCGCACCGATTCAGGGGCTCGCGGATCGGGTCGCCGCGGTCTTCGTGCCCGCGGTGATTCTCGTTGCCGCGATCGCGTTCGCGGCCTGGGCCGCCTTCGGGCCGGAGCCGCGCTTCGCGCACGCGCTCGTCAGCGCCGTGTCGGTTCTGATCATCGCCTGCCCCTGCGCGCTCGGTTTGGCGACGCCGATGGCCATCATGGTCGGCACCGGCCGTGGCGCGCACGCCGGGGTGCTGATCAAGAACGCCGAGGCGCTCGAGCTGCTCGCGCGCGTGGATACGCTGGTCGTGGACAAGACCGGCACGCTGACCGAAGGACGCCCGCGGCTGACGGCGATCGAGGTGGCCGGAGCGTGGACCGCGGACGAAGTGCTGCGGCTCGCCGCGGCCGTCGAGCGCGGCAGCCAGCACCCGCTCGCCGCAGCTATCGTCGGCGAGGCGGAACGGCGGCATCTCGAGGTGCCTCCGGTCGCGGAATTCCAGTCGACGACGGGACTGGGCGTCAGCGGGCGCGTGGACGGCCGGCGAGTCGAGCTCGGGAACGCGGAGCTGATGCGATCGCGCGGGATCGACGCCGGGACGTTCGCCGGGCGCGCTGATGAGCGGCGACGTGAGGGGCAGACGGTACTGCTCGTGGCCATCGATGGCATCGCGGCCGGCCTGATCGCGGTCGCGGATCCGATCCGGCCGTCGGCGGACGAAGCGATTCGGGCGCTGAAGGCGGAGGGTGTCACGCCGGTGATGCTGACCGGCGACAACCGCCTGACCGCGGACGCGGTCGCGCGGCAGCTCGGGATTGACGATGTGCGTGCCGAGGTGCTGCCCGGCGACAAGCGGGCGGTCGTCGAGGCGCTGCAGCGGGCGGGACGCCTGGTCGCGATGGCGGGCGATGGAATCAACGACGCGCCCGCCCTGGCGCAGGCGACCGTCGGCATCGCGATGGGCACGGGCACCGATGTTGCGATGGAGAGCGCCGGCGTCACCCTCGTGAAAGGCGATCTGCGGGGCATCGTCCGGGCCCGGCGGCTGTCGAGGGCGACGGTGAGAAACATCCGTCAGAATCTGTTCCTCGCGTTCATCTACAACACGCTGGGCGTGCCGATCGCCGCCGGCCTGCTGTTCCCGATCGCCGGCATTCTGATTACGCCGATCTGGGCCAGCGCAGCCATGACGCTGAGCTCGGTGTCGGTGATTCTGAACGCTCTGCGGCTCCGTAAAGCTGATCTATAGAAGTCATATCGAGACAATCCTTTACAAGGACTGCCGAGCGGCGTCCCCGTCGTATACTTTCGAAGTTTCCCATCAAGGATCGCCATTTCTTATGCCATCACTGTTTGTGGGTCACCCGTGTCAGACATCGGCGACGGCCGTCCTTCTCCTGATGGGGCTCGCAGCTTCCGGCTGTTCCAAGGTCGACAGCGCCCAGGCTCGCGGTCGCGACGACGCGGCCAAGCCCGTCAAGATTGAAACCGTCAGCGAGCAGACCGTGATCCGCTCGATTGAAGTGATCGGGACGCTGGCCGCCGTGGACGAAGTCACCGTCTCGTCGGAGGCCGACGGGATCGTCAGCCGCATCCTGCACGACCTTGGCGATCGGGTGCACGCCGGCGACATCATGGTCGAACTCGATCGCGAAAAAGCGCAGTACAACCTCGAGCAGCAGCGCGCGGCGCTGGCGCGGACGCTGGCCCAGTACGGCGCGCCCGACCCGCAACACCTGCCCCCGTCGGAAAAGACGCCCGACGTGCAGAAGGCGAACGCCGATCTCGCGCAGGCGAAGCAGTCCTACGACCGTGCCAGCCAGCTGTTCAAGCGCACCCTCGTGCCGCAGCAGACGCTGGACGACGCCGCGACGGCGCTGCAGTCGAAGCAGGCGAGCTACGACTCGTCGCTGCAGAACGCCAAGAACCTCCAGGCCAGCATCGCCGCTGCCGACGCGGCGATGAAGCTCGCCGACCGTCAGCTTCGCGACACCTACATCCGCGCGCCGTTCGACGGCTACGTGCAGCGCCGCTTCGTGAACCTGGGGCAGCTCGTGAAGGGATCGGGCACGCCGGTCCCGGTGATGACCGTCGTCCGGGTCGATCCGTTGCGGGTGACCGGCGAGATTCCCGAGAAGATGGTGCCCTGGATCGCCGTCGGCCAGGCCGTGGAGATCCACGTCGACGCCTATCCCGACAAGGCGATTGCGGGGAAGATGTCGCGCATCAGCCCGGCAGTGAACAGCGCGACGCGCGCGTTCCCCTTCGAGGCGCTGGTGCCCAACGACGGGGCGCTGCTCAAGCCGGGCACGTTCGCGCGGCTGAGCGTGCGCACGAACAAGGCCGATCGGGTGCTGACGCTGCCGTACGCGGCGCTGCAGTACCGCTACGGCGTCAATCGGGTGTTCGTAGTCAACGGGGACAAGCTCGTGGCGAAGGAGCTGAAGGTGGGGGAGCGGCTTGGCGATCGCATCGAGATCGTCAGCGGCGTTGCGGCCGGCGAACCGGTGGCGATGACCGACGTGGACAAGCTGGTCGACGGGCAGAAGGTGAGCGCCGGCGGCGCAAAGAAAGCGGAATAGCATGCTCTCAGAAATCTGCGTCCGTCGGCCGGTCTTCGCCACGATGCTGGTGATGTCGCTGGTGGTGCTCGGGATCTTCTCCTTCCGCGACCTCGGCGTCGATCTGTTTCCGAGAGCCGATCCCGCGACCGTGAACGTCGCGCTGTCGCTGCCCGGGGCGAGCCCGGACGAGATTTCCTCCTCGGTCATCGAGCCGATGGAAGAGGCGATCAGCGGCGTCTCCGGCATCGACGAGCTGTCGGCCCGCATCAACGAGGGCGGCGGCACGATCACGGTGCGCTTCGTGCTCGAGCGCAACCTGAACGATGCGGCCAACGACGTGCGCGAGAAGGTGGCGGCCGCGATCAAGAGCGTGCCGCCCGAGCTGCTGCCGCCGGTGATTACCAAGGTCGATCCCGACTCCGATCCGGTCATCTCGCTGATGGTCTCGTCCGACGCGATGAGCCTGCGGACGCTGACCGAGATTGCCGACAAGCAGGTCTCCCGCGCGATCCAGACGGTCAACGGCGTCGGCCAGATCACGATTGCCGGTACCCGCGCCCGCGAGATCCACATCGTCGTCGACGTCGAGAAGCTGAACTCGTACGGGCTGTCGATCTCGCAAGTTCGCGATGCCGTCGTCGCGGAGAACGTCGAGATTCCCGGCGGCGCGGTCGAACAGGGCAAGGGCCAGCTGCTGTTGCGGACGCTGGGGCGGATCGACGCGAGCCGCGACTTCAACGACATCGTCGTCGCGACGATGAACGGGACGCCGATTCGGGTCTCCGATGTCGGTTACGCCGAGGACGGGTCCGAGCGGCCGACGTCGTCGGTCTGGTACGGCGACAAGCCGGCGGTGCAGCTCGATGTCCGCCGGGCGATGGGCGAGAACACGGTGGCGGTGATCGAAGGCGTGCGCGGGCGGCTGCCGTCGATCATCCGGTCGTTGCCCAAGTCGGTCACCCTGACCCTGGTCCGCGACGACTCCAAGTTCATCTACGCGTCGATCTCCTCGCTCGAGGAGCACCTCATTTTCGGCAGCCTGTTCGCCGCCGTGGTGGTGATGTTCTTCATCCGCAACCTGCGCGCGGTGCTGATCTCGGCGCTCGCCATCCCCGCGTCGATCATCTCGACGTTCACGCTGATGGACCTGATGGGGTTCACGCTGAACAACATGACGCTGCTCGGCATCACCCTCGCCGTCGGCATCGTCATCGACGACGCGATCGTGGTGCTGGAGAACATCTTCCGCTACATCGAGGAGAAGAACTGCACCCCGTTCGACGCGGCGATCCAGGGCACCCGCGAGGTCGCGCTGGCGGTGATGGCGACGACGCTGTCGCTGGTGGTGATCTTCCTGCCGATCGCGTTCATGAACGGCTACGCGAAACGCTTCATCAACCCGTTCGGGTGGACGATGGCGTTCTCGATCATGGTCTCGATGCTGGTGAGCTTCACGCTGACGCCGATGCTGAGCTCGCGCATCCTCAAGCTGTCGGACGCCGTCGCCGACCACAAGAGCAAGGAAGAAGGCTTCTTCCACTGGCTCGACACGACCTACGAGCGCCAGGTCAACTGGGCGCTGGATCACTCCGGCATCATCATCGCGCTGTCGGTGGTTGCGTTCCTCATGACGTTTCCGCTCAACAAGATGGTCGGCCGCGAGTTCGCCCCGGACGAAGATCTGGGCGAGTGGACCATCCACATGGACGCCCCCGAAGGCACCTCGATCGACGGCAGCCAGGAGATGGCCTTCAAGCTGCTCAAGGAGGTCGAGGGCATTCCGGGCATCGCCAACATCGAGCCGATCGTGAATCCGGGCGGGAGCGGCGTGACCGGCGGCGGTGGCGGCAGCAACGTGACGCACGTCCATTTCAACGTCCAGGCCGTGCCGGTCGATGAGCGCAAGCAGACCCAGGCGCAGCTGATCGCCGAGATGCGGCGGCGCCTGCTGAAGTACCCGGCCTACCGGCCCAGCATCACCGCCCGGAATGCGCTCGGCAGCGGCGAAGGCGCCGGCGGCTACGCGATCTCGCTGAACATCCTCGGCCCCGACCTGCCGCAGCTGTCCGAGTACTCGCTGAAGACGCTGGCGGCCGCGCAAAACACGCCGAGCCTGGCTGAGCCCAAGCTGAGCCTGAGCGTATCGAATCCCGAAATCCACGTCGCGGTCGATCGGCGGCGAGCCGCGGATCTCGGCGTCCGCATGTCGACGATCGGCAACACCCTGCGGCTTGCCGTGTCGGGCGACGATCAGATCTCGTTCTACAAGGAAGGCCAGGAACAGTACCCGGTCAAGGTCCGCGTCCTCGAGAACCAGCGCCGCGACG
>Ga0070665_100007719_pt1 | contig 10923 bp, 8 predicted proteins | sample KBSS13metaG_FD_65862 | JGI IMG/M metagenome (GOLD analysis project Ga0070665, IMG submission 65862) | Switchgrass rhizosphere microbial communities from Kellogg Biological Station, Michigan, USA - KBS S1-3 metaG | ecosystem: Host-associated > Plants > Roots > Rhizosphere > Soil ...
CGGCGCTCGAGCCCGTCAGAATGATCGAACCGCCCTTGCCCATCAGCGGCAGCGCCTTCTGGACCGTGAAGATCGAACCCTTCACATTGGTGTCGAAGGTTTCGTCAATATGCTCTGCGGTGATCTTGCCGAGCGGAAGCGGGCTTCCCGTTCCGGCATTGGCGAAGACGATGTCGAGTGTTCCGCGCTCGGCCTTCACCGCCGCGTAGAGTCGGTCGAGGTCGGCCAGATCGGAGATCGAGCCCTTCACCGCGCGGGCTTTGGGCCCGAGTTCGGCCACAGCGGCGTCGAGCTCTTGCTGCCGACGGCCGAAGAGGAAGACGAAGGCGCCCTCCTCAATGAAACGCTTTGCTGCGGCGCGGCCGATGCCGGTAGCGCCACCTGTGATGACTGCAATTTTTCCTTGAAGCCTGCCCATAATCATTCCCTCCGGAATGCGTGTAGCATTCGGTACAGTAGAGTAGAGTCCTTTGGTGATGGACGAGAACTGCTCAAGAGTCCCAATCTTTTGTCTATTCGTCCAAAAAGTGAGGCTACGTTGGACCCGATCACAGATATTTTCAGAACGATGCATGTCACTGCTTTCGGTCTGCACAGGCTGGAAGCCACAGCCCCATGGGGCGTAAAACAGGAAAATCAGGCCGAAGAAAACGTTACGCCTTCGGGAAAAAAGACTTCCCCCACGGATTTGGCGCACTTCGCCATGCTTTCGCGCGGCAACTGCTGGCTGAGTGTAGAAGGGATTCCGGAGCCGATTCCCCTTACCGGCGGTGATTGCTTTTTGCTGGCTAAGGGGACTTCGATTGTTTTGCGCGACAGCCCGCGAACGCGTCCAAGGTCAACCTTCCGCGAGATCGGGGCCAAAGCCAACGGCAATGTCGTCCTCTATGGAGGCGGTGGCGCATCGACGACAATCGTCTGTGGCTCCTTGAGTTTCGATCGCGCCAGCTTGAAGCCAATCACTCAGTTATTGCCGAGCTTCATTCTGATGAAGGCCGATGAGGCACGCACGCTTGCTCTTCACAACACAGTGCGGGCGCTTGCTTCGGAGATGGCAGAACAGTCGCCGGGATCTGAAGTCGTCGCGACTCGGCTAGCCGAGGTTCTGTTTATCCAGGTGCTCCGGGCGCATATCGCATCGGGACCGGAGCGCAACAAGGGATGGCTTCGTGCTGTTTTCGATCCTCAATTGGGCACTGCGTTGAGTGCGATTCATGACAGAGTGAATGCACCCTGGACGGTCGAATCCCTGGCCGAAGCGGCGGGCATGTCTCGCTCTGCATTCGCAGCGCGTTTTAAAGAGCTACTCGGACAAACACCACTGGAATATGTAACCGAGTGGCGGATGCAGAAGGCGATGCAGTTACTCGAACAGCGTGACAAAAAGCTCATAGATGTTGCTCGGTCGGTCGGTTACGAGTCCGACGCTGCATTCAGTAAGGCGTTCAAGCGAGTCGTCGGGACCAACCCTGGTGAATACCTCAGACGTGGTTATGACGGTCATGCCGTATTGGCGAAAGACTTGTGAAGCGGAGGATGCATTGGTCCCCTGAAACTTCCCGTCGGTCTTGTTCTTCATATCGACCACGTGTTTGCGGGCTCTGAATCGGGCCATCGTTCTCAGGTTGCGCCTCTACGATAAGAACCTCACAATTGTGGAAATTTGTCTGTTGACTTTGTACCGAATGATCGGTACAGTCTTATCCAAATGAGCATACGGCCACGGCCTATGCCAACGGAGACAATATGACCCTCATCCCCCTGCACGCAAAGGAAACAGCTCCCGAACAATCCAAACCAATTCTTGAGCGATACGAGAAGAACATCGGAATGATCCCGAATCTGTTCCGATTGCTCGCGCACAGTCCGGACGCCCTCAAGGGCGTCGCCGACCTGCACGCCGGGCTAGGCAGGAGCCTAGGCGCTAAAACCCGCGAACGCATCCACATCATGACTGCCGAGGTGAACGGCTGCGACTACTGCTTAACGACGCACACCTACCTCGCGGGCAAATTCACAAAGCTGACCCCAGAAGATATGGAGCTCAATCGGAGGGGCCACTCTACCGACCCTAAAGGCGACGCTGCCTTGCAGTTTGCTTACAAGGTGGCCAAGTCGCGTGGTCATATTGAGGCTGCCGATTTCGAAGCCGTACGAGCCGCCGGCTACACCGATGCTCAAATTGTCGACATCGTGGCAGAGATTGCGTTCAGCTTCACAACCAATCTCTTCGATAACACGTTCAAGACCGATTTCGACACCGGCTTTCCTGTGCTCCATACCCACTACAACGAGTTGTAAGGCGCGCTGAAGTAAGCGAAATTGGATCTCCACCAGCTCGCGCGAAGCAGGCCATGCCTACAGAGTTCCCCGTTGGACAGCAGACCCGAACGTGCTGCCCAACAGATTCAGGAGAATCAAAATGTTCCCTACGACCACATACAAGACCGTCTCCGTCGCCGATCGTCGCAGCGGCTCAACTCTCAACATCTTCTACCGGGAGGCCGGGCCGCAGGACGCGCCAGCTATTCTCGTGCTTCACGGGTTTCCCAGTTCCAGCCATCAGTACCGCGGCCTCATTGGGCGGCTTTCAGATAAGTACCACGTGATTGCTCCGGACCTACCGGGTTTTGGCTTCTCCGATGCCCCGCCGGTAAAGACCTTTAGCTACACGTTCGACCACCTGGCAGAGATCGTCGAGAGCTTCACCGACACTCTGAGCCTGACCCGCTATGCACTTTACGTTTTTGACTATGGCGCGCCGGTCGGTTTTCGTCTCGCAGTCTCCCGTCCGGAGCGGGTGGCCGCGCTGATCTCGCAGAACGGCAATGCCTATGAGGAGGGTCTGAGCGATGGCTGGAGTCCGATCAAGACCTACTGGGAGAAACCAACCGAGGAAAACCGAAACAATCTTCGCGCCTTTCTCCAGGCTGGCATCACGCAGTTTCAGTATCGGCAGGGCGAGCCAGATGCTACGCGGATCGCCCCGGAAAGTTACACACTCGACCAGCATTTTCTAGACCGGCCCGGGAATGACGAGATCCAGCTGGATCTTTTCGGGGACTACAAATCCAACGTTGCATCTTACCCGAAGTTTCACGAATATTTCCGCACCCACAAGCCAGCCACTCTCGCCGTGTGGGGCAAGAACGATCCGTTCTTCCTTCCCGCCGGTGCGGAAGCATTCCGTCGTGACATACCCGAGGCTGAGGTTCGCTTTGTCGACGCGGGCCACTTCGCGCTCGAAACCCGTCTCGATGAAGTTGCGCAGATCATCGCAGCCTTTCTTGCTCGCACGCTCGACTCCGAACAGGGGTCGGCTTTGTTTGGCGAACTGAACATGGATTCCGTTCCGGCTAACGGCAAGGAATTGGTTGCGGGGACGGCTGACGTTTTTGGATTCGTGCCCAACCTCGGCTACGCACTCGGCGCCGAACCCGCTGTACTCGATGTCTACGTCAAGATGCTGCAGGCTCTGGGGCAGACGGTGCTCGAGCCCATCGCGCAGCAGGTTGCGCTCGGTGCAGCCAGCCGCGAAAACGGCGCCGACTACGCGATTGCCGTTCATGCCACGCTCGCATCCAAGCTCGGCGCCTCCAAAGAAATCGTCGACACGATCCGGAATGGGGGCTCATTCGGCGATCCGAAGCTCGAGGCCGTTCGAAGGTTTACCGCGGCTATTGCTTCCAAAAGAACACAGGTCTCCGACAGCGATGTGAAAGCACTCGTCGCGGCAGGCTACGACCGCCGCGCAGCCGTCGCACTGGCGTTGGCTGCGGGCGCCAAAACCCTGGCCAACGCGGTCGCGCACCTGGCACGTCCCAGCGTCGACGCTGGCTTTCAACCGCAGTGAAGTGCTCGAGCACAAAGTTGACAGCTCAGAAGGCGAGACATCGCTGTCATCAATCTCGACAAACCTAACCAAAGGAGCTCTGCAAATGAAAACCCCGAAGACGATCGGTCTCAGCGTCATTGGCCTGGTCGGCATTATTTCGCTGGCCACACATAGCCTCGTGGCCCGGAGCGCCGAGGCGAAGCAAGCAAAACCGGAGAGTTCGGTTGTTGACGCGAGGGGCAGCCTGCATGTCCCTGAGGACTACCGCACCTCTTACCAGTTTCTGGGTAGCTGGGCACTTCCAGCAGATACCGGCAAAAGTACAAAAGAAATCCATAATGTCTATGCTTCTCCCGGCGCAATTGATGCTTATCGAAAGACCGGACACTTTCCTGAAGGGGCCGTGCTGGTCAAGGAGAGATTTCATACCGCTACTCAGCAGATGACGCCCGGCACTGTGAGCCATGCCGAAAAGCTCGTCGGCTGGTTCGTGATGGTGAAAGAGAGCAAGAATATCCATCCTGACAACAAGCTCTGGGGTGACGGCTGGGCCTGGTCCTATTTCGACGGCGCCAATCCCCAAAAGACGACCTCCACGAATTTCAAAGTGGACTGCTTGAACTGTCACCAGCCTGCACACACGACTGATTACATTTACACCCTTGGATACCCAACACTCGCGCCTGCTCATTAAACAGTGAATGGAGGTTTTATTGGATTGAATGGTGGAGGTATCGAATGCGCAAGAAAGCAGTTCTAAGTCCGGTTTTGTCTCTGGCCGCAATCGCACTTGTGGGAACGTATCTTGCTTGGTCGTTTGATTTGAGCGCGATTCCGGACCCAGGCAGGTTCGAAACGTCCGTCGCGAATGGAGCCAAGAACCTTCTCGTTCATCGCGAAGCACGGACCTCATCGTTAAAAGAACCACCAATCACTCAAAACGACCTGGACAACGCTCAAAACGTTTTTGGATCTGAGTGCGCCGCGTGTCACGGGAATGATGGACGGACGCCGACGGAGATGGGTCTGGGTTTGTACCCTCGTGCGCCGGATCTGGGAAGCGAGGAGGTGCAACACTGGTCGGATCCCGAAATGTTTTGGATCATTCGAAATGGAATCCGCCTGACCGGCATGCCGGCATTCGGAAAGCAACTAACGGACCAGGAAACCTGGAGCCTGGTTCATTACTTGAGGACACTGAGGCCTCCGAAGTAGAAGCAGTGAACCTTTTGAGGATGCAACTTGCCTCTGTGGCTGTAGACTGTGTGGGAAACGAACGTTCTGTACAGAAGGAGCGTCCCCATGCCGACAGCCTTGGATGCGAAGGAAAAAGCGGAGATCGTCGATCGCCTGTTTGTGGTTTTTCAAGATCACGGGTATGAGGGCGCGTCATTAGCTGATCTGTCCCGCGCGACCGGCCTTGGAAAATCGAGCCTGTATCATCATTTTCCCGGAGGAAAGGAACAGATGGCCGAGGCGGTTCTGGAGAAAGGCAAAGCCTTTATTCAGAGCGCGGTCGCTGAAGTTGCCAAATCGCCAGAGCCGCTCAAGGTACGCATTCGCAAGATTATCGCGGCTCTGGATCGACTCTACGCAGGTGGGCGCAACCCGTGTGTTTTGGGAAGACTCGCTGTATCTGAAATCGGTCCTGTTGGTCGCAAGTTGGCCCACGATATTTTCGCGATATGGACGGACGCCGTCGCTCACCTTGCACGCGAAAGCGGTATGTCACAGGCTCGGTCGCGCCATTTCGCTGAGGACTGGATCGCTCGCGTGCAGGGTTCTCTCATCCTGTATGCGGCGAATGGCGATTGCACACCATTCCAACGTACGATGATGTCCCTCCTGGATCTGGCGAAGGAGAAAGCCTAACCGGACAAGGTCCCCAAGCCTGCAGGCGCGGTCAGAGTATTTATTCGTCGAATGACGATTACGTCGTCGTCAGCCAGACAGTGAAGGGGAAACCCAAGCCGCTATCTAACGTCTACCGCTGTCTGCTGGTTCGTCAAGGTTTGCGCTGCAAGATGCCCAGATGACTGGAACGGCTAGCTGACAAACTGAGCGCGGGTCCATCTCCTCTCCCGCGACACGTTCCAAGAGAACTACTTTTAAATGGAAACCAAAGAGGGGTGCAAATGGACACAGAATTGTGTCCATTTGCAAAGTACATCTCCGGCTCGATCTAGGCATTACCGCCCTTCGAACGATGTCGCGGCCTGCTCGATAAACTGCGCGACTCTGCGCACGCGGCCGGGTGCCCCCTCCGGTTTCCATTCTTGCGATGGCGAACAGAGATAAAATCCGGCTCCTCTGCGTAGATGACCATCCATTGGTTCACGATGGTATCTCCTTTGCTTTGCAATTCCAGAGCGATATGGAACTGGTTGGTTCTGCATTCAATGGCCGAGAGGCCGTCGCGCAATTTCGAAACCTCTCTCCCGATGTAACTCTCATGGACCTTCAGATGCCGGGAATGGGAGGACTTGAGGCAATGGAACTCATTCGAAGGGATTTCCCGAAGGCGCGAATTGTTGTCCTGACGACCTACTCTGGCGACGTGCAAGTTGCTCGCGCAATCTCAAGCGGTGCAGTGGGCTATCTCCTCAAGAGTTCACTCCGCACCGAACTTGTGCGCACCGTGAGGGAAGTTCACCAAGGTCTGCGTAGCATACAGCCAAAGATTGCTGACATCTTGGCGGAGCGCTATGGAGCCGACGATTTGACCGCACGCTAGATCGAGATCTTGAGTTGGTTGCCGCCGGCAATTCGAACAAGCTCGTTGGTGATCGCCTTTCAATCTCGGAAGACACCGTGAAGAGCCATATGAAAAATGTGATGGCGAAACTGTGCGCCAATGATCGAACTCATGCCGTCCTAATCGCAATGAAGCGGGGCTTTCTCGCTGCACAATAACTGTGCCATCAGAGATCCTTCTCGCTAATACAATCAATTGACATGAGAAACCCTCAGCAGGGTTGGCTTCGAATCGACGGTCCGGCCTCTAGGACTCGATCGAAACGGGCAACTCCGAGAAATTCAGCGTAACGTCAGGAATCTGCCTAATCGCGGTTACTCCTCGACTGCTTGCCCGGATTCCGACAGTTCAATTCGAGGAAGCCAGACCTGGAAGCGCGTATCCCCAGGCGTCGAACTCACCACCATGTGACCACCATGCTTCCTGACAATCGTCTGCACGGTGCTCAGTCCGAGCCCAGTTCCCTCCCCTACACCTTTCGTCGTGAAAAAAGGATCGAAGATGTGAGGTCGTATCGTATCTGGAATTCCAGAGCCGCTGTCGCCAATTTCAACGACTCCGAAGCGGTCCTCCCGAAACGTCCTGAGACGGAGCACGCCTTCTCCCGATATGGCTTCGATCGCATTTTGAATAAGGTTGGTCCACACCTGGTTCAGTTCAGTACCCGCTCCATTTACGCGAATTGGAGTTCCCTCGTAGGCGCGGTGCACTTTCACACCTGACTGCAAAAGGTGAGTCAAAGTTGCGAGCGTGGTTTCGAGACCCTGAACGACGTCGACACTCTGCGTCGGCGCTTGCCCCAGATATGTATATTCCTTGAACACTCGAATCAGTTCCGAAATGCGTGACGTCCCGCTCTCGATCATGCCGAGAAGAACCGCAAGTTCCGCGGCGGCGGCCATTCGCCTAAGCGCTGGGAGTGCGGTGTCGCGATCGAGATCCGATAAAAGAGAAGTGAGAGTGCCGCTTGGCATTCCCGCTCTCGCCAGCGACGCCGATAGCTCCCACGAATCACTGAAGCCATGATTTCTCAATATGCTATCGAGAGCTTCCTCGAGGCCACTGAGTGCGACGCCGTCCTGGAGCTTATCCCACGACGTCATCAAGGAAGCCTCTTCCGCCTCGATCCGCGCTTTCACCGACTCATCCAAGGGCCGGCGCCATAGGATTGCGTTCGCGGCGCGCATTTTCTCAACGGCTTTTGAAAGCTGACTCGTTGCCCTCGTCGCAGCCGATGCGGGATTATTCAACTCATGAGCAAGTCCGCCTGCCAATCGACCCAGGGAAATCAATCGATCCTTTTGCTGCTCGATCCGAGTTCCTTCTCGAATCCTGTCAGACATCATTGCAACCAGGCTCGTCGTCAATCCCGGCATTTTCTGGATCAGGTCCGGGAGAAAAGCAGCTGGAAATCTCAACAGTCGTCCGTCCGTGACGGCCACTCCTGTCACTGTGAATTGCTTCATCCTGGAAAATGGGAAAACACCGCTGATTTCCCCCGCCTTCGCTGGAATCGACACGGTGTCGCCACCGAATTCTCCCCGCCACTCATAGATGCCTTCAAGGAAAACGAACATCCAGGCAGCGGGGTCACCCTGTCGGACAAATGCTGACCCTGCTTTAGCAAACACCTCCTCTGCATAACCCAAAAACCAGTGAATCTGGTCTTCAGGCAGATCAGAAAATGCCTCAATCACCCGCAACTCAGATGATGTAACCAAATCAGCGCCTCCCGTCGATCATGTAACCAATACTTGACCGTGCCTCCAGGAACAAGTGTCAAAGTCCCAGCTGTATTATGTTCTAGTCTCGTTCCGATGCCGCGATAGAACTAAGCGTCCTATCCGGCTCATTGTCACCACAATCAACTCTATCAATTCCCTTTTCGCGATGGCATCAAGCACCTTGCGATGCTGCCAGTTGATCCACCCTCGACTCTGTTGTTCGAATGCCCTCTTCGACTTCGGATGGTGTCGGCCGCTTCAATAGGTGGCCGGCTAATTCGTGCTTGGCCCGTTCTCCCTGTTCGCGAATGGTGAACGCATCCAGAGGACTGATGCCGGCTGGATAAATGCAGATAGATCGTGGTCTCTTCAAGATAGTGATGACCGAGCAACATCTGGATGGTGCGCACGTCGGCGCCAGCTTCCAGAGGGTACGTAGCAAAACAATGTCGAAGCACAGGTTGTAAACCACAACAAGAGAGGCTCCCTCAACGGGAGCCTCTCTTTGTCGACCTAGATGTTTCTTATTCCAGGCCCGAGCAGCCTGTGGATTTCGTTAACGGACTCTAAATGGATCCAGACGATTTCGGCTCGAAACCATCTAAGTCTTTTAGAATTTGGCGGGGACGACGGGGCTCGAACCCGCGACCTCTGCCTACAGACCTCTGCCCAACCGGCGAACTGCATGGTCCCAAACACCAGAATTCTCCCTGAGTGAGATTGCGATGATGCGCTTGTTGACGCTCGGTGCGAAATGGAAGCGGCGTTTCTCGTTTCTTAATTTTGGAGATTCCCGCCAGTTACAGATGCAATCTTCTTCGCCATTGTCACTTGACGGGAACCCTGCTTCGCCGATGGAGGGTGTGATCCATCCCTATGCCTGATTCGAAGTCACTTGGCCGCGTAGGTCGATCCACTCTATCATCGATTCTTTCGGTTCGCCCATCGCCGCATTCGAGACGTCCTCCCACGCTTCCCAAGTCTGCAGCCGCTCCGCATACGCGGCGCGGGCCCTGGGCAGGATCGATGTTCCCAGACCAAGTCGCAGCGGCGGATTCTCCGCGTCCACGAGTTTGAGGATGGCTTCTGCGGTTGCCTCCGGATCGCCCCGTTCAACATTGGCCAGATGAGTCAGGAACTGGTTCCGGAATTCGGCGTACGGTTCCAGCGGATCCGCAATCTGTGCGGATTTTCCGAAGTCGGTTGCGTAGGCTCCAGGCTCGACGAGTGTCACCTTCAACCCGAACGCCTTGACCTCCGGCGCGAGGGACTCGTGGAGCGCTTCGACCGCCCATTTCGTCGCGGAATAGAAGCCGATCATTGGCAATGCCGCTATTCCAAGTCCGCTCGAGACACCCAGAATGTGACCGCTCCCTTGCTTCCGCAACAAAGGCAGAGCCGCTCGGAGCACTCGGACCATGCCGAAGTAATTGGCATCGAAGAGGCCGCGGATCTGCTCATCGCTAGCTTCTTCAGTAGCCGCGAACAGGCTATAGCCGGCGTTGTTGACAAGGACGTCCAGCCGGCCGAAGTGCGCGTACGCCTGATGAACTGCCTGCTGCACCTGCGCGGAGTCGGTGACGTCGAGGGCAAGGGGCAGCACCGTGTCGCCGAAACGTTGCGCGAGATCGGCTACGTCTGCCAGTTTGCGGGCGGTCGCTGTAACCCGATCGCCGCGTTTAAGCGCTGCTTCAGCCCAGATGCGGCCGAACCCGCGTGAGGCGCCGGTGATAAACCATGTCTTTTGCATTTTCGATTCCTCCGTGATTTGTTGGGTTAGACGTCTGAATAGCGCATGTTCCCGAGGTCGGTGAGAAGAGAGGGACCTGTGGGGTTCCATCCGAGCTTGGAGCGAGTCTGTGCACTCGAAGTGTGGGCGTCCCTTGCGGCGAAGAACCCGAGGAAGCCAAAATGTTCCTGGGCTTGTTCCTGCGCAATGGAAATGACGGGCACATTCAGGCCGCGGCCGATAGCGCTGGCGATGTCATTGAGAGCCACGCCCTCTTCGGCGACAGCGTGGTACCGGGCTCTCGCCGTGCCTTTCTCCAACGCGAGCCGGTAGAGCCGGGCGACATCCGACACATGCGCGGCCGGCCAGCGGTTGCGACCATCGCCGATATATGCCGAGACTCCCTTTGCGCGTGCAATCGCAATTAGGGGGGTGATGAGGCCCTGCTTGACCGTGTCGTGGACCTGCGGCAATCGCATCACAATTGCGTGGATGCCACGGTCCATCAGTCCAACAGCCGTCGCCTCTGATACACGAGGAAGGGATGGGGAAGAAAGCGGCGGATCGTCCTCTGTAGCGGCGCGGCCTTGCGCCACTCCAACTCCGGAGCTGACGATGAACGGACGGCTCGAGCCCTGGAGAACGCCTCCAATGGTCTCGATCGCGCGCTTGTCCAGCTGGCAGCTCTCCGCAAACCTCGACCAGTCGTGACTGAAAGCGGTGTGGATGACGGCATCCGTCGCGGCTGCTCCGCGGCGCATACTCTCAAGGTCCTCCAGATCACCTTGATGCGCCTGGGCTCCCGCGGACTCAAGCCACTTTGCGCCAGCGTCCGATCGCGTCATTCCGAGTACCTGATGGCCTGCGCCAATCAGTTCTT
>Ga0070665_100007721_pt1 | contig 10921 bp, 6 predicted proteins | sample KBSS13metaG_FD_65862 | JGI IMG/M metagenome (GOLD analysis project Ga0070665, IMG submission 65862) | Switchgrass rhizosphere microbial communities from Kellogg Biological Station, Michigan, USA - KBS S1-3 metaG | ecosystem: Host-associated > Plants > Roots > Rhizosphere > Soil ...
ACATCTTCGAAGACGGCCCCGTGGGAGGCCGCCCAGGAGTGAGTCGGCGTCTTGCGCACCGGATCAAACAGCTCGCCTCGTTGGAATCCCGCGAAGCTGCCGAAGGTGATCGGCGTGTAGGGCATGCGGAAGGTAGTGAGGCCGATCTGCGGGACCGGCTTGTCAATCTCACGGGCTACGACGCCCAGCGCATTGAGGTTGCTGGTTTTGCCCTGGTCGGTGGCCATGCCCGTGGTCGTGTAGCGTTTGATGTGCTCGATCGACCGGAATCCCTCGCGGGTGGCGAGTTTCAGATCCTTGGTGGTGACATCGTGCTGCCAGTCCACGAAGGCTTTGTCCTTCAACGTGGGCTGCTGCGGCAGGGCGCCGATGAACCCTTTGCGGCCTGCTTTTAGTGCCACAACGGGATACCGGTCGCCCAGCACGGCGCCCAGGTCGAAGATGCCGGCGCAAGCACCCACAGACTTTGTGCGCTCAGCAGCCTGGCCGGGGACAAACGCCTGCAGCTCTTCGTCCCATTCAACTTTGCCGCGCGACTGGGAGAACAGGTGCACGGAGGGGGTGAGCCCACCTGACATCACCACCAGGTCACAACTGATCGAATCGGCGCCGCCGGAAGCCTCGCCGTGACTGTCGATACGGGCGATTTGGATGGCGTTGACGCGCAGTCGGCCCGTTGTGCCCACAACTGTCGACTGCACCTGGATCTGGAGACCCGCTTCGCGTGCGGCATTGGGTAGCGGCCCATCGGCACGCTCGCGAGCATCGACGATCAATGCGACATTGACGCCGGCTGTCTTCAGGTCGATTGCCGCCCGGTAGGCTTCATCGTGAGCAGCAACAACAACGGCCGTCGTGCCGGGCAGAACTCCATAGCGATTTGCGTAGGTTCGTGCAGCGCTGGCTAACATGACGCCGGGGCGGTCGTTGCCGGGGAATACGAGAGGGCGCTCGATGGCGCCGGTCGCGAGGATGACTTCCTTCGCGCGGACCTGCCAGGTTCGCTCGCGCGGCAGATGATCGGGCACACGGGCCAGATGGTCGGTCAACCGTTCATTCAAGCCGACATGGTTGTGCGGGAAGAATCCGAATGCGGTCGTGCGTGGCAGCAGGGTTACTTCCGGCATACCTGCGAGCTGTTCGACTGCTTGTCGAACCCAATCGCGCGAACGATATCCATTAATGGTGATGCCGTCCGAGGGTGGCTCTGACAGCAGACTGCCACCCAGCTCTGACTGCTCGTCACACAGAATGACGCGCGCGCCGGATTGAGCCGCCGCGAGCGCCGCGGCGAGGCCGGCCGGACCGGCACCCACTACCAACACGTCGCAATGCGCGAAGCGGTTGGTGTAGCGATCCGGATCGGGCTCGGAAGGGGCCACGCCGAGACCCGCCGTGGCGCGAATCTTCGGCTCGTAGAACGAATGCCACGCGCTCTGCGGCCACATGAAGGTCTTGTAGTAGAAGCCGGCAGGAATGAAGGGCGAGATCAGGTCGTTGACGGCGCCGACGTCGAAGTCGAGGCTCGGCCAGCGATTCTGGCTCTCGGCCTGCAGGCCTGCGTACAACTCGATCTGAGTGGCCCGCAGGTTCGGTACATAACGAGCCGAGTCACGCCGAATACCGACCAGGGCGTTCGGCTCTTCTGCGCCCGCTGAGAATATTCCGCGTGGGCGGTGATACTTGAACGAGCGGCCGACGAGATGTACGCCGTTGGCGAGCAGAGCAGAGGCGAGGGTATCGCCCTGCACGCCGGTGTAGTGCTTGCCGTCGAAGGTAAAATTCAACACTCGGGTGCGATCGACCCGCCCGCCGTCGGCTGTGCGCAGTTTTCCGCCGTCAGCACTCACGGGCGCTCACCTACTTTGTAGGTCTTCACGAAGTGATCGGTCGTGGTGTCACGCAGGGCGTTGAAGAACTTTCCGCACCCATGCGAGTGGCGCCAGCGCTCGGCGTAGACGCCTTTCACGTTGTCACGCATGTACAGGAACTGAGTCCATTCCTCTGCGGTGGCTTCAGAGGGCTTGGCGGGGCGAGCGATGTGGGCTTGTCCGCCGTGAGCGAATTCGAGCTCTGGACGCTCGCCGCAATAGGGGCATGCAATCAACAACATGGTGAGTCTCAGTGGGCGACGGCGGCAGCGGCCGCTTCGTCGATCAGATTGCCGTCGGCGAACCGTTCAATGGTAAACGGCGCGTTGATGGGGTGCGGCTTGTCGTTCGCGATGGTGTGCGCGAACACATGGGCCGATCCCGGTGTTGCTTTGAATCCGCCGGTGCCCCAGCCGCAATTGACATACAGGCCGGGTACGGGCGTCTTGGCGATGATGGGAGAGCGGTCTGGTGTGACATCGACGATACCTCCCCAACTGCGCAACATGCGAAGCCGGCGGAACGCTGGAAACAGCTCGCAAATGGCTTCGAGGGCATGGCTGCTGATGTGCAGGCCGCCGCGTTGCGTGTAGGAGTTATAGGCGTCGGTGCCGGCGCCGATCACCAACTCGCCTTTGTCCGACTGGCTGATGTAGGCGTGGACTGTGTTCGACATCACCACGCAGGGAAAGATCGGTTTGATGGGTTCCGATACCAGAGCCTGCAGCGGATAGCTTTCCAGGGGCAACTTCACGCCGGCCATCTTCATGACGACGCTCGTGTTGCCGGCCGCGGAGACGCCGATCCTGCGGGACTCGATGACGCCCCGAGTTGTTTCGAGCGCGTTGACCGCGCCGTTGGAGTCACGCCGGATGCCGGTGACCTCGCAGTTCTCCAGGATGTCGACGCCCAAGGCGTCCGCCCCACGTGCATATCCCCAAGCGACAGCATCATGACGCGCGGTTCCACCGCGCCGCTGGAGCGCAGCTCCGAGGACGGGATAGCGGATGTCGCTGATATTCAGCGGCGGACAGAATTCTTTAGCTTGCTTTGCAGTCAGCCATTCGTTGTCGACGCCGTTGGCCCTGTTGGCATGGACGTGGCGCTTGGATGTCTGCTCGTCATGGACCGTGTGTGCCAGCATCATGACACCCCGTGGGGAGAACATGACGTTGTAGTTCAACTCCTGCGACAGAGTCGGCCACATCTTCAGCGCGTGGTCGTACAGCCCCGCACTTTCGTCAAACAGGTAATTCGAACGTATGATGGTTGTATTACGGCCGGTATTTCCGCCACCGATCCAGCCTTTTTCAACTACGGCGATGTTCGTGAGGCCGTGTTCTTTGGCGAGGTAATAGGCGGCTCCGAGGCCGTGGCCACCACCGCCGACAATGACTGCGTCATAGCCCTTCTTGGGCTCGTCGGGCCGACGCCACTGAGGAGTCCAACCGCGCTGACCGGAGAGGCCGCGCTTCAGGAGTTGCAGGGCGGAAAAGCGTTCCATTCTTAGACTTCACCATGGTGGCGGGCCGCGGAATGATGACCGGTTGGCGGCGCACCCCCAAGCATGCTTACGCCGCGGCTTTTGAACAAACGCGACACGGGCTGCGACATGAGTTGTCGCGCGCCCCGGACCGGCGAACGATGACCCGGGCTCCGCGCGAACTTGTTCGCGCCTATGGATGAGAGGCGCGCTTGCCTGCGAGCGCCTGGATGATTTCCTTCTGGCAGCAGCTGCCGAGGAGCCGTCCGTCTTCGACGAGCAGCACCGGATGCCCGGTGGCACTGCGCAATTTGATCAGGGTGCTCAGGGAACTCGACGCAGGCGCGACAGCGAGGCCGACCCGGTCTGACGACCAGGATTCATCCTCGCCGACGTGACCGAGGGGTTGCTCTGTGCCGTCAACGGTCATGGACGTTGGTCGGCCGACCTCGTCAATGAGTACCTGGAAGCGGTGCTCGTCATCGAGCCAGACTGTCTGATCGTGACCGCGCTCGCCGCGGCGCATCACCATCGCCCCGGTCAGCACGCTCAGCGGGTTCATGTGCATGACAAACTCAGCGACATAGTCGCTGGCCGGCCGCAGCACGATGTCATCGGCGGTCCCGGTTTGAACGATTCGGCCGCCTTCCAGGATCGTGATGTGGTCACCGAGCTTCAGGGCTTCGTCCAGGTCGTGGCTGACGAACAGGATGGTTTTTTTGACGCGCGCCTGCAGAGTCAGCAGCTCGTCCTGCAACTTGCCGCGAATCAGCGGATCGAGGGCGGAGAAGGGCTCGTCCATCAGCAGAACGTCTGCGTTGGTGGCGAAAGCGCGCGCCAATCCCACGCGCTGTTGCATACCGCCCGACAGCTCGCCGACGTGTCGATCGGCCCACTGCGAAAGGCCCACCAGCGCCAACTGCTCATCCACGATCCGCTTGCTGGTGGCCTTCGGCTCACCCCGCAACTCGAGACCGAAGCCGACGTTGTCGCGGACAGTCCGCCACGGCAAGAGGCCGAACTGTTGAAATACCATCGCGATCCGCAGCCGCCTCACGTGTCGCAGCGTGGCTGCGTCGCAATTGGCGATGTCGACCACCGCGTCGCCGTCCTTGACCAGAACCTGGCCGCGGGTGACTTCGTTGAGTCCGTTCGCAGCCCGTAACAGCGTTGACTTCCCGGAGCCCGACAGGCCCATCAGCACCGAAATCTCACCCCGGGCTACGGTCAGATTGGCATTGGCCACGCCGACGACGATGCCCGTCTGCTCCGCAATCTCGGCCCGTGATTTACCCGCATCGAGCGCTGCGAGGGCTTCCTGTTTCTGGGCCACGGCACGCCGGGACTTGCCGCCGAACAGGATGTCCACATCGCGGAACTCGACTGCTGTGTTCATGAGGGTGCGCTCTTTTCAGCCGGGCGGCTGATGCGATCGAGAATGATGGCCAACAACACAATCACGAAGCCGGCCTCGAACCCCATGCCGACCTGTACGGTGTTGAGCGCCCTGACCACGGGAACGCCCAGGCCGCCAGCGCCTACGAGAGCTGCGATGACCACCATCGACAGACTCAGCATGATGCATTGAGTGACGCCCGCCAGGATGGTGGGCGCGGCGCTCGGTAATTCGATTTTCCACAGCATCTGGGCGCGGGTTGCGCCGAAGGACTCGCCGGCTTCGAGCAACGCCTGGGGGACCGATGAGATACCCAGGTGGGTGAGTCGGATCGGTGCCGGCAGCGCAAAAATGACCGTGGAGATCAAACCGGGAACGACGCCCAGTCCGAACAGCACCAGAGTCGGTATCAGGTAAACGAACGTGGGCAACGTCTGCATGAGATCCAGAATCGGCCGCATCGCGGCGTACGTTTTCGGGCTGTGCGCTGCCATGATTCCCATGGGAATGCCAATCGCGGCGGAGAAAAACGCCGCCACGATCACCAGTGACAGGGTTTCGAGCGTGGCCTGCCAGTACCCCTGGTTGATGATGAAGATGAGGGCAGCCACGACGAAGACCGCCAGGATCACGGAACGGCGCAGAAACCAGGTCAACACGCCGATCGCGACGATGAGAATCGGAGACGGCACGGCACGCAGTCCTGCGGTGAGGCCATCGACACTGCCGCGCATGACCGCTGAGACTCCGTCAAACAACGATCGGCCGTGAGCCTTCACATACTCGATCATTCCGGCGACGGCATCGCCTATGGGTATCTTGTGACTGCTCATCCAACGTTCGAAGTTCGGCGTGTCCGCGACTGCGCCACTGGCTGTTAGTGCGGCGACGGCGGGCCGTCCATCGAAAGTGGTCACCCCTTCCAGCCACGCACTGACCGCTTTGGGATTGGCCTTCAACCAGGCCTCCGCGGCCACATCGGCTGGTTGGTGCTGGTTCAGGATGGCGTCCATCATCTGGTTTTCGCCACTCAGCGTGAACTTAATGTTTTTGAGCAACCGGCCGATGTTGGGGCATTCCTGGACGTAGCCGGCGCGGACGTCCGTGTAGATGGTGGCACCCCCGAAGTTGGGGCCGAAGACACTGTCGCCCCCGGACAGGTAGCGCATATCGAACCGCATGTTCATGGGATGCGGCTCCCAGCCGAGAAACACGACAGGCTCGTGGTTGTGAATGGCGCGTTCGACCTCCGCCAACATGCCTTGCTCGCTCGACTCGATCAGCTTGAAGCCCCCGAGATTGAACTGATTCTGTTTGATCATCCCCAGGATGAGCCGGTTGCCGTCGTTTCCCGGCTCGATGCCGTAGATGACGTTTTTCAACTGCGGGGCGTAGCGCTGAATGTCATTGAAGTCCCGCAGGCCTGCCTCATAGGTGTACGCGGGCACGGCCAGTGTGTATTTGGCCCCTGTGAGATTGACGCCGATGACATCGATCGAGTGATCGTCCAGGTAGGGCTTGCGATCGGCCTCCATGGTGGGCATCCAGTTGCCCAGGAAGACATCGATGTCCTTGTTCTTCATCGCCGTGAAGGTGACGGGAATCGACAGCACCGTGACTGTGGAGTCATAGCCGAGCTGTCGTACGAGCACACTGAAAAGGGCGGAAGTCGAGGTGACGTCCGTCCAACCTACGTCCGAGATCCGAACTGCCTTGCACGACGGAGGCTCGGCCGCCTTCGCCAGAACGGCTGCGACGAGGAGCAGGAACGCAAGCGCCACCGCGACCCCGCGGCTGCTCGAGTGACTCATGGACTTGACCCGCCGAAGTGGCAAAGACATGATCGTGTAATGATCCTTGAATAGCCGTTTAACGGACTGTCTGTCAAGCTCCTCATCCCGGGCAAGTAGTTGATGCACCGGGATGAAACGGCACATTGGGAAGGCCACTACAACAGGGTCGCGAAAGGGCTGTCAGAGCCTGGCGGAGCGCTGCATTGAACAGACAATCAACGGTGGAGCTGGAGGATTTCCGGCGCGTCCAATTGATCGAGGTCACCATCGACAGCCTGGCGGAAGTGGGCTACGTCGGCAGCACTTTGGCACAGATTGCGAGCCGTGCGGATGTATCTCCGGGACTGGTGGCGCATTACTTCGATGACAAGGATGGTTTGCTCGAGGCGGCCTTCCGTACCCTGAGTCGCCGGTTGTTTGAGCAGATGGACCTGCGCATGCGCCAGGCGCATACGCCGCGCGGGCGCATTCAAGCCATCATTGATACCAATCTCGGTCCCCTCGAGTTCACCCAGCGCACGGGCTCTGCGTGGCTGGCATTCTGGGGGCAGGTCCCGCACGTCGAAGGCTTGAAGCGCGTACAGAACGCCTACCAGCGTCGCATGGTTTCCAACTTGCGCTACGCGTTGGTCCGGTTGTTGCCTGTGACTGAGGCACGCAGTCTGGCTTCGATCATTGCGGCGATGATCGACGGTGTCTGGCTGCGAGCGGCCCTGTCCAACTGGGCGGAGGCAGATAGCGAGAGCGCGCGGGATTTGTTGACTGCGTTTGTGGATGCGCGGTTGAAGGAGAGCCAGCGTGTAGTCACGGACGCGCCGCCTTTTGTGCGCGCTCGCGACTCCTTCGAGACCATTAACCCCGCGACGGGCGAGGTGCTGGCGACCCTCAAAGTAACAACGGCGTCTGAAATCGATGCGGCGGTTGAAGCCGCGGGGCGCGCCCAGCGGCAGTGGGCTGCCCGCACCGGCACTGAGCGGGGGCGTGTGTTGCGTCGTGCCGCGGAGTTACTTCGCGCGCGCAACGCGGAGTTGGCGGAACTCGAGACTCGGGATACCGGCAAGCCCATCCAGGAAACCAACATTGTGGACGTGGCTTCGGGCGCCGATTGTCTGGAATACTTCGCAGGCGTTGCACCTACGCTCGCCGGCGAGCACCTGGACCTCGGGCCGGCCGCATTCGGCTACACACGGCGCGAACCGATCGGTGTGGTCGCCGGGATCGGTGCCTGGAACTATCCGCTGCAGATAGCGTGTTGGAAGTCCGCCCCCGCACTGGCTTGCGGGAATGCCATGATTTTCAAGCCGTCGGATATGACACCCCTCACGGCGATCAAGCTGCAGGAGGTCTTTCAGGAGGCCGGGCTGCCGGACGGTTTGTTCCAGGTGGTGCAGGGTTTTGGCGAGACGGGCCGGACGTTGAGCCGGCATCCGGGGATACACAAGGTTTCGGTGACCGGGTCAGTGGGTACCGGCAAGGCGGTCATGGCGGATTCCGCCAGCACGCTCAAACACGTCACCCTGGAGCTGGGTGGCAAGTCGCCGTTGATCATCTGCGAGGACGCCAAGCTCGACAACGCAGTGTCGGGCGCGCTGTTGGCCAACTTCTATTCGGCTGGAGAGGTGTGCTCGAACGGCACGCGCGTTTTTGTCCATCGCAGCGTGAAGGCGGCTTTTCTGGAAAAGCTGAAGGCCCGCGTGAGCGCCATGAAGATCGGCAATCCGCTGGATCCACAGACTCAGGTGGGATCGCTGATCTCCGAGAATCACATGGACAAGGTGCTCGGGTATATCGCGCGCGGCAGGTCCGAAGGCGCTCAGGTTGTGGTGGGAGGCTATCGGGTGACTACCGGCGAGCTGGCCAATGGCTTCTTTGTGGCACCCACCGTGTTTGATGACTGTCACGACGACATGGCGATCGCGCGTGACGAGATTTTCGGGCCCGTCATGACTGTGCTCGCCTTCGACTCGGAGGATGAGGTCATTGCGCGGGCCAACGCCACTGAGTACGGTCTGTCGGCGGGCGTGTTCACCAATGACCTGACCCGCGGTCATCGGATGATCGCGCAACTCCAGGCCGGCACCTGCTGGCTCAATCATTACAACATCACGCCCATCGAGATGCCCTTTGGCGGAGTGAAGATGTCGGGCCTGGGGCGCGAGAATGGGCGCGCCGCGATCGAGGCTTACACCCAATTGAAGAGCGTTTACGTCGCCCTGCGCGATGTTGAATCGCCATACTGATATGACTGATGAAACGTTTGACTATGTGATTGTGGGCGCCGGCTCCGCTGGCTGCGTGTTGGCAGACCGGTTGACGGAGGATGGCCGCAACAGCGTGCTCGTGCTCGAGAACGGCGGCTCGGATCGGTCCATCTATATCCAGATGCCGACGGCCCTGTCGATTCCCATGAACATGCCGAAGTACAACTGGTTCTATCACACGGAACCGGAGCCCGGCCTCGGCGGCCGTTCGCTGCACACGCCCCGTGGCAAGGTTCTTGGCGGATCCTCTTCCATCAATGGCCTCGTGTATGTCCGAGGCAATCCCTTCGACTTTGATCGTTGGGACGAGGAGGGCGCGCACGGGTGGAACTATCACCATGTGCTGCCGTACTTCCGGCGGGCTGAGAAGCGCGCCGGTGGGGGTGATCAATACCACGGCGATAGCGGGAAGCTGGCTACCACGCGCGGGACGATGACCAACCCTCTCAATCCTGTCTGGATCGAAGCCGGTCGCCAAGCGGGGTATCCCGTCACCTCCGATATGAATGGCTTCCAACAGGAAGGGTTCGGCGAGATGGACATGACCGTCGGTGGCGGCCGGCGGTGTAGTGCCGCGAATGCCTATCTACGGCCGGCGATGTCGCGGGCCAATCTGTCCGTGCGGACCCATGCTTTGGTTACGCGCGTGTTGTTCGAAGGGCGTCGTGCGATTGGCGTGAGTTATACGCGCGGCGGTGAGTCGGGCACGGCGCGGGCGCGCAAGGAGGTCATTGTCAGCGCTGGCTCCATTGCTTCTCCCCAGTTGTTGAAACTGTCGGGAGTGGGACCGGCTGCCGAGCTGCAGGCGCTCGGGATTCCGGTGGTGCACGATCTGCCCGGAGTGGGCGAGAACCTGCAGGATCACCTGGAGTTCTACTTTCAGGTGGCCTGCAAGGAGCCCATCACCCTGTACAAGTACCAGAATCCCCTGGGCAAGGCGCTGATCGGCATGCGTTGGATGCTGAGCAAGGATGGGCTGGGCGCGACGAATCACTTCGAGGCGGGCGGATTCATCCGCAGCCGGGCGGGGATCAAGTACCCCGACATCCAGTACCACTTCCTGCCGATGGCCGTTACCTACGACGGCACGTCGTTGGCACAGGAGCATGGATTTCAGGCGCACGTGGGGCCGATGCGCTCGAAGAGCAAAGGGTGGGTGCGCCTGAAATCAGCCAACCCTGCCGACAAGCCGCGGATATTTTTCAACTATCTGTCGCGCGAAGAGGATCTGGAGGAGATGCGGGCCTGTGTGCGGCTCACCCGGGAGGTGTTCGCTCAATCGGCGTTCGATCGCTACCGGGCGCGCGAGATTCAGCCTGGGGCGGACGTGCAGACGGATGAGCAGATCGATGAGTTCGTCCGGCAGAAGGTGGAGAGCGCTTATCACCCGTCCTGCTCGTGCAGGATGGGGGATGCGAACGACCCCATGGCGGTGGTCGATCCGGAGACTCGCGTGCGGGGTCTGGAGGCGTTTCGGGTGGTGGATTCGTCGATCATGCCGTCCATTACGACCGGCAACCTGAACGCGCCGACGATCATGCTGGCGGAGAAGGCGGCGGACCATATCCTGGGCAAGGGCATGCTCCCAGCGTCAGACGCGCCATACTACGTCGCGCCCAATTGGCAAACGAGCCAGCGGTAACGCGCGAACCGGGTCCGCGCCCAAAGGCTGACGCCGACGCCAGCGCCCGCCGCTGGCCGCCATCGCAGGGCGCTCGATCTCCCCACCGCATGGGAGGTTGCCGGCTGCGCCCAACGCCGTTGCCGCCTTGCGCGGGTATTATTATCAGGTCAATAATATCCGACATGAAAACAATGCGGGGTTGCCTGGCTCTGCTCCTGGCGGGCACCGTGTGCGCCTGCAGCCACGACTCGCACGAAAAAACCCTCAACGTCTACAACTGGGCCGACTACATCGGCAAGAACACCCTGTCGCAGTTCGAGAAGGAAACGGGTATCCGGGTTGTCTATGACACCTACGACGCCGACGAGACCCTCGAGGCCAAGATGATGGCCGGCGATTCCGGCTATGACATCGTCAGTACCTCCACCGACTACTTCAGCCGCCAGATCAAGGCAGGTATCTACCAGCCCCTGGACAAGTCCCGCCTCAACGG
>Ga0070665_100007724_pt1 | contig 10919 bp, 10 predicted proteins | sample KBSS13metaG_FD_65862 | JGI IMG/M metagenome (GOLD analysis project Ga0070665, IMG submission 65862) | Switchgrass rhizosphere microbial communities from Kellogg Biological Station, Michigan, USA - KBS S1-3 metaG | ecosystem: Host-associated > Plants > Roots > Rhizosphere > Soil ...
TGACGTGTATCAAGACGGCCGCGCGATTTGAGCGACAATGCCCTCCCATGAGGCGCGGATTTGCCCTTGTTCTCGCCGCTGCGCTCGCGACGGCTGCGCTCGGTGCCGAGTATCCTTCGCAGCCGGTCAAGCTCATCGTCGGCTTCTCCCCAGGCGGCGGCCTCGACATCAGCTGCCGGCACTGGGCGCAGCGCGTCGGCGCGCGTCTCGGGCAGCCGGTGGTTGTCGAAAATCGCCCCGGCGCGTCCGGCGAGATCGCGGTCAAGCAGGTCATGAACGCACGCCCGGACGGCTACACGCTCGTGTGTCTGTCGGGAAGCAATACGATCTCCTCGGCCAAGGGCGCGCCGCCGTTCGACATCCGGACGGACGTGACCCCGATCGTGCAGATGACGCACTTCACGTTCGTGCTCTACGTCAATCCCAAGGTGCCCGCCAAGACGTTCGCGCAGCTCGTCGCGTATTCCAAGGCGCATCCGGGAAAGCTCAATTACGGATCGGTAGGTACCGGCTCGACACCGCACCTCGCGTTCGAGTACCTCAAGATGCAAACGGGGCTCGACGCCGTGCACGTTCCGTACAAGGGGACCGCGCAAACGGCGGCTGCGGCGATCGCGGGCGACGTCGACATCGGCCTCGACGCCATCGCAGCGCTCAAGCCTCACTTCGATGCGGGCACATTGCGGCCGATTGCCGTCGTCTCGGCAAAGCGCACGCCGATGCTTCCCGACGTACCGGGCATGCAGGAGTCGGGCGTCTCCGATGTGGACATCGGCAGCTTCTCAGGCGTTGCGGCGCCGGCGAAGACGCCGTCCGCGATTGTCGAGCTCCTGAACCGGGAGTTCAACGCGGTGCTAGCGGAGCCCGAGACGCGACCGATCTTCTTCTCGCAAGGCTACGAGGTCGCCGGCGGCACCCCGCAGGAGTTCGCGCGCATGCTCGCCGAGGACGTCGGGCGGTGGAGTGCCGTCGTCAAGGCGGCGAAGATCACCTTCGACTGATCAGCGAAACGCGTCGCGGCCGGGAACGTAGTTCTGGTTGGTCTGCGCCGGGTTGCGGTTGACGAGCGGCCGTCCGTACAGCGGATGACGCATGCTGCGCACTTCGTGCTCGATCTGAAACTGCACTGCGCCGGTCGCGAGGTCGACGATGTCGATGAAGCGATATTCGTGCTCGTCGGTTTCGCGACTGACGAGCCCGCGCTCGACGAGCTTCCTGTACGGCCCCGAAAAGTCGGCGAGATAGATCTGCAAGTGGTGTCCATCATATTCCGCAGGCAGGCTTCGACTCTCGACGAAACGCAAGGCCTGCGCAGCACCGACGGTCACGATCGCGGCATCGCCTTCCACCCGCGACGGCGCATCGAGCATCTCGCGGTAGAAGCTTGCGATCGCAGGCGCAGTCCCCCGTCGCACGTCGAATTGCAGGTATGCCATGCCGAGCGTACGCCCGCCTGCGCGCATTGAGTCGGCCGCGTGGCAGCGAATGCGATTGCCCCATGGGCACGTAGTGTCGACGAACGCATCGTGCGGTGCATACGAGAACCGCGTGCCAACGAGCATAGGCTCGATCCTTCGTAGCCGCGCGACGAGTGCTGTGAGCTCGGGCACCACGAGCCCGATCGTTCCGCGGAATACTTGCGGCGCGTCGGTCGGCAGATGAAACTGCGACTCCCCGACGTTCACCCACATGTTGTCGACACCCGTCATGAGGTACGGGTCGCGGGTAAGACCGAGGCCGCTTACGTAGAACAGCGTTGCGAGACGCTGGTCAGGGATCGTCACGTTGATGTGTTCGAGCTTGACGATGTTGCCGACGTCCTCGCCGGCGCGGTCGAAGCGCTGGTCCATGCCGAACCATAGGAGACGCCGCGCGAAAATGCAAGACGGCTTGTTCGGCTAGCCGCCTCGGCCGAACAGTTCCTTCGCGAGCATTGGGATGGCGATGCCGTCCTCCATGCGCTTCATCACCGCGCGTTCCTTCTGCGTGATGTCCTCGGCCATGGGCAGGACCTTGGCGATCAGCGCGTGCGGCACGAAGCAGGTTCCGGTCTCGTCCGCAATCACGAGGTCGCCCGGGCGCACCGCGATGCCTGCGATGTTGACGGCACCGTTGACCTCCGCCGTGACGCACCTCCACTTGCCGGTGATCGGGCTCACGTCTCGCGACCAGACCGGAAAGCCGATGCGTCGCGACTGCCCCACGTCGCGCACGCCGCCATCCACGACCGCGCCCGCGAGTCCCTGGCGCTGGGCCAGGGTAGCCATGATGCCTCCCATGTTCGACGTGTCGCGAAGACCCTGGATCACGAGCACGTCGCCGTCGTCGCCGAAGTTGATGCCTTCGATCTCCGTCATGCGATTCTCGTTGGTGCCGACGCTCTGCAACGGGTCGAGCTCCTGCGGGACGTTGCGCACCGTTACGGCGGGACCGACGATGCGCTTATCGGGGAGCGTCGGGATCAGGATCGACGCGCCGACCACGCCGCGCACGCCTAGCTTGTCGAGCACGTCCGAGATCGTGCCCGACAGGTCCTCGAGCGCCAGGAAGCGCTCGATGACGTCGCGCGACACGACCGGGCCCTTCGGCTTGATCATGCCATCCTGCAGGAGCCCCGTGGGGCGGCGGTTATCGCTCATGTTCTTTCCTCTCTCATTCTTGGCTCCTTGAACTGCTCGCCGTCTCGGCTCATTCCGCTTTGACGTTGGCGCGCTTGACGATGTCGCCCCAGTAGTAGAAGTCGTCGCTGATCCATTTCTGCGCGGCCTCGGGCGTGGACGTAACGATGTTGAGCCCGTCGAACCTCTTCTTGAACTCCGGCGACTGCACGATCTTCACGATCGCCGCGTTCAGTGTGTCGACGATCGGCTTCGGCGTACCCGCCGGAACGAACATCGCGGTCCACGACGTGTGGCCGAAGCCCCCGAAGCCCACTTCCTCGAACGTCGGAATGTCCGGCAACAACGGATCGCGCGTGGGCATCGGGACCGCGATGGGCCGGATCTTGCCGTCCTTGAGGTGCGGCGCGGCCGTGAAGACCGCGTCGATCATGAGGTCGAGATGGCCACCAAGCATCGCGGTCGTCGATTGCGCAATGCCCGGGTAGGGCACGTGCACGGCGCCGCAATTGCACGCGAGCTTGAAAGCTTCCATCGTCATGTGGCTGATCGTGCCGTAGCCCGACGATGCATAGGAGAGCTTGGTCGGGTTGTCCTTCATGATCTTCACGAGCTCCTGCATGTCCTTGGCCGGCACGTGCGCGCCGACCATGAGCAGGAGGCGCGTCGTCGAGATCATGGTGATCGGCTGGAAGTCCTTGAGAGGATCGTAGGGCACGTTCTTGTACAGAAACTTGTTCGAGGCGAACGCGGCCGTGGCGCCGAGCAGCAGCGTGTAGCCGTCCGGCGCGGCCTTGGCGAATTCGGCGACGCCGATGCTGCCTGCCTGGCCGGGCTTGTTCTCGACGATCACCGGCTGGCCAAGCGACTGCGCAAGGCCCTCGCCGATGGCCCGCGCCACGGTGTCGGAGATCTGCGCAGGCGGGAACGGCACGAGGACCTTGATGGGCTTGCTCGGATAGCCCGACTGCGCGTGGGCGTGGACCGCGAGCAAGGCGGTCGCTGCGAGCGCAGCGATGCGCGCGCGGATCGGGATCATCGGATTCCTCCTGTCGTTCGAACGACACGCACGTTAGGCGATTGCGTTTGATATGTCCAATATGCCAAAGTGCCGATTTTGATAGGTAAATCGAATGAATGCCGCCGCACTGGACCTTCGCCACCTGCGCTACTTCGTCGCAGTCGCAGAGGAGCTCCATTTCGGACGAGCCGCCCAGCGCCTCGGCATATCTCAGCCGCCGCTTTCGGAGCAAATTCGCGGTCTCGAGACGTCGATCGGCGTTACGCTCCTGCAGAGGACCCGCCGGCACGTCGCGCTCACCGCGCCGGGGCGTGTGCTGTACGACGAGGCAACGCGGCTCATCGCGCACGCGGAGCGCGTCGCGAGCGTGATGACAGGCGCGGCCACGGGCCGGTCCGGCCAGCTCTTTCTGGGTTGCGTTCCGTCGGGCCTGTTCGGCGTCCTTCCGCGCATCCTCGACGACCATGACGAGTCGTTCGAGATCCGCGTCACCGAGGCGCACACGGCGGACATCGTGGCGGCGGTCGTGGACGGCCGTCTCGACTGCGGACTCGTGTGGGAGGATCGCGCACCGCGGGGTCTTGCGCTGCGTGCGCTCGAGCGCGTGCGATTCACGGTCGCCGTGCCAGCCCGCCACGCGCTTGCGGCCAAGCGCCGCGTGGGTCTGCGCGAGCTCGCGCGCGAGGCGCTCATCGTGCCGCCGCGCGACGTCACGCCGCACCAGTTCGATCGCATTCACGCGGGGTTTCGCGACGCCGGGGTGACGCCTCGCATCGGCCAGCACGCGCGCTCGATAGCCGCGCAGCTCGGCTTCGTGGCTAGCGGGCTGGGGTATGCCTTGGTGCCGGCGTACGCGACGAAGCTCGCGATGCCGGGCGTTGCATTCCTCGCCCTGCGCGAGGCACTCGATTCCGTCCCCTTGTCGCTCGTGTGGGACGAGGCGCGCGTGTCGCCGCAGCTCGCCGCATTCCGGACGCGCGCGGAAAAGGTGTTTGCGCGCAAGCGGGCTTCGGCGTGAACGAGCGCGATACTTCCCGGAATGCCTGCCAAGCTTCCTTCGAAGGACGAGCTCGACCAATGTCGACGATGCAGGCTCGGCTCGCTCGCGACTCAGGGCGTTCCAGGTGAAGGGCCGCGCGCCTCGCGCATGATGCTCGTGGGCGAGCAGCCCGGCGACGAGGAGGACGTCAAGGGCCGCCCGTTCGTCGGTCCGGCGGGGCGCCTGCTGCGCAGCGCGCTCGAGCACGCCGGCATCGACGACGGCGACATCTACGTCACGAATGCGGTCAAGCACTTCAGCTTCGAGCTGCGCGGCAAGCGCCGGATTCACAAGACGCCCGCGCAGCGCGAAGTCGCGGCGTGCCACGCCTGGCTCGAGCAGGAGTTGGCCGCGCTCAAGCCGTCGGTGATCGTCGCCCTGGGCGCGACCGCTCTCGGGGCCGTCATGGGCAAGCGGATCACGATCACCGAAGCGCGCGCGACGTCCACGTTGCGCAACGCCGAGGGCGTGCGCGTCGTCGCCACGTATCATCCGTCTGCGGTGCTGCGCGCGCCCGACGAGGACCGGCGGCAGGAGCTCTACGATTTCCTGGTCGCGGACTTGCGGCGCGCAGCGAAGACGGCCGATTGACGAGGACGATCATGCAACGACGCAAGCTGGGACATACCGACTACCAGGTGGCGCCGCTCGCCTTCGGCGGCAACGTCTTCGGATGGACGGCCGACGAGCCGACGTCGTTCGCGTTGCTCGACGCGTTCGTCGCACAAGGCTTCAATCTCGTCGATACCGCCGATTCGTACTCGCGCTGGGTCGAGGGTCATAAGGGTGGCGAATCGGAGACGATCATCGGCCGCTGGATCGCGAAGCGCGGACGCCACGACGACGTCGTCATCGCGACCAAGGTCGGCTCCGACATGGGCCTCGGATACAAGTGCCTCAAGCGCGACTACATCATGCGCGCCGCGGAGGATTCGCTGCGCCGCCTCGGCGTCGACGCGCTCGACCTCTATCAATCGCACTGGGACGACGAGACCACGCCGTTCGACGAGACGCTCGAGGCCTACTCGCGTCTCATGCAGCAGGGCAAGGTAAAGGCGGTCGGCGCGTCGAACCTCGACGCCACGCGACTTGCGCAGGCGCTGGAGGTGAGTCGCAGCAGCGGGCGGCCGAATTACGCGACGCTGCAGCCGCACTACAACCTGATCGAGCGCGCATCGTTCGAGGGTCCGCTGCAGGACCTCTGTGTCAAGGAAGGCATCGGCGTCATTCCATACTTCTCGCTCGCGGCGGGCTTCCTCACCGGGAAGTACCGCAGCGAGCACGACCTTCACAAGAGCAAGCGCGGACCGGGTCTCAAGAAGTATTTGCATCCGCGCGGCCATGCGATCCTCGCCGCGCTCGACAACGTGTCGCGGCGGACCGGCGCGACACCCGCGCAGATCGCGCTCGCGTGGCTCATGACGCGCCCTGCGGTGGTCGCGCCGATCGCAAGCGCCACGAGCCTTGCGCAGCTCGAAGACATTCTCGCTTCGACCCGCCTGACGCTCGACGAAGACGCGCTGCGCGAGCTCGACAAGGCGAGCACCGAGTGAAATAGGACGTACCCCATTACAAGGCGCGTCAGTCGTTGCATCTTGAGATAGGGAGCGTCCCTATTTCGGTTAGTCCGGCTGGATCTTCGCCGCCTTCACGACTGCGCTCCACCGCTCGAGGTCGGATTTCGTGAGCTCCGCGAGCGCGGCGGGCGTGCCGCCCGTGGCCTGCAATCCTTGCTTCGCCAGGGTGTCCGCGACGTCTGGCTGCTTGAGCAGGCGATTGACATCCGCGTTCAGGCGGTCGATGACCGCTTGCGGCGTGCGCGCCGGCGCGTAAAGCCCGTACCAGATATCGGTATCGATGTCGCGGATGCCCGCGGCTTCGCCGAGGGACTGCACGCTCGGCGTCGCATTCGAGCGCCTGGTGCCACCGGCCGCGAGCATGACGAGCTTGCCCGCGTCGCTTTGCGGGAGTGCTACGTGCACCGGCAGGAACATGACGCCCACCTGGCCGCCGAGCAAATCCTGCACGGCCTGCGCAGTGCCCTTGTACGGCACGTGCACGATGTCGAGGCCGGCCTTGGACTTGAAGAGCTCCATCGCAAGATGGTGCGGCGTGCCGTTGCCGGGCGACGCATAGTTGAGCTTGCCGGGATTCGCCTTCGCGAGCGTTACGAGCTCGTTGACCGTCTTGACGTTGAGCGACGGATGGACGACGAGCGCGAGGCTGCCGATCGCCAGCGGCACGACAGGCGCGAAATCCTTCACGGGATCGTAGGGCAGCGACGCGAAGAGCGCCCGGTTGACGACCATGGTTTGCGCAGTCGTGAGCAGCGTATAGCCGTCGGCCGGCGCCTTGGCCGCGGCTTCGGTGCCGATGTTCCCGCTCGCGCCCGGGCGATTCTCGACGACGACCCCCACTTTCCATTCGTCGCCAAGCTTCTGCCCGAGCGTTCGCGCCAGGATGTCGATGCCCGTTCCGGGCGTGAACGGAACCACGAGCTTGACCGGGCGCGACGGAAAAGGTTCTTGCGCGAATGCGGATGCCGCAAGGGCGAGCATCGCGGCGCCAACGAGCCGGTACGGATTCATCGGGTTTCCTCCTCGCGCGTCGGGGCGGCCATGCCGGCGACGCGTTTGTAACCATCGGAAAGCGCGACGAGCTCCTCGCGCGACATGACGTCGTCGATGTGCCTGAACGGCTTGTCGCCTGTCCGCTGCCACACTTCGCGCAGGATCGCGTCCGGCGGACTCGTGCGGTTCGTGCGCACGACGTTCGCGGTGAAGGGCAGGCGTATCGACTCGTAGCTCGCGAGCGCCGCCTCCACGCTGTCGTGCGAGGCAAGGGCGTCGGCAAGCGAGCGTGCGTCGAGGATCGCCTGTCCGGCGCCGTTCGATCCTCGCGGGTACATGGGATGCGCGGCATCGCCCAGCAATGTCACGCGACCCTGCGTCCAGAACGGCAGCGGTTCCTGGTCTACCATCGGGAACTCGAGGATGGATTCCGCGCCGCGAATCATTGCCGGAACGTCGAGCCAGTCGAATTCCCAATCGGCAAACGCGCCGATGAAGTCGCGAAGCTCGCCCCGGCGGTTCCAGTCGCGCGTCGTGTGTTGGGGCGTCTCGATCTCGGCCACCCAGTTGACGAGCTGGCGTCCTTCGCCGTCCACGTCGTCTGCGATCGGGTAGATCACCATCTTGCCTGTCGCAAGCCACCCTGCGCGGATCATGCTCGCGCCGGAGAGGATGCGCGGCCATACGGTGACGCCGCGCCACATGTTGACACCGGAGTACAGCGGCGACCCTTCGTGCGGATGCAGTTGCTTGCGCACGACCGAATGCAGGCCGTCGCACGCGACGAGCGCATCGCCTCGTGCGGGCGCCACTCCACCGTCGAAATGCGCCATCACCGATTGCCCGTCCTGCGTCACGAGCGTACACGGCGCGCCGGTGACCACGGCTTCGGTTCCCAGGCGCTCGACGACGGCGCGATGGAGGACGTCGTGCAGCCATGCGCGATGAATCGAGTACTGCGGGTGCGCGTACCCCGCGTAACGTCCCAGAGGCTCGGCGTAGATCAGCTGGCCGAAGCGGTTGTAGAAGACGGCCTCGCGCGTCAGGACCGATACGCCCGCGAGAGCGTCGGCAAGACCGAGGCGTGCGAGCTCCGCCGACGCGTGCGGGAGGATGTTGATGCCGACGCCGAGCGGCCGAAACGCCGCCGCCTGCTCGAAGACGCGGCACGCAATGCCGCGCTCGTGGAGGCAGAGCGCGAGCGTGAGCCCGCCGACGCCGCCGCCGACGATGACGACGTCGGTCACGTGTTCGGGAGCCCGCCGCCGCTTCCGCGCGCGATGATGGCCAGGAACTCGCGACGGGTGGAGACGTCCTTGCGGAACGCGCCGAGCATGCGGCTCGTGACGAGCGCGGCGCCCGGCTTGTGCACGCCGCGCGTGGTCATGCACTGGTGGGCGGCCTCGACGACCACGCCTACGCCCTTCGGCTGCAGCACTTCCTGCAGCGTGTCGGCGATCTGCACCGTCATCTTTTCCTGGATCTGCAGCCGGCGCGCGTAGACATCGACGAGGCGAGCGAGCTTGCTGATCCCGACCACGCGCTTGTCGGGGAGGTATCCGATATGCGCCTTGCCGATGATCGGCACCATGTGATGCTCGCAATGGCTCTCGAAGCGAATGTCGTTCATGACGATCATCTCGTCGTAGCCGTCGACCTCGGAGAACGTCTTGGCGAGGATCTCCTTCGGGTCCTGCCCGTAACCCGAGAAAAACTCGTCGTACGAACGCACGACGCGGTCGGGCGTTTCGAGCAATCCTTCGCGATCGGGATCGTCGCCCGCCCACCGAATGAGCGTGCGCACGGCTTCGATGGCCTCGTCGCGCGGTGGACGGACGGGAACCTGGGACGCTGGAGGACGGCGGCGGGGGGCGGTCGGCATGACTCGTTCCGTCGGAAGAGGTCGGATCGCGATTCTTGCACGAAGCGCGGCCCGGCCCGTGTCGCGCTACCATCGTGGTCTTTCCTCCGGCCGGACGTACAGGAATGCCCCGCTACCGCTTCCGCGGCTTCACGCCGCAGATCCCTGCCAGCACCTACGTCGCCGACACGGCGTCGGTCATCGGCCGCGTCATCCTGGGTGAGGAGACCAGCGTGTGGCCCGGCGCCGTCATCCGCGCCGACTCCGAGCCGATCACGATCGGCGACGGCAGCAACGTGCAGGACAACGCCGTGCTCCACGTCGATCCGGGCGTCCCGATGAACATCGGACGCAACGTGACCGTCGGCCACCAGGTCATGCTGCACGGATGCACGATCGGCGACGGCTCGTTGATCGGTATCCAGGCGATCGTGCTCAATCACGCGGTGATCGGCGAGTCGTCCCTCGTGGCGGCAGGGTCGATCGTGACGGAGCGCAAGACGTATCCCCCGCGTTCGCTCATCATGGGCGCGCCGGCCAAGGTCGTGCGCGAGCTCACCGGCGATGACCTAGCGATGCTGCGCCATGCCGCCGAGACGTACATCAAGCGCAGGGGGCTGTACCTCACGGAGCTCGTGCGGCTGGATTGAAGGTTAGGCGGACTTCGGTCCGCCGCAACATCCCGTCGGGGCGAAGCCCGACCTACCGGGGACGAAACATGAAACGCAGCACCGAGCGGTTCCTGACCACTCACACCGGCAGCCTGCCGCGCCCGCCGGACCTGATTCGCATGATGTACGCCAAGGAGGAGGGCGTGCCGGTCGAGCCGGCAGCGCTATCGCAGCGCGTCGCCGAAGCGGTTGCCGAGGTCGTGCGCAAGCAGGCGGAGTCCGGGGTCGACATCGTCAACGACGGCGAGATGAGCAAGCCGAGCTATGCGACCTATATCAAGGATCGCTTGAGCGGCTTCGGAGGCGAGGGCAACACGTTCGTCTACCAGGATCTGGCGGAATTTCCGAGCCTCGCCAAGCGCGTGTTCGGCGATCCGGGCCGCTCGCGGCGCAAGACGCCTGCATGCAACGCGCCCATCGCGGTGCGCGATGCGCAGGCGCCGCTCGTCGACATCGATCACCTGAATGCTGCGGTCTCCGGTCTCGGTGTCGAAGAGAGGTTCCTCACCGGCGCGTCGCCGGGCGTCGTGTCGCTCTTCTTCCGCAACGAGCACTACCCGAGCGAGGAGGCGTACGTATTCGCCATCGCCGACGCGATGCGAAGCGAATACGAGGCGATCGGCAAGGCAGGCATCGTGCTCCAGATCGACTGTCCCGACCTCGGCATGGGACGCCACATCCAGTACGCGAACTTGAGTCTCCCCGAATGGCGCAAGAAGGCGCACATGCACGTCGAGGCGCTCAACCATGCGGTGGCGAACGTTCCTGCCGAGCAGCTTCGCATGCACCTGTGCTGGGGCAACTATGAAGGCCCGCATCATTGCGACGTGCCTCTCGCCGACGTCATCGACATCGTGTTCAAGGCCAAGCCGATGGCGATCGCGCTGGAAGCCGCGAATCCCCGGCATGCGCACGAGTGGAAGCTCTTCGAGACCGTCAAGCTTCCCGATGGCAAGCTCCTGATTCCCGGCGTCATCGAGTCCAAGTCGAATTTCATCGAGCATCCGGAGCTCGTCGCGCAGCGTATCGCGCGCTACGCGAAGCTCGTCGGACGCGAGAATGTGATCGCAGGCAGCGATTGCGGATTCGGCACGTGGGTCGGGCAGGCGGCGGTCGATCCGGACGTGGTGTGGGCGAAG
>Ga0070665_100007728_pt1 | contig 10915 bp, 11 predicted proteins | sample KBSS13metaG_FD_65862 | JGI IMG/M metagenome (GOLD analysis project Ga0070665, IMG submission 65862) | Switchgrass rhizosphere microbial communities from Kellogg Biological Station, Michigan, USA - KBS S1-3 metaG | ecosystem: Host-associated > Plants > Roots > Rhizosphere > Soil ...
CCGCGAGCCTCCGGCTCGCTCATGATCATGAGCGAGCCGGAGGCTCGCGGTCCGGAAGAGCATGAGGGCATGATGGAAAGTCTAACGTCGCTCGCTGCGGGGATCGAGGGCGTCCTGCAGCCCGTCGCCGAGGAAGTTGAAGGCGATCACCGTGAGGAAGATCATCAGCCCCGGCCACAGCGCCAGGACCGGCGCGTCCTGCAGCAGGTCCTGGGCGTTGGTCAGCATGTTGCCCCAGCTCGCCGCCGGCGGCTGGGTACCCAGGCCGAGGAACGAGAGCGTCGATTCGAGCAGGATCAGGCTGCCGACCGACATGGTCGTGGCCACTACCACGGAGCCCATCGCGTTGGGCAGGATGTGGCGGAACATGATGCGGAGCGGCCGCGCGCCCAGCGCCTGGGCGGCACGGGTGAAGTCGCGCGCCTTGAGCGACAGCGTCTCGGCGCGCACCAGCCGCGCCACCGTCGTCCAACCGGTCAGGGCGACGATCGCCACGATGCGGTAGAGCGAGAAGGTCTCCGACTGCGCGACGGCGGCCGGGATGCCGACCTTCTGCGGGTCGATCGCCGCCAGCACGATCAGCAGCGGCAGCAGCGGGAGGGCGATGACGCCGTCGGTCACCCGCATCAGCACCGCATCGAGCCGGCCGCCGAGATAGCCCGCCACGACGCCGATCACCGAGCCGATCGCCGCCGACAGCAGCGCGCCGCAGAAGCCGACCAGCAGCGACACGCGCCCACCGTCGAGCAGGCGCTGGAACAGATCGCGGCCGAGCTCGTCGGTGCCGAGCCAGAACTCGGCCGACGGCGGCTCGAAACGGCGCAGCAGGTCGGTCATGGTCGGGTCGATGCCGCGCATCTCGGCAATCAGCGGCGCCGTCAGCGCCAGCACCAGCAGGAGGACGAGGAAGACCAGCGAGGCCTGCGCCAGGCGATGGCGCTTCATTCCCGGCGACTCGACAGCGAGACCCTCGGATCGACCGCGACCAGCGCGAGGTCGGCCAGCAGGTTGCCGACGATGGTGGCCAAAGTGGTGATCAGCAGGCCGACCAGCGCGAGATTATAGTCGTTGTCGAGGATGCCCTGGTAGATCGCCTTGCCCATGCCCGGCCAGGCGAACATCGTCTCGGTGATCAGCGCGCCGGAGAACAGCGCACCGAACGAGAGGCCGAGGATGGTGAGCACGGGCGCCAGCGCGTTGACGAAGGCATGGCGCCACAGCACGCGCGGCTCGGACGCCCCCTTGGCGCGCGCGGTGCGGACGTAGTCCTGGCGCAGCGCCTCGATCATCGCGCCGCGCATGAAGCGGGTGTAGCCGCCGAGCTGCAGCAGCACGAGCGTGGCGACCGGCAGGAGCGCGAAGCGGATGTTCTGGCCCAGCGCGTCGGGCCACGAGGTGCCGGGCCGAAGGTCGGCCATGCCGCCGGCGGGCAGTATGCCGAGCTTCACGGCAAACAGCGTGATCAGCAGCAGCGCCAGCCAGAACGGCGGTGTGCTGATGCCGGCGAAGGAGAACAGGTTGACCAGATAGTCGGCGCGGCTTCTCGGATGGGCCGCGGTCCAGACACCGAGCGGCAGGGCGATCGCGATCGACAGCAGGAAGGCGATGCCGGCGAGCTGCAGCGTGTTCAGCATGCGCGGCCCCAGCACCGCGAGCACCGGCTGGTTGAAGGAGCGCGAATAGCCGAAGTTGCCCTGCAGCGCCTGACCGGCCCAGGCGAGGTAGCGCTCGAGCAGCGGCTTGTCGATGCCGTAGACCGCGCGCAGGCGGGCGGCATCCTCGCTGGTCATCTTCGGATCGCCGGCGATCATCATGTCGATCGGATCGCCTGGCATCAGGCGGATCAGCAGGTAGACCACGAAGCTCATCAGCGCGAGCGTGACGACGATCTCGACCAGCCGGCTGACGAGGTAGCGGCTCATGAGCGCAGCCCTGCCGATGTCGTGCTCCTCTCCCCCGCTAGGGGGAGAGGCTGGGTGAGGGGGTGACGTTCGGTGGGACTTACTTTCCCGATGCACATCTCGCGCGCCACGGCATTGAGGATAGGGCAGATGGCGGACGCTGCCTGCAACCCCCTCACCCAACCTCTCCCCCTAGCGGGGGAGAGGAGCATGACCGAACCTTGTTCCATAGTCGCGAGCCCAGGTCATTCCTCCCAGCGCCATTGCTCGATCCAGAGCGTCGAGCTGTTGAGGTGGCCGGTCGGGCGCACGCCCTTCAGCGCCTTGGGGATCACGAACGGATCGACGCGGAAGAACAGTGGCAGCACCGGCAGGTCCTCGGCGTAAAGCCTCTGGATCTCGCCGAACTGGCCGCGGCGCTTGTCCTTGTCGAGCTCGCGCTCGGCCGCATCGAGCGCCTTGTCCATCTCGGGATTGGCATAGCCGGGGTAGTTCTGGCCGCTCCAGGCGTTCTTCGCGGTCGGGATCTCCAGCGAATGCAGGGTCGAGCGCGGCACGCCCTGCGGTCGCGACACCCAGGCATACATGGCGAGCCCGGTGAAGTTCCGCCGGTTCAGCGCCTCCGAGAAGATGCGCGGCGGCTCGGCTTTCACGCGCAGCTCGATGCCGACCTGGCGAAGCTGGCTCTGGATGACCTGCGCCACCTGCTCGCGGATGCGGTTGCCGGCGGTCGTCGTGATCTCGATCGAGAAGCGCTCGCCCGCGGCGTTGGTGCGGAAGCCGTTCCTGATCGCGGCGAAGCCCGCCTCGTCGAGCAGCTTCCTCGCCGCCGCCGGATCGTAGCCGTAGTGGCGCGCCCCCTGGCTGTACATCGGATCGAGCGGGTTGATGTCGCTGTTGGCGACCGGCTGCTTGCCCTCGAACAGCTTGTCGTTGATCGCCTTGCGGTCGATCGACATCAGGATCGCTTGGCGCACGCGGCGGTCCTTGAGCAGCGGGTTGTCGAGATTGACGTCGATATGCTCGTAGATCAGCGCCGGCTTGTAGATGACGTTGTACCTGTCCTTGTGCCGCTTCTCGAAGGCGAACGCCTGGTCGAGCGACAGGCCGAGCTCGCCCAGCACGTAGTCGACATTGCCCGACAGCAGGTTCGCCTCGAGCGCGGCGGTGTTCTCGATGATCTTGACCACGAGCCGCTTGAAGTGCGGCTTCTCGCCGATCCAGGTCGGGTTCTCCTGCAACACGATACGGTTGCCCGGCACCAGCTCGACGATGCGATACGGGCCGAAAGCGAGACCCGGATTGGTCGGATCCGTGTCGTAGGCGGTCCTGGTGCGGTATTCGGCCGGATTGGCGTCGAAGATCGGCTTCTCGATGTGCGCCGGCACGATCTGGAAGTCCATGCTGTCGTAGTCGAAGGTCACGCGGTCGGTGGTCACCGTGAAGTGCAGGTCGTCCTTGATGTCGAACTTCACGATGCGCTTGTAGCCTTCCGACGAGGCGACGCCCGACAGCGGGTGCTTGCCGACCTCTATGGTGAACGCGATGTCCTTTGCCGTGACCGGCGCGCCATCGCCCCATTTCATCGGCCTCAGCGCGAAGTCGGTCTCGATGCCCTGCTTGCCGTCGGGCAGGGTGACGATCCGTGCGGTCTTCCTCTCGATGCTCGGCAGCTCGACGCAGACCAGGCAGACGATGTTCCAGTCCGGATCGTAGGCGGTGATCGGCCGTGCGATCATGTTCTGGATCAGCGACTTGGCCAGCATCGAGCTGATCAGCGGATTCATCGTGCCCGGCGCCTGCGTCATGGCGAGCACCAGCTCGTCCTTGGCAGCGGCGGGGAACGAAAGCAGCGTGAAAAGGAGCAGGAGGAGGCGGCGCATCATCGCCGGCAAGGTCGCATTGCCCGGGGCGAACCTCAAGTTTCCGAAAGGTCCCGGACGCTTCCGGCTACCGCGTGCAGGTCCCGGCGAAGTAGGCGGCCGCGTCGCAGGTCTTGCCGCCGGGCAGGGCGCAGCGGTCGTCGGCGTCGGTGTAGTGTCCGCCGGTGATGGCGCAGTATCGCGCTGCCGGCGTCAGGTAGCCCGTCACCCGCAGTCCGCCGGCCGGGCACTCGACGCGGAACAGCGCCCATTCCTCGCACTGGCGGTTGTCGGTGAAGACACAGACGCCGTACTGCCCGCCGTCAGGGCGCTGCTCGATCTGGAGCGTGCCGCCTTCATCGACGCAGCGCTGCGAGGCCGGATTGGCGAGCTTTGCCTGGGCCATCGCGCCGGTGCAGCTCGCCAGCCAGATCGCGATCGCGAGCGATACCCGCATCACTTGCCCTTCAGCGAGGCATTCACCTTATCCATGACCTGGTCGATCGAGAAGGAGGCCGGACGCTGGCGCGGCGGGAAGGCCTTGTACGTCGCCATGTAGGCGGCGACCTTCTCGACCGCGGGCAGCAGGAGAAACGCGTGCTCCATGAGCCAGCGCTCGTAGTAGGCGGAGCCGTCGAATGCGTTTTCGAATGGATCGGTCATCAGGTCGGTGATGATCGGTGCGCGCACCGATGTCGTGGGCATGCGCCATACGTCCATGCCCTTCGAGAACTGGACGTTGAAGTTGTATTTGAACCGTTCGTCGCGATAGGCCATCAGATCGCCGTCGTCGCTGAAATAGACGAACTCCCTGCGCGGCGATTTGCTCGTTTCGCCCTTGAGCACCGGTAGCTGGTTGTAGCCGTCGAGATGGACCTTGAAGGTCTTGGCCCCGGCCTGGTGGCCGGCGAGCAGCTTGCCCTTGATGTCGGGATCGCCGCCCGCTGCCGCCACGAGCGTCGGCAGCCAGTCCTCGGCGGAAAACAGGCCGTCGATGATCGTCCCCGGCTTGATGACGCCCGGCCAGCGCGCCACGCACGGCACGCGCACCGCGCCTTCCCAGTTGGTGTCCTTTTCCGAGCGGAACGGCGAGGCGCCGCCGTCGGGCCACTGGTTCTTCATCGCGCCGTTGTCGGTCGAGTAGATCACCAGCGTGTTGTCGGCGATCTTCTGGTCTTCGAGGAACTTCAGCAGGTCGCCGACCTGGCCGTCGTGCTCGACCATGCCGTCGCCCTGGATGCCGAGGCCCGTCTTGCCGTCCGAGGCGGGCTTGAGATGGGTGAAGATGTGCATCCGGGTCGAGTTGAACCAGCAGAAGAACGGCTTGTCGGCCTTGACCTGCCGTCCCATGAAATCCTTGGCGGCCGCCAGGAACTCCTCGTCGACCGTCTCCATGCGCTTCTTCGTGAGCGGGCCGGTGTCCTCGATCTTGCCGTCGGCCGAGGTCTTGAGCACGCCGCGCGGGCCGAATTTCTTGCGGAACTCGGGGTCCTTCGGATAGTCGGGATTCTCCGGCTCCTCCTCGGCGTTGAGGTGATAGAGGTTGCCGAAGAACTCGTCGAAGCCGTGCGCGGTCGGCAGGAACTCGTCGCGGTCGCCGAGGTGGTTCTTGCCGAACTGGCCGCACATGTAGCCGAGCGGCTTCAGCATCTCGGCGATGGTCGGGTCTTCCTTCTGCAGGCCGACGGTCGCACCGGGCAGGCCGACCTTGGTGAGGCCGGTGCGGAACGGGCACTGGCCGGTGATGAAGGCGGCACGGCCGGCGGTGCAGCTCTGCTGGCCGTAATATTGCGACATCAGCGCGCCTTCGTTGGCGATGCGGTCGATGTTGGGCGTCCTGAAGCCCATCATGCCCTTGTTCCAGACCGACAGGTTCCACAGCCCGATGTCGTCGCCGAAGATCACGAGGATGTTGGGCTTCTTGCCGCCGGCGGCCGGAGCAGGGGCGGGCGTCTGGGCTTGCGCGAGCTGGGTCGGCGCGCCGAGCCCCGCCGTTGCCAGCACCGGCAACGCAGTGCCTGCCAGCAGGAAATGGCGGCGCCTGGTCTCCTTGCCGTCGCTCATGATGCTCTCCCTCTGATGACACAACGGAAGCCGACGTGGCTGGTCGATGTATCGACCGGCTCTGCGTGGCGCGCGGCGGGGCGGTAGCGGCGGCAGTAGCTGGGCGCGCAGAGATGCGAGCCGCCTTTCAGCACCTTCCTCGGAATGCGGATCGTCGGCTGGCGCGGATCGTAGCTGCCGTCCATCGGCGCGCCGCGCGGGTTCTCCGGGATGCAGCAGGCCTTCGGCGCGTCGGCCGTATGCCCGGACGAGTACCAGTCGGTCGTCCATTCCCAGACGTTGCCGATCATGTCGTGCACGCCGTAGCCGTTGGCGGGGAAGGCGCGCACCGGCGAGGTGCGGGCGAAGCCGTCGGCCTGCTCGTTCTCGACCGGGAAGTTGCCCTGCCAGGTGTTGGCCATGTGCCTGCCGGCCGGCGTGAACTCGGCGCCCCAGGCGAACTCGGCATCCTCCAGTCCGCCCCGTGCGGCGAACTCCCACTCGGCTTCGGTCGGCAGCTCCTTGCCGGCCCAGCGGGCGTAGGCTTCCGCGTCCTTGTACGCGATCTGCACGACGGGATGCTCGTCCAGCCCGCCGATGTGGCTGCCCTTGCCGTAAGGCCGCCGCCAGAACGCGCCGAAGGTGAAGCGCCACCACTGGCTCCAGTCGCGCAGGCCGTCGACCTTCCTGGGCGGCGTGAAGACGAGGCCGCCGGCCTTCAGCATGTGCGGCAGGGCGCCGGGATAGTCCTTCGGATCCGGATCGATCTCGGCCCAGGTGACGTAGCCGGTCGCCTTGACGAAGTCGCGGAACTGTCCGTTGGTGACCGGCGTGGCGTCGATCAGGAACGGATCGACGGTGACGCGATGCGACGGCGCTTCCTCGGGATAATGACTGTCCGACCCCATGCGGAAGGTACCGCCGGGGATTTCGATCATGTCCGGGGCGCTTACGGCCACCACCGCTATCCGGCCTTGCCGGAGAACTTGCAGCCGAGGTTGTTGCCGACGGTCGTCAGCGTCCTGGCCGAGAGGTCGACGGTATAGTCGAAGCGCTGCAGGGAGAGCTCGAAGACGCCGTGGATCTGGTTCGGTCCCGACGGGGTCATCCGGATGCTGATGCCGCCGTCCGAGGTCAGCGTGCCCGTGCCGCCGGCCATGACCAGGGTGAAGGGACGCTCGAAAGACGGCTCGAGCCCGATGCAGGCGGTCATGTTGTTGGGATCGGGCAACAGGTTGAAGGTGTAGGTGCCGTCGGGCATCTGCGCCAGCGCCGGGCTGGAGAGGAGGGCGAGCAGGAGCAGGGACTTGCGCATCATTTTCTCTTCTCGAAGGGATAGATCGTGTTCCAGTCGGCCTTCATGTCGACCACGGTCCACTGGCGTCGGAGGGCCTCGTCGAGCGCCTTGTCCAGCCTGCCGATGGGCGACTGGCGATCGTAGGCGTACTCGCGCACCGCATCGGTGTGATGGACGAGGCCCATGAAGCGCAGACCGTCGCCGCCGGCGGTGTACTCCAGCATCTGCTGGTCGCCGTCGGAATTGCCGAAGGCGAAGACCGGACGGCGGCCGATGAAGCGGTTGATGCCGACCGGCTTGCCCGGCCCGTCGTCGATGAACTCGACCTTCGGCTCCTTGATCAGCACCGGCTTGCCGTCGAGCAGCTCGAACTTCACGACGCCGGAGGAGCCGACCACCTGCTCGGGCGGGATGCCGTAGACCTTCTCCGTCCACGGCCGCATGAACTCGATGCCGCCGCCCGACACGATGAAGGTCTTGAACTGGTTGGCGCGCAGGAACGCCAGCAGCTCGAGCATCGGCTGGTAGACCAGCTCGACGTAGGGCCGCTTGAAGCGCGGATGCTGCGCCGTGGCGATCCACTCCAGGACGGTCCTGCTGAACTGCTCCGTGATCATGCCGGTGTGGGTGGCGGCCATGATTTCGAGCAGGCCCTTGTTGCCGGTCGCCACAATGCCGGGAATGTCGTCGGCCAAGGCCGACTTGAACGGCTCCTGTTCCTTCCACTCGGGATGTTGCGGTGCCAGCGCTTTTATCTGGTCGATCGCGAAGGCGAACTGGAAGTAGATCGGTTGCTCGGTCCACAGCGTGCCGTCATTGTCGAACGTCGCGATGCGCTGGTCGACCGGCACGAAATCCGCACCGCCTGCCGTCGTGGTGCGCGAGACGAAGTCGAGAATCGCCTTCTTGGGGGCGCCATCGTTCCAGGAGGGCAGGGAATCGGCCTGCGCGTGAGCGCCGGTGCTGCCACCGAGAAGGCCGGCTGCCGTCCCGAGGGCAAGGAACCCGCGCCGAAGCATGGATATTCTCCCGTCGATGATGCCGTTACTCTATCCATCGGCCGAAAAGGCGCGAGCTAATTTTACTCCGCGACCGACGGGATGATCTGCGGAACGGTCGGACGCTGACGAACGGCGGCGGTCCTACCGCCTGAGGCTCGGGCGCGCCGCGGAATGCCGCCCGCCGTGGCTTGCCGACCACGTCTCCGGCGCCTCGAGGAAGGCGCGGGTTTCGGCGAGGCCTTTCTCGTCGAAATACTTGCCCTTCTGTGCGGCTTCCAGCGCGTCCCACCAGGTGGCCAGCGCGTGCAGCTTCACGCCCGCGACGGCCAGCGTCTCGATGCTCTGCGGAAAGATGCCGTAGTGGAAGACCACGAAGCAGTCGGTCACCTTGGCCTCGGCCTTGTTCAGCGCATCGATGAACACCAGCTTGCTGCCGCCGTCGGTCGCGAGATCCTCGACCAGCAGCACGCGCTTGTTCGGCTTGAGGTCGCCCTCGATCTGCGCCATGCGGCCGAAGCCCTTGGGTTGCTTGCGCACGTAGATCATCGGCTTCTTCGCCAGCGCCGCGAGGAATGCCGCGAAGGGAATGCCCGCCGTCTCGCCGCCGGCCACGACGTCGATCTTGTTCCAGCCGATGTCGCGCTCGATGCTCTTGAAGGCATGCTGCATGATCCGGGCGCGCGCTTCGGGGAAGGAGATGATCTTGCGGCAGTCGATGTAGACCGGGCTGGCCCGGCCCGAGGTGAAGATGTACGGATTGTCGGGCCGGCAGTGGATGGCCTCGATCTCGAGCAGCAGGCGGGCGGTATCGCGCGCTTCCACGGTGCCGGTCGCCCGGCTGTCCGGCGCATGGCCGTTGAGCTGCCTGGCAGCCGGCTTCTTTTTCGTGGCGGGCCGCGACGCCGAAGTGACCTTCTTCTTCGTCGCCATGCTGCTTTTCCCCCCACGCCGCTTGCGACAAAATGACGGCCGTGTGTTTAGCGTTCATGCACAGGACCGGCAAGGGCGAGGAGCCGAATTGAGGTCTGGAATCACGCACTTTCTTGTCGGTTCTCCAAAAGGACCGGCAAATTGACCCGCCAGCTCGCCATCCGGTCCCGATTCGGCCGGTTTCTCGTCGCCCGCCAGCGGCTTCTGGTGGCGATCGTCGCCGGCTTGGCCGTGGCGATGGTCCTGCCGCCCACGACCCGGCTGGCGACGCGCTTCCTGCTGGGCTGGGACCTGACGGCCTTCATCTACGTGGCCTTCGCCTTCCTGATGGTCGCCCGCTCCACGGTCGAGACCTGCCGAGCCCGGGCGGCGCTATACGATGAAAGGGACTGGGTGATCGTGGGCCTCGTGGTCGGCAGCGCGGCGGCGAGCTTCGTCGCGATCTTCGCCGAGCTGGCGGCGATCAAGTCCGGCGAGGCGTCCGTCGCGATCAGCCTGGGCGTGACCGGCATTACCGTCGTGCTCGCCTGGACCTTCACGCACGTCGTCTTCACGCTGCACTACGCCAATCTCTACTACCGGCCGGACAAGGGTGGCGTGCCCGGCGGCCTCGACTTTCCGGGCGAGGAGCCGCCCGACTATCGCGACTTCCTTTATTATTCGTTCGTGATCGGCTGCGCGGCACAGACCGCCGACGTGGCGACGACCTCGCGGGCCATGCGCATGGTCAGCCTGGCCCACGGCGTGATCGCCTTCGCGTTCAACACCGCGATCCTCGCCCTGGTGATCAACGTCGGCGCGAGCCTGCTGTCATGAGGCGCATCGCGGCCCTCGTCATCTTCGTCGGCCTCTGCCTCGGCGTCGGCGCACTGGGCGGCTGGGTGACGGCGGGCAGCGTGAAGGACTGGTATCCGACCCTGCACAAGCCCTCGTTCAACCCGCCGAACTGGCTGTTCGGCCCGGTCTGGACGGTCCTCTACGTGATGATGGGCGTCTCCGCGTGGCGTGTATGGCTGAGGGCTCATGGCGACCGGGCGCGCGGGCCGCTGGCCCTGTTCGCACTCCAGCTCGCGCTCAACCTCGGCTGGAGCATCGGGTTCTTCGGCCTGCACGCGATCGGTCTGGCCGTCGCCGTGATCGTGGCGCTCGAAGCGGCCATCGTGGCGACCATGCTCGCGTTCCGCCGCATCGACCGCCTCGCCGCCGCGCTGCTGGTGCCCTACGCGCTGTGGGTCGCCTTCGCGGCGGTGCTGAACGTGGCGATCTGGCGCTTGAACTAGCCTCTGTTCAGGCTCTCCTTTCCGGCGCTATTCGAGCACGAGATTGGCGGCCTTGATCACCTTGCCGATCTTGTCGGTGTCGGCGGCGATCAGCCGGGCGAAATCGGCCGGCGAGCCGGGCAGGGGCGTGCCGCCCAGCTCGGTGAGCTGCGCGCTGAACGGCGGATCGCCCAGCGCCGCATTGACCTCCGTGTTGAGGCGCTCCACGATTTCGGCCGGCGTGCCCTTCGGTGCGCCCAGCCCGTACCAGGCGCTGAACTCGTAGCCGGGCAGGATCTCGGCCATCGCCGGCACGTCGGGCAGCACCGGCGAGCGGGTCGCGGTGGTGACGGCCAGCGCCCGGAGCTTGCCGGCCTTGATCTGCGGCAGCGACGAGGCCACGACGCCGAAGTAGACATCCGCCAACCCGGCCACGACGTCGCGCAACGCCTGCACGCCGCGGTAGGGGACATGGAACATCGAGATGCCGGCCGAGAGCTGGAACAACTCGCCGGCGAGATGGGTGCCCGTGCCGACGCCGGCCGACGCCATGTTGATCTTGCCGGGCTTCGTTTTGGCCAACGCGATGAACTCGGCAACGGTGGTCGCGGGCACCGAGGGA
>Ga0070665_100007730_pt1 | contig 10914 bp, 8 predicted proteins | sample KBSS13metaG_FD_65862 | JGI IMG/M metagenome (GOLD analysis project Ga0070665, IMG submission 65862) | Switchgrass rhizosphere microbial communities from Kellogg Biological Station, Michigan, USA - KBS S1-3 metaG | ecosystem: Host-associated > Plants > Roots > Rhizosphere > Soil ...
CCTTCTTAGCGGAGTCCCACGCCAAGTACCCCAGCTACTGGTGCCGCCCCGTCGCATCCTTCGGCGCCCCAGCCCCCAAAATCATCCTCGTCGGCCTCGCCCCCGGCATGCAAGGCGCCAACCGTACAGCCCGCCCGTTCACCGGCGACTACGCGGGTGTGCTCCTGTACCAAACGCTTTACGAATTGGGCCTCGCCACCCAACCCACCTCCGTCAGCTACGACGACCCGCTGAAGCTCATCAACCTCCGCATCATCAACGCGGTGAAGTGCGTCCCGCCGGAAAATAAACCGCTGCCCGACGAAATCCGCACTTGCAATCAGTACCTGCGGACCGAGATAGCGAAATTGACCTCGGCGCGCGTCTACGTCGCGCTGGGCCGCATCGCTCACGACGCGTTCCTGTCCGCCATGGACCTCAAACGCAGCCGCTTCACCTTCGGCCATGCCGCCGAGCACGTCCTGGACGAGACGCACCATCTCATCGACTCGTATCATTGCAGCCGCTACAACACCCAGACCCGTCGGCTCACGCCGGAAATGTTCAAAGCCGTGCTGAGCCGGGCCTGCAAGCTGGCCAAGGTATAAGCAAGGCTGTGACCGAGTTCGATTCGAAGAGCTTCGTCGCCGCGCTCCCGCGACGACCGGGCGTCTATCGCATGTACGGCGCCGAAGGGGAGCTGCTGTACGTCGGCAAGGCGCGCAGCCTGAAAGACCGCGTGGGCAGCTACTTCAGCCCCGGCAAGATCGAGCCGAAGACCTTCGCGCTCGTCCAGCAGATCGCCAACATCGAAGTGACGGTGACGAACTCCGACACCGAGGCGCTGCTGCTCGAGTACAACCTGATCAAGCAGCATCGGCCGCGCTTCAACATCGTTCTGCGCGACGACAAGAGCTTTCCGTACATCCAGCTCCGGGAAGACCACGATTTCCCAAGGCTCGCGTTCTACCGCGGCTCGCGCAGCGAACCGGGGCGCTACTTCGGCCCGTTCCCCGGCGCCGGGGCGGTGAAGGAAACGCTGCAGTCCCTGCAGAAGCTCTTCAAGATCCGCAACTGCCGCGACACGTTCTTCGCGAACCGCAGCCGGCCGTGCCTGCAGCATCAGATCGGGCGCTGCTCGGCGCCCTGCGTTGCGCTCATCACGAAAGAGCTGTACGCGCAGGACCTGCAATCCGCCGTCAAAGTGCTCGAAGGCCGCAGCAGCGAAGTGAACGCCGAGCTGCAGAAACGGATGGAAGAGGCCGCCTCGAAGCTGCAGTTCGAGCGCGCCGCGCAGATTCGCGATCAGCTCGGTGCCTTGAAGCGCATCCAGCATCAGCAGATCGTGACCGCCGACGGCGAGCGCGACGTCGACGTGTTCGCGATCGTCGGTTCGCCCGGCGAGTACGGTATCAGCGCGATGCTCGTGCGCGGCGGCCGCAACCTCGGCACCACCAGCTACTTCCCGCGAGCCGCACTAGCGGAACCGGCCGAAGCGCTCGTCTCGTTCGTGATGCAGTACTACTCCACGCAGGAGCCGCCGCCCGAAGTCTTCGTGGACAAGAAGCTCGAAGACGCCGAGTCCCTGTCCGAGCTTCTCACCGAGCGCGCCAAGCACAGCGTGCACGTGCATTGTCCCTCACGCGGCATCGGTGCTCGCTGGGTCGAGCTGACGACCGAAAACGCGACGCAGGCGCTCCGCATGCGTCTGCTGCAAAAGCAGGGCGTGGAGGAGATGCTCGCCGCGTTGGCGACGGAGCTCGACCTGCCCGAGCTCCCCCAGCGGATCGAGTGCTTCGACATCAGCCACACGGGAGGCGAGGGCACCGTCGCCTCCTGCGTGGTGTTCGGTCCGGAAGGGCCAATGAAGAAGGAATATCGCCGCTTCAATATCACCGGCGTGACGCCCGGCGATGACTATGCCGCGCTGAAACAGGCGCTCGAGCGCCGCTACACGCGCATCCGGGACGGCGAGATTCCGCCGCCGGACATCCTGCTGATCGACGGCGGCCTGGGGCAGATCGAGCAGGTACATCAGGCGCTCGAGCCGCTCGGCTTCGGCGACATCATGCTGGTGGGCGTGGCCAAGGGTCCCGATCGCCGGCCGGGGCAGGAGCGGCTGTTCATTTATGGCTCCGAGGTGCCCATCATCCCGGAGGCGCATTCACCGGCGTCGCGTCTCGTGCAAAGAATCCGCGACGAGGCGCATCGCTTCGCCATCACCGGCCATCGGCGCAAGCGCGCCCGCCGCTACAACGAATCGGTGCTGGAGGCCGTGCCGGGCCTGGGACCGGCCAAGCGCCGTGCTCTGCTCAAGCATTTCGGGGGGCTGCAGGAAGTGATGCGCGCCGGGGTCGCCGATATCGAGAAAGTCGCCGGTATCGGTACGGCGCTCGCGCGAAACATTTATGATCACCTGCACCCGGGCGCCTGAGCGCGCGCCGATCGCAACTCACACCGGGGTCTGTCGAAAGCGCGAAATGCTCTGGACCGTACCGAACATCCTGACGTGGATCCGCATTGCCGCGATCCCGCTCATCGTGCTGCTGTTTTACGCGCCGTATCACTGGGCCGATCCGGCCGCGGGCCTGTTGTTCGCGGCAGCCGGCATCACGGATTCGCTGGATGGCTACCTCGCCCGGCGCCTGAACCAGACCTCCCGCCTCGGCGCCTTCCTCGACCCCGTTGCGGACAAGCTCATCGTCGCGGTCGCCCTCGTGCTCCTCATCAGCAAGGAGCTGCCGCCGGAGGTGCCCTCGCTCTGGCACATGTCCGCGGATCGGGCACACATGCTCCTCGGCCTGACCGCCATCGTGATCATCGGTCGCGAGATCGCGATCTCGGCGCTGCGCGAATGGATGGCCGAGATCGGGCAGCGCGCCAAGGTGGCGGTGTCCGCGATCGGCAAGTACAAGACCATCCTGCAGATCATCGGCCTGTCGATGATGCTGTTCCGCTGGGACCTGCTGGGGCTGCCGATCTTCAGCATCGGCTTCCTGTTCACGGTGGTGGCGGCGGCTTTCACCCTGCTGTCGATGTTCAGCTACCTGCGGGCCGCCTGGCCGGAATTGAAAAGACATTGACTTGAAGGCGCTGTTTATGCTCGCTTTTTTGCGAGCCAGGAATCATTTTTCGCCTTGACTTCGCGGCAGTCGCACTTACAATCCCGCGCTCTGTCTTCGACGCGGGAATAGCTCAGTTGGTAGAGCACGACCTTGCCAAGGTCGGGGTCGCGAGTTCGAGTCTCGTTTCCCGCTCCAATTAAAGCGAAAGCCCCGGGCATCCAGCCGGGGCTTTTTGCTAATGAGGCCAGGTGGCAGAGTGGTCATGCAGCGGCCTGCAAAGCCGTCTACGCCGGTTCGATTCCGACCCTGGCCTCCACGATTGAGGGGAGCTTCCCATCGAAGCGAGCGATGCGCAGTCGGCTGAGAGCCCGCCGCAGACGGGCCGCCGAGTCGCCTCCATTGCTGCAACCATCGGGCTCGTGTTGCTCGTGCTGGCGCTCGCAGCGGCCATTGCCGCGGCGTACTGGCTGAACGACGAGCGAATCCGCCTTCAGCATCAGATCATCCAGCAGAGCCTGCAGGTGCTCGAGTTGCGCGAGAAGCTCACGCGCACCGAAGTGGCACTCCAGGAGCGAACGGCCGCACTCGCCACTCGCGATGCCGCTCTGGCGGAAGCGAACCGTCCCGTCATTCCCGTCCGCGTCACCTTTCGGCTCGCCTTCATGGGGCAGGGGCTCGTCGCCTCGGTCCGCAACGTGACGGATCGTCCCCTCAACGTGATCGCCGAGCTGCGTGATGCGGGCTCGGAGCCGTCGCGCTCCGTGTCCCTGGCGCTCGAACCGAACATGGCAACCGAGATCGGTTACGCGCAGGGCTGGACCATCACGTCCGGTCAGTCGATCACCGTGTCTTCCAGCGGCTTTCGCAGCGTCACCGCATTTGCTCCCTGAGAACGTGTTGGAGGACACTGGGCTCCTGAAACGAAGGGGGCCTCCGTGTCCGTCCGGCTCGGCGCTGTTGTCGACTGGCCGATCGTCTTCTACGCCGTGCTCGCTCTCGTGGCCGGCTGGGCATACGCCTCCTTACGCATCCAGTCCGATCACCACCTCACGCTCGATCTCGAACGCAATCAGCTTCGCAGCGTAACCGCCGCTCTTCAGGCGGGCACGCAGGCCATGCTCAACGATGGCATTGGTGCGGCAATCGCCGGTGCCAACGCAGTGATGACGAGCCACGGCGACATGGACAGCGCGAGCGCCGAAGATCGTGCGGACGCGCTTTCCAAGATGCTCACCGGCGGTGCGTACGTCCGCTCGGTCTTTCTCTATAGCCCAGCGCGATTCGCGCGTGCCGGCCGCGATGGCGCACGGGAAATCGGCACGGCGCAGCCGTCGTGGCTGCAGTTGCCGCGTTCGTCGCTCAACGGATCGACCTGGGTCGGCAAGCCCTTTCCCGATCCCGATAAGTCGGGCCAGATGGTGTTCCCGGTCGCGCGACACATCATCACGCCGGAGCGCGATGGGGTATGGGCGGGGGTGCTCTTCGAGTTCGCGGGCCTCGAAGATCTGTTCGCTCGCCTCGGTCAGGACGTGAAACTCATCGGGCTGATTTCCGGTGACGGCACGGTGCTCTCGGTGCTGCCGAAGGACGTCTCGCCGCAACTCGCGCCAGGTGTGAGCGTGTCGGAGAACGAGCTGTTCCGCCGCGCGATGAAGCATCCCGAATCGGGCGTCGTGGAAGGTTTCGGGCAGGCCATGGGCACGAACATGCTCTACGGCTATGAGCGCGTGCACGGCTACGACATGTCGATTCTCACTGGCCAGACGCGAGAGGCCGCGCTCGCGCCGTGGCGGGATCATCGTCGCACCACGCTCATGGTGACCGGAGCGGCGAGCGTGCTGCTCGTGGTGATGACCCTGCTCCTGAGTCACTACAGCGCGACTCGCCGCCGCTTCGGCGCGGAGCGCGAACAGGCGCTCGCCGATCTCAGCCGGACCGCCGGCGAGCTCATGCGCCTGCAGGACGATGAGCGGCGGCACATCGGCCGGGACCTTCACGACTCCACCGGCCAGACGCTCGCGGCCCTGGAATTGAGTCTCGCCCGATTGATCAAGGCGCCGGACATCCCGGCCGAGCGGCGCGAGCTGCTCGAGCAGTGCGCCCGGCTCGCCCACCAGTGCTCGACCGAGATCCGCACGGCGTCGTATCTGCTTCATCCCCCGCTGCTCGACGATCTCGGCCTGCTGAGCGCCCTTCGCTGGCTGGCCGACGGCTTCAAGGAACGCAGCGGCATCGAGGTCCGGCTGGATCTGCCCAATTCGATGCCGCGCCTGTCGCGGGACGAGGAGCTGACGCTGTTCCGCGTGGCGCAGGAGGCGCTCACCAACGTGCATCGTCACGCCGAAAGCCCGTGGGCGTCGGTTCGCCTGCGCGAGCGCGGCGACTCGGTGGTGCTCGAAGTCGAAGACGGCGGGCTCGGAAGCCGTGCGCCTGGTGCGTCCGGTGCTTCCTTCCCGCTCGGCGTTGGCCTCGCTGGCATGCGCGAGCGAGTGCGGCAGGTCGGCGGAACGTTTACGGTTCAAGCCGGTGCCTCAGGCACAATCGTGCAGGCGACGCTGCCACGGAAAGAACCATGAAAACAGTGCGGATCCTGATCGCGGACGATCACGAGCTCATTCGCAAAGGCATCGCCAGCACGCTAGAGGAAGTGCCGGGCTGGACCGTCGTCGGGCAGGCGGAGAACGGCCGCCAGGCCGTGGACCTGGCGCAGAGCCTGCGGCCAGATGTCGTGATCCTCGACATGACGATGCCCGAGCTGAACGGGCTCGAAGCCACGCGGCAGATCCTTGCGAACCGGACGGGGGAGCGGGTGCTCATCCTCACAGCACACGAATCCGAGCAACTGGTTCGGGAAGTGCTGAACGCCGGCGCGCAGGGCTACGTGCTGAAGTCCGATGCCGGACGCGCACTGGTCACGGCGGTCGAGGCGCTGATGGATGGGCGGCCTTTTTTTACGTCCAAGGTCGCGCGCATCGTGCTCGACGGGTTCCTGCGCAGCCCGGAGGGGGCGCCGAGCAGCGACCCGGCCCAGACGCTTTCGCCGCGCGAGCGGGAAATCGTGCAGCTGCTCGCCGAAGGCAAGAGCAACAAGGAAGTCGCCCGCGCGCTGGGAATCACGGTCAAAACCGCCGAAACCCATCGCAGCAACATCATGCGCAAGATGGAATTTGCGTCCCTGTCGGACCTCATCCGGTACGCCATCCGGAACAACATCGTCGGCACCTGACGCACCTGCACTACAGGGTTTCCCCCTCGGCTTTCGGGAATTCCACCAATTAATCCCGACTCATGTGACCGGTAACTTAGCGGACATCGCAGGCCCCCCGGCCGCACCCTCTTTGGTACCCCACAATGAGTGCAGACAAGGCGAAGCCGCCTTCGCCGCTATTCGATATGCGCGCCCTCGTCGACAGCGCCCCGGGCGCGAGCGAGCGGGTGCGCCAGCTCCAGTGCCTCGCCACCATCGGCCAGGTGGCCGTCGGTGTCGGGCATGAGCTGCGGAACTACCTCATCCCCATTACCGCGCATGCCCAGCTCGCGAGCGAGCTCACCGATAACGAGGAGGCTCTGGAACACCTTGCTGGAATTCAACGCGCCGTGCAGCGCTGCCGGGCGCTCATCGATCAGGTGCTGGCCGCGGGCCGGGACATCTCGGTTCAGAAGCGTCCGCTGTGTATCGGCGAGATCGTGCAGGACACGCTCCCGCTGCTGCGCGCTGCCGTTCCGCGGGCGATCGAGCTGAAGATCACCGTTGGGGAGCGCATCCCGCTGGTCGACACCGATGCCGCAAGCATCGAGCAGCTCGTACTCAATCTGGTCCTGAATGCCTCGAAGGCGATCCCGGCCGGCTACGGCTGCATCGAAATCTCCGTCCAAGCGCGGGAGTCGGGGCGCATCGAACGCGCGGCGAAGATGTTCCCCGGCAACGCGACGGCCGGCGTGCGCCTGACCGTGCGCGATAACGGTGTCGGGATGGAGCCGGCGATAGCCGGTCGCATCTTCGAACCGGGCTACAGCTCCTGGCGCGATCGCGAGGGCACGGGCCTCGGGCTTTCCATCGTGCGTGAGATCGTGAAACGCCATCACGGCGAGATCCACGTGGAGAGTGCGCCGGGTGCCGGCGCGGCCTTTCACATCGACCTGCCGGTGAGCAGCGCCGCCGCGCCGTCGAGCAACCGCACACCCTGACCGGGCAGTGGCGCGCTTTCCGGCGCGCCCCTCACACGCGAAGCGCTGGCAGTGCGAAGCGCTATACTCGCCGCGCCGAGGAGGGCGTGGGGGAAGGCGGCATGTCAGACAGCAATACGACCGGGGAAGTCTCCCGGTATTCGCGGCGTGAGTTCATCAAGCGCGTGATCGCGACCGGTGCCGTCGCTTCGGCGGCCACCTACGTCTACGGCGGGCTCCAAGGCTGTTCCAGCCAGGGCACCGTCGCATCGGCGGTCTCCGGCAGCGTCGCGCGGCTCCTGCGACTCAACGTGAACGGGGAGGTCCGCTCGGTCGACGTCCTCCCGCAAGAGACGCTGGCGATGACCCTTCGCTATCGCCTCGGCCTCACGGGCACCAAGCTTTCCTGCGATCGCGCCGAATGCGGTGCCTGCTCCGTGATGATCGACGACGTGGTGTTCAACTCCTGCTCGACCCTCACGCACATGGTGCGCGGGCGCAAGGTCGTCACGGTCGAAGGCGTTGGCGGCTCGAACGGCGAGCTGCATCCGGTGCAGCAGGCCTTCATCGATGAGCTGTCGCCCCAGTGCGGCTTCTGCACGCCGGGTCAGGTTATTTCGGCGGTCGCGCTCCTCAAGCGCAACCCGAGTCCCACCCGCGAAGAAGCGCGCCACGCAATGGCCGGCAACCTGTGTCGCTGTGGGGCCTATGACAATTACCTGAACGGCATCATGGCGGCCGCCGCGCGCATGGGAGGCAAGCTCACATGAGCAACTACAAGCTCCTGGGCAAGAACTTCACGCCGCCCGATGTGCTGGCGAAGGTGACAGGGCAGGCGAAGTACGCCGAAGACTTCCGCGTGGAAGGCATGGTGTTCTGCCGCTTCCTGCCGAGCCCGTTCCCGCACGCGAAGGTGAAGAACATCGACGCCTCCGAGGCGCTGAAGATGGAAGGCGTGCTCGGCATCCTGACCGCCGACGAAGTCACGCCCCAGCCGGCGCCGATGGCGCCGATTCTCACGAACGAACCGCACTACGTCGGCGAGCCCGTGCTGGCGCTCGCGGCAGTCGATGAAACGACGGTCCAGAACGCACTCGAGAAGATCAAGATCGAGTGGGAGCCGCTGCCGTTCACGATCAACCCGCTGAACAGCCTCAAGCCCGACCCGGTCGATGCGCGCCTCGACGGCAACATCGGCGCCAACGGCGTGAAGTTCGGCACCCTGCGCTGGACGAAGGAAGACTTCGACAACGCCAAAGACGGCGCGCTGCCGATGGGCAAGCCCGCGCAGGAGTGGAGCTGGGGCGACCTCGACGCGACCTTCGCCAAGTGCAAGAAGGTCTACGAGGATACGTTCGTCACCGCGAGCAATTCCCATCACAGCATGGAACCGCGCACGACGATGGCTTACTGGCAGAACGGTAAGTGCTTCGTGTACGGTTCCACGCAGAGCCAGTCCTTCGTGGTGCCACCACTCGCGCAGCTCATCGGCATCAAGCCGGATCAGCTCGTGTACGTCGCCGAGTTCTGCGGTGGCGGCTTCGGCTCGAAGGGCAGCGCCTATCCGACGATGGCGATCCCGGCGCTGATGTCGAAGAAGATCAATCGCCCGGTGATGATGCGGGTGAGCCGCTTCGAGGAATACGCCATCGGCTCGGCGCGCAACGGCCTCGTCGGGCGCATCAAGCTCGGTTTCGCGGAGAACGGCAAGCTGCTCGCCGCGGACCTGTACGTCGTGCAGGAAGGCGGCGCGAACCTCGGCTTCTGGGACTTCCGCAACGCTGCGGACCTCGTCTCGATCATGTACCAGCCCGAAGCGATGCGCTGGCGCGGCGTGCCCGTGTTCTGCAATACGCCGACCCGAAGCGCGCAGCGCGGTCCCGGCTACAACCAGATGGCCTACATCATGGAGCCGCTGATCGATCGCGCGGCCCGCGATCTCGGCATCGATCGGCTCGCGATGCGCCAGCTCAATGGCCCGGACATGAACGGCACCGTCGGCCCGAAGAAGACGCCGGTGTCGAGCTGCTACGTGAAGGACGCGCTCGCCAAAGGCGCCGAGCGATTCAACTGGGCGGAGCGCATCAAGCGCAGCGGCCAGCAGAAAGGCTCGAAGGTCACCGGGATCGGCGTGGGGCAGGCGTATCACCCCGCCGGTTTCGCGAACTTTGACGGTCTCTGCCGCATCACGCCGGACGGTCGGCTGCACATCCACACGGGCGTCGGCAATCTGGGCACGTTCTCGCACACCGGCACGGCGCGCATCGCCGCTGAAGTGCTGAAGTACGACTGGGAGAAGTGCGAAGTCGTGCGCGGCGACACGCGCAAGAATCTCCCGTGGAACATCGGCCAGTTCGGTAGCAACACGTCGTTCACGATGTCGCGCACGAACTATGTTGCCGCGGCGGATGCCCTGCAGAAGTTGAAAGAGATCGCTGCGAAAGACCTCGGCGGCAAGCCGGAGGATTACGATATCGACGGCAATCGCGTGTTCGCGAAGAGCGCGCCCGGCCGCGGCATGACGTACGCAAAGGCTGCGCAGCGCGCGATCGAAATCGGCGGCAAATACAGCGGCAAGGAACTGCCTCAGGGAATCAACCCAATGACGCAGGCGTCAGTGACGGCGCTGGCGGGCAGCGGACTGATCGGCGTGGCGAACGACAAGCTGCCGATGGGCGAGATCGCCGCGTTCGCCGCGTGCTTCATGGAGATCGAGCTGGACCTCGAAACCGGCCAGCATCGCATCATCGACGCGCTCAACATCGGCGACTGCGGCACCGTGATCCATCCGATGGGCCTGGAAACGCAGCTCAAGGGGGCGTTGGTCCAGGGCATCAGCGCCGCGACGCTCGAAAGCATGATCTACGACCCGCAGAACGGCATCCCGGGCGCGGTCGGGTTCTACCAGGCGCGTCCCGCGAGTTATCTCGATGTGCCGCCGCAGATGCAGGCGGACTGGGTGGACAAGCCCGAACCGCTGAGTCCGCTGGGCACGAAGGGCATTGGCGAGCCGCCGCTCGGCTCGGCGGCCACGGCGATGCTCTGCGCGATCTCCGACGCGCTCAAAGGGCACGTCTTCAATCGCACGCCGGTGAAGGCGGACATGATCCTCAACCATCTCGCGAATCAGCCGCAGGCGCATACGCCTACGCAGATTCACACAGCCTGAAGGAGCGATCACGATGTCACGAGACATGATGCCGCACTTCGAGCTGTACCAGCCGGACACGCTCGAGAACGCCATCGACCTGGCCCGACGCATCGGCAAGGGCGCCTGGTTCCTCGCCGGCGGCAATGACAGCCTCGACTGGTTCAAGGATCGTCACAAGCGCCCGACCGCCGTCATCGACATGACCGGCATCGCGAGCCTCAAAGGCATTCGCGAGACGGAAGAGGGGCTCGAGATCGGGGCCCTCACGACCCTGGTCGAAATCGAGAACTCGCCAATCGTGAAGGAGAAGTACTCGCTGCTCTCAACGGCAGCGGGACGCGTCGCGAGCCCGCAGATTCGCAATGCCGGCACACTGGGCGGCAATCTCTGCCAGGACACGCGGTGCTGGTATTACCGATACGGCGTGAGCTGTTATCGCGCCGGTGGCATCACATGCTACGCCGATACGCCGGAAGGTCAGAATCGCGAGCACTGCCTGTTTGGCGCGAGCCGTTGCGTGGCGGTGTCGCCGTCCGACACGGCGACCGCGTC
>Ga0070665_100007731_pt1 | contig 10913 bp, 6 predicted proteins | sample KBSS13metaG_FD_65862 | JGI IMG/M metagenome (GOLD analysis project Ga0070665, IMG submission 65862) | Switchgrass rhizosphere microbial communities from Kellogg Biological Station, Michigan, USA - KBS S1-3 metaG | ecosystem: Host-associated > Plants > Roots > Rhizosphere > Soil ...
GGTCGGCGCGGTAGGCGGCCACGTACCATTTGTAGGGGCGCAGCGCACTGCAGAAGCTGGGCGCGCCATGTGGCATCGCGCTGCCGTGCGCGCACAGGCGCCCGAGCGTGTCGAGCGGCACGCCATCGCTCGGAAAGCTGGGCGTACCGGTCTTGCCCGCCAACCAGTCGATCTCGGCGCAGCGGCGGGCATCGAAGACCTGTTCGCAGGCGCTGCGGGCGGTGCCCGCGCGGTGGCTGTACGACAGCCCGCTGAGGATGACCTCGGCTGCGTCGTGCGACAACCGGTTGGGCTGCGCCGCGGCCAGGGCCCAATGCGCCGCAGCCGATTCGAGCGTCGCGACTTTCGCGCCGCTCGCGCCGCGCAAAGACTCGACCAGATGCGGGCGGTGCACTTCGGTCTGGCCATTGGCCGCCGCCGCCAGCGTGGCCATCATGCCCGCGATGCCGAGCGCGCTGGCACGTGCGTGGCCTTGCCCCCAACCTTCAGCCACCACGTCGACCACCGCTCCGCCGCGGCACTTTTCCCAGTCGTCGTCGCTCAGGTGCCGGCCGTCGGCGCCGGAGGCACAGCGCCGCACGATCGCGGGGTCGAGCGCTGCGAGCGGGATCAGGTGCATGGCCGCACCGAGCTTGCCCGCGAGCGGCTCGCTCATCAGCCGTCCGTAGGCGACCGTCAGCGACGGCGGCCGGATCGAGCCCGACTCGGTGCTGGCGTCGACCGCACGGCCGAACAGCAGGTCTTGTTTGCCGCAGTCGGCCCGCGCGTCAGCGCGGGTGTCCACGCGGTTGTCCATGCATCCCGCGTTCCACCCAAACGCCGTGGCTGCCATCTGCACGTCCCAGGGCCGATGGCAATTGGCGTAGCCTTTGTCGATGCAGAACATGCGATCGAGAAAACGCCCCGAGTCCGAGCGCATCAGCTGGCCGCGCAGGCTGTCGCGCGCCGGAACGGCGGCGCGCTTCATCGCGGCGCGCTCGGCCGACAGCCAGCGCGCGCCGACCTCCGGATCGGACATGAACGCGGCGGCCATGATCGGCTTGATCGTCGACGCCGGCATCGCGTCGTGGAACACCGCCGGATTGAGCAACGCATCCGGCCGGTACTGCACCGGGTACGGCAGGCGCTTGTCGCAATTCGCGTCGCGCCCCGGGCCGTCGACCTCCTGGCGCGCGCAGGGCGACATCGCACCGGCCAGGGCCTCGATGCGGCCGCTCGCGACATCGATGATCGCCACCGCCGCCATGCGCACCATCGCTCCTTCGAGCAAGGGCTGGCCGATCGGGCGGTCCTTGTCCTCCGTGCGCCTCATTTCCAGCGCGCGGCACACGTCGTGGCGGCCGGTGTAGCAGGCCGCGGTCTTCTGGGCCAGCGCTTGCAGCGACGGGGCGATGGTCAGGTCGACGGAGAAGCCGACGTCGACCGTCGCGCCGTCGAGCATGATGTGATTCGGGCCATGGCGACGGCCGCCGGGCAGATCGGGCGAGGCTGCATCGGCATCGGTGTACAGGTGGTACAGCGATCCGGAAGGCCGGCGCAGCGGGTCGAGCGGCTGCAACATCGCGTACAGCGATGGCGGCACCATCCAGCGCGTGTCGTCGACCGGATCGGCAAGGCCCGGCTCTCCGATCAGGGCGCTCGGCGGGCTCGTCGGTGCCGCCTGGCTGGCCCGGGACATTGTGGGCATGCCGCACAGGCGGCGCTGCGCGCTGCGCGCGCCGGCAACGAAATGGGTCGGCGCCGCGACGTTGCCGACACCATCGTCGGCCTCCTCGTGCCGGCCGAGGTAGATGCAGCCCGCCATGCCACTCCAGGGATTGCGGCGCATCACCTGGCGAGCCGTGATCTCCATCTCCTGCTCCGGCCGCCAGCGTGCAAGCGTCGCGCTGCCCTCGGTGCCGCGCCAGGCCAGGCCCTCGAGCATGCGGGCGTCGGCACGCAAGAGGGCGTCCAGCGCGGTGGCCAGGTCCACACAGCGGATCTGAAATCGCTGGCCCGGGTACTCGGACGTTTCCGTGACGGCGCCAAGGCTCTTGTCGGCGGCCGCGAACCAGCGCGTCGCGTCGAACCCGACCATGTGGCTCACTCGCGCGTTGGGCCGCGAGCTGAAGCGCAGCAGCGCAGCGTCGAACTCCGCCAACTGGGCAGCGATGTGCTCGGCAGGCGATGGCGCCGGCGCAGGCGTGTGAGCGCCGAGTCCCGGCAGCCACTGAGCTGGACTCCAGGTCGCGCTCCACTCGCGCCGGCATTGCGGTATGCCGTCCACCACGTCCACCGCGGTGGGTGCCGTGTGCGCTGTTGCGGGACGCTGCACGATGGCTTGTTCGAAGGTCTTCAGCGCTGCGACGTGGCGCACGCTCACGTAGCGGTCGGCGGGACTGCGCCACGAAGCAGCGCCGGGGTCGGCGGGCCGGATCACGGCCACCAGCAACACGATGACCAGCATGACCGGAACGACAGCGATGCTGGCCGCGATCGCGAAATCCAGCAGCGAGGTGTCGTGCCGTTCAACCATGGCTGCCTCGGGCTGGAAGGTTGACGTTGAGGCACAGCGCCAGGAAGGCAAGGTTGACCAGCAGCGAGGTCATGCCGAAGCTGACGAACGGGAACGTGACGCCGGTCAGCGGCAGCACCGCCAAGTTGCCGGCGACTGTGACGGCGAGCTGGCATGAGGTCAGCACGACCCAAGCCACACCGAGCCAGCTCAGCAGCGCCTGGCCATCGTTGGCGATGTGTCCCGCGCTTGCCACGAGGCGCGGTTCACCGCGCGTGACCCGCCCATGGTGGCGGATCAGTCGGTGCAGCCAGACCGCACATCCGATCGATGCAGCCCAGGCTGCCATCGCCCCGTACACGCCGACGATCGCGGTGAAGGTGTAGTCGCTGTGGATCTGTGCCGGCACGCCGCTGCAGTTGCCGGCCGGTGCATAGCCGCACCAGGGCGCGGCGCCGATCCCAAAGCCTTCCGGTGGCGTTGCGCGCTGGAACCACGACACCAGCGCGAGCTGGTCGTTGGTCGATGTGAACGGCGCTTCCAGGCTCTCGAGGCGGATCGCGGTCACGCTGTCGACGGCACCGAATTTGAAAAGCGCGACGGTGGTCGCGCCAATCCAGCCCGCGAACAGTGCGATCGCCAGCACGAAGGCCCAGGTCGTGCGGCCGCTGCGCTGATGCCACCACATCGCAACAGACGCGGCGAGGAATGCGCCCGATGCATAGCCGGCAATCAGCAGCGGCCCCATGTCGCGCGTGATCAGCATCCCGGCGATCAACACCGCGATGACGAACAGGAGCGGCCAGACATAGCGCCAGAACGAAGCGCCTGCAGGCCCCGAGCGCGCCAGTCGTTCGGCCAGCGGCCCGGCGCGCATGAAGAAGAACCAGGCGGCGCCGACGATCAGCCACGCCCGCCCGAGCTCCGATGTGAGTTGGCGCATGTTGGACAGCGTGAGCCCGAACCCCGCGAGCGCGGCAAATGTCAGCAGCAACAGGACACCCATTGCGCCCGCGGAGCCGAGTCGCCGTGCCGAACGCCGCGTCGTTTCGCCGGCGATCGACAGCACCCAGCCAAGGGCGCGCGACAGCGGCTGGCGCAGGAACAGCAGCACCGAGAAGACCATCATGCCCAGCCACAAATGCCCCTGGTGGTACAGCGCCAGGTAGCGGTTGCCCGGGTGGCCGTTCGCCGACAGGTCGAGCAGCAACAACCAGCCGAGACCGGTGGCAAGCACCAAGCCTGCATAGCCGACGCGCGAACTCATCGCTTGGGACGAAGCGGCGCTTGAGGTTGCGCCAGTGGTGCTCCACCTGCGGCCGAGTGCCCAGAACAGCAGGATCGCGGCGGCAGCGCACAGCCACAGCACGACATCCGAAGGGGGGCTCCAAATCGGTTGCTCGAGCCGCGCGGGCTGGAAGCCGCGGTTGCCGGCGAGCGGCCAGGGCACCCGAGCAAGCCACGCTGCGAGTGCCCACAGTGCCAGCGCCCCGGCAACACCGAACGCCGGCGACCACGGGCGCCGACTCCAGATCAGCAGACCAAGGCCGAGCAGCATGGCTCCCGCCCATTGCCAGCCGGCCGACTTCATCAACGCGAGCATGGCCTCGTTCTTGCGCGAATTCGAAACGGATTGCCGCGCATCGGCCATCAATGCCGCGGTGGCGGACAGCGCCGCGATGGCGCTCATGTCGCAGAGCGGCGCCTGACGCGTGCGCGGTGCGGGCAGCAGCGCCGCGGCGCTGACACTCTGCGTGGTGGCACGGCCGTCCAAGGCGGCGGCCAGCAGCAGCACCGCGTTCGACCGTGCCATTTCGCGCTCGGCATCGGCGGGCCCTGGCACACCTGAGCCGGCCAACGCGGCCTGCGCCCACTGGGTGGCGCACCACAGCGGCAGCGGACCGGCCGTGTCGGCATTCGCCAACTGAAAACGATCGACGAAGGGTTGGGTCTCTGCCTCGATCGCGGCAATGGCATCCGCCATGCCGCGCAGCTCGCCGATGCCTTCGCGCTGTTGTCGGCGCAGCCCATTCAATCGCGCCTCGGCATCGATCGCCGGCGCTAGGAACGCGTGCGCGGAGCGTGACACCGCCTCCGTCAGCACCGCGGGTAGCCTGGACAAGGGCGCCCCGCCGGCAGACCTTGTGTCGACATGGCCGCACAGCCGTTCGCGCACGGGCGCTTCGGCCAGCGCCGCATAGGCGGCGCAGACGCTGGGCAAAACAGGCTCAGGCAGGCCGTTGACCCGAAACCCGGCGTCGGCGAAGCGCTGGTCGCGGCCGGCGCCCATCTCGGCAACACGCCCGAACTCAGGCAGCAGCAGGGCAATGGCAGCGAACACCGACAGCAGTTCCACGAGCAGCGGCATGATGCCCGCCAGCCGCCCGGGTCGCAGGCGAGGCGCGCCAACGCCTGTGCTGAGTTCCATCGCCCTGGTTGCTGCCTGGTGCCGACGATGAAAGAGACTCGTCGGCGGGTCAGAACGAAGGAGCGGGCCTGACCATGTCGCCCACCCTGAAAGGTGGCACGCTGTCGTAGCTGCGGGTCTGCGCCGCACCGCTCGGCAGTCGCAGGACAACGTCGTAGCGAATCCGCTGGGCGCCGTCCGGTTCGATCTTGCGGCCGGTCAATGCGCCGAGTACCCAGGCCACATGGCGAGCGTGGGCGCGTCCGACCTCATCGCCGAAGACTGCGCCAGCAACGCCGCCGGCGGCGGCGACGACTTTGCCTGGAACGCTGCCGACTTCAACCGCACGGACGGATTCGACGACCGCGCAGTCGGCGCAGGCAGAGGCCGGGGGCGTCAGCGGCACAGGCGTGCCGATGCGCGGGCGAGCGGCAATGGGTCCGATCTCTTCCATCGGCGCACCGTGCGCCATGGGCGGCTGCGAAGCCGTCGGCGCACTCGCGCCGAGCTGCAACGGTTCTTCCAGCACCGACAACGCCATTTGATTGCCGCGCCGCAAGGTCGCAGTGACATGGGCGTCCGGCCAGATCTGATCCCGCGCCTCGATGGTGTACGTGCCCTCGTACATTCCTGGCTGCACCTCGCGCAGACGGAGGCCGCGCTGGGCACCTTCGATCTGCAGCGTTGCCTCGGCGCCCGGAGTGCCGTACAGACTGAATCTGAGTTGGGTGCCCGAGGTCAGCCGCGGCACCTCTTCGACATCGAACGCCTCGACCTGGAGCCCGGCCGCGTCCGATGCAGCGCTGCGGCTTGGCTGCGCGAGCGCAGGAACGGTGACCGATGCAAGCAGCGCCGCCAAGACGCCCAGGATCACTTGGCGCAGGGTTGCCATGATCTCTCCCGGAAGAAAACTGCAAACCGTTCCACGGAGGGCCTGCGGCGATACGTCGAATGCCACTCGTTGGTTCAACGTCCGATGATCACCATTCGCCGACAGAGAACCACGAGTCAGGGTAGTCCCTTTTTTCCATGCTCGCACTGCGTTTCAATGCTTTACGAAAGATCACATTCAATGCTGGGCTTAAGAGAAGGCGAAGAGAAGACGACAGGACGTGCTGGGGAGCACTTTCTCGACCTTTGCGACAGCAAACGCGCCATGGTCAAACGTGCGCCTTTGGGGTGGTCGTGGCGTCGGCACACGCGCCTATCGTCGTCGGCCCCGCGTCGCCTCCGCCTTGATCCACTCGGCCACGATCTGCAGGTAGTCCATCAAAAAATCAAACCCCCGGATCTCGCTCGGCTCCAATTCGAGCTTCTCCGCCAAGCGAGGCAGTTGCGTGCCGAATCGGTCGTACCGGCTCCAGATGGCCGCCGGGCCTCGAGTCCTTGTGCCAACGTTCTTGGCCGAGAGAAACGCCCTCACCGCCTCGACCGCACTCTGCGGATCGTCGCCGCGCGCCCTCGCGCCCTGGCCGGACAGGTCACTCAGCGTGATCTGATTCTGGAAGCGCTCGCCGCACATGAACAGGAAGTCCCGCCCGGCCTGTGCCCGGTACCGGATCGCCCCCAACGCCAAACCGCACTCGAAGGCCATGTTGAACCGTGGCAGCGGACTCGTGCGCGTGATCTCGACCCGACTGATGTCATGGATCGAGTAGCGCGACTCGCGGATGATGCGGGCGATCTTGTCGAGCCGGGTCTCCACGCCGCAGGCCGGCGACCATCATCCGCCAGGGATGAAGGTGTGCCGCCCCGTCATATGTTGGGCCAGCACATGGGGCCGCTCCAGATGCCTGAAGGCGGCCTCGAAGTCATCTCGCTGTAGCGCCTCTTCGGCGCTTGGCACTGCATGTTCAAACGCTTCGTCCACGTCGATGCTCCTGGTTTGCGCGAACGCGACATGTGCTCGCTCCGGTGCACTGTCGACGGCAGCAGCGGGCAGCGACAGATCGAACGGTAGGTGCAGTTGCCCAGCGGAGAGCGCGCGGATTCGGCGGCCCGACCTGCGCTGGCGGCGCGACCAGTCGGTCGATCGGCGAGACCGCTGCCGCCCGCGCGCCGACCGTTCGTCTCATGGGGCTGTCCGTGCGCCGCCGCACCGCCGAAAGTGAAGTCATCGAAGACATCCCGTCGTCGATGCAACCCGAAGGAACCCGCCATGAACATGAACACCACCCAGCAATCCACCTGCAGTTGCACCACCTGTCCCGGTACCGGCTGCACCTGCGGCTGCCAGCAAGCCGCCGCACAAACCGCCCGCGCCTGCGCCCCGCAGTGCCAATGCGGCGCTCAATGCCAGTGCGGCTCGCAGTGCCAATGCGGCGCCGGCGCCAGCTGCGCCCAGTCCTGAACCGAACTCCAACCGGCACGACGCCGGCGGCTGCCACCCGGCTGCTGGCGGTATCTTGAGCTCGCGGGTTGATCCCGCCCCGCCTCCACACAAAGGAAACTGACCGTGAACAGCTTTGTCCTGGCCTATGTCGGCGGCATCGTCGGCGCCGTCCTGATGGACATCACCGAGACGTTCGCCGCCCGGGCGGGCCTGACCAGCGGCGTCAACGTCGCACTGGTCGGCCGCTGGGCGCTGGGCCTGCTGCGCGGGCAATGGGCGCATGCCGACATCGCCTGCTCTCCGGCACGACCGGGCGAGGCGCGGATGGGCTGGGCGTTCCACTTTCTCGTGGGCGGCGGTGCGGTCGCGCTGCTGTACGCGGCCTTCGTTCACGCCGCGGGCTTCAATCTGCCCATCCAACACCTCTGGGGTGGCGTGATGTCCGGGGCGGCGACTTCGCTGCTGCCTTGGCTGCTGCTGCTGCCCGCCTTCGGCTGGGGCTGGTTCGGGCGGCACGGACCCCGTGGGTCCAACGCCCTCCTCGCCAGCACGGTCTCGCACATTCCCTATGGGCTTGGCGTCGGGGTCGTGATGGCGCTGGGCTCGAGCCTGTAGCGGCTTGGCGTTGCACCGCGTCGGATCTAGAGTCGAGCCGGCTGCCGCACACTCTCGCAGCACCAATGCCCACCATGTATCTCTCTTCGACTCGCTCCGCCGAGTTGTGGCCCGACACGCTGAGAGGCGCGCTGCGCGCCATCGCCATTGCCGCCGTCTTTTGGGCCCTGGCTGCGACGCTGCTGTACTTGCTGTCCCCCGGGCTCGATACGTGGCCCCGGCTGCTGGTGTTCCACGAGTGCGTGGGCATGACGATCGTGGCATGCGTGCTGCTGCTGCGGCGCACGCGGACCTTCTCGCAATTCAGCCCGATGACCCGCTGGCTCCTCACCGGGCTCGTTGCTATACCGACCGGATTCGTCCTGGGGCATCAGTTCGCCTTCCTGCTGTTGGGTGAGCCGCTGCGCATGGTGGGGTACCTGAGCGTCAGCCTGATCCCTGTCCTCTTCACTCTGTTGGTGAGTGGCGTGGGACTCCACTATTACGCCACACGCGAGCAACTGGCCACGGAGGCGGCCGCGCGCTCGGAGGCGCAACGCCTGGCGGTCGACTCCCAACTGCGCCTGCTGCGGGCTCAGCTCGAGCCGCACATGCTCTTCAACACCCTGGCCAACCTGCGCTCACTGGTACGCGAGGACGTCGATCGGGCAGAGTCGATGATCGACCAGCTGATCGTGTACCTGCGCAGCGCGCTGATGGCGTCGCAGACGGAGTCGGTGGTCCTGAGCCGGGAGTTCGCCCAGTTGCGCGCTTACCTCGACATCATGTCCCTGCGGATGGGACCACGACTGACCTACACGCTGGACCTACCGCCTGAGCTGGAGGCCACCGCGGTACCGCCTATGCTGCTGCAGCCGCTGGTCGAGAACGCCATCAAACACGGACTGGAGCCAAAGGTCGGCCCGGGCAGCATCGAGGTGGTTGCGCGCGCGACCGCCGCCGGCATCGAGATCCGCATCAACGACAGCGGCCTCGGCCTGCCGGCGGATGAGGAAGACGGACCGGCCGTTCGCGCCGCAGGTACGAGCTACGGCCTGCAGCATGTGCGCGACCGGCTGCACGCCGTCTATGGTCCGGCCGCCCGGCTCAGCCTCCAGCGCCGCCGTCCTGCGGGCGTCAGCGCACTGGTGTTCATCCCCGACTGACCCGGTGCCACCCTGGGTCCACCATTCCTTGCCATCAATCCTTTGAGAGCACCTCCATGACCCCGGCCACCGCTCCGACCGCCGTCATAGCCGAGGACGAACCCGTGCTCGCTCGCACCTTGTCTCGTCTGCTGGAACAAGTGTGGCCCGCGCTTCGCATCGTCGGCGTTGCGGAAGACGGCCTGCGGGCGACGGAGCTCGGCCTGGTGCACGCACCCGACGTGATGTTTCTGGATATCAAGATGCCCGGTCGTACCGGCCTGGAGGTGGCCGAGGCCGTGGCCGACGAATGGCCCGACGACCGCGCCGAGCCACTCTTCGTCTTCATCACGGCCTACGACAGCTTTGCGGTCCCGGCCTTTGAGCGCGCTGCGGTCGACTACCTGCTCAAGCCCGCCACAGCCGAACGTCTGCAGCAGACGGTCGAACGGCTGAAGACGCGACTGGTCGAGCGCGCCTCTCCGGCTGCGGGCGACCGGGCCGCACTGATGCAGCGAATGCAGTCGATCGCGGCTCCGCAGGCCGAAGCGAGCGAGCGCATCAAGGTCATCCGGGCCGGCGTGGGCAACACCGTGCGAATGATCTCGGTCGCCGAGGTGGTCTGCTTCGAGGCGACCGAGAAGTACGTCAACGTCGTGACGCCATCGGGCGAAGCTCTGGTGCGCATGAGCTTACGCGAACTGATGGCGCGTGTTGACTCGACCGACTTCATCCAGGTTCACCGCAGCGTGATGGTCAATGCGAATGCGATCCTGAGTGCGACGCGCGACGAGAATGGGCACTACAGCCTGGCAGTGCGCGGGTTGCAGCGGCGGTTGAAGGTGAGCCGCGCGTTCGGCCACCTCTTTCGTCCGATGTAAGTCTATGCTTGACGCTCGGACGTCACGGCAGGGCCACCTTGAAGCTCAAGGACGTGCGCGCTCGAGGGCTTGCGCACTCTGGCGACAATCGCGTCACCGGGGATGATGGGGAAGAAGGATGCGGCAGCGCCCCCTGAGGCAGGCGTTTCGCTTCCGCCTCGACGTTCATGCGAGCTTAGATTCGACTCTCCCCGCTGTGACGCGGTGACCGTCGCGAGCGTGTGGCGCCTGTGAAGCCGAGCGTTTAGACTCCTTCCGGGCTTCCTAGTAGGCACAGCATGCTCCGCGCTCCGCGCAGGTACTTCCTTGTCGCCGTCGGCGCACTGGTTGCGGCAAGCCTCAAGGTAGCGGCGCAGACGCCAGCCAGGATCGCTCGAATTGGATACCTCAGCCCCCACTCGGCGAACCTCAGTTTGATCGAGGCCTTTCGCCAGGGGCTGCGTGAACTCGGCTATGTCGAGGGCCGAAACGTCCGGATCGAATATCGATCCGCCGAGGGCAGGCCAGATCGGCTTCGTGATCTAGCGGCCGAACTGGTTGCGCTCAAGGTCGACGTAATAGTGACCGCCGGAGGCACACTCGCCGCCCTGGCCGCCCAGCGTGCGAGCAGCACCCTCCCCATTGTCGTCGTGAGCGTGGGCGACCCGGTCACGAGCGGGCTCGTCGACAGCTTGGCGCGACCAGGCGGCAATGTGACGGGGTTGTCCCTCATCTTCCCGGAACTGGTCGGCAAGTGCCTCGAACAGCTCAAGCTGGCCGTTCCGTCGATCACGCGGGTCGCCGTCCTGTCGCAGCCGGGTGCCACTCTCGAACGCACGGAAGCGGACAATCTCAAGGGTGCCGAAGGCGCGGCGCGCGCGCTGGGCGTGCAATTGCAAATGGTCGAGGCAAAGGGGCCGGAGGATCTCGACAAGGCCTTCTCGAACATGATCAGCGGGCGGGCCCACGCCCTCATTGTCCTGTCGACGCCGGTGTTCCTCGCTGAGCGACGCCGTCTGGCGCAAATGACGGCAACAAATCGGCTGCCTGCGGTGTTCTCGTTCAGGGAGTATGTCGACGC
>Ga0070665_100007733_pt1 | contig 10912 bp, 11 predicted proteins | sample KBSS13metaG_FD_65862 | JGI IMG/M metagenome (GOLD analysis project Ga0070665, IMG submission 65862) | Switchgrass rhizosphere microbial communities from Kellogg Biological Station, Michigan, USA - KBS S1-3 metaG | ecosystem: Host-associated > Plants > Roots > Rhizosphere > Soil ...
AGCACTGCAACCGGCGCCAGGGTTCCGGCATTGAGGAAGCGGCTGCTGGAAAAGGCTACGATTATGCCGCCCAGCAGGATCAGGCTGCCAAGATCGATCAGTTTCTCGGCGAAAGCCGCCGACAGCATTTGGCTGAAGCGAATACCGAACATCCGGCGGCCCAGATAGATCTTGGTGACATCGCCAAGGCGAAACGGCATTACGAGGTTGAGCGCAAAACCCAGGTTGACGATGGTCAGCGCAACGCTGAAACGCTGCCCCAGCAGCCGGCTCGTCCGCAGGCCGTAAAGCAGCAAGGCGATGACGTTGCCGGTCACCGAGATGGCGACTGCGGCGGGCGGTATGCGGCCCAGATCGGCCAGCAGCACATGGAAATCGATGTTATTCGCCGCCCAGCGGATCAGGAAAAAATAAAGCAACAGGTTGGCGCCGACCAGAATCAGCCGGCGGCTCAAACTCCCACGCGCCGCCGGACGATCGGTGGTCATCGCCCTTTGACGCGCAGAGAGATGGCGCTCCACATATAGGTGAAGAACATCTTGAAGAAGCGCGACTTGCTCTTGCCCGCGCTGCGCACGAGATAGGAGGCGGGAAGCTCCACCACGCTGCGCCGCCGCCGCTGCAGGAAATACAACAGGCGGAAATAATATTCGCCATAGCCGCGGAACACGATGTCGAACGGCACGCCTTCCAGCGCGGCACGGTTGACCGTGAAATAACCGCCCAGATTGTCTTGAATTTGCGTGCGCAATATCACGCGCAGAACCCAGTTGTAGAGGAGGCTGGAAAGGTAATGGCGGGTGTCCTGCATGCGCCCGCCGGGGCAGAAACGCGAACCACTGACCAGGTCATAGACTTTCGCCACATGCAGCAGACGGGGAATCTCGACCGGATCGTGGGTGAAATCGGTGTCCATCACCAGGATTTGGTCGCCGCGCGCCTGCTCGATCCCTGCGCGGATCGACTTGGCGAAGCCGCGATCCGTGGTGCGCAGCACTGGAACCACACGGGCGTCGCCCTGAAACGTATCGCGCACCAGCGGGTAGGTGCCGTCGGGGCTGTTGTCGTCCACCACCAGGATTTCGAAATCCACGCCCTGGGGCATGTTTTCCTGGATGGCCCGGACCAGGGGAACGATATTTCCCGACTCGTTGTAGGTCGGCAGGATAACGGACACCAGCATGTCAGGGCTTCCGCAGGGACAGGAAAACCAGGCCGCCCTTGCTCGACCTTTCGCCGCCGCGCAGGAAGGCTTTGACCGGTCCTGCGATCAGCCGGGCAACCACGCGCCGCAAAGGCGGGAAGAAGACCCACCGATTGGTCGTGTCCTTGAGAATTTTGGCGGGCAACGACAGCGGCGTCAGGATTGTGTTGGTCAGGCAGAGCCGCTTGGGATTGTAGGTATAGGCATCCACAACCTCGAAGCCGGCTTCCTTGGCCAGCGCGATCCACTTCTCCAGTGGATAGGCGTGATAATGCACCCAGAAGCGGTTGAAGAAGCTTCGGAAACGGTTGGACAAGCTCTTCAGCCCTAGTCCTTCCAGAGTGAGATTGATTACCGTGTAACGCTCGAAGTCCTGCGACGGCACCGTGAAATAGAAATGGCCGCCGCTGGCCAGGAGGCGATGGGCTTCCTTGAGGACCGGCATCAGGTCGGGAATGTGCTCCAGCACGCTGTTGGAGAAGATAGTGCGATAATGACCGTCCGGCTTGGGCACGGCGTTGCCGTAGCACTGAAGCAGTTCGTCATAGACGCCCTGGGCGGTGGCGTGTTGGATTTCCACCGCTTGCGGATCGAGGCCGGTATCGATGTTTTCCGCGAACAGGGTGCGGGCAAACAGTCCGTCGCCGCAACCGATGTCCAGGATGGGCCGCGGGAAGGAAAGACCGCCCATATAGATCTCGGACTCGACCAGGCGCTCGAAGGCCAGGGGGAGCGGCACCCGCGAAAGATAGTCGGTATAAAGTTTATCGTTGAACTTCACGCGCCCCTCCGCAACGACCCCAGGGCCGCGCAAACATGTCCGATTTCCGCTGCGGTCAAGGTCGGAAAGCTGGGAAGGCTGATGACCTGCCGGCTGACATCGTCGCAGATCGGCAATTCGGCCTGCTCGCCATACAGTTCGCGCATGGCGCTGGGCGGATAGAAGCCCGGGCGGGTCTCGATGCCCATCGTCTCCAGGGCGCCGATCACCGCATCCCGTCCTTGCGGATAGTCCGCCGCGTCGAGCTTGACGCCGATCGCCCAGACCACCGGATCGATATTGTCCTCGAACCGCTGCAGCGCCACACCCGGCAGGTTGGCCAAGCTCTCGCGATAGCGTTCGATCATGTGCCGGCGCGACTCGATCATGGACGGCAGCCGTTCAAACTGGGCGCAGCCGACCGCCGCCTGCATGTTGGTCAACCGGAAATTCAGGCCCGGCAGTTCGTGCAGATAGCGCGTCTTCAGCATGCCATGGCTGCGGTAGAGTTTCATGGTTTGCACCAGGTCCGGATGGTTGGTGAGGACCATGCCCCCTTCGCCGGTGGTGATGGTCTTGGTGGCCTGGAAGCTCAGGGTTCCCAGATCGCCGATGGTGCCGGTCATCTTCCCCCGGCTGCGGGTACCGAAAGACTCCGCCGCATCCTCGATCACCCAGATCTTGCGGGGACGGCATAGCGCCATGATCGGATCCATGTCGCAGGCGTTGCCATAGGTATGCACGGGCACGACGGCGCGCGTCCTGGGCGTAAGCACCTTCTCGATCGCTTCGGCGGTCAGGCACCAGGTATGGGGATCGACTTCGGCGAACACCGGGCGCGCGCCCATGTGCAGTGCGACATTGGCGGCGGCGAGAAAGGCAAAGCCGGGAATGACGACCTCGTCGCCCGGCTTGAGGCCGATAGCGAGATAGGCAAGGTGGATCGCGACAGTTCCGTTGGCAACCGCCAGCGCATGCGGGGCGCCGCAATAGCCGCCCACCTCGCGTTCCAGCCTGTCCACATAAGGACCGCCCGACACCCAGGTCGAAGTCAGTGCGTCGTCAACATACTCGCGTTCCCGGCCGGCAAGGTCGGGCTTCGCCCAAGGCAAATGTTTGGTATCGGGCGAACCGACGGTCATGGACCGACCTTTTGCTTATACCCGTCCGCGACAAAGCTCGGCGACGCGACAACGTCCACGAAGCCGGTCGCAAAGTTCCGGCGATTGAGGAGAGACCGGCCATGCCTCTTGTAGTTGGCGTCAACGGAAGACTTGGAATGGAAAACCAATCGCCGCACGTTGAGAAACGGGAAAACGGTCCGGATTATATTCGCCCAGTGCGAGGGATCGTTATACTGAATAAGCAAAAGATCGGTCGAGCCAAGGACGTTCTCGAGAAAACGGTCAAGATTGGCCAAGTAGGGCGTCACGCCCACCATAATGGCGAGATCCGATTTGGGGAGGGGCTGATTTTCCACATCCAGCTGAAAATAGCTCACATCGGAGCCCGGCGCGTTTTTGCCCACATTCTCCTTGGTGACTTCCAAAGAGCGATCGGAAAAGTCGATCGCCAACGCTTTCGCACCACGCTTTAGGGCTTCGACAACAAAAATTCCCGTGCCACAGCCGATATCGGCAAACCGCTTTCCAGCGGTTGCATATGCGTCGATGAATGAGATCGTGATGGCGTAACGTTCGCGCATGAGGGCCGCCTCATGCTTGGCGATTGTCGCGTTGTAAATCTTGCCTAGCCAACTTGGCGCGTCGAGCTCTTCGTGACCGTGGGAAATCTGTAGATAGAGGTCTGCCCACTTGTCGATGTTTTTGTCCCAGTAATTCTTGTAGTCAGACATGATAGCCCTTCATCAACGGGTAGGAATTCTAGAGCAACACTACGGCTGGACGACCGTCAGGGTCGGCAGCGGGAACACCAGCTTGCGGCCCTTGAAGCTCGGGCTCTTCACGAAGAAGTCCCGGAAATGCCATGGCAGTACGACCAGATAATCCCAATCCTGCTTCAGGACCTCGCGTTCGTCCGCGATCGGGATCCAACTTCCCGGCGCATAGCAGTCGAACTTGTCGGGGTTGACCTCGCCAATCACCGGCATCTGGTCGGGCCCCAACCCGCAATACTGCAGAATCACATTGCCTTTCGTGGAGGCACCCAGGCCGCACACCTTCTTGCCCTCTGCCCGTGCTTTTTCAAAGAAAGCCAATAGCGCCGTCCGCGTATCGGCCGACCGGCGGGTAAAGGCCAGATAGGGCTCCAGCGAGTCCAACCCCAGTTTCTCTTCATGCGCCATCGCCGCGCCGACCGCGGCGGTCGGCTGCCGGCTGGAAGCCTTGTGCGCGAAGGTCACCGAACAGCTTCCGCCATTCACATCGTTGAGCTCGAAATCCACGACCTTCAGACCAGCCCGATTCGCCATCCAGGCGAGTTGGCGGATGCCGTAATATTCCAGATGTTCGTGGCAGATCGTGTCATAGGAATTCTGTTCGAGCATGGTGGGCATATAGCTCTGCTCTGCCACCCAGATGCCCTCCCCGTCCAGCACCTCGGCAATCTCGTTGAAGAAGTCCTGCGGCTGTTCCAGGTCGTACAGCATCGAGAAAGAGGTGATGACCTTGGCTTTGCGGCCCGGAAAAGCCGCGGCGACAATCCGGCCCGAGAAGAAATCCGCGAGCAGTTTCACATGCGGCTTATAATAATGGTGAAATTTCTTGCCTGTGGGATCGACGCCGACGAGCAGCAGGTCATCGGGATAGAAGCCCAAAGTCGTTCCGTCGTTGCTGCCGATATCGATGACGAAGTCGCCCGGCGCCAGCGTGACGGCGCCCAGGATGCGATCCACCTTGCCCTTGAGGTGGCGCACCATGCTCTGGTTCAGGCTTGAGTGATATCCGTAATTCTCGCCATAGAGCTCGCCCAGATCGTAATTGTGTTCGAGCTGCAGCAGGCCGCAGACATCCGGGCCGCCATGGCACTTGACCAGGCGCAGAGGTCCCTTGGTGATGGCCGTGTCCGGCTTGGCGGGGAAAACACCCGTCAGGTACTGCTCGCCGAGGTCGGTAACAAGAGCGAGCTGCGGGTTTCCGCATGTGCGGCACGCGTCAATTTTCCGATACATCTCAAACCATTCTGTCTTTTGGAAGCGGCGCTGCGGGACGGGTTCCCCTGTCGATTCCCCCGAAACGGCCCGCCGGAGGGCTTTTACATCGTGGGGCCGACGATTGGCAAATCAGGGTTTTTGCCCCCGGCAGGGCGGGAAAAGGGCCGAAAATAAGCCTTTGTGTTCTCATGCACGTCCGGGGCATCCAGGATTTCATCCGGGGTCAGCCAAAGGACCTTGCTATGCTGATCGTCGAGCACAATTTCGGGCCGTCGCGCCAACTTCAGCCGGTGGCCCAGTACGACGTAATGCGTGCCGAAGCCGGGCTCGCGAAAGCGGTTGGTCTCATAAAAGTGCTGGAAGACGCCGAGGAATTCCGCGCCCGCGATTTCGAGACCCAAGCCGGTTTCGGCCATGACGATGCGGCCAAACGCGGCTTGCACGGTCTCATCCTTGCGGACGATGCCACCGGGCACGAAATAGACGCCAGCCGCCGGTTCGTTGTTGCGCAAGCCGACCAGGATGCGGCCGCTTTCATCCTCGATGATGAGATCGATCGATACCAGCGGTGCATGCCGGACGATCTGGCGGAATATCTCGGACGGCACGAAGCCGGCGGTCATGCCCTGCTCTCCGCTGCGAACAACATGTCCATCTGCACGATTCGTTGGTCCTTGCCGTAGGAGGGATTGCCCGCGCCGCAAACATGGAAGCCTCGTGCCGCCAACCATTCGATCAACTCGGCAGCCAGCACCTGGCCCTCATAGAGCGGAAAGAAGGAAACCTCGACATAGACATGGCCGAAGCGGGTCAGCAGCGCCTCGCATCCCTTCAGCGCTTCCAGCTCGAAACCCTGAACGTCCAGCTTCAACAGTGCTGGCTGTGCTATGTCATCCGCCTTCACGAACTGTTCCAGCGGCGCCAAAACCACGTCCTCACTGCCGACTTCCTGGGTGCCCGGCGCGAATTCCACCTGATTTTGCGAGATCGGGAGCAGCGAGGAACTGTCGTCATGCGCCGAGACGTGCATCTGCCGGCGCCCCACGCCGGGCGCAATGGCCGCCTGGAAGAGGCGCACCTGCGAATCGCCGTCGAACAGGCGCCGGTATTTCGCCGCCGGGCGCGCCAAGGGTTCAAAGGCGAAGATGCGCGCCTGGGGAAATAGTCCGCGCGACAACAAGCTGAACTGGCCGACATTGGCGCCGATGTCGACCACCGTGCGCGGCGAAATTGTCGTCATCAGATCGCGATGCTCGATGGTGGCGCCTATGCCCAGCGGCAGGCCGCGGCGCCACACCGGATGGCGCGCCAGGACCAACGCCTTGCGGAACTGGGCGATGCGGCGTTTCAGCATGGTCAGACGGGCGGTTCGGTGAACAGGGCCAGCGCCTCGGCGCCACGGGACGTCATCCACTCGCTGCGCAGGGCGCCGAACACGCACATGTCGCGGCGCTGGCCATTGCGCATCTGGTGGCCGCGCAGCACGCCTTCCTTCACAAAACCCGCCTTGTCCGCCACCCGCAGCGAAGCGGCATGGTCGGCGGCCACCGTCGTCCAGATGCGGTCCAGGTTCAACTTGTTGAAGCCGTAATACATGATCATCAGACAGGCTTCGGGGGCGACACCCTTGCCGGTGAATTCCTTGTCGCCAATCAGATAGCCGATGAAGCCACGGCGCTGCACCCAGTCGATCTGCTGCAGGGTGATGTTGCCGATGTGCCGGTTGGTGACATTGTCGAAGATGCCCATCAGCACCAGGTCGTCATTGGCGCAGGCCTTGGCATAATAGGCCTCCATCCGCGCCGGGCTGTTGGGAAAATCGCTGCGTTCACCGAACAGATCCAGGCTCAGGTCATCCAGCCAGGAAAAATAGGGCGCGCCGCTGCGCAGGTGCTCCGGAGACAGCCCATGCAGGCCGATACGCTTGCCTTTGAGATATCGCTGCATGCGGGCGGGCGGTCCAGCTTGTGGATTGATTTGCAATGATATTTAACGATGGGCGCCGTCAAACTCAAGGACGTACCTTGTCGCGCAAAGCCTCCCCGGACATGCCCGATTCGCCCGTCGTCCTGGACTTGCGCCCCGGCGGCAACCTGCCGGCGGCGCTGCTGCGCCGCCTGGACGAGATCATGGTGCGCGATGTCGCGATCTTCAACGACATGATCGCCACCCTATCGCGTGACCGCGAGCGCGACATCGACTGGTGGGTCTGCCGCCCCGTTACGCGCAACAATCATGTCAGCACGCTGCACGCCCGTTGCACGCAGCTAACGCTTATCCGCGAACTGGCGGACGCCGGCACGAAGATCAGGGTGTTGCTGGATTGTCCCGTCATGGCTGCGGTGGTGCGGCAAGCGGCATTGCCCGATGTCGCCGTCACACTGAAAGGCGCGGGCAAGACCCGGCTTCGCCGTCTGGCAACACATGCAAATGGCATCCTGGCGTCGGTTTTTCACTGCGCCGCCGCCGCCGCCGTCGCCCGCTGGACGCGCAAACCGGATCCGGCCGGCGCCGGAACCCCGCTCACGGCGATCGGCACCTTCATTTCGGATCAAAGCTTCCGCGATGGAAAATTTTTCGACCGCTATTATCCGGGCCTGCTTGATTGCCTGAGCGACAAAGAAAGATCGCACTGCCGATACATTCCCGTCTTCTATCGGATGCGCCATTACCTTACGGCTTTTCGCATCCTGCGGCGCAATCCGATCGCGTTTCTCTTCTACGAGGACCATTTGAACTTTCGCGATTACTTGTTCGCGTTCGGTTATTGGTTCCGGTGCGGGAAATTTCACGGAATCCAGGCTCGATATGCAGGTTTCGAAATCGGACCGCTCTTTCGTCTTGACGCGCAGAGCGGGCGCTTCGCATCGATCACCGTCCGCGCTTTGCTGGCCCACCGGTTTTATCTGCGTGCGGAGGCATGCGGCCTTCGAATCCGGACACTTCTCGATTGGTACGAGGGATTGGACTACAATCACGCGATCGCCGCTGCGATAAACTGGTATAAATCGCCGACATCCATCACCGGTTTCCGCTCGGCGGGTTCGCTCTATTACCTGAGTTGCACTCCGGCCTCACATGAGGTTTTCGCGGGAGTGACGCCGCGGCGCATGGCGGTGGTCGGTACGGGTCTTGCCAAGGAGATAAAGTCCCTCTGCCCTGACCTCAATGTCATCGAAGCGCCCGGCATGCGCTATCGCACGCTCGCGACGCTCCGGCGCACGCCGGAGGAAGGCGGAGCGGTGCTGGTGGCGCTGCCGCTGTCCGCGCCGGTGGCAGCGGATAATATTCGTACCTTGGCGGCGGCGCGCGCGTTGATGCCGAACCCACCGCGGCACTGGTGGGCCAAGAGCCATCCCGTCCTGCCCGAAAGCGAAATCCTGGCACTTTTGGGCGGCGCGCTGCCCGGCGGCATGGAATTTGTGTGCGGTGATTTTCATACCTGGCTTGCGCGCGCCGATCTGGTCGCGGGAGTTGGCTCCAGCGCGCTGTTGGAATCGGCGGCACGGGGCATTCCCGCCATCTGCCTTGCCACCGGTAACGTGCCGACCGAAAATCCAATTCCATCATGGGTCAGTCCGCAATTGGGCCGCCTTACCTATGGACCACAGCAAACCGCCCAGGCGATCATCGAGATGATCGGAACGCACCTATGTGAACCCGATTTGGTCTTGCTCCACGAAAGCCTGCTCGGTGCGGTCACCAATGCCTCGATGCGCCGCCTACTGGAAATCGACCAGCATGAAATTTTGTGAACAAAGGAAGCGCCCGCTCGCGCTGGCCGCTTCGGAACGGCAATTCCGGCGGATTATCGAAACCAAAACCGATTCAGGGTATCCATGACAAACTTCACATACATTGTGACGGACATTGAGGCCGATGGCGGCACGCCGGGCGTTCACTCCATGATCGCATTTGCCTCGGTCGCCATAACAGCAAAGGGTATCGTGCTGGGCGAGTTTGAGGCGACCCTCCAGCCCCTGGAAGGGGGCGCCACGGACCCCGGCACAATGGCCTGGTGGGGCCAGCGTCCCGAAGCATGGCTCGCCGCAACCAGCAACGCCCGACCGGCGGAAATAGTGATGCAGGAGTTCGTCGCCTGGGTAAAGCAATACCCCAACCCGGTCTTCGCCGCACACCCTCTGAATTTCGATGCAATGTGGATGAACTATTATTTGCGGCGATATACGAAGTACGGCGTGACGGAAGGAATGCATGTTGCCGACCGCCTGTTCAGTCATATCGGTTTGTGCTTGCGTTCCTACGGCGCCGCAATTGTCGGAAAGCCGGTCACGGATTGCGAAGCCGATAGCTACCCGCCGGAATGGCTGGGCCACCATCCGCATACGCATCGCGCCATTGATGATGCAAGAGGTTATGCAAATCTGCTGGCGAAACTGTTCGCGATTTCGGCGGACCGGACTCGCCAAGCCTGAACTTTTTGTCCCTTCCGGGAGAAGCCGAAAAGCCCGGAGCTCGATCGCCCGCACGCCTTGCGGGCGCCCCAAACCGCCACTCGAATACGCAACCGCGAGATATTGACAAGGCAGAAGATTGGCTTAACAAAATGACCAAAGAACTGGAATCTGCGCCCAAATGGATAAATCCATAGAACTTCTCAACATGTGCTCTGTTCAGGCTCCGGGTCTGGATGCCAGAGTAGAGGAGCACTTTCATGTGCACCGCGTGCTGACAGCCGAACTTCCTCCGGAAGCGAAAAGCTCCCGCGCCTTGATCGCAGGCGGCGTGGGCGCCAGCGCCCAGCTCATGGCCCAGCTTCCACAACTCGAGATCGTTTCCACTGTCGGCGTCGGCTATAATCACGTCGATGTCGCATATGCGACCAAGCATGGCATTGTGGTAACCAACACCCCAGATGTCCTGTCCGACGACGTCGCGGACTTGGCCATCGTGCTGATTCTGATGACGTCCAGAAAGCTCTTGGTCGGCGATCGCCTTATTCGCGCGGGCGGATGGAAAGTTAAAGACCCCATCTTTTCAACATCAATTACAGGAAAGCGCGTCGGCATTCTTGGACTGGGAAGAATCGGCCTTGCGATAGCGACGCGCGCCACCGCAATGGGAATGTCGGTGTCGTACCACAATCGCAATCCAACGGCGGCGCCATATCGCTATATCGATTCACCTGTCGGCTTGGCGGCAGAAAGCGACTTCCTGGTGGTTGCCGCCTCCGCCCAGCCCAGCTCTCACCATATTATTGACCGCACAGTGCTCAAGGCGCTGGGCCCGACGGGAATACTGGTCAATGTTTCGCGCGGCTCCCTGGTCGACGAAGATGCGCTGGTCGAAATGCTGCAAAATGGCGAAATTGGCGGAGCGGGACTTGATGTTTTTGAGCATGAGCCCAAAGTTCCGGCAGCACTGATCGATATGGAGAATGTCGTCCTGACCCCTCATATAGGGAGCGGTACCGTTGAAACGCGAACGGCGATGGCAAATCTGGCGGTCGATAACATTATCGCGCATTTTTCGGGCCGGCCCTTGCCCAGCGAGGTTCCGGAAAGCAGGACTGCTCGTAACCTCTGATACCCGGACCGACCTTCATCGGGTCCGCGGCGCGGCGCGCCGGTTTGCGCATGACTTGCCTATCGCAAGGCCTCAGCGCGACCGCACCAATTCGGTCAAGTCTTTCTCGAATTGCGACAATATATTCGATTTCGCCCATCGGGCCTGCACACGCTCGATCGCCGCCCGTCCCATCGCCGAACGCAAGTCGGATCGCGATTTCAACAAGCGAATGGCATCGGCCATGAGGGCGGCATCTCCAGGCGGGACAACAATGCCGCACCCTTCGATTTCAAGCGCCAGCTGCGTA
>Ga0070665_100007735_pt1 | contig 10910 bp, 10 predicted proteins | sample KBSS13metaG_FD_65862 | JGI IMG/M metagenome (GOLD analysis project Ga0070665, IMG submission 65862) | Switchgrass rhizosphere microbial communities from Kellogg Biological Station, Michigan, USA - KBS S1-3 metaG | ecosystem: Host-associated > Plants > Roots > Rhizosphere > Soil ...
GCCATCATCAAATATATGCCCCAGGTGCGAATCGCAACGGCCACAGAGCACTTCTGTGCGGTGCATGCCATGCGTATTATCTTCCTCGTAGCGCACACTATTAGGGGTCATAGCTTCAAAGAAACTTGGCCATCCGCAACTGCTGGCAAATTTAGCATCACTTTTAAACAATGGATTGCCACATACAGCACAGTAATAGGTACCGCGGGCATCGCTGTTCCAGTACTTGCCTGTAAAAGCCCATTCGGTTCCTTTTTCTCTTGCTATATCATATACCTCACGGGGCAGTATTTTCTTCCATTCTGCGTTGCTCACGTCCAAGTGCTTAGTATCTGTGCGCGAGTAATATGGATTATTCTTATGGCCTTCAGACATAGTCTTATTTTTTTGAGCGTCGGAACATTGCGAAAGCAATGTTAAGCCGCAAATCAATATTAAGTTACTTAAATATCGCATAACAATAAAGGGATTAAATTGTTTTCTATAAACGAAAAAACGACGCTATCAGTTTCATTCCCCTGCTGTTAAATAATGTATAATTAATTGTACCACTGCATAAAGTTATTCTATTATGAAACTTCAATACTTAGCTTATTCGTATATTTAAACTAATAAATCACCACGTATGGAAAAGGAAACTGTCTATAATATAAACCTAAATGTAAAATATCCTCATCTTGAAGTGATTGATATTCCTACTATAGTGGCTGCCAACAAAGAAAAATGGTTTAACCAGACACTAAGCCAGGTAAATGACAGTGTAGTGAGGATAGGCATAGTAGAAGGTGAATTCCACTGGCATAAGCATGATAACGACGATGAGTTTTTCTTTGTGCTGGAAGGTCAGCTATTGATAGACCTGGAAGATCGCACTATTGAGTTGAACCCTAACCAGGGCACAACTATAAGCAAGGGTGTAATGCACCGCCCCAGAGCCCCAAAGAAAACAGTGATGCTGATGATGGAAACGAGTGCCATAGCGCCTACCGGTGACTAATTTATACAACAAGCAAAAAATATTCTAAATGAAAAAGATAGCATTCATTTCAACTGCCGTAGTGTTTGTTCTTGCAGCGCTTATTTCTTTTAAGATAGCTGCCAAAGGAGACAGAAATGAAAAGAGTGGAGGCATACAGTTTTATGAAACTAACTGGCAACAGGTGCTGGACAAAGCCAAGGCAGAGAACAAACCCATCTTCCTGGATATATATGCCAGCTGGTGCGGCCCCTGCAAAATGCTGAAGAAGCGGACCTTTGTGAATAAAGAAGTAGCTGAATACTTTAATAAGAACTTCATCAATGCCTCTTTCGATGGCGAAGTAGGTGATGGTGTGATGCTGGCTAATAAATTCCAGGTGCAGGGTTACCCTACGCTTATAGTACTGAATGCAAATGGGGAAGTGATAAACGGCACCATGGGCTACTATCCACCTGATGAGCTACTGGAGTTTGGCAAGAAATCTATGACGCTTACTGCGTTAAAGCCTAAGCATTAAGCACTTAGCTTCGTTAATATTTTAATAATAATTACTTAAGGTATCAAAATGCTTAGGGCTACTGCTATTAAAGTAGCTTAGTGTGTATAAAATAGCATGCAAAGCTAACCTTATATAATACTTCCATCACAAGGCAGGTTTCCACCTGCTTTTTTTGTGTGTGAGCATTACTTATTACTGAAGCAGTTCCTTCACCATAACCTGCAGGTTATATTCAAGAGCTATATTCATAGCTATCATCTGCAAAGGATTATTGGTTTTACCCAGCGAATCTGATTTCAGGAGGTCTATACCATTCTGCAGGTAGGCGAAGAATTGGTCCATTGCTAAAACCTGCTGATATTTTGATTTGTAAACTTCTTGTGCTAATTCAAGTATCATATATAAAATCTTTTTCCGGTTAGGGGCTGTAAAAATGTATGTATGTGCAGTTGTTTTCAAACTATAAAGTGTGGTTAACAACTTTTTTACAACTTATTAACAAGCCATTAAAAGAATATACAGCATTTTATCATTATGATTTAGTCCGTTTAAAAACCGTGTTTGTTTTCTCTATTTATTAATTGCTTGTTAATCACTTTTTAAGCTGTTGTTAAGTAGTTTAAAACCTGTTGTTAAGCGGGTTAAAAAATTTCCAGGGACTGTTTTAGTGCTACATCTTTGTGTCATCAATAACAGCAAAACATCGGCACAATGATACTCTCTATAAATAACAACACAGCAGCTACCAACAACACTACAGCTATTAAGAAAGCATATACTAACCATGTAGTGAATAATGATATCCTTATTAAAAACCTGTTTTTTTCAGGTATCCTCTTATGTCTTGTGCTCGCAGTTTTTATTTAGTTATTCCATTTCCTGCTTTGCAGGCAATAAGAAAGGCCCCGATAATTCGGGGCCTTTCTTATATAGTTCAGTTTCTATTTTATACTACCACTATCTCATGATAATCAGTAGCTCGCAGATATTTCTGCGCTAATGTTTGCAATTCGTCGACAGTAATGGTTTTGTAGATGTTTACGTTTCTGTTGAAGTTTGCTTCCGTCATGTCGTTTAGTATCAGGGTACGCCAGCGCTGCATTATGGAGAATGGACCATCCAGGTCGCCGAGCATATTGCCCAACAAATAGTTTTTTACCAACAGCAGTTCATCATCATCAGCTTTTTCATTACAGAGTACATCCATCTCATGATATATTTCCTTTACTGCTGCCTCCAGCACATCACGGCCGGCTTCGGTATGTATTATTAATGAGCCGCTGTTGAGATATGGTGACATAGAACTGTATATGCCATAGGTATACCCCTTATCCTCACGTATATTGCTCATAAGCCTTGAACCGAAGTAGCCGCCGAATAATGTATTGAGCACAACCATAGGCGCAAAATCAGGATGGTGACGATTAGGGAACAGGCGACCAATACGTATAGCACCTTGTACACCATTGGGGTCGTTCAGCAGGTTGTGTTTTTTCTCTGCTGCTTCTATTGGCTGGTAGCTTTGCTCTATTAGCGGGTTATTAGTTATTGCAGCTTTACCGAATACTTCATTTACCCATTTTACTTCCTGCTCAGCCACATTGCCCGACATGAATATCTTTACCCTTGACAGGTTATAATGATTTTTGTAAAAGGCAATAAGATCTTCCCTGGTTATTGCTTCTATAATTTCTTTTTTAGAGTAGCGCCCATAAGGATGTTCATCACCAAACAGCAATGCATCTATCTGCTGGTTAGCTACAAATTCGCTCTGGCGCTGACTTACCAGCAAGCGGTCTATAGCATTTCTTTTATGTATCTCTACTTCTTCCTGCGGGAAAACAGCATCAGTTATTATTTCAAACACTATAGGCAGCAATTGCGGCAGGTGTTTGGTAAGCGAATACAGGGTGATAGTTGAAAAATCGTTGCCTGCGCTTACTTTCAGATTAGCACCGTAAAATTCCAGTGCTTCATGTATCTGGTGCGAAGTTCGTTTTGAGGTACCGTTTTTTATTAATCCGCCTGCCGCCTGGGCCACTGCCTGCTTTTGTTCATACCATATACCAGCGGGGAAAACCCAATCTATCTCTACCACATCCTGTACACCTGCATTCAGCCAGTACAAGGGCAATCCATTATCCAGCCTGCCCTCGGTTACGGGTGGCAGCTTATATTCAAACTCTATAGCGTCGTGTATGCATGGAGGTGTCTTACGGTCCAGTACCATATCTTCTTTCTTTTCTTGAATTTAAACTCTTAATCTTTAATAAACATTGAGCGCAGCTCGCCTGCATCTTCCGGTTTCATTTTGCCGCCCAGTATCAGGCGCACTTGCCTGCGGCGCAGCGCATCATCAAACATTCTTTTTTCCAGGTCTGTTTCCGGTACTATTTCCGGCACTTTTCGTGGCCTGCCATTAGGGTCAAGCGCCACGAATGTCATATAGGCTTCGTTAGATAAATATTTGTATTGTGCAGAGAGGTCTTCGCCCCATACACGCAAATACACCTCCATAGAGGTATTAAATGCCCTGGTGAGCTTTGCTTCTATAGTAAGCAGATTGCCCAGCTTTATGGGGTTGGCAAAAGATACATTATCTACCGATGCCGTAACAACGGGGCAGCTACAGTGCTTCTGCGATGCAATAGCAGCGGCTATATCCATCCAGTGCATCAGGCGGCCACCCATTAGATTGCCCAGGGTATTGGTATCGTTGGGCAATACCAGCTCAGACATGACTATAAAGGTATCCTGCGGACGTTTTGATTGCATTCAAAATGATTTTACTCTTCAAAGATAGGCATTGACGTGCAGCTATGTACTAAATAAAGAACGGCTACCTATAAAAGTAGCCGTTCGTATTATAATAATATGTTTGAAGAATTAATTCACCAGTGTTATGGTTTTTATGCATACAGGCGCTCCGTCATTTCTTATATGCAGGTAGTAACTGCCGGGAGCTACTGCTGCAGGTAATACAACCTGTGCATGTGTTTGGCCACCGCTTATTGGCAGGTTGCCTGTTGCCAGTATCTGGCCGCTTATACCTATCACGTCGTAAGACCAGTTGCCATTTATAGCCTGCGGTACGTCTATATTCATAGTATGGTTTGCAACAGGATTAGGATATACCGTTATGTCTTTGCCTATAGAAGTAATAGCTACAGATACAGGTCTTACACTATCCGGTACATACTTTAGTGTATCTACATACGCGCTTACCAGTGTAGTAAGAGCGCTATCAGCATAGTTCAGCTTCAGGAGCGGAGTAATACGGCCTACGCGATAGAAGTTTAAAGAATAAGTGCGTATTTCATTTCCCTGAGGTAAACCTAACAATGTCAATAATGTATCTGGCATAGTAGTAGCCCCAAATGTGAAACTATCTCTTTCGTAAGTAATTGTCTTTACCTGCACCACTTCTACATAGCTTGATGTGGTACTATCCGGTTCTTTTATCTTCATAAAACCCCAGCCCTGAGCTTTGTCTTCCTCTGTTTTGTGAATAATCACTTGGCCGGGGCTGTTTTTATAATGGCGTGCAGTATCAGTAAGCGTATAATTCTGTACATAAGTGAAATCAGAATGCCATGCTGCACCATATACCAACGGGAAAGGCATCTTTATATATGAGCTATTGTACAGACTGCTCTGCATTCTGAAAATTATTGTATCCTCATTATTATCAGGAGCAAGGCCACTTTTAGTTATACGTAACGCCTGGCTGTCGATACCTTCAGCAGAAGATATCAAACCCTGTGTTACATATAGCGTCTGGCCTTTTGAATAATATTGCAGATTCCCGAAATCATGGTGTTCGCTATCAGCATAGTTATAAGGGAAGTCAGGCAAAAAGCGTGTTACAACCGGATGAACGGAATTATCGTAAACAAGGCTATTGAGGTTCCACAATACATTAGTTCCGGCGGCAAAAGAAGGGAAGCTGGATGCGCCAACATCTACTTTTACCAGGTAGTCTGTACCTATCAACGCTGTATGCGATTTGGCATTAGCAGCTGTAATAACACTATCCGGTCTCACACGTGCAAACGTTACGGAAACTGACAACAGGCAGCAAAGAGTAAAAATTAATTTTTTCATATTTGGTTATAAGAGAATATAAAACAATAGCTGTAGTGGACAAATTTAACACATTAGTTTTAATAATTGTAGTCATTGATATGTAATATCACTTTGTTTTGCAAGCATATATAGCATTAATTATAAGATAACTTTTATCATTATTTGTAAAAAGTCTCATAGCTCATTATCACATATGGCCTTGTAGTATCAATAGGGAAGTAGCGTGTGTTCAACTTTTCCTTCATCAGTTGAAAACAGGCTATCATGGTTTGGTTGTCTTTGGGTACACCTTTGACCAATTGGTCTGCCGGCAATTGTATATAGGTAAGGGCTGGTCTGTCACCATCCATTACAGATGCCATGAGGCTTTCATCTGGCAGACCCCAGTCCATTAGCAATTTATCTTCTATTTCGCTGTTTTCTTTTATTAACACCACCTTGGTCAGTCCTTTTTTTCTCATTTGCTGTAAGCCCTGCTCTACGAATGAGATGCGCTCAGTAAATAGCGGAGCAGACTTACCTATATATATAAACCGCACTATAAAAATGAAAAATAATAACCATGTGCCTTGTTGTTCCTTTATGGCCGGCAGAAGGTTAAAAACCAAAGGAGCGGCTAAAATTATGCTTAACGACATCCATTCACTTTCCATATAAAATTGGGTATGCCTGTCGTACAAGCTATATCCATAGGTAAGCCCCATAAGTATATAGAAGCTTAGCGCAGCTAATAGTGTCCAGCACAGTAACAGCCATTTGCGTTGCAAGGATAGCGTTCCAATACCTGCAATAGTAATGAGGACCAAGAGCCAGTAATTATAAATGCAGTCATGGAAAAACTTTTTAGTCATAGGACTTTTTAAAGCCTGCCATATACTATGGAGGTTCATATGTATAGCTTGTTCCATTTTACCGCTATCATAGCCGGGGCCCTGGCTCACATAAAATTTTAGCCCTGCTATTACCAACAGCAGCAGGCTAAACCCTACTGTCTGCCGCCCCCCGAAAGGCCATAGTTCTTTATTAATATACAGATACCCCCACAAAAAAAGTACTGATATCATAACCAGCGGATGCGTAAAGACCGCCAATACAGCAAGTAATATAAATGCGAGCAGCTGCAGGAAGAGCGGCCTGTGTTTACCTGCATTGTAAAATGCAACAGCAAGAAACAAGAACATCCATGCAGTGCCCTGGTGCACTTCATTGTTTGTCCAGAAGTAGGCGTCGCTTACAAACAGCGTATAGTAAAGCGCCATAAGAATAGCCATGCCATACTGCCTGTACCGGTATACCAAAAGGATGACAACAATAAAATAAAAGAGGTTGAAACTAACAGAATATGCTATTAATATGGCTTTTAGGGAAACGTGCAGACGGAGGCCAATGAGCGGTACCATTTGGGTTATGAATGAACCATAGCGGTGCTCTTCAATAACAAATGTCTTATAGTTCAGCAACCGGAAGCATATATGTGCAGCATCTATAAATAGCATCCGCTCTTTGAAAAAGTAGAAAGCACCGATCAGCAAAACAGCCATTGCTATTATGCTCACTTTCGCTGCACTTTTCAGATTTGCTCCAACTTCATTCATGGGCTTAAGATAATATTATCTGCAAAATTTAGCGCATCGCATATCTTTAGGGTTCTTACTATCTTGTAACACTTTTTGAAGCCTAGCGCTATATGCCCATTGCAAATAGTACATTAAAGCAATCTGCTAAAATATCAATTTATGCACTTGTCATACTACTGGCAGGCGCTATAATATTTTACAAAGCGCGGGTATTTTATTTAGACTCGTCTTATATATGCTTTAATATATTAAGGTATCAGCAGCTTACTATACAGGAGCACCGATGGGGTTCATTCATAACCCAAATGGTACCGCTCATTGCCTACAAGCTGCATTTTTCAATGAAAGTCATATTAATAGCCTATACAATTAGCTTTAATGTATTTTACCTGCTTGTAATTTTATTACTGGTTTATCGCTTTCGCCAATATGCCCTGGCTATACTTATGGGGCTCTATTATGTATTATTTTTCAGCGATGCCTACTTCTGGACCAACAATGAGGTTTTTCAAGGCATGGCCTGGATGTCTCTCTTCCTGGGTACAACCATATACCTGGGCTATAAAAAAGTAAAGACCTTTGTTATCGTTATTCCATTTTTAGCATTGGGTACACTAGCTGTCTTCACCCACTTCCTCGTTATAATACCCATCGTTTTTTTATGGATATACCTGGTAATGGACAAAACAAACTGGCCTTTCTCAAAAAAGCAGACCATATTATTTAGCGTACTGCTAGTTGCAGTTATAGTCGCAAAGTTCATTTTTAGCTACAATCAATCGTATGATGGTGAAAAGCTACATACCGCCACCCGTTTTAGTTTACACGATATTATTTTCTTTTTTGCAACACCCGTTGTCCGCAATTTTATACTACAGTGCTTAATTAACTACTGGGTGGCAGTACTAATATTTGTTGCAGGCATTATACACTTGTTTAGAAACAAGCAGTTTAAACTAGCAGTATTCACATTAGTAGCTGTATTGGGGTACATAGAAATAATGGCCATTACCTATGGCGGTATGGGCGACATATTACTATTCCACATAGAAAGTGAATGGACAGGACTTAGCATTATTATGGCTTGTCCTTTTGTATTTGGCGTGTTGCCAAAGCTTAAGTGGCCAACTGCTGCAATAACGCTTGCAATAATTTTTATAGTGCGTTTTGCTTATATAGGCGCATCAGCAACGAAATTTACGGGCCGGGAACGGTTTATGGAAGAGGTGGTATCCAAAATGAAGAACAGAGATATTACAAAGTTGATATTGATTAACAATAACGCTATACAAAATACATTGATACTGACATGGGCTGTACCTGATGAGAGCTTGCTAATGTCAGCAAGTGCCCATGATAAACCGCAACGGACATTCATTATTGCAAATGATACTGCCGCAGCACGGCAGATGATGACAGATAACAAGCATATGCTGGCAAGTTTTGAAATTGTAAATCCGGCGTCTCTTAATCCTACATTGTTTTATATAGATACAACGCAGCCATATAGAGTAATGACGTATGATGAATTGTTTGGCAAATAGTTATTTTACAATTCTAAAAAAACAAGGGCTATGATTGGATCATAGCCCTTGTTATATAAAATCAATTATTTCTTATTTGCTTAAGTGCATGCTACGCTCTTTATATAGCTGGCGGAACCATGGGTCGCGTAGGTTTTTAATGAAGCGTATGGCTTCGCCGGTACTCTTCATTTCCGGGCCCAGGTCCTTGTTTACATTCGGGAATTTATTGAAGCTGAACACAGGTTCTTTCACTGCATAGCCTTCCAGTTTCTTTTCTATCTTAAAGTCTTTCAGCATCTTTTCACCCATCATCACCTTAGTGGCAATATTGAGGAAAGGTACACTATAAGCCTTAGCAATGAACGGCGTGGTGCGGCTGGCACGTGGGTTAGCTTCTATCACAAACACTTTGCCATCTTTTATGGCGAACTGTATGTTTATAAGTCCTTTAATATTTAAACGTAGTGCAATCTTCTTAGCATAGTCCACCATTTCATCCACTTCCAACTGGCCGAGATTGAAGTTGGGTAGCACAGCATGGCTATCACCGCTGTGTATACCTGCTGGTTCTATATGCTCCATAATACCCATTATGTGCACTTCTTCACCATCACATATTGCATCTACTTCTGCTTCCTGGCAGCGATCAAGGAAATGATCTATTAGTATCTTATTTCCCGGCAAGTGCTTCAGCAGGCTTACTACACTCTTCTCCAGTTCGTCGTCGTTTATTACTATACGCATACGCTGTCCACCTAATACGTAAGACGGGCGCACCAGCACAGGGTACCCTACTTCTTTTGCCACTTCTATGGCTTCGTCTGTAGTATATGCTGTACCATAATTAGGATAAGGAATACCGAGCTCCTTCAGCAGGTCACTGAATCGGCCGCGATCCTCTGCGATATCCATGTCATCAAATGAAGTGCCTATGAGTTTTATACCTTTTTCATGCAGGCGTTTTGCCAGCTTCAGGGCAGTTTGGCCACCAAGCTGCACTATTACACCATAAGGCTTCTCATGTTCTATTATTTCCCAAAGGTGCTCCCAATATACCGGCTCGAAGTATAGCTTATCCGCCATATCAAAGTCAGTAGAAACTGTTTCAGGGTTACAATTCACCATGATAGACTCGTAACCACATTCTTTAATGGCGAGCAGGCCATGCGTACAGCAGTAATCAAACTCTATACCCTGTCCTATACGGTTAGGACCAGAGCCAAGCACTATTATTTTCTTCTTATCAGATATTTTGCTTTCATTGAAAACTACATCCCCTTTTGTTTCTTTCGAAACAGCGCAAGGCTCAAAGGTGCTATAGAAGTATGGTGTTTTTGCTTCAAACTCTGCACTGCAGGTATCCACCATTTTATATACACGCGTAATGCCCAGCTCTTTTCTGTGCTCATACACTTCTTCGGAAGTGCAATCTTTTACCAGCTCCGCTATCTGGTCGTCGCTAAAGCCCATTTGTTTGGCATCGCAAAGCAAATCTGCCGGCAGCTTATCAAGATGCTTGTATTGACGAATTTCATTTTCCATCTTCACTATATCCTGTATCTGGTATAGGAACCAACGGTCTATCTGTGTAAGCTCGCGGATAGTTTTAATGGAAACACCGGCTGCTAATGCTTCTTTTATACGGAATATGCGGTCCCATTGAGGGCGCTTCAGTGATTCCAGTATCTCTTCGGGGCGCAAGCGGCTTGTGCTTATAAAAGATAAGCCGGTAGCATTGTTCTCCAGGCTCTGGCAAGCTTTCTGCAAAGCCTCGGGGAAAGTGCGGCCAATGGCCATCACTTCACCAACTGATTTCATTTGCAGCCCTAGTGTATCATCTGCTCCTTTAAACTTATCAAAGTTCCAGCGCGGCATCTTTACTATTACATAATCAAGCGCCGGCTCGAAGTATGCAGAAGTTGTTTGGGTAATCTGGTTTTTCAGTTCATCCAGCGCATAGCCTATCGCAAGCTTTGCAGCTATCTTAGCTATCGGGTAACCTGTAGCCTTAGATGCAAGCGCTGAAGAACGGCTCACACGCGGATTTATTTCTATTGCTATGATTTCTTCTGTTTCAGGATTTAACGCGAACTGTACGTTACAGCCACCGGCAAAGTTGCCCAGGTCGCGCATCATGCGTATAGCAGTGTTACGCATCAGCTGGAACGCTGTATCGCTCAGTGTCATTGCAGGTGCTACTGTAATGCTATCGCCCGTATGGATACCCATAGGGTCGAAGTTCT
>Ga0070665_100007737_pt1 | contig 10908 bp, 8 predicted proteins | sample KBSS13metaG_FD_65862 | JGI IMG/M metagenome (GOLD analysis project Ga0070665, IMG submission 65862) | Switchgrass rhizosphere microbial communities from Kellogg Biological Station, Michigan, USA - KBS S1-3 metaG | ecosystem: Host-associated > Plants > Roots > Rhizosphere > Soil ...
GTCTGGCCCGTCCGCCACCAGGCTCAACGACTGGCGGAGATCGGTGTCGAGAGCTGATGCGAGGGCCGGATACAACGCAACCAGGACGTCATGGCCGGCAACCGCGGCGGCTGCCGATTGCGAGGCGCGACGCGACACGCCGGAGAAGGCAACCGCGTAGGGGTTATGGCGTCGATCGATCGCATTCACCGCGTCGTAGATGGCGGCGTGCATCATGGCGAAGCTGCGAGTCGGATGGATCGTGGCGGGCTGAGCGCCGGGGGTTCGCACAATCGACAGAAGAGTCTGGTTCCAGTGCACGACGGCGTCGGTCGACGCGGCGGGATCCGCCGCTTCGCCGACACCTGACAAGACAGCCAGCGACAGGATGGACACGGTGATGAATCGTCTCGGAATCATTGTTGGCCTCACAACCATCGAGCCCCATTTGGCAGGTGAACGAGCGGGACGACGCGACGGACACGCGTCATGCCGCTGTAGAGACTGCGGGCAGGACCGAAATATTCCGACCGCGACGGCAGTCCGCGCCGCCGTCGCGTCGCTGATGGCGCCAACACCCGTGAAGAAATCAGTTCGCACGGCTGCGGTCTGGTAAACTGCCCTGCCACAAGCCACTGTCTCATCCGTTTCCCTGAGCGGTCAGGTTTGCGATCGACGTGCGCCATGGATCCAAAGACGCAAGTCACACTGCTGCTGCTCGACGTCAAGAACGGCAGCTCGCACGCCCTCGATCGGCTCGTCCCCCTCGTGTACGACGAGCTTCGTCGCCTGGCCGCGCATTACCTCCGCGACGAACGTGCGGCCGCGACGCTGCAGCCGACGGCGCTCGTGCACGAAGCCTACATGAGGCTGGTGGCGCAGGAGATGCCCGACTGGGAGTCCCGCTCGCACTTCTTCGGCGTCGCCGCGCATTTGATGCGCCAGATCCTCGTGGACCATGCCCGCCGTCACCGCAGCCAGAAACGCGGCGGCGGGGTGGCGCCGGTTCCGCTGGAGGAAGCGATTGTCTTCGCGCCGAGCAAGAGTGACGACATTCTGGCGATGGACGATGCGCTCACCGCGCTGGCCGCGGTGGACGAACGCAAGTGCCGGGTCATCGAGCTGCGCTACTTCGGCGGCTTGAGCGTCGACGAAACCGCGCGCGCGCTCAAGCTCTCGGTCGGGACGATCGGCCGGGAACAACGACTGGCCGAGGCGTGGCTGCACCGTGAGATGTCGCGGCCGGCATGAACGCCGAACGCTGGCAGGCGATCGGCGACCTCTTCGAGTCCGCGCTGCTGCTGCCGGCCGGCGAACAGACCGCGCTGCTCGATCGCGCCTGCGCCGGCGACGATGAGCTGCAGCGAGAGGTGCGCTCGCTCTTGTCGAGCCACAACGCGGCGCCGGGCGGTTTCGTTCAAGAGCAGATCAAGAACGCGGTCACCTCGTTTTTCGAGACGAGCCTTCAGGGCACGCAGCCGGCCCGTGTGGGTCCCTACCGGTTGATCCGCGAGCTCGGCCGAGGCGGCATGGGCGCGGTCTTCCTCGCCGAGCGTGACGACGACGAGTATCACGCCAGCGTAGCGATCAAACTCGTGCGGCCGGGGATGGACACCGACTTCATTCTCGCCCGCTTCCGCCGCGAGCGTCAGACCCTCGCCCGGCTGCAGCATCCGAACATCAGCCGGCTGCTCGACGGCGGTACCACCGACACCGGTCTGCCGTACATCGTCATGGAGTACATCGACGGGCCGTGGCTGACGCAGTTCGCGGACGACAAGCGGTTGCCGATCAAAGACCGCCTTCGCCTCTTCCTGGACGTCTGCGCCGCCGTCGATTACGCCCACCGGAATTTCATCATCCATCGAGACCTCAAGCCCGGCAACATCCTGGTCGCCGCCGACGGCGTCCCCAAGCTGCTCGACTTCGGCATCTGCAAGCTGCTGCGCGCAGACGCGCTCGCCGGCAACGACACGCAGGTCGCACCGATGACGCCCAATTACGCGAGTCCCGAGCAGGTGCAGGGCGGTCCGGTGACGCTGCTGTCGGACGTCTACTCGCTTGGCGCCGTGCTCTACGAACTGCTGACCGGCATCTGTCCCAGACGGTTCGAGCAGCTCACGCCGCTGGCGATCGAACAGGCGTCCCGCGCGGCGATTGCGCGGCCGAGCGCCGCGGCCACCGACCCAATCGCGGCCCGGCAACTCGCGGGCGATTTGGACAACGTGCTGATGCGCGCGCTCGAGACCGAACCCGAGCGCCGCTACGAATCGGCGGCGCAGTTCGCCGAGGATCTGCGTCGCTACCTGGACGACGAGCCGGTCCGCGCCAGGCCGCAGACCCTGCGCTACCGCGCCTTCAAGTTCGTCCGGCGCAATCGCGGCAAGGTCGCCGCCCTCGGCGCGCTGTTCGTCGCCCTGGCCGGCGGCCTCACGGTCTCCCTGTACGAGGCGAGAATCGCCAGCCGCCGGCTGCAGCAGATCCGGACCCTGGCCAACAAGGTCGTGGTTGACGTGCACGACGCCGTGCGCGATCTGCCCGGGTCGACCAGAGCCCGCCAAATCATCGTGCGGACCGGCCTCGAGTACCTCGACCTGTCGGCGAGCTCCGCGAAGGGTGACCCGCGCGCCGAGTTGGAGTTGGCGAAGGCGTACCGCACGCTGGGAGACGTTCAGGGCAACGCCGGCCAGGCCAATCTGGGGGATGCCTCCAGCGCGCTGGCACGCTATCGGACGGCCCTCTCGTTGCTGGACGATGTGACACGCCGCACGCCGGGCGACCTCGAGGCGCGAACCGAACGGCTCATCGTGCACGAACGCATCGGCACCGTGCAGATCCACGCCGGCCAACTCCGCGATGCCGTCGGGACGCTTCAGGACGCCATCCGCACCGGCGCCTCGCTCGCGACGACCCGCGACACGCGGTTCCTGCAGGCCATGGCCGACGTGCACCTGGCGTCGAGCGACGCGAGGCGGAACCTGAGCGATTTTCAAGGCTCACTCAAGGATGCGACCGAGTGCCTTCGACTCTATCGCGAGGTGGCGAGCGTTCGGCCCGACGATCCGGACCTCCGGCATTCGCTGGCCGGCGCCTACGCATCCGTCGGCATGAGTGAGAGCCTGGTCGGGCGGCTGGACGAAGCGCTCGCGAACTTCCGCGATGGGGTCGCCGAAATGGAGAAGCTGGTCGCCGCCGAGCCGCGCAACGTCTCCTGGAGCCGCGACCTGATGCTGGCCTACGGCCATGTCGCCGACGTGCTCGGGAATCCAGCCATGCAGAATCTCGGCGACCGCGAGGCAGCGCTTCACGTCTACCAGCAGGCGGCCGACATCGGGAAACGGTTGTACATCGCCGACGCCGCCGATCAACGCGCCGCCGCCGATTTCGGCATCGTCCTGAGCCGGGTCGAAACGGCGATGGACGACCAGGATCTCGCTGCGAAGATCGCGGTCCAGCGCGAATCGCTCCAGGTGCTCGAACGGGCGGCGGCGATCAGCCCGGGCAACGTGTCGCTCCAGATCTACCGATCGGCGGTGGATGAGCATCTCGGGGACTCGTCGACCGCCGCCGGCGACACCGAATCGGCGCGCCTGGCGTACCAGGAAGCCGCCGCGATTGCCGAGCCGAACATGCCGTTGGGGAACAGTGCATCGGTGATCGTCTTCATCCGATCGACCGGGAAGCTGGCGTTGAACGCCGTGGCCAGATCGCGGCGGGGCGAAGCGCTGGATGCGGCGCGCCGTGCGCTCCGCGCGGCTGAGAGTCCGCCCGCCGGCGCCAGCACCCTTCGCGCCGTGCCACGGGGGCTATCGGCGATGGGTCTGACCTACGCCGCGCTCCTGCGAAGCCCGCTGCGGGCGGCAGGCGACAGGGAGCAGGCACTCTCGTGGCTCGGAAAGAGCGTGGACGCGTGGCGGGCGGGTCAGGCCGTGCCCGGCTTCGGCGCACCGCATCGGCGTGAAATGCGCGAAGTGGAAGATGCGCTCGCACGCGTGCAACAGACCAGGTAATCGCATGGCCGATCGTCCAACGATGACTATGACGCCCACTCAGCGCCGTCTCGTCCGGCAGACGGTCGGCTCGCTGCGGGATCAGGCGGGGCCGGTCTCCCTGCTCTTTTACGGCCGGCTCTTCGAACTGGATCCCTCGGCCCGGCGGCTGTTCCACAACGACCTGGAGCGGCAGGGGCGCAAGGTGATCGAGACGCTCGAGTGGATGGCCGAGTCACTCGATCGTTTCGATTCCATGACCGCCCGGTTGGCTGAACTGGGGCGGCAGCACGCGGGTTATGGCGTGCGGCCGGATCAATACGAATCGGTCACTGCCGCCCTGCTGTGGGCCATCGCCCAGGCGCTCGGGCCGGATTTCGACGCCGCGACGCGCGATTCGTGGAAGCTGGCGTTGTCGGCCGTCAGCGAGGCCATGAAAGACGGCGCCATCGGGCCGTGATCGTTTTCGATGTCGTTTTGCGCCTGTCTTCCTGAAGGAGCCTAACGGCATGACAAAACAGCAGATTGAACTGGTCCAGAGCAGTTTCCAACTCGTCCAACCCATCCTCGAGCCGGCAGCGGCGATGTTCTACGACCGGCTGTTCGAGCTGGATCCATCGCTCCGCGCCCTGTTCCGAACGCCCAAGGACGAACAGGCACGGAAGCTCGCGCAAACGCTCGCCGTCGTCGTGGCAGCCATCGACCGTCCGGACTCGATCCGCGGCGCGGTGGAAGCCCTGGGCCGCCGCCATGTCGGATACCACGTGCGCGACGAGCACTACGCGACGGTGGGCGCGGCGCTGTTGTGGACCCTCGAGCAGGGCCTCGGCGATGCGTTCACGCCCGAGGTCCGCGACGCCTGGAGCGCGGTGTATGGCTGGCTCGCGTATCGAATGCAGAGTGCCGCGGCCCAGGACACCGCGGCGCCGCCGCAGGCGCTCGCGCCCGCCGGCGTGTAGGGCAACGACATGCATGCCCTGTCATTCGCCAACGACATCACCGGCTATCGGCACGCGAAGGTCGGCGCGACGCTGTTCGATCGCGCGTGCCGGTCGATTGAGCTCGGCCAGTTTACCGAGGGGCTGGACGACCTGTTCACCGGTCTGGAACAGATCCGCAACGCGAGCGGTCTCGCCGCCTGGTCGGCCTTCGTGGACCAGGCGCGGACGAACCACCGGTTGATGTCCCTGGTCCACCAGGATCCGTTCACCAAACGCGCGTTCGACAAGCCGCGCGGCTACGCCGGCGATGCCGTCATGATGGACTACGCCTACGGCATCCACGGTGCTCATGAGGCCACTCGACAGGCATCGGACTTCGGCCGCGCGCTTCTCGGATATCTCCAAAGGGGACCGGCAGTACAGAGCGTCCGCTTCCGGCGCGCGCACATCGCTGAGCTGATCGACGAGACCGCTGCCGTGGTCGCGCAGCCACGCATCCTGGCGATCGCGTCAGGACATCTACGTGAGGCGGAGTTATCGACGTCGCTGGCGAGCGGCCGCGTCGGCAGCCTGGTCGCGCTCGACGCGGATCGCGAAAGTCTGCGCGAGGTCGAGACGCAGTACTGCGATCTCGGTGTCGAGACGATCCATGCCTCCGTCCGGCACATCCTTGCGCGGAAAGTGACGCAGGAACCGTTCGACTTCGTGTACGCCGCAGGGCTGTACGACTACCTCAATGACCACGTGGCGGCGACGCTCACCGCCAGGCTGTTCGAGCTCACGAAGCCGGGCGGGCGCATGCTGATTCCGAACTATGCCCCTTCATGCCCCGATCGCGGCTACATGGAATCGTGCATGGCGTGGGACCTGATCTACCGCGACGAGTACGACATGACCCGGTTGATCGCACGCATCCCCGCGGACCAGATCGCCAGCTACGACGTCTACGGCGATCCATCCGGGTCCGTGGTGTACCTGAGCGTCGACAAAGGCACCCGCACGCCCTCGGTGATCGATTCCGGCTCCCGTTTGCGCCCGTGTGAGTGACGCGGGTCATTCCGGCCCGCAACACCAACAGGGTTCAGGCAGTACCGCCGGATCCACCAGGAGACCAGACCATGATCAAGAACCTTCGACTGATGACGCTCGCCGCCGCGCTTCTGCTTGCCACGGCTCCCTGGGCCTCGGCCCAGACCACCGCACCTGGAGAGGCGATGTTCCACTGGGGCCGGGTGCATGTGGGGACGGGCCAGGCGCTGGTGCTGAACTTCGAGTTGACCGACCATTTTGGCGGACCCTTGACGCTGCCTGTGGAACTGCAGCTCGAAGACAAGGACGGGAACGTGATCTACCGGAACTCGATCGAAGTCTCCGACGGGCACGCCGTGTCGTTCGCGGTCGCCCAGGACAGTCGGACTCTTCGCGGCACGATTGCGGCAGATATCTACGCCGCTGTCGGGCCTGAGATTCGCATGATTCAGCCCTGCATCAAGGTGATTTTCCCTCCGGGACCGAGCGCGCCGGTCGATCGCATGACGTTGACCCTCGAAGTGATGGATGTCGTCACCGGGCGGCTGGTGACGCTCGCGAACAACCCGCACATGATCATCGGCGTGCTCGCCCAGTAGCTCTCACCGGGCGCGCCGCCCAGCAGACCCTCCACCGGCCGGAGACGAGCGATCTCGTTTCCGGCCTTTCGTGTCTGACGTGATCGATTCCGCCCGCGCTTTGCGCCCGTCGTATTCGAAGGCGGACACACACGTGCCGCGATACAAGGAGAAGATGCAATGGTTCGACGAATTGTCCCTGGTGTGGTTGCTTTGCTGCTCACTGCGGCGCCCTACGCGTCCGCGCAGGTCCAGACCGTGGCGCTGTTCGACGCGTCGCGGCTCGAGACGCCCGAAAACATCGCCATCGACCACGATAACAACAAGTACGTGAGCCTCGCGCTCACCGGCGAGATCCGCAGGATCGCGCCGGACGGCGTCCAGTCCACCTACGTCAAGCTGCCGCTGGGCGCGCCGCCCCTCACCTTCTGCGGTTCCTTCTTCGCCGGCCTGACCGGCATCACCTTCGACCAGCACGACAACCTCTATGCCAACCTCGCATCCTGCGATCCCGCGAGCCGTGGCGTCTGGAAGATTCCGAGCGACGGGCAGCCGCCGACGCGCATCGCCGCGCTCTCAATGCAGTCGCTGCCGAACGGCATCGTGCATCATCGCGACTGGCTGTATGTCGCCGACTCGGTCATCGGTGCGATCTGGCGCGTGGCCGACACCGGGGGCACGGCAGAAATCTGGGCGGCGGGCCAGGAACTGGCGCAAGTCCCGAATGGTCTACCCGGGCCGAACGGCCTGAAACTGTTCGAAGGCGAGCTCTATGTCTCCAATCCGTCGCAAGGCACCGTGGTCGCCGTGCGCGTACGACCCGACGGCACGGCCGGCACCACCAGGACGCACGCCACGGGCACCTTTTGCGACGATTTCGCGTTCGACGTCCGCGGCAACCTTTATTGCGGGACCGATCCGTTCAACACGATCGTGCGCATCGCGCCGGACGGGACGACGGAAACGATCCTGGCGGCGCTCGACGGTCTCGACGGCCCGACGGCCGTGCTGTTCGGCCACAGAGACGAAGGGTTCGATCTCTATATTACGAACGCCGCGTTTCCATTCTTCCAGGTCCCGTCGCCCCGAAGGCCGAGCCTCCTCCGCCTGCAGCTCGACGTCCACGGATTTCTCCAGCCGTAGGATCCGCGTGACCGCGACGGCGACGATCGTCAACCGGCTGCCGGCTGAACACCCGGCAGCCGGTTGAACGACTCAGAACTCGTAGCGCACGCCGATCCGGATCTGGCGTGGGGCGGCGAGGCGCTGACCACCGACGACGCTGGACACGCCGGCCGCGCCGAAGTCCGGGTTCGGGACCCCGAACCGGATCTCGGAGAAGGTGTCGTAGTCGAGGATCGTCTGCGTGTTGAAGAGGTTGAATGCGTCGGCAATCAGCAGCAGACTCCGGCCGCCCACCTTCAGGTCGTACGACACGCCTGCATTGACCGGCTTGGTCCACGGTGTGTGGGTCTGGAAGCCGTTCGTGGTCTGGAAGCCGTCACCCCGCACCGTCAGCGGGATCTCACCACCGCCGCCGTACACGGGATGCGCCGCAAACGCGGTGAGCGGCGCGCCGGATTCCAGTTCCAGGCCGAGTGAGACGCTCAATCCCATGTCGAAGGCGTAGGTGCCATACAGCTTCACGTCGTGCGTTCGATCGAGCGGCAGCGGTCCGTTCCCGGCGGCGCCGAGGAAGCGGATGTCGCCCTGATACCCGAACAGCGGCGCGCCGATTGCCGCGTAGGTCGGATCGTTGGTCGGATAGTCGTACAGCGAGGTGATCCCGGGATCCGACTGGCCGTTGTCGTTGCGGAAGAAGCCCTCGAAATTGCCGGTCAGGCGCGACCATCGGTACGACGAGGCGAGCGCCCAGTGGTTCGCCAGCCGCTTGTTCGCGGTGAACTCGACCGCGTTGTAGCTGTGGACCGGTGACTCGAAGCTGATCGAGACGCCCGGAATGTCCTGGATGACCGGCGTGGCGGGACCCGGGTTTGTCAGCAGATAGTCCGCCGTGGCAGCGCCGCCCAGGTCGAGCGAGGTGGCGACGAGCGGGTACTGCTGGACGTCTTCGAGCACTCTTCCGATGTCGCGGTGCACGTAACGCACGCCGACATCGAGCCCGCGAGCCACGGTGTATTCGGTCCCGACCACCCACTCGTTGTAGTAACTGAGCTTGGCGTTCGGATCGATCTCGTCTGCGCCGGCGCCGAGCAGCGTGAAGTGGGTCGTCGTTGCCGCTCCCGTGAGGGCGTTGGTCGTGACCGTGCCGTTGGGCACCGGCCGGGTCAGGTTGGCATCGAAGTAATCGGCGCTGATCGAGGCGTCGGACGAGAGGGCGCGGGCCGCGAGATCGCTCGGCACGCGGGCGTAGTAACGGCCGTAGTTCGCGAAGACCTTGGCCTTGCCACTGCTGGTCGGATCCCAGACCACGCCGATGCGCGGCGCCCAGTTGTTCTTCAACGAGAAGTCCTGCACCAGCGTGCCCGACATCGTCTCCTGCTCATAGCGCACGCCCGGGCGGATTGTCAGCGAGTTGCCGATCTTCCAGTCGTCCTCGACGAAGAGCGCGCCGTAGTGCTGGGTCGTGGGACGCGCTGAAGTCAGGCTGGCGTTGCTGACGTGATAGATCTGGCCGAAGACCGGATCCGGAATGAGATCGATGGTGGCGCCGGTGGCGGTCTGTTGTCCGTTCGGGGCGGTGAAGGTCGGGCCCGAGTACTGAATGGACTGGCTGAAGTCGAGGTTCTCGTAGTCGAAGCCGTAGCGGAACTGGTGCTGGCCGTATCCGGCGACGATGTTGGTGGCCTTCGCCTGAAACTGCCAGTTGTTGCTGCGGTTGCCGGCCTCGTAGAAGCCCAGGCCGCCGGTGATCGCGCGCGGCGTGACGCGGAAGTCGGTCACCTGCCAGTCGTTGGCCGCCGGCGTCTCCAGGATGCGGTTGAGCGCACGGCCGAACGACGCGTCCACGAGAAAGTGCGAGCTCAACACGCCGTCGTAGTGGACGGTCTGGTTGTGGCCGCCGTACTCCAGCGAGCTGTAGCCGGTGGTGGCGGCCTTCAACAGCGACGAGGTCCGCTGCGGGCCCATCGCGCCGGTCGCCGGATCGCCGAAGAAGGACGCGTCGAAGCGGTGGACGCGGCTCGCCTGCCACGTCGCCTTCGCGGCGTAGTTGGTGATGCGGCGGTCGCGATCGACCGCGCCCAGCGCCTCGAGCGGAAAGCCCTGCGGCGCCTGGAACGTGTTCGTTTGCCATTGCGGATCGATCGCGCCGAAGAAGAACAGGCGGTTGTGCAGAATCGGACCGCCCACGGTGGCGCCGGCGTCGCTCAGGCGCGAGGCGACGGTATTGACCGTGCCTTCAACGCTCCGCACCGTGTCGTAATCCGACTCGAGGCCGTGGGGTTGGGTGTAGCCGAACGCGCTGCCCTTCAGCGTATTGGAACCGCTCTTGGTGACGACGTTGATCACGCCGCCGGTCGCCTGCCCGAACTCCGCCTCGTAGCCGCCGGTCTTCACCTGGACTTCCTGCATGAAGTCGTACGGCGTGCCGTTGCCGAGCGAGCCGAACACGATCGAGTACGACCCCAGCGCGCCATAGCCGCCGTTGGTGATGTTCACGCCGTCCACGACGTACTGGTTCTCGAGGCCGCTCGATCCGCCGATGGACGGGTTGGCGACGCCGACGCTGCCGCCCGAGCTCACGCCCGGCGCGAGGTAGAGCGTATCGCTGAAACGGCGTCCGACCGGCAGGCGCGACAGCGTGGCGCTGTCGAGGCTGGCGCCGATCGTCGTACTGGTCGTGTCGATCGTCGGCGCGGAGGACACCACCTGCACCGATTCGGTGAGCTCGCCGACCTGCATGGTCAGCGGCAATTCGACCGCCTGGCCCAGGCGCACCTGCACATCGGCCCGATCGACCGGCTTGAATCCCTGCAGCTCCGCGTGCACGGCATAGGAGCCGGGCGTCAGGAACGGAATGGTGAACCGTCCTTCGCTGTCGGTCACAGTGGTTTTGGGGCCCTGCGATCCGGTCGCCGTGACGGTAACCCCGGGAACGACCAGACCTTGCGCATCGGCGATCCGGCCGGAGATCGTGCCGGTCGTGTCCTGCGCGGCCGCGTGAACGGCGGCCGCGCCGGCGATGAATGCGATGATGACGACGACACACAGTTTCTTCACGAACAATCCTCCACCTACACATAGGCAAGCAGCGCCGATCCATTTCGATCGCCCTGGATCGCGACACGTCGCCCGGTAGGTGGAGGTGGCCGATCGCCTGTCAGCTCACGCTATTCGCGACGGTGGTTCTGGCCGTGGTGATCGTCGTGGTGATGATCATCGTGGTCGCTGTCGTCGTCGTGGTCGCCGTGCTTCGCCCGGCGCAGGTTG
>Ga0070665_100007741_pt1 | contig 10906 bp, 8 predicted proteins | sample KBSS13metaG_FD_65862 | JGI IMG/M metagenome (GOLD analysis project Ga0070665, IMG submission 65862) | Switchgrass rhizosphere microbial communities from Kellogg Biological Station, Michigan, USA - KBS S1-3 metaG | ecosystem: Host-associated > Plants > Roots > Rhizosphere > Soil ...
GCAGATCGAACATCAGCTTCGCGTGATCCTCGAATGCCGCGGGCACGTCCACGGGCCGCTCCGGCAGCTCGAACGTCTGCGCGCCCTGCCGCTCGGCGTTCTGAATGCGCTGCTCGACGTCGCGGACTGAATCGAGGTACTCGGCGAGCTTGCCCCGGTCGCCCGCGCCGAGCGTGCCGGCCAGGCGGCTGACCTCCTGGCCCACGGAATCGAGAATGCTGCCCGTCTTGCGGATGTGCGCGAGGCGCTCGGCGGCCGTTCCCCCGTCGCCGAACAGGCGTTCGAACACGACACGCGGGTGGAGCTCGGCGGGATTGGGCGTCGTCTCGTTGCGCCATGACACCGTGTTCACGTAGAAGCAGTCGCCGGAGTCGCACGCGCCCTGCGTCGGGTAGTCCACCGACAGCTCGATCGACGACACGGGCGTGCTCTTGCCGATCTGCCGCGCGATGATCTGATCGGCGGAGGTGGCGAGCTTGACCTCGATGCCGGGCAGCGTCCGGTCGTACGCGTGAACGCCCGTCAGCCAGGCGGCCGAGGCGCGCGGATGATCGCCGGTGCCGTCGCCGAACGTATCGGCCTGCAGGTGCGACAGGCCGCTGATGACGTTGATGTCGCCCTTGAACGCTTCGAGCGGTTTGAGAATCGGCGTCAGCTCGTAGTTGGCGCCCGCGGCTTTCGGGGTCCACTGCTCCTGGATGACGCCGTTGGCGATGTAGAGGAAGCTGAACCGCGGAGGCGCCGCCGGTGCGGCCGACAGCGCGGGCACCATCGCATCGAGAACCGGAAGCGCCAGCGTGGTGCCCAGGCCTCTCAGAAACGTTCGACGGGGGATGGCCAGCTTCTGGATGTACATCAGATCAATTCCCGAACCACAAAGATCACTAAGACCACAAAGGAAGCGTCTGATCCGCTTTGTGAGCTTTGTGATCCTTGTGGTTCATGATTTCGTCCTCATCTGGAACTGCGGACTGTTCACCACGCCCATGACCAGCGACGCCATCGTGTAGTTGCCCGCGGCGCTCCCACGGACGATGGCTCGCACGGCGGGCTCATCGTAGTACTGCAGGTTGCGCCCCAGGGCATACATTAGCAGCTTCGAGGCCACGGTGTTCACGAACTGCCCGCGGTCGGCGAGCAGGACTTTCTTGAGCCCCGCCATGCCGTCGAACGTCACGCCGTTCGGGAACGCTCCCGACGCGTCGATGGCCCTGCCGCCGTCGTGGTCCCGCCAGCGGCCCACGGCATCGAAGTTTTCCATCGCAAATCCGATCGGATCCATCCGCGCGTGACAGGCGGCGCAACTCGGGTTGGCACGGTGCGCCGACATGGCTTCCCTCATGGTCAGCGTCCTGCCGGGTTCGGGTCCCTCGGTCTTCAGGGCCGGGATATTCGGCGGCGGAGGCGGCGGCGCGGCAGCGAGGAGGTTCTCGAGAACCCATTTGCCGCGGACGACGGGCGATGTGCGGGTGGCGTAGGACGTGAGCGTCAGGATGCTGCCCTGGCCGAGCAGCCCCCCGCGCGGGCTGGCGGCAGGGAACGTCACGCGGCGGAAGTAGCTGCCCTGGATGTTCGGGATGCCGTAGTGCTTCGCGAGCCGCTCGTTGACGAACGAGTAGTTCGCGTCCAGCAGGTCGACGATGCTGCGATTCTCGCGCAGGACGCTGTCGAGGAACAGGTCCGTCTCCCGGCGCATGGCGGCGCGCAGCGTTTCGTCGAAGTCGGGGAAGACGAGGCCATCCGGTTGTTTGGCTTCGATGTCGCGAACGAACAGCCATTGTTCGGCGAAGTTGGTGACCAGGGATGCCGACCGCGTGTCGCGGAGCATCCGGCGTACCTCGCGCTCGAGCACCGCGGGGTTCTTCAGCTGGCCTTGCGCGGCGGCGTTCAACAGCTGATCGTCCGGGATGCTGCTCCACAGGAAGAAGGAGAGCCTCGACGCGAGCTCGAGGTCGCTGAGGCGCGCCACCGCAGTCGCGGGTTCTCTCTCGATCCTGAACAGAAACTGCGGGCTGACGAGCAGACGTTCGAGCGCCTGCTCGATCCCCTCGTCGAAACCGGACTCCGCGCGTCCTCTCTCGTAGAACGGCAGCAGATCCTGGATATCCGCGTCCGTGACCGGCCGCCGATAGGCGCGGCGCGCGAGCGACAGCAGGATCTGCCGGACGCACGCCGGGCTGTCGGTCGAACACGAGAAGATCCGCCGGCGGCTCGGCGAATCACCAGGCACCTTGGCGCCGTAGGGCCCGCTGATCGTGACGAGCGAGAGCGCGGGCTCGCTGCCGCGGCCGCGCATCCGCGGGCGAAGCGTGGACTCGTCGCGGACCTCGTCGCGTTCGACGAACGTGACGCCGACGAGCCGGGGGCCGGCCTTGATGGGAACCCGGAATTCGAGCGGCTTCTCCGCAGCCGCCCCGCGGCCCCGCCGGCCCGGGCTGCCTCCCACGGCGGCCAGCTGCAGGCGCTCGCCATCGACGCTGATCTCCAGCTGATGCGGCTCGGAGGGTGGCGCGGCCAGCTCGACCTTGATCAGATATTCGCCGTCGGCGGGGAAGTGGTTCTTCACGGAGAGACCGCCGCGTGTTCCCCACGGCAACTCGTCCACTCGGGCGCCCTGCCACTGCTCCGGATGCAGCCGGTAGCGGTTGACCATCACCGGCGCCTTCGTGTCACCCACCGCGAGGCGGCTGATCTTCTCAGCCGCGTCCAGGTAGCGTTCCATGATCGCCGGCGACACAAACAGCAGGTCGGCGAGGTTGTCGAAGCCGCTCGACGAGTTGTCGGCGGGGAGCAGCAGCGGGTAGTCGATCTCCTTCGGCAGCGCGTCGATGGCCAGCAGATCGCGGATGGCGTTCTGGTATTCCGTGCGGCTCAGGCGATGCGCGAGAGGGAGCCTCCCGGGATTTGGCGCCGTCAGCGCGTCGCGATCGATCGACGCTTCCAGGTATGCGGCGAGCGCGTCAGACTCTGGCTGGCCAGGACGCGGAGCTCCAGCGGGCGGCATCGCGCCCGTGCGCAGCTTGCGGATGACTTTTTCCCAGGCCTCCGCGTTGGCGGATGGCGTCGTCAGGTCGGCCGAGGCCAGCGTCAGGCCGCCGGTCTTGAGACGCTCGTTGTGGCACGTGACGCAGTATTTCTGGACAGTCGCCGCGGCAGCCGTCGCGTCCGGCTTCAGCCGGACGTCAGCCGGCTGCGCAGCGAGCGCCACTGCGACGAGCATCCACGGCATTCGGCGTTATATTACACACATGCGAAGGGCCCTTGTCGTCACGGCGCTCCTCCTCGCCGCGTCCACCGCCTCCGCCAGCACGAAGCTCATCGAAGCCGTGAAGCGCGGCGACGCGGCGGCCGTCCGGGCGCTCATCGCGCAGAAAACCCCCGTCAACAACATCAATGCGCCCGACACCGACGGCTCGACCGCGCTGCACTGGGCTGTCCAGCGGGACGACGTGGCGCTGGTCGATATGCTGCTTGCCGCCGGGGCGGACGTGAAGGCCGCCACGCGGTACAAGATCACGCCGCTGTCGCTCGCGTGCACCAACGGCAACGCGCGCGTCGTCGATCGGCTGCTCAAGGCCGGCGCCGATCCGAACGGCACGTCCGAGGAAGGCCAGACCGCGCTCATGACCGCCTCGCTGACGGGCAAGCCCGATGCCGTCAGGCTCCTCCTCGAGGCCGGCGCGAACGTCAACGCGGTCGAACCTTACAAGGGGCAGACCGCGCTCATGTGGGCGGCCTCCGAAGGCAACGCATCAGCGGCCGAGATCCTGATCGCGCACGGCGCGGACGTAAAGGCGAAGTCGAAGGGCGGCTCGACGCCCCTCCTGTTCGCCGTCCGCGGCGATCATCCCGACGCGGCCAGGGTGCTTCTCGACCACGGCGCCGGCGTCAACGACACGGCCGCCGACGGCACGAGCGCCCTCAACATGGCCGTCGTCAACGCGTATTTCGATCTCGCGTCGATGTTGATCGATCGCGGCGCCAACCCGGACGCCTCCGACCCGCGCGGTTCCGCGCTGCACACGCTCGCGTGGCTGCGCAAGCCCGGATCGGACGGTGCGGCCGGCGTCGGCAACACCGGGCACGCGCCGCCGCTGCCGAGCGGCCGGATCACCGCCATCGAGCTCGCGAAAAAACTCCTCGAGCACGGCGCCAACCCGAATATCCGCATCAGCTGGAAGGAGAACACGTTCGGCAAGGAAGGCGGAACGGCGAGGAACCCGCCGAACATCCAGCTCGGCCGGCACCTGCTGTCGTATGTCGGCGCGACGCCGTTCTACGTCGCGGCGAAGAACGGCGACGTCGTGTACATGAAGCTGCTCGCCGATCACGGGGCCGACGCGAAGATGCCGACGAAGGCGGGCATCACGCCGCTGATGGTCGCCGCAGGGCTCGACTACTGGCAGGGGGAAAGTCCGGGACCGTTCACCGGCGTGTCGGAACCCGAACGGCTCGAGGCGGTGAAGCTGACCGTGGCGCTCGGCAACGACGTCAACGCGCATGCGGACTTCGGCAACTACCCGATGACGGGCGACACCGCGTACACGCTGCTGTACTACCCGCACAACATCGACGACCTCCTCGAGCTTGGCGTCGGCGATCCGCGCTGGAGCGGCAGCACCCCGCTCATCGGGGCCGTCGTCTCCGACCAGCCGTCGATCGTCCAGTGGCTCGTGGACCACGGCGCGCGTGTGGACGACAAGACGAGGCTGGGCTGGACGCCGCTGCTCGTCGCCGAAGGCGTGTTCTTCGCGAACGCGAAGAAGGAATTCCCCCAGGCCGCGGCGATTCTCCGCAAGGCCATGACCGCACAGGGCCTGACCGCGAGCCGGTGAGGCTTCACGAGTTTCTCTTCGACCAGCTGTGGCACCACGGTGTCCGGCACATCTTCGGGATCCCCGGGGATTTCGTGCTCAACCTCTACGAAGCGCTCGAAGACGACGGGCGTTTCCACTTGATCCGGCTGAGCCACGAGCCCGCCGTCGGGTTCGCCGCCGACGGCGCGGCACGCATGGCCGGCGGCCTTGGCGTCTGCTGTGTGACGTACGGCGCCGGCGGCCTCAACATGATCAACTCCGTCGCGTGCGCGTACGCCGAGGAGTCGCCGCTCGTCGTGCTGACCGGCGGTCCCGGGCGGATCGAGCGGCAATCCGACGTCCCCGTGCACCACGAGGTGAAGAGCTTCGAGTCGCAGCACAAGATCTACCAGGAAGTCACGGAGTACGCGGCGATTCTCGACGACCCGCGCACGGCGGCCGGTCACATCCGCAAGGCGCTCGAAACCGCGACCAAGGTCAAGCGGCCGGTATACCTCGAGATCCCGAGGGACATGGTGTCGGCGGAGATCGATCCGCCCGTCGCCGACGGTGAACGGGTGAACATGTCGCTGGCCGACGACCCGGACGCCGTCGACGAGGCCGCTCGCGAGATCATCGAGCGCCTCAACGCCGCCGAACGGCCGGTGCTGATCGTGGGTGTCGAGGTCCACCGGTTTCACCTGCGCGAGCAGGTCGTGCGCCTCGCCGAACGGTTGAACGTCCCGGTCGCGTCGTCTTTTCTCGGGCGTGGCGTGTTTCCGACGCTCCACCCGCAGTTTGTCGGGACGTATCTCGGCGTCGTGTCTCCGCCCGCGCTGCGCGAGACCGTCGAACGCTCCGATTGCGTGCTGCTCCTGGGGGAGCTCGTCAGCGACACCAGCCTCGGCGTATCCGCAGACAGCCTGGACAGGGCCAACCTGCTCATCGCCGTGGCGCGCGACGTGTACATTCGCCGTCATCGGTACCAGAACGTACCGCTCGACAGGCTGGTGCCGGCGCTGCTGGAATCGTCGAATCTGCCCCGCAACCGGACGCAGCCTGGCGCGTTCCGGGATCACGTGTCCCCGGAAGCGCTCGAGCGCGGGCAGGACGGCGAGCCGATCCGGGTCCGGCACATCATCTACGAGGTCAACGAGTTCCTCGCCGATCACCTCGACGTGCCCCTGGTGTCCGATACCGGCGACTGTCTGTTCGCGGCAGTGGACATCCGCTCGAACGAAATCGTCGCGCCGGCCTACTACGCGACGATGGGGTTTGCCGTGCCGGCGGCGCTCGGCGTCCAGATTGCGACGGGGCGGCGGCCGCTCGTGCTCGTCGGCGACGGCGCGTTCCAGATGACGGGGCCCGAAGTGTCGCACGCGCCCAATTACGGCTGCAATCCCGTCATCGTGCTGTTCAACAACACCCGATGGGAAATGCTGCAGGCGTTTTTTCCAGACGCCAACTACAACGCGACCGTTTCGTGGCCGTATGCCAGGCTGGCGGAGCTGTGGGGCGGACGCGGGTTCGTCGCGCGGACGCCCGGCGAGCTCCGCTCAGCGCTTGCCGCCGGCTGGGCCGGCGACTCGTTCGCCCTGATCGAGGTGACCCTCGAGCCGGGCGACGTGTCGCCGATCCTGTCGGGCTTCGTGCGCGCGTTCAAGGCGCGCATTTATACAGCGCGCTAGCGGTGATCGTTGTCGTGATGCCCGTCGTGACGATCGTCGTAATGATTGTCTCGACGGTCGTGATCGTTGTCCCACCGGTGGTCGTGATTGACGTGACGCGGGCCGTTTTCCCAATAGCCCTGATAGTACCGTCCGCCGTAGTAGTACGGCTCCACCCAGTAGGCGCCGGCAAAAGGCGGTCGCGTCCAGTAGCCGTCATGCCACTTGTAGTGTTTGCCTTGCGGGTACCAGTACCCTTCGACCCAGATGTATTCGGGGCTTGGCCGCGCCGGCACGCGATAGGCTCGAGGAGCCGGCGGTCTGCCGATCGTAATCCCGACCGAAACCTGAGCGCTTGCCGGCGCCGCGAGCGCCAGCAGCGCGCTGAACACGGCAGAGTAAGCGAAAGCACGCATCAGAATCCCTCCGATGCTTCCACGTGCATGACGTGCGCCAACGCGGCCTGTGGTCAATCCTGAGACTTTCTTTATGAATCGCGGAAGCACTTTTCCACTTTCCACTTCGTACTTTGAATTTAAACGTAGTGGCCGACGGCCATGGACATGAGCGCGACGCACTGCAGAGCGATCACGGCCTGCGTGCCGATCTTCATGCGGCGCCTCAGCATTGCCGCGTGCTGGACGCAGCTGCCACGCGCGGGATCTTCGATCGGCCGGGACAGCAGGGCCCCCAGGGCCGACAGCTCTTTCGCGCTGCGGCCGACGACGGCTCCGCCGATCACGCCGGCGAGGATGCCGGCCACACCGCCTGTTCCGAATACGATCCCGGCATGCGTCGCGGCCACGGACGGATCAAACCCGCCGGTGAAGCGCCACAGCAGATAGAGCCCCGTCAAAAGCGTCGTCAGGCCGATAGCGGACATGTAGGTCGAGTAGCCGTTCTGAACGATGCGTTTCATCACCTGGCCGCCGGACGGCCCCGCAGCATCGATGGCCGGCATCAGCCACGCGGCCCCGAACACCGTCGAACCGATCCAGAGGCCGGCAACCAGCACGTGAGCCGCGCGAATCGAAAGAAACATGATGGCGTTCATGGGGCACCTCAGTCGGCGACGGGCGCCGGCGCCAGCTGCGCGTCCGGCACGTGGTTGACGATCGGCTTGATGGAACGGAGATACGCGTAAATCGATTTCAGGTCCTCGTCGGTGGCGTTCCGAAAGGACGGCCACGGCATCGGCGGCAGGATCTCCCGCGACACGCCCATGTGGCGGCCCGTGCGAATCGCCTTGAGGAACATCTCTTCGGTCCAGATGCCGAGGCCCGTGTTCTGGTCCGGTGTCAGGTTCGCGGTGTAGCTGACGCCCCACGGCCCCGCAAACGCGGTGTTGGTGGCGGCCGTGGCCATCAGCCAGAGCCCGCTCGGTTTGGGCGCCTCCAGCGGGCCGATCTGCTCTGGGTGTCCCGAGAGGAAGCGCTCCATGTCGGGCTCGGGACCCTTCGGTCCCATCTTGAACGGCGTGTGGCAGTCGGAGCAGCCGATCATGCTCACCAGGTACTTGCCGCGTTCTACGCGGCCGGCGCCCGAGTCTCGAGTCGCGGCGGACGCAGTGACCGATAGGCCGCTGTCGGAACAGCCGGCGGTGATGGTGGCTCCCAGGATGATGGCGGCGGCTGCGAGTGTCGTCTTCATGCGCTCTCCTTCGTTTCGATTCGTCCTTGTTGACAGGAACGAAGATAGAGCGTCTGAAAAAGCGCGGTTGCTAAGACTTCCCTAGGCGAATCGGAAGAATTTCCTACACGGCCGGTCAGGTGCCGCCACTTCCTAAATACTTCTTAAATAGGCCATAATTCCTGGTCTCCAGCCCCATTCATGACCAGTTCCCGAGTCCATCGGTGTCTTGAACCCGGCTTGTCGATCATCGTCGCTGCCGCCGACGCGCGCGGCATCCCGTCGTGCTGCCGGTCGTACGCGATCAGGTCAGACGACGACCTGCAGACGCTCACGGTCTACCTGCCGGTGGCGACGAGTCACGACGCCATCCAGAGCCTGGCGGTCACCAGGCGGCTGGCCGTCGCGGCGACGCAGATGATGGAGAGCAGCGCGACCCAGCTCAAGGGGACCACGATCGAGACGCGCCTCGCCCGTGAGGAAGAAGCACCGTTCCTCAACGAACGCCTGGATGCGTTTGCCGACAAGCTCGTGGAGCTCGGGGTGCCGCGTCGGCTGGCGCGCACGGCCGTGCACTGGCCGGCGTTTGCGGTGACGATCCGCGTCGAGGAAATCTACGAGCAGACGCCCGGACCCAAAGCTGGGACGCGTCTCCGGTGAGCGTCCGCATCACTGACATCTGGCGCGCGTTCCAGGGTCTCGTACCGAGCATCATCGCCACGGCGGACGGCCGCGGCATGCCGAACGTGACCTACGTCAGCCAGGTCTACCTGGTGGACGAGCGCCATGTGGCGCTGTCGTGCCAGTTCTTCAACAAGACGCGGCGCAACCTCGACGACAACCCGGTCGCCTGCGCCGAAGTGGTCGACCCGCTGACGCTCCAGGCGTACCGGCTGCGGCTCAAGTTCCTGCGATCCGAGAAGAGCGGACCGCTGTTCGACACGATGTCGCTGCGCATCGACGCGATTGCCTCGCAGACCGGCATGACCGGGATCTTCAGGCTGATCGCGGCCGATGTGTTCGAGGTCGTCTCAGCCGAGATGGTGCAGGGCTTCCTGACCGACCCGCCCCCCGACGTGCGGTCCGGGATTTCGCTCGACGGTGCCCGCACGGAGATGCGCGGCCTGCAACTGGTGTCGGAGCGCATCAACCGCGCGAACGATCTCGAGTCGCTGCTGGCGTGCGTGCTCCAGGCGCTCGAAGAGTTCTTCGCGTTCTCCCACACGTCGGTCCTGCTGTGGGACGAACAGAACCGCCGCGTGACGACGATGGCCAGCCGCGGCTACGGCGAAAGCGGCGTGGGCGCCGAAGTGGCGCTCGGCGACGGCGTGATCGGCACCGTCGCGCGCGAGCGCCGGCTGATCCGGCTGACCAGCCTCGAAGCGGACCTCCGGTACGGCCGCGCGATCCGGCGCGAATCGGCCGCCGGCGAACGGGCCCTCGAGGCGGAGATTCCGCTGCCGGGGCTGAAGGACGCGCAGAGCATGCTGGCCATCCCGCTGACGGTGGGCGACCGCCTCGTCGGCGTCATCGCCGCTGAAGACCGGGATCCCATGCGGTTCAGCGAGTGGCACGAAGCCTATCTCGAGATCATCGCGAACCAGATCGCGCTCGGCATCGATCGGATGATCGAGCGGGGCGACGAGGCGGCGGACGCGGGCGTCCCGGCCGACACGGTCCCCCTGCCCGCGACAAGCGCCGCCGGCTCGCGGATGATCGAGGCCTGCCGCTCGAAACGCCGGCTCACGTACTACCGGAACGACGACGCGATTTTCGTGGACGACGAGTACCTGATCCGGAACATTCCCGCGCGAATTCTGTGGAAGGTGCTGGGAGAGCAGCAGCGGACGGGCCGGACCGAGTTCTCGAACAGAGAAATGCGCGTCGACTCGTCCCTGGGCCTGCCGCCGGTCAAGGACAACTTCGAGAGCCGCCTGATTCTGCTGCGCCACCGGCTGCAGCAGAAGTGCCCCGACCTGCAGATCGTGTCGACCGGCCGCGGGCGGTTCGCCCTGCGCGCCGACGCTGCCATCGAACTGGTCGAGCGTTAGGCAGTCACGTCGCCGCGGAGGCACAGAGAGCACAGAGGATATGTATCAGCTGATCTCTGTGATCTCCGTGCCTCCGTGGCTCGTTCGTGACTTCATTTCATGCGGCCTTTGTAGCCCTGCGCGATCATCGGGATGGTCCAGACCTGCGCCGCGTTGGCCACTTCTTCGCCGTTCGCTTCCTTGGCCCCGCGGGCCAGGATGTACATCGTCTTCTTGTCCTTGCCGCCGAACGCGCACGTGATGACGCCGCGCGGCGTGGGGATGAGACCAAGCACCTTGCCGTCCGCGCCGATCACCTGGATGCCGGCGCCCGTCGTGACGTAGAGGCGGCCCTGTGAGTCGATCGTGCTGCCGTCACCGCCGCCGCCCTCCCACTTCGTGAACTCCCGCTGGTTGGTCAGCGAGCCATCGGCCTGGACGTCGAACGCCGCCAGCGTGGGCCCGTTGGTCACGTACAGCGTCTTCTCGTCGGCGCTCAGGATGATGCCGTTCGGCGTCGTGTCGCCGTACTTGGTGATGACGCCGCTCGCGCTGGCGTAGAACACGCCGCCCATCGTGAAGTAGACGCCGCCCTTGCTGTCGGCCGTGAGGTCGTTGATCACGCCGCCGATGCAATCGATGGGATCGCCGTTGTACTTGTCGGCCAGAATCCGCCGCTTCGGCGCGAGCTGTTCGATCCGCGCGTTGAGACCGCGCTCGACGATGAACAGGTCGCCCTTCTTGCTCATCGACAGCGCGCCGCCGGTGTGCGTGTCCGCGTAGG
>Ga0070665_100007747_pt1 | contig 10901 bp, 7 predicted proteins | sample KBSS13metaG_FD_65862 | JGI IMG/M metagenome (GOLD analysis project Ga0070665, IMG submission 65862) | Switchgrass rhizosphere microbial communities from Kellogg Biological Station, Michigan, USA - KBS S1-3 metaG | ecosystem: Host-associated > Plants > Roots > Rhizosphere > Soil ...
GAAGCGGTCCACGACGGCTTCGATGGTGTGCTTCTTCTTGGCATCGAGCTTCGGGAGCCCGTCCATCTCGTACAGCTTCCCGTCGATGCGCGCGCGCACGAAGCCCTGGCTGGCGAGGTCTTCCAGTACTTCGGCGTGCTCGCCCTTGCGGTCGGTGATGAGCGGAGCCACCAGCGCGGCCGCCGTGCCCTCCGGCAGCTTCAGCACCTGATCGACCATCTGGCTCACGGTCTGGGCTTCGAGGTCGATGCCGTGGTCCGGGCAACGGGGGATGCCGGCGCGGGCGTAGAGCAGGCGCAGGTAATCGTAAATCTCGGTGACGGTGCCGACCGTCGAGCGCGGGTTGTGGGAGGTCGCCTTCTGCTCGATCGCGATAGCGGGCGAGAGGCCCTCGATGGCGTCGACGTCCGGCTTGTCCATCATCGACAGGAACTGGCGGGCGTAGGCCGACAGGCTTTCGACGTAGCGCCGCTGGCCCTCCGCGTAGAGCGTGTCGAACGCGAGCGACGACTTGCCCGAGCCGGAGAGGCCTGTGATGACGATCAGGCGGTCCCGCGGCAGGTCCAGGTTGACGTTCTTGAGATTGTGCGTGCGAGCGCCGCGTACTCGGATCTGCTGCATTCGAAGCCAGGCCTCGGGAGCTGGGGCGGGGAACAGGCGAGTGTAACTGGGGGCGGAAGGTTTTCTTCCAACCCGGTGGGCGGCGCGATCATTACTGGGCAAACGCACCGAGTAACAGGGCGACCAAACCGGGCCATAGTGTTTACACTTGGCCATTCCATTTCGATTGAAGGGGCGGAAAGCCATGGCGCGCGGAGTCAATAAAGTCATTCTGATCGGCAATCTGGGCGCAGACCCGGAGACTCGCGCGATGCCTTCGGGCGCGACCGTGGCGAACCTCCGTATTGCCACGACCGAGAACTGGAAAGACCGCACCTCCGGCGAGAACCAGGAGCGGACGGAGTGGCACCGGGTCGCCCTGTTCGGGAAGCTGGCGGAGATCGCCAGCGAGTACCTGCGCAAAGGCTCGCAGGTCTACATCGAAGGCAGCCTGCGGACCCGCAAGTGGACGGATAAGCAAGGTCAGGAGCGCTACTCCACCGAGATCGTCGGCAACGAGATGCAGATGCTCGGCGGCCGTGGCGGCGGCGGAGGCGGTGGTGGCGAAGGCTACGGTTCGCGCTCGGGCGGCGGTGGCGGAGCCGGCGGTGAAGGTTACGGCGGAGGCGGCGGTGGCCGCAGCGGCGGCGGCCGGCAGGGCCCGCCCCCCGACGAATACGACCAGAGCCCCCCGAGCGGTGGCGGCGGCAGTGGTGGTGGCGGCCGGCCCGACGACCTGGACGACGATATCCCGTTCTGATGCGGCTCGAAGCCGCCCGGCGATCGAGGGCCTCTTGTCCGGAGGCCCCCAGCCCCCATAAGTAGCTGACTTTGCGCCGAAACGGTGCGCCCCCCGCCCACTCACTGGTATCCGGGGCCAGAAGCGCCGTGCGCCAGCCCCAGTCAGGCCCTACAATTCCCGCCCCCCACTGCATCGCCTCTATGTCCGGCCGTTACTTCATCAAAACCTTTGGCTGCCAGATGAACGAGTACGACTCGGCCCGCATGGCCGACGCGCTCCACGCGGCCAACGGGCTCACGGCCACGGACGATCCGAAGCTTGCCGATGTGCTCCTGGTCAACACCTGCTCGGTGCGCGAGAAGGCGCAGGAGAAGGTGTTCTCCCTGCTCGGGGAATGGCGGTTGCTGAAGAACGAGCGGCCCCACGTGCTCATCGGCGTAGGCGGCTGTGTCGCGAGTCAGGAGGGGGACGCCATCACTGAGCGTGCGCCGTTCGTCGACCTCGTGTTCGGTCCGCAGACCATTCATCGCCTGCCGGACATGATTTCGGAGCTGCGCCAGACCGGCCGCTCCGTCGTCGACGTGAGCTTCCCGGAGATCGAGAAGTTCGATGCGCTGCCGGCGCCGCGCGCAGAAGGCGCCACTGCGTTTGTCAGCGTGATGGAAGGCTGTTCCAAGTACTGCAGCTTTTGCATCGTGCCCTACACGCGCGGCGACGAAGTGAGCCGCCCGTTCGAATCGACCATGACCGAGATCCGCCAGCTCGCCGCGCAGGGCGTGCGCGAGGTGACGCTGCTCGGGCAGAACGTGAATGCCTATGCCGGCCCGATGGAAGATGGCTCGATCGTGGATCTCGCCACGCTGATCCATCACGTCGCGGAAGTGCCGGGAATCGAGCGCATCCGCTTCACTACGTCGCATCCGCTGGAGTTCACGGACAGCCTCATCGAGGCGTACGCGAATGTGCCGAAGCTCGCGAATCACCTGCACCTGCCGGTGCAGAGCGGGTCGGATCGGATCCTCGCGCTCATGAAGCGCGGCTACACGTCGCTCGAGTTCAAGGAAAAGATCCGCAAGCTGCGCGCGGCGCGGCCGAACATCAGCATCAGCACGGATTTCATCATCGGGTTCCCCGGTGAGACCGAGCGGGACTTCGAAGCGACGATGAAACTCACGCGGGACGTGGGTTTCGATCAGTCCTTCAATTTCATCTACAGCCGCCGGCCTGGGACGCCCGCCGCGGCGCTGCCGGATGACACGGCGTACGAAGTGAAGCAGCAGCGGCTGGCGGCCTTGCAGGTATTGCTCGATGCCAATGCCCGCGCGATCAGCGATGCGATGGTGGGCAGCGTGCAGCGTGTGCTCGTCGAGCGGAAGGCTCGCAAGGATGCGCGCGAGCTTGCGGGCAAGACCGAGAACAATCGGTGGGTGAATTTCGCGGGCCCGGAAAGTCTGATTGGCCAGTTCGCTGACGTGATCGTTACCGAGGCGAGGCCGCACAGCCTAAGAGGCCGACTGCAGGGCCGTGCCTCAGTTGCGCCGTTGTCTGGCGATGTCGCCCGCTCGAATGCCTCGGACGGCGCGGAGGCGCGTGCTTCCGACGCTCCAGCACGCGTCGCGGTCGGAGCCTGATTTGGCTGCTACTCCCAATCCCGCCGCGCGCGAATTCGATCTCGAGCCTGCGGACAACACGCGCCTCGCGAACCTGAACGGTCCGCTCGATGAGAACCTGCGCCTGCTCGAAAACCGCCTGAACGTGGAGATCCGTCGCCGCGGCGGCAATTTCCGCATCATCGGTGCGGCGGCGGCACAGGCCGAGGACATCATCAACGAGCTCTTCAACATCGCGCGCAGCGAAGCGGTCACACCCGAGCGTGTGCACCTCACGCTGAGCGAACGCGACGCCGGCCCGGCGCCGGCGAACGCCGAGCAGGACGAGCTCACCGTGCGCGTCATGCGCGGCGGCATCCGCGCACGCGGCGCGCATCAGCGCGAATACCTGTCGCAGATCCGTTCGCGCGATCTCACCTTCGGCATCGGCCCCGCGGGCACGGGCAAAACGTATCTCGCCGTCGCCTGCGCCGTCGAAGCGCTGCAGACGGACCGCGTCCGCCGCATCGTGCTCGTGCGTCCGGCCGTTGAAGCAGGCGAGCGCCTCGGCTTCCTGCCCGGCGACCTCACGCAGAAAGTCGATCCGTACCTGCGCCCGATGTACGACGCGCTCTACGAGATGATGGGCTTCGACCGCGTCGCCCGCTTCATCGAGCGCAACGTGATCGAAGTGGCGCCGCTCGCCTTCATGCGCGGCCGCTCGCTCAACGATTCCTTCATCATCCTCGACGAGGCGCAGAACACGACGCCCGAGCAGATGAAGATGTTCCTCACGCGCATCGGCTTCGGCTCGCGCGCCGTGGTGACGGGCGACATCACGCAGACCGACTTGCCCGCGGGCAAACAGTCCGGCCTGCAGCACGTGCTGAACATCCTGCGCGGCGTGGAAGGCGTGGCCTTCACGCACTTCGACGCCCAGGACGTCGTGCGTCACCCGCTCGTCCAACGCATCGTGAAAGCCTACGAAGCGCGGAGCGAGCAACGATGAGAGCTCCCGCGCCGTCGTCGATAGTCGCCGTCGCGGAACCCATACCCTCGCGCGCGCGGCGGGCGGCCGCGCGAAAGCGCTCGCCTCGCGCCGTCCAGCTCGACGTGCAGAAGCGCGTCCGCGCGTGGACGCCCCGCCGCGCCGATATCGCGGCCTGGGCCAGCGAAGCGCTCGGCCGCCGCGCCTCGAACGCCGAGTTGAGCGTGCGGCTCGTCGGTCGTGCCGAGGGCCGCAAGCTCAATGCGCAATACCGCGGCAAGGACTACGCGACGAACGTGCTCTCTTTCCCTGCCGCGTCGTCGGGCGCCGAGATCGCGCATCTGGGCGACCTCGTCATCTGTCCGCCGGTGCTGCGCGTCGAAGCGCACGAGCAGCGCAAGACGCTGCGCGCGCACTGGGCGCACCTCGTCGTGCACGGGTCGCTGCATCTGATCGGTTACGACCATGAGCGCGACGCCGACGCGCGTCGCATGGAGCGCCGCGAAATCGCGGTGCTGCGTCGACTCGGTTTTACCAACCCGTATCTCAGTCCCTCGTAAGGAGCCGGAAGGGTCACTCGCATGTCGAAGGATCTGAACGCCACCGGCCGGTGGCTCAGGAAGATCGGGCAAACCCTCGGGGAGCCCCAGGACCGCGACGATCTCGTTGCCATTCTGCGTGCTGCGGGCGAGCGCGGGGTCATCGATGACGACGCGTGCACCATGCTCGAAGGGGTGCTCGAAGTGGCGGACCTGCAGGTCCGCGACATCATGGTGCCGCGAGGGCAGATGATTTCGGTGCGGCGCGACGATCCGCCGGCGCGGCTCGTGCCCACCGTGGTCGAGTCCGGCCACTCACGCTTCCCCGTGATGGACGAAGACAAGGACGACATCATCGGCATCCTTCTCGCGAAGGACCTGCTGCGCATGTACGCGTCCGGGGCCAAGGAGCGTTTCGACATCCGCGAATACATGCGTCCCGCGGTGTTCGTGCCCGAGTCGAAGCGGCTCAACGTGCTGCTGAAAGAGTTCCGTCGCAATCGCAATCACATGGCCATCGTGGTCGATGAGTACGGCGGCGTGGCCGGGCTCGTGACCATCGAAGACGTGATCGAGCAGATCGTCGGCGAGATCGACGACGAGTACGACGTCGAGGACGACCTCAACATCCGCCGCGAAGCGGAGCGCCAGTACGCCGTGCGCGGCGTGACGCGCATCGACGAGTTCAACGAGTACTTCAGCGCCAAGCTGCCGGAAGAGGAGTTCGACACCGTCGCCGGCCTCGTGATGAAGCAGCTCGGTCGCCTGCCACGTCGCGGCGAAAGCGTCACGATGGAGGGCTTCGAGTTCCGCGTCACGCGGGCCGATCGCCGTCGCATCGACGCGCTGCGCGTCACTTCGCCGCGTGACGTGGTGCCGCCGCCGGAAGAGCGGCCCACGAACGGATCATGAGCCTTGGCCGTTCCGGCTGAAGCAGCCCCGGTGCGGGACAACCTGGTGACGCGTCTCGCCGGCCTGCCCTGGGCGCGCCGGCTCTTCGTGTTCGGTGTCGGTGCGCTGCTGACGCTCGGTTTCGCGCCGTTGCAGTTGTGGCCGCTCGCGATCCTCTGCCCCGCAGTGCTCATCTACCTATGGGAAGGCGTGAGACCCGGCGAAGCCGCGAAGCTCGGCTTCTGGTTCAACTTCGGCACATTCGTCGCCGGCGTCTACTGGATCTACACCGGCGTGCACATCATGGCCGGCGTTCCTGCATGGATCGCGCTGTTCCTGATGTTCGGCCTCGCCGGAGTCATGGCGGCCTATCACGCGCTGCTTGGATGGTTCGTCACGCGTTGGCTGCCCGCCAGTGGCGCGGTGCGCTGGCTCGTCGCGCTGCCTGCGGCGTGGGTATTCATCGAATGGTGGCGCGGCTGGTTCCTCACAGGTTTCGCGTGGCTGTCACTCGGCTACTCGCAGACAGACACGTGGCTCGCGAATCTCGCGCCAATCATTGGTGTGTACGGAGTGAGCGCGGTGCTGCTCGTGAGCGCGGGCGCGCTCGTGGCGCTCGTCAAAGGCACTCAGCGCACGCGCATCGTGTCGGCAGTGGTTCTCGTCGTGCCCTGGATCGCGGGCTATGCGCTAAATGGCGTGGAATGGACGCACGTCTCCGGCAAGCCGGTGAGCGTCGCCATCGTTCAGGGCGCCATCCCGCAGGACGAGAAACTCAAGGATGAGAAATCGAAGAACCGCGAAGAGTCGAAGACGCTCGGCATCTATCGTCAGCTTGCCGAGAGCGCGTTCGGCACGCAGCTGATCGTCTTTCCGGAAGCTTCGCTGCCGCCGATCGCCAACGAGATCGTCGACTACATCAAAGACCTTTTCACTGACGCGTCGAAGAAGGACTCGGCCATCGTGGTCGGCATCCTGCGCGCCGATGGCGACAACGGCCAGGGCGGCTACAAGGATTACTTCAACTCCGTGCTCGCGCTCGATCGAAACGTACGAGCCGTGCAGTGGTACGACAAGCATCATCTCGTGCCCTACACGGAGTTTTTCCCCGTGCCCGGCTTCGTTCGCACCTTGATGGGGCTCATGGATCTCGGCTACGCGGACTTCACGCGTGGCGCATCCGTGCAGCCGCCGCTGCGCGCCGCGGGGCTCGCGCTGTCCGCGAGCATCTGTTACGAGGATGGTTACGGCAGCTCGCAACTTCCCTCTCTCGAGCACGCGGACACGCTCGTGAATGTGACCAACGATGCGTGGTTCGGTCATGGCAGCGCGCGCTACCTGCATTTCCAGATCGCGCGGATGCGCGCGATCGAAGCGCAGCGTTACATGATTCGCGCCGGCAACGATGGCATATCGGCCGTGATCGGCCCGCGCGGCGAGATCGTCGCTCAGGCGCCGGGCTTCGTCCGCTATGTACTGCATTCGGAGGTGACGCCGCGCATGGGGCTGCCGCCTTACGCCCGCGTCGGTAACTGGCTGATCGGTTCGCTGTCTGCCGTCGGCGTCGTGCTGGGAGTCTGGCTTGCGCGGCGCAGCCGTCGGAAATCAGTAGGCCAAAAGGGGGAGGGAACTTTAGGTCGCTCCTGAGGGTTCCCCTACCGCAGCAACGCCGGAACCTCTAGAGTGAGCCCCGGTCTTAACCGCCACGCTGGCCCGTCAGGGCCGCAATTCCACCGGAGTGACGCAATGACCCTTTCGAGCTCGGCCCGCCGGGCCGTTTCCGCCCTCGCGCTGACCGTAGTGCTCGGTGCCTGCTCGGGTGACTCGAGCGCGCAACAGCCGCCGCCTCCCGCCGGCGCGACCGTCGTACCCCAGGCTCCGGTGACGTCGCCCGCGCTCGCCAATGCGCTGCCAAATTTCGCGCCGCTGGTGGAGAAGTCCGGTCCGGCCGTCGTCAACGTGGATGTGGTGCAGAACCCAAAAAGCCTCGGCGGCAACAGTGGGGACGATGACGCCGAGGGCGGGCAGGAAGACGATCCGCTCGGCGATTTCTTCCGCCGCTTCGGCCTGCCCAACGGCCCGAACGGTCGGGGCCAGGGCCGTGGATTCCAGTTCCAGCCGCAGCCCCAGCGCGGCTCGGGCTCGGGCTTCGTCGTTTCGCCTGACGGCTACATCCTCACCAACGCGCACGTCGTGATGGATGCGGATCAGGTGACCGTGAAGATGAACGACCGCCGCGAGTACCAGGCCAAGGTCGTCGGCATCGATCAGCGCACCGACGTCGCGGTGATCAAGATCGACGCGAAGAACCTGCCGGTGGTGCGCATCGGCGATCCCGCGAAGCTGAAGCCGGGCGAGTGGGTGCTCGCGATCGGCTCGCCGTTCGGCTTCGAGAACAGCGCCACCGCGGGCATCGTGAGCGCGACCTCGCGCTCGCTGCCGAACGAGGGCAACAACTACGTGCCCTTCATCCAGACGGACGTGGCGGTGAACCCCGGCAACTCGGGCGGCCCGCTCTTCAACCTGCAGGGTGAAGTGATCGGCATCAACTCGCAGATCTTCAGCCGCACCGGTGGCTACATGGGTCTGTCGTTCGCGATCCCGATCGATGTGGCGATGGATGTGCGCGACCAGCTCGTGAAGACGGGCCATGTCACGCGCGGCCGCATCGGCGTGACGATCCAGAGCATCGACGGCCAGCTCGCCGATTCGTTCGGCCTCGACCGGCCGCGTGGCGCGCTCGTGACCACGGTCATCAAGGATGGCCCGGGCGCGAAGGCCGGCGTGCAGCCGGGCGACATCATCCTGACGGTGAACGATCACGTCGTCGAAACCTCCTCGGAGCTGCCGGCGGTGGTGGCGCGCATCAAGCCGGGCAACGACGCGAATCTCACCGTGTGGCGTGAAGGGAAAGAGCGCGCCATCAAGGTGAAGGTCGATGCGCTCGACAAGCCGGAAGCGGAGCTCACCAGCACCAACCCGAAGGGCAAGGGCAACGATGCCTCGGGCAAGGCGGCGGAGCTCGGCCTCGCCGTGCGGCCGCTCGATCCGAAGGAGAAGGAGCAGCTCAACACCGAAGGCACGCTCGTCGTCGAGCACGTGACCGGGCCGGCGCTGGCCGCTGGCGTGCAGCAGGGTGACGTGATCCTGACGGTGAACGGCAAGCCGGTGAAGACGGTGGCCGATCTGCAGGCTGCTGCCAAGAATGGCAAGAAGGCTGTGGCGCTGCGGATTCAGCGTGGTGAGGATGGGATTTTCTTCCTGCCACTGCGGCTAGGCTGATTGCGCCATAACCGGCGGGCCCGAACGGAGGCCCTCAATTGCCGGGCAGTTGGGAAGGCACTGGTGCCCTCTTAGCCGCCCGGCGATTGAGGGCCTCTTCGTGTATTCTGCCTGCCCTTTTTTACGGCTTTTTTCGTGATGGACGAGCTCTACAACGCAGCGGCCGTCGAGCGTGCCGCGCAGGATCACTGGACGGGGCGCGATGCCTTTCGCGTCACGGAGGACAGCACGCGTCCGAAGTTCTATGCGTGCTCCATGCTTCCGTATCCGTCCGGCAAGCTCCACATGGGGCACGTCCGCAATTACACGATCAACGACGTGATGACGCGCAGCCTGCGCATGCAGGGCTACAGCGTGCTCATGCCGATGGGCTGGGATGCATTCGGGTTGCCGGCGGAGAACGCAGCGATCGACAAGAAGATCGCGCCGGCGGCGTGGACGCGCGCCAACATCGCGGACATGAAGTCGCAGATGAAGCCGCTCGGCCTCGCCTTCGACTGGTCGCGTGAAGTCGCGACCTGCGATCCGTCGTACTACCACTGGAACCAGTGGCTGTTCCTCAAGATGCTCGAAGCGGGCATCGCGTATCGCAAGACGCAGGTCGTGAACTGGGATCCGATCGATCAGACCGTGCTCGCGAACGAGCAGGTGATCGACGGGCGCGGCTGGCGCTCCGGCGCGATCGTCGAGAAGCGTGAGATTCCCGGCTACTACCTCGCGATCACGAAGTACGCGGATGAGCTGCTCGACTACACCCAGAACAAGCTCACCGGCTGGCCGCACCAGGTGCGGACCATGCAGGAGAACTGGATCGGCCGCAGCTACGGTGTGAACTTCGGGTTCCCGTACGAGATCAAGGGCGCCGTGACGGATCTGCCCGCGAAGGGCCTGCTGCGCGTGTTCACGACGCGCGCGGACACGATCATGGGCGTCACGTTCGTTGCAGTCGCCGCGGAACACGCGCTGGCGACGCATCTGGCGCGCTCGAATCCGCAGCTCGCCGCATTCATCGAAGAGTGCAAGCACGGCGGCGTGGCGGAAGCCGATGTCGCCACGATGGAAAAGAAGGGCATGGCCACCGGCTTCAGCGTGACGCATCCGCTCACGGGTGCGCAGGTGCCGGTGTGGGTGGGCAACTACGTGCTCATGGGTTACGGCGAAGGCGCCGTGATGGGTGTGCCCGCGCATGACGAGCGCGACTTCGCGTTCGCGAAGCGCTACGGCCTGCCCATCAAGCAGGTGATCCAGCACAAGGATCCGAGCTTCACGTTCTCCACCGATGCGTGGCAGGAGTGGTACGGCGACAAGGAAGCCGGCACCTGCGTGAACAGCGGCAAGTACGACGGGCTCGCTTACGAGCCGGCCGTCGATGCGGTCGCTGCGGATCTTGCCGCGAAAGGCGTGGGCGAGAAGCAGCTTCGCTGGCGCCTGCGAGATTGGGGCATTTCGCGCCAGCGCTACTGGGGCACGCCGATCCCCATCATTCATTGCGAGAAGTGCGGCGCGGTGCCGGTGCCGGAGAAAGACCTGCCGGTCGTGCTGCCCGAAGATCTCGTGCCAGATGGTCGCAGCAATCCGCTGCAGAAAGACGAGCGCTTTCTCGCCACCAAATGTCCGACGTGTGCCGGCCCCGCGCGGCGCGAGACGGACACGATGGACACGTTCGTCGATTCGTCCTGGTACTTCATGCGCTATTGCTGCCCGGACGCGACCAGCATGGTCGACAAGCGCGCCGATCACTGGATGCCGATGGATCAGTACATCGGCGGCATCGAGCACGCAGTGCTGCACCTCCTGTACGCGCGCTTCTGGACGAAGGTGATGCGCGACCTCGGCCTCGTGAAGTTCGACGAGCCGTTCACGCGCCTGTTCACGCAGGGCATGCTGCTCGCGGAGTGCTTCTATCGGGAGGATGAGAACGGCCGCAAGCGCTGGTTCTATCCCACCGAAGTCGATGTGAAGCACGACGAGAAGGGGCGCATCACCGGCGCGGTGTCGGTCGCGGACGGCCAGCCGGTCGAGTTCGGCGGCATCGAGAAGATGTCGAAGAGCAAGAACAACGTCGTCGAGCCGCGCGACATCATCGAGCGCTTCGGCGCGGATACGGCGCGCGCCTATGTGATGTTCGCCGGTCCGCCGGCCGAGAGTGCCGTGTGGTCCGATTCGGGCGCTGCCGGCGTGCATCGCTTCCTGCGCAAGCTGTGGAGCTCGTGCCGCGAGATTCACAGCTTCGCGGAGTACGACGCGGCCAAGCGTTTCGGGGCCGTCGA
>Ga0070665_100007751_pt1 | contig 10898 bp, 6 predicted proteins | sample KBSS13metaG_FD_65862 | JGI IMG/M metagenome (GOLD analysis project Ga0070665, IMG submission 65862) | Switchgrass rhizosphere microbial communities from Kellogg Biological Station, Michigan, USA - KBS S1-3 metaG | ecosystem: Host-associated > Plants > Roots > Rhizosphere > Soil ...
CTGCTCGGTATTGTGGTCCGTGGTCAGGCGCAGATTGTCGATCATCGTGTTGATGTTGTCTTTCAGCTCCGCGACCTCGCCGCGGGCATCGACCTGGATCGACCGTGTCAGGTCACCTTTCGTGACCGCGGTGGCGACCTCGGCGATGGCGCGGACCTGGGTGGTCAGGTTCGCCGCCAGCAGGTTCACGTTGCCGGTCAGGTCCTTCCAGGTGCCGGCGGCGCCCGGCACATTGGCCTGGCCGCCCAGACGCCCTTCGACGCCGACTTCGCGCGCCACCGTCGTCACCTGATCGGCGAAGGTTTCCAGGGTGTTGGTCATGTTGTTGATGGTTTCGGCCAGCGCCGCGACCTCGCCACGCGACTTCACCGTCAGGTTCTGCTTCAGATCGCCGTCGGCGACCGCGGTCACCACCTTGACGATGCCGCGCACCTGCTCGGTCAGGTTAGCGGCCATGACGTTCACCGTGTCGGTCAGGTCCTTCCAGGTACCGTCGACGCCGGGCACCTGCGCCTGGCCGCCCAGCTTGCCTTCCGTGCCGACTTCGCGGGCGACGCGGGTGACTTCCGAAGCGAACGCGTTCAGCTGGTCGACCATCGTATTGATGGTGTTCTTCAGCTCAAGGATTTCGCCCTTCACGTCGACGGTGATCTTGCGCGACAGGTCGCCCGAGGCGACGGCGGTGGTCACCTCGGCGATGTTGCGGACCTGGGTGGTCAGGTTGGCGGCCAGCAGGTTGACGTTGTCGGTCAGATCCTTCCAGGTGCCGGCGACGCCGGGCACGACCGCCTGGCCGCCGAGGCGCCCCTCGGTGCCGACTTCACGCGCCACGCGGGTCACTTCCGCCGCGAAGGAGCGCAGCTGCTCGACCATCGTGTTCAGCGTTTCCTTAAGCAGCAGGATTTCGCCGCGCACGTCGACGGTGATCTTCTTCGACAGGTCGCCATTGGCGATGGCGGTCGCCACTTCGGCGATGTTACGCACCTGGCCGGTCAGGTTCGAGGCCATGAAGTTGACGCTGTCGGTCAGGTCCTTCCAGGTGCCGGCGACGTCCGGCACCGCGGCCTGGCCGCCGAGCTTGCCTTCAGTGCCGACCTCACGGGCAACGCGGGTCACTTCCGAGGCGAAGGCGTTCAGCTGGTCCACCATCGTGTTGATGGTATTCTTCAGCTCCAAGATTTCGCCCTTCACGTCGACCGTGATCTTGCGCGAAAGATCGCCGCGCGCCACGGCGGTGGTCACCTCGGCGATGTTACGGACCTGGCCGGTCAGGTTGCCGGCCATGGAATTCACAGAGTCCGTCAGGTCCTTCCAGGTGCCGGCAACGCCGGGCACCTGCGCTTGGCCGCCCAGGCGCCCTTCGGTGCCGACCTCGCGGGCCACGCGGGTCACTTCGCCGGCGAAGCGGTTCAGCTGGTCGACCATGGTGTTCAGCGTTTCCTTCAGCTGAAGGATTTCGCCCCGCACGTCGACCGTGATCTTGCGCGACAGGTCACCCTGCGCCACCGCGGTCGCCACCTCGGCGATATTGCGCACCTGGCCGGTCAAATTACCGGCCATCGAGTTCACGCTGTCGGTCAAGTCCTTCCAGGTGCCGGCGACGCCCGGCACCACGGCCTGGCCGCCCAGGCGTCCTTCGGTGCCGACCTCACGCGCCACACGGGTCACTTCGCCGGCGAAGCCGTTCAGCTGGTCCACCATCGTATTGATGGTTTCCTTCAGCTGCAGGATTTCGCCCGACACGTTCACGGTGATCTTCTTGGACAGGTCGCCCTGCGCCACCGCGGTCGCCACCTCGGCGATGTTGCGGACCTGACCGGTCAGGTTCGACGCCATCGAGTTCACGCTGTCAGTCAGGTCTTCCCAAGTGCCGGCGACGCCCTTCACTTCGGCCTGCCCGCCCAGCTTGCCCTCGGTGCCGACCTCTCGCGCCACGCGCGTCACTTCGCCGGCAAAGGCGTTCAGCTGGTCCACCATCGTGTTGATGGTGTTCTTCAAACCAAGGATTTCGCCCGACACGTCGACGGTGATCTTCTTCGACAGGTCGCCGCCGGCGATCGCCGTCGCCACTTCGGCGATGTTGCGGACCTGCGCCGTCAGGTTCGACGCCATCGAGTTGACCGATTCCGTCAGGTCCTTCCAGGTGCCGGCGACGCCCAGCACATTGGCCTGGCCGCCGAGGCGCCCATCGGTGCCGACCTCGCGCGCCACGCGCGTCACTTCGCCGGCGAAGGCGTTCAGCTGGTCCACCATCGTATTAATGGTTTCTTTCAGCTGCAGGATTTCGCCCGACACGTTGACGGTGATCTTCTTCGACAGATCGCCGCCGGCGATGGCGGTCGTCACCTCGGCGATATTGCGGACCTGGGCCGTCAGGTTCGAGGCCATCGAGTTGACGTTGTCGGTCAGGTCCTTCCAGGTGCCGGCGACGCCGGGCACCTGCGCCTGGCCGCCGAGGCGCCCCTCGGTGCCGACTTCGCGGGCGACGCGGGTCACTTCCGACGCGAAGGCGTTCAGCTGGTCCACCATCGTGTTGATGGTGTTCTTGAGCTCGAGGATTTCACCGCGCACATCGACGGTGATCTTGCGGGAAAGGTCGCCGCGCGCCACAGCGGTGGTCACCTGGGCGATGTTGCGGACCTGGTCGGTCAGGTTACCGCACATGGCGTTGACCGAGTCCGTCAGGTCCTTCCAGGTGCCGGCGACACCCGGCACCAGCGCCTGACCGCCCAGCTTGCCCTCGGTGCCGACTTCGCGCGCCACGCGCGTCACTTCCGAGGCGAAGGAGCGCAGCTGGTCCACCATCGTGTTGATGGCTTCCTTCAGCTGCAGGATTTCGCCGCGCACGTCGACCGTGATCTTCTTCGACAGGTCGCCATTGGCCACGGCGATGGTCACGTCGGCTATGTTACGCACCTGAGCCGTCAGGTTGTTGGCCATGGAATTGACCGACTCCGTCAGGTCCTTCCACACGCCGGTCACCTCGCTGACCTGGGCCTGGCCGCCCAGCTTGCCGTCGGTGCCGACCTCGCGCGCGACGCGCGTCACTTCCGAGGTGAAGACGCTGAGCTGCTTGATCATCGTGTTGACGATAGTGGCAGAACGCAGGAACTCGCCCTTCACCGGCCGGCCGTCGACATCGAGCTGGACAGTCTGCAGCAGGTCGCCTTGCGCCACAGCGGTGATCGCACGGGTGACGGCGGTGGTCGGCCACAGCAGGTCGTCGATCAGCGTATTGACCGACGTCTCCATGTCGCCCCATGAGCCGTGCGACAGGCCGAACTTCGTGCGATGGCGGGTCTTGCCCTCGCGGCCGACGACCTCGCCGACATATTCGAGCTGCTGGGCCATCCGCTCATTGGCGGAGACGATGTCGTTGAAGACGTCCGAGATCTTGCCAATCAGGCCGGTCTGATCGACCGGCAATCTCACGGAAAAGTCACCGACCTTGACGGCCTGCAAGGCGTTTAGAAGGTTGCGCAAATCTGCAGCCGAGCCGCTATTGTCAGGGCCGTTGGCGTGACCGTTTGCGGGAACCGCGTCGGGCAGCCGCGCCATGTCGGAGGGGAGCGTGTCCAGGGCAGCATTCGGCACAGATTCCCTGACGTGCACCATGGCAAACTCCCGTCCTGATCAGTCCCTGCCGGAAATATTCTCCCGGTCGAGGGCGAACCGCGATTTCTTGTAAGCCGTAGAACCCAGCCAACACGAAAATCGAGATCCATTTTTGGTTAACCCATTTTAGAACAATCTCCCGAAACAAATGTTCCGACAAATTGATTCAGATTATTTCGGCCGCCCAAAGCCGGCGCGTTGCGCGATTTCGTGGATCGGCGGCGCCGGTGAGCTGTCGTCGATTTCGGAAAAGAGGAAAAGGCGTATCAGGGTTCATCCTCGAGCAAGCATGAGACCCTTTGGCACGTTAAAGGCGAACCCACTTTAGCCTTCGCGCGGGTCGTCAATGGCGACCGCGGTCAGCCCCGCCACGAGAGGCTGCATCATCTGCAGCGCGAGCGTTTCGAGTAACGCGCGGGGCAGAACGCAAGTGTCGGCGCAGGCGGCATTTTCGAGACGGAGCCGCAGCAAAGCCGTGCCGCCGTCAATGCCGACAAGTTCGATATCGGCCCCGTCGGGCTCAAGTATCTCGCGGACGGGTGCGAGGCCGGCCGTAGCGGCGGACGTGTCGATCATTTGCCCTCCTTTGCAATTCCGCTGCGGTTGGCCGGCCTGTTGCGCGACAAGTGGGCGCCAGCGTCGGCGAGGATGAGCTGGCCGGTGATGCAGCGCGCGAGGTCGCTGGTGAGGAAGACCGCCAGGCGCGCCAGCTCGTCGGGCTCGGTGAGACGGCGCAGCGGGCTCGCCTCCACCAATGCAGCGACATGGTCGTCGTCGAAGACCGCGCGAACCTTTTCGGTCAGGGTCGTGCCCGGCGCGATCGCGACGACACGGATGCCACTCGGCCCCAGCTCGACCGCCATTGTCTGCGTGAGATGGTTGATCGCGGCCTTCGCCGCGCCATAGGCGGCCATGAACGGCGCCGGCCGGGTGGTCTCGCCGGACGATACGTTGAGGATCACCCCGCCCCTGCCGCCGGCAATCATATGCCGGGCCTCGGCCGCGCCGGCCAAGGCCGTGACGATGAGATTCTGGTCGATGAGACCGCGCCAGTGGGCGGCATCGAGCGTGGTGAACGGCCCCGGCGCGAACTCGCCGTACATGCCGATATTGTTCACGGCGACATCGAGGCCGCCGAGCCGCGCCACCGCCTCATCGATCATCGCCTCCAGCGCCGCGGCGTCACGGGCGTTGGCGATCACGGGGAAGGCCGAGCCACCCGTGGCCTCGATCGAGGCCACAACCTCGGCCACCTTGTCCGGCCGTATGTCGTGAACCGCGACCGAAGCGCCGGCACGCGCCAGCCACCGCGCGATCTCAGCGCCGATGCCGGCCCCTGCCCCGGTCACCAGCGCCCTGGTACCCGTATGGTCGATCGTGATCGCCATCGATCAGGCCCGATTGGTGAAGGGTACGCCGGTAAACAGCGCGATCAGCCGGTCGGTGCCGGCCTCCGCCCATTTGCGTAGCGTCTCCTCGCCGGTGCCGCCGAACGGATGCGGCAGCACGAGGAGGCGGGTTTCAGGCAAACCGAAGCTCGCCGACAAGGTCGCCGCCACCTTCTGGAAGTGCGTGGTGGTGGTGACCACGGTGGGCTTGCCAGCCTTTTCCAGCTCGATGGCGTCCCGCACCGAATAGGCGGTACAGCTGCCGCAATCGGCAGCGCCGGTGATGACGATATCCGCCTCCGCCAGGATCCGCGCGAACCGGTCCTCGGCCATGGGAATGGCGGCGTTTGCCGACAGGCCGAGCGGGCCCTTCTTGGTGATCAGCGAGACGGTGGCGCCGGTGCGGGCGGCCAGCGCCTCCGCGGCCGCAATCATGACCACGTCGGCATTGGCTTTGCCGTTGTCGAGCACGGCGATGCGCAGCCCCGCCAAGGAACGCGGCGAAGGGGCGAGCGAGACCGCTTCGGGACGGGGCTCTGAATCGGGCAGGTAAACGGCGACACTCATCTCAACCCTCCAACGGCAAGGTCACGCTGCGGGTCATGCCCCAGGACGGCACGACCAGCGAGTGCTTTCCCGGCCCGCCCGACACCACGACCTTGATATTGTCGGCCTCGGCCGTCATCGGCAGCATGTGGTCGTCATCGATGATCTTCATCCAGCGCGGCCATGCCAGCTCCTGGAAATGCCTGCGGAACAGCGATGCCGGCAGGCGGGCCCGGTCGAACAGATAGGACTGCACGTCCCTGCGCGTCAGCGCGTTCTTGGCGAACGTTGCCGCGTGCTCAGGCCCAAGCACGATGAAATACTCGGCCTGGCCGATCGGCGCGTTGTTCTGGCCGAGCGAGGTCATGGCTGAGGCGATCTTGTCCAGGATCAGCACCGGGCTCTCGGTCGCCTCGGCGTCATGGACATTGTGCGGACCCTCGCCGCAATGGACCGTCACCGCGCTCGGCGCGTGGACGCCGCGGCTGCTGGAAAAGCTCTCCCACGGCGTGGCAGCGAGGTTCTCGGCCGCGCAGAACGTGTATTTCGCCGGCTGGCCGTGGGTCGCGGCGTCTCCGGAGCCGGGCCATGCCCCCGCGACATGGAGCATCACGAGGCGGACCGCCCGACCGACCGTGGCGTTGGCACGGTTGCCGGGGCCGAAGGCGCCGACCCCTGCGTTGAACCCGGCGGCCTGCGCGATGTCGCCGTGCACCAGGATCATCGGCGCCACCAGATGCGTCGTGGCGTTCACGCCGCGGAGGTTGACCTCGGGCCGGGCGAGGCACCTGAGCGCTGTCAGCACCACTGGGAACGTCTCCGGCGGGCAGCCGGCCATCACCGCGTTCACCGCAACCACCCGGCGCGTGACCACGCCGGAGCGCGGCTGCAACGTGAACAGCACCGCATCGGGATCGCCCTCGGCGAAGTTGAGCATCGCCTCGACGCGCCCCGGCGTCGGGGGCACGACCGGCAGCCCGTCGCCCAGCTTGCGCTCGGCCAGCAGATCGAACATCGCCTCTGGTGAGTCGTCCGGAAGGTCGACCAGTTGCGCCTCGTACCGCGCGGGCGCCGTTGTTCCCGTCATCAAGTCTTCTCCTATTTCCCCTAGGCCGCTTGCTTCTCCCGGGCCGCGCGGCGCTGCTCCATCTCGCGGCGGACGGTGTCGGCCGAGGCTTCCTTCACCACATCGAAGCCACGGACCTTTTCGGCCATGCCGGCCAGTTCGACAGCCTCAGGCAGCGTCGCGACCGACAGGTTCGCCATAAGGTCCCCCACCAGTGCTTCGTAGTCGGCGATGAGGCGGCGCTCGAAGCGGCGATGGCTGCTTTTGCCGAAGATGTCGAGCGAGGTGCCGCGCAGGAACTTGAGCCGGGCCAGAAGGCGGAAGCCACCGAGCATCCAGGGCCCGAACGTCATCTTGCGATACCGCCCCGTCCCCTTGTCGCGCTGTGCCAGCAGCGGCGGCGCCAGGTGGAATTGCAGCCTGTAATTACCTTCGAACTGGTCTTCGAGATGGCGGCGCAGGCCCTCGGTATAGAGCCGCCCGACCTCATACTCGTCCTTGTAAGCAAGCAGCTTGGCATAGGTGCGGGCGACGGTGCGGGTGAGCGTATCGCCGGCGCCGAGTGCGGTCTCGGCACGGCGCACACGCTCGACCAGCGCACGATAGCGCTGGGCATAGGCGGCGTTCTGATAGTCGGTGAGCCGCCGCGCGCGATCCTCGATCAGCCCATCCAAAGTCTGCGGCAGCCTGGCCGGCGGCGCCGCCGGTGCCAGGGCATCGGCAAGGCGATCCGGATCGGCGGCGGCTATGCGGCCCAGCGCGAAGGCGTTCAGGTTGAGATCGACCTGCGTCCCGTTTAGACGGATCGCCGCCTCGATGCTGTCGCGGCCGAGCGGCACCAGTCCCTTCTGCCAAGCATAGCCGACGAGCAGCATGTTGGCGCCGATCGCATTGCCGAGCAGGCGTTGCGCCGCATCGGTGGCATCGACCCCGAAGCTGGCCCGCGCCCGGCCGCCGACCGCCTGCTCCAGCCGGTCATGGCTGAAATCAAGATCGGGGTTGGTGGCGAAGGCGCTGGTTGGGGCCACGAAGCGGTTGAACACGACGGCGGTGCGGTCGCGCGCCAGCTTCGACAGATTCTCCGCATTGGACGCGGCAACTAGGTCGCAAGCCAGCAGCAGATCGGCGGCGCCCTGCGGCGTGCGGGCGGCATGGCCGGTTTCCGGCGCGCCGGCGAAGCGGATGTGGCTGGTAACCGGACCGTTGCGCTGGGCGAGGCCGGAGATGTCGAGCACCGTCGCGGACTTGCCCTCCATATGCGCGGCCATGCCGAGCAGCGCGCCCACGGTCACCACGCCGTTGCCGCCGATGCCCGCGACCAGGACGCTCAGCGTCCGGTCGATCGCCGGGATCGCCGGTTCCGGCAAGCCCTCCGCCGACAGCGTGTTCGCCTGCCCAGCGCGCTTGCGCAGCGTGCCGCCGATCACGGAGACGAAGCTGGGGCACATGCCTTTCACGCAGGAATAGTCCTTGTTGCAGACAGACTGGTTGATGCGGCGCTTGCGGCCGAGCTCAGTCTCCACCGGCTCCAGTGCCACGCAGTTCGACTGCACGCCGCAATCGCCGCAGCCCTCACAGACATCCGGGTGGATGAACAGCCGCTCATCCGGATCGGCCACCTTGCCGCGCTTGCGCAGGCGGCGGCGTTCGGTGGCGCAGGACTGGTCGTAGATGATCGCCGACACACCCGGGATTTCGCGCAGCTCGCGCTGCACGGTATCGAGGTCGTCGCGGTGATGGAAGGTCACGGCCGCAGGAAATCCCGCCCCGCCCTTGTGACGTTCGGGATCGTCGCTGACGACGGCGATACGCTTTACGCCCTCGGCGTGCAGCTGCGAGGCGACATGCGGCGCGGTCAGCTCGCCTTCGAAATGCTCGCCCTCGATCGGCTGGCCGCCGGTCATGGCGATCGCGCCGTTCAGCAGGATCTTATAGGTGATGTTGGCATTGGCGGCGACGCAGGCGCGGATTGCCAGCAGGCCGGAATGGAAGTAGGTCCCGTCACCCAAATTCTGGAAGATATGCGGCGTATCGACAAAGGGTTGCTGGCCGATCCAACTCGCCCCCTCCCCGCCCATTTGCGATATCCCGTTGGTGCGCCGTTCCGGCATCCAGACAGCCATCCCGTGGCAGCCGATGCCGCCCAGCGCCTTCGATCCCTCCGGCAGGCGTGTCGAGGTGTTGTGCGGGCAGCCGGCGCAGAAGCTTGGCATGCGGACCAGGGTGGGCGGGACCGGCTGTACGGCCTCCACCTGCGTCAGCATCTGCAAGCGGCCGGCGAGCGCCTTGTCGTCGGCCAGGGTCAAGTAGCGTTTAGCGATCACCTTCACGATCGCATCGGGCTCCAGCTCACCGATCGAGGAGATCAGCTTGTTGCCGTGTTCGTCCACCTTGCCGGTGAGGCGCGGACGGCCGGAGGCGAGGTTGACGATGAAGCGCGCAAGCTGATCCTCGATGACCGAACGCTTCTCTTCGATCACCAGCAGCTCCGCGCAGCGCTGCGCGAAGGCTGAAATGCCCTGTGGCTCCAGCGGATAGACCAGCGCGACCTTGTAGACGGCGATGCCGAGCTCCCGCGCACGATGTTCATCGATGCCCAGGCGGTCGAGCGCCTCCAGCGTGTCGAGATAGGATTTGCCGGTGGTGACGATGCCGAGCCGCACATCGCCCTCGCGCGCGCCGAAGCGCACGCCGTCGAGCTGGTTGGCGCGGGCGAAGGCATGCACCGCGGCATGCCGCAGCTCATAGGTTTTCTGCTCGGCCTGCAGCGGCATCTGGAAGACAGGGATGCCGATCCCGCCCTCGGGCATATCGAAATCGGTCGGCAGCCGGATTTGCACCCGGTCGGGCTCGACCGACACCGAGGCGGAACCATCGACCGTGTCGGTGACGCATTTGAAGCCCACCCAGCAGCCGCTGTAGCGCGACAGCGCGAAGCCCATCAGGCCGAGATCGAGATATTCCTGGATGCTGGCCGGGTGCAGCATCGGCATGCCGAAATGGATCATGGCATGCTCGCTCTGATGCGCCACGGTGGACGAGCGCGCGGCATGGTCGTCCCCACACAGCAGCAGCACGCCGCCCTTGGGATTGGAGCCGGCATAATTGCCGTGCTTGATCGGGTCACCCGAGCGGTCGACGCCCGGCCCCTTGCCGTACCACATGGCGAAGACGCCGTCGTACTTGGCGTCGCTGCCCGGCAGGCCGACCTGCTGGGTGCCCCACACGGCGGTGGCGGCCAGGTCTTCATTCGTGCCCGGCTGAAAATGGATATGGTTCTGCTTCAGATGATCGGTCGCCTGCCACAGCGCCAGGTCGTAGATCCCGAGCGGTGAGCCGCGATAGCCGGAGATAAAGCCCGCCGTATTGAGGCCGGCCGCCTCATCGCGGGCGCGCTGCAGCATCGGCAGCCGCACCAGCGCCTGCGAGCCGGTGACGTAGATGCGCCCGCTGGTCTCGGTATATTTGTCGGCTAGGGTGACAGTGCGCATGTGTTTTTCCCCTTCTTATCCGCTCTGCATCAGCTCGACGAATATCCCCTTGCCGTCGCTTATCTGCGCCACGCGCACGCCGGGACGCAGCTCGCGCGGCGGCACCGGATTGGGATAGCCGGCGCGCACGGCCTCCTCGACAACCTCATCCAGGTTGGTCACCTGGAGCGTGAGGTAGCGTAAGCCCGTCTGGTCGGCGAAGGGTCCGGTGCTGGCATGCTCCGGCGCGGGCTTTTCCAGGTCGAGGATGCGGAATGTGGTCTCACCGCAGGTCAGGCGTCGCACCACGCCCATGCCCGGGAACGCCACCTCCCCGGCCTCCGCGAAGCCCAACAGGTCGCGGAAGAAGGCGAGCGCCGCTGGGCCGTCGTCGGTCACCATGCCGACATCGAGCACGGGCTTTGCCAATTTTGCCGGCATCTGGCCCTCCTCCCTACCGCGTTGCCGCGCGCAGCGCCTCGGCGTCCAGGCCCTTATGGCCCCAGACATCGCCTTCGACGAACTCGCTGGGCGTCCAGTCGGGCCCGACCTTGACGGCGTGGCAACCGACCTCGATGTCGAAGCCGGAGGGCGAGCGCATATAGAACGAGAACATGCGGTCGTTGACGTGGCGGCCGAGCGAGCTGGTGACCAGGATGCCAGCCGCCTCGACCCGGGTCAGGCACTTGCCGACCTCGTCGATCTCCTCCACCTCCAGCATCAGGTGATGCAGCCCGTTGATCGGCCCGACCCGGATAAGACCGATCGAATGGTGACGCTCGTTGCAATGATAGAAATTGGCCGACATGTCGG
>Ga0070665_100007755_pt1 | contig 10897 bp, 8 predicted proteins | sample KBSS13metaG_FD_65862 | JGI IMG/M metagenome (GOLD analysis project Ga0070665, IMG submission 65862) | Switchgrass rhizosphere microbial communities from Kellogg Biological Station, Michigan, USA - KBS S1-3 metaG | ecosystem: Host-associated > Plants > Roots > Rhizosphere > Soil ...
TGGGTGAGTTGATCGAGGTAGGGGAGACGGACCGGGTGTTCACGAACCCGCGTCACCGCCTCACGGAAGATTACATCACGGGGCGGTTTGGCTGACGTTCGGGCCGCTCGCGGCTGAACGTGGGATCCTGATGCTCGAAGGCCATATCAGCAGAGCATTCGACGGTGCGCTGGCGGCGCTGCACATACGCGTGGTCGAGATGGGCGGCCTGGTGATGGACCAGGTGCGCGAGGCAGCCGCGGCGTATACCGACTGGCAGGTGGGCCCCGCCGAACACGTGTTGGAACGCGAGCGTGAAGTCAACCAATACAACGCCCTCCTTTACGAAGAGCAACTGACCCTGATCGCCCGTCGTCAGCCTGTGGCTGGTGACCTGCGGGCTATCCTTGCAATGTCCAGAGTCGTCGCTGAGCTCGAACGTGCTGGCGATGAAGCGAAGAAGATCGCTCGCACGGTGATGGCCCAAGGGGGGAGGCCAGGACCTGCCACGTCGCGCGACGTGCGGCACCTGGCGCAGCTGGCTGTCAGCCTGCTGAGATCGGCGCTGGAAGCTTTCGACCGCCTGGACAGCCTCGCGGCCGTTGAAGTGATCGCGCGCGACAAGGAGTTGGATTCCGAATACGCAGCTGGCCTGCGGCGGCTCATGACCCGCGCAATGGAAGATCCGCGGCAGGTGAGCGTCGCGCTCGAGGCCGCTTTCGCGCTCAAGTCACTGGAGCGGATCGGCGACCACGCGCGCAATCTCGCGCGGCAGGTTCAAAGTATCGGTGGGGATTGGCAGCCATTGCCCGAAACGGCAATGACCTCAAGCTGACACCAGCCTGTCCGTCCGGGCCCGAAAGTGGGCCCGGACAGTTCATCATCTTCTTAGAACGACCACTGGGCGTAGAAGCCGACTTCGTCGAAGTGACCATCCTGCGCAGCCGCGCCACCGATGGTGTACGAGCCGTTGGCATCCGCGCCACTGATCGAGTTGGTACCGTTATTGACCCTCTCGTTCTTGTACACGAGCGCGAGGTCGATCGTCTTGAGGGGTTTGTACGCCACGCCGATGTTGAAGTAGTCGTCCTTCAGGTTGGGTGCGACGTCCTTGCTCAGTTTCGCGTGGTCATAGCGGGCAAACACCGAGTAGTCGCTGTTGAAGTTGTACGAGACGAAGGCCGACTCGCCGTCCGCCTTATCCGAGACCGGCGTCACCGCAGCGCTCGCGCCCACGATCGACGAAGTGCCGTACACCGAGGCGGCGAGGTTGTTGACCGTCTTGTAATTCTTGGCGGTGTAGAACTCGACGCCCGCGCGCACACCCGAGATATTCGCAGCGACTACGCCGTTCCAACGTAACGCAGTGTGGGTCGGGAAGTCCTTGTTCGTAGCGGTAACCTGGCCCAGATGACCGGCATAGAAGCCCGCACCTACCGTCAGCCACTTCACCGGATTCACGTTGACGCGGCCTTCGTAGTCTGGTGAATGGGTGCGCGTCGGGTTCTTGTATCCGCCGCCATCGACGATCGAGAACGAGTAACCGAACATGCCATTCGGGCCGAGCTTGCCGGTCGCGTTCAGACCCCAATCTGCTGTTTGGGCAAATCCAAGGCGGTCGAGCGTGGTTTTCTCAATGTAGCGGTAGCCGTAGAGACCCTCGACAAACGGAGCCCACGGGGAGGTGTACGCACCTGCGTGGAATACCAGGGCATCCGAGAGCTTTGCCTCGAGATACAGCTTCTTCACCATCACCTCAGTCACGCCACCGCTGCTGTTCTGGTTCGTGAGAACAGTGGTGCTGGTGGTGCCGTTCGTAATGGTGGCGGTGCTCGCGGTGCTGTACTGCGCATCCAGCGTGAGATCAGCGGAGAAGACGTCGTTGAATTTGTGGTCGGCGATCAAATAGAAACGCTTGACGTCAAAACCCACGCCACTGGGCGGGGTGTCGATCTTCTTTCCTGTGGCGTCTTCGTTCTGCAGCTTGATGTAACCGAAATCCACGAACGCCTGACCACCGACGGTGGTGTTGGCGCCCAGGTCAGCCGCCACGGCGGCCGTGGTTCCGGCGCAACTCGTCAGAAAGGCTACCGTGAGGATCTGCTTGCGCATTGCTCTATGCTCCTGAAATGACACTGGCACGCAAAATGCGTGCAAAAAAATGCGTTGCTAAAAGGGCTTTGCCGTGTTGTTGGTTGTCGCCTGTGGCAAACAACCTGTCTTAACGCGAAGGGAAGGCTACGAATTACGTATGACACTACGATGACATGAGACCTCATATATCTCATATCGTGGCCTTACCGCGAGGAATCTTAAGCTGCTGCGCTGCAAAAGTCAGTAACGCAAACGTTACATTCTGGTTACTGCCCAGCTGAAAGAGAGGATCTGTGACGCCGGTTGTTGCGTCAGCGCATCACTCAGTGGTGCGAAGCAGCTCGTTGATGGATGTTTTGGCCCGGGTTTGGGCGTCGACGTGCTTTACGATGACGGCGCAGTACAGACCGTACTTGCCGTCGGCGGAGGGGAGAGTGCCGGGAACGACGACCGATCCAGCGGGAACCCGTCCTTGCAGAATCTGTCCCGTGGTGCGGTCGTAGATACGGGTGCTCTGTCCGATGAACACCCCCATGGAGATGACTGAACCAGCCTCGACGATCACGCCCTCCACAACTTCGGAGCGCGCCCCGATGAAGCAGTCATCCTCGATGATGGTGGGACTCGCCTGCAGCGGCTCGAGGACGCCGCCGATACCAACCCCACCTGACAGGTGAACATTGCGGCCGATTTGCGCGCAGGAGCCCACGGTCGCCCACGTGTCGACCATAGTCCCGGACCCGACGTGCGCACCGATGTTTACGTAACTCGGCATCAGTACGACGTTGGGCGCAATGTATGAGCCCTTGCGAACGATCGCATGGGGTACGACCCGCGCGCCGCCCGCCTTCAGAGCAGCCTCATCAGCCTGCTGGTATTTGAGCGGCACCTTGTCATAGAAGCGCGTGTAGCCGGCGTCCATCACGATGTTGTCGTGCGATCGGAAATAGAGCAGTACGGCTTTCTTCAGCCACTCGTTGACCACCCAGCGTCCGTCTCTGGGTTCCGCAACCCGAGCCGCGCCGCTATCGAGCAGCTCGATGCAGTCATCGATAGCTGCTGCGAGATCCGGCGGCAGGTTCTTCGGAGTCAGCTCGGTCCTGCGTTCGAACGCTGCTTCGATAAGGGGTCGGAGTTTTGCAATGTCAGCCATGGCTCAACGATGTCCTCGGATGAATTCTCGAATTCGTTCGGCAGCTTCGATGCACTGCCCGACGCTGGGTACCAGGGAGATTCGTACGCGGCCGGCACCTGGGTTGCTCCCTCCCGCCTCGGTGCCCGTGCCGGTTGCCGTGCCACGGCCGAGGTAGCTTCCCGGTAGTACCGCGACATTCTGTTTTGCGAACAGGTCCCGTGTGAATCGCTCATCATCGCCGTGAATGTCGGTCCACAAGTAAAAGCCGCCCGAAGGTCGCTCTACATCCAGTGAGCCCGACAGGATGGGAATGACCTTGTCAAACTTCTCCTGGTACAGGCGGCGGTTCGTAGCAGCATGTACATCATCATCCCAGGCGGCAATGCTGGCGAGCTGCGTCGGCACCGCCATCGCGCTGCCGTGATAGGTGCGGTACAGCAGGAATCGGGACATGACCTTGGGGTCGCCGGCGACGAATCCCGATCGCAGTCCAGGAACACTGGAGCGCTTGGAAAGACTGTGAAACACCACGCAGCGCTCAAACCCGCCGTGCCCCGCGGCAATGGCCGCCTGCAACAGTCCGGGAGAAGGCGAATCCTCATCCAAGTAGATCTCCGTGTAACACTCATCGGCCGCTATGACGAAGTCATGGCGCTCCGCGAGCGCAAGCGCGCGACGAAGAAAATCCACTGGCAGAACCGCACCGGTCGGATTGCCCGGACTGCATAGAAACAAAATCTGGCACCGGCGCCAGGCCTGCTCGCTCACGGCATCCAGGTCGGGTAGGTAGCCCGTGGCAGCGGTGGTGTTGAGAAACAGAGGTTCGGCACCGGCGAGCAGCGCTGCTCCCTCGTAGATCTGATAGAAAGGATTGGGCATCGCGACAACGGGTGCGGTGCTGTCGTCAATGATTGCTTGCACGAACGAGAACAGCGCTTCGCGCGTACCGTTGCATGGCAAAACCATTGTTTCTGGGTTTACGCGGGGCGCAGGATTTGCGCCTCCGTGTTGCAACCCAAAGCGCCGTTCCAGCCAGCGGGCGGCCGCAGCCCGGAATTCCGGTAATCCGGCGGTCGCCGGGTAACTCCCCAGCCGATGTAGGTTGTCGCGCAGCCTATCCAGCACGAAGGCGGGCGGCGCGTGTTGTGGCTCGCCGATCGACATCGCGATGTGTGTGAGTCCAACCGGAGGAGTGAGGCCTGCCTTAAGGCGCGCAAGACGCTCAAAAGGGTAGGCGTGGAGGCGATCGAGTCTGGGATTCACCGTAGCGCGCCAGCTCGATAAATCATGCGGCGCGCCGGCGATCGAGTGCCAGCGTCAGGTTTTCTCGCAGAGTCTGTGCGGCAGCCGCGCTCAGTGGACGCTGTTCGAAATCCGTGATGTAAAACACGTCCTCGGCTCGCTCGCCCACCGTCATGATTTTCGCGTCGTGCAACTGCAGATGCTGCTCCATCAGGACCTTGCCGATGTCACTCAGCAGGCCGGGGCGGTCTCCGGCGGTCAGCTCCAACACCGAGCGGCGGTTACGCTCGTCCACACTGATCTGGATCTGCGTTGGTGTGTTGAACATGCGCGCCTGTCTCGGTGCACGGCGCGACACAGCGAAAGGAGTGTCCTCCGGCCGCTGCAGAGAGCGCCAGATCGCACGCTCAATCTCGTTCTTGCGGTCATTGTCAGTAATAGGTGCCCCGTCGTCCTCGAGCACGTGGTACAGGTCGAGGCTGAAGCCATCGCCGGTAGGCGTGATCCGGGCATCGACGATGTTCAGGCCCAATTGATCGAGAACGGCGGTCGTCCGCGCAAACCCGTGACGATGCGCACGCGCAAAAATCAACACTGACGTCGTACCGCGCACCCCTCGCGGATCGAGAGCAACCAAGGGCTCGTCCGACCCCGCATCGCGCTCAGCCAGCAATCGCGTATGCCACGCGACTTCCTCCGGCGTATGCCGCAGAAAGTAAGGCGGTGAGAATCGTGCCCAGGTCTTCTCGACATCGGTATCCGACACGCCATGCTCGACGAGCAACCGCTGAGCAGCCTCCCGCGTTTCCCGCACCAGCTGCTCCTGATCGATCGGGCTCTCGAGGCCGCGGCGCAGAGCACGCTTCACGCGGTCGTAGAAGTCATGGAAGAGCGATGCTTTCCATGAGTTCCAAAGCTTCGGATTTGTCCCGCGCACGTCCGCACAAGTCAGTACATAAAGGTAGTCGAGATGGCTCTCGTCGCCCACTTTGCGCGCAAATGCATTGATGACCTGGGGGTCCGCGATGTCCTGCTTCTGCGCCGTAATGGACAGCTCCAGGTGACTGCGGACCAGCCATGCAACGAGCCGCGCGTCGTACGGCGAGAGTCCCTGTTCCAGGCAGAAGGCCTCCGCATCAACCGCGCCCAGCTCGGAATGGTCTCCACCGCGCCCCTTTGCAATGTCATGGAACAGGGCGGCGAGATAGGCGACCTCCGTCCGCGGCAGCGATTGCATGATGCGCGATGCCGCGGGCAGTTCGTGGTCATACCGTGGAATGGCGAACCGGCGCAGGTTGCTGACGACGAACAGCGTATGAGCGTCAACCGTATACGCATGAAACAAATCGTACTGCATGCGGCCGACGATTCTGCCGAACGCCGGGATATAGCGGCCCAGGACGCCGTACGTGTTCATGCGCCGCAGCTCGTGCGTCACACCAACCGGCGAGCGCACGATCTCGAGAAACAACCGATGGTTGCGTGGATTCTGGCGAAATTCCTCATCGATGAGCCACAGGCTGCGAGCCACCGCTCGCATCGTGGACGCCCGCACTCCATTGATCTCGGGATTCTGTTGAAGCAGGACGAACAACTCGAGGATGGCTGATGGGGTCCGCGCAAACACGTCGCTGTTGACGGCTTCCAGCGATCCGTTGCGAACCTGAAAGCGTGCGTTGAGGGGCCTGGGCGGTTCGCTCTCGGTAAGAATGGCCTCGCGGAACACCTGCAGTAACAGCTCGTTCAGCAGGCTGACGTCCATGACAGTGCGGTAGTACCGCTGCATGAACTGCTCGACCGCAAGAGTGTAGGACGCATCCTCGTAGCCGAATGTCTGTGCAAGCCGGATCTGGTGGTCGAAGAGCAGCCGGTCTTCGCGCCTGCCGGTGAGCACATGTAATCCAAACCGCACTTTCCACAGGAAAGCCTGCGCCTGTTTGAGGCGCCGCAGCTCGGCTACCGACAGAAATCCGCGGGTGGCCAATCCGTCGAGTGTGTCAGAGCCGAAGTGCCTCTTGGCGACCCAGGCTATGGTCTGAATGTCGCGCAGTCCGCCGGGACCCGTTTTTACGTTCGGCTCGAGGTTGTAGGCAGTATCGTGCGCCTTGAGGTGGCGTTCCGATTGCTCCCGCACTTTCGCCTCGAAGAACTCCTTCACGGGCCAGACATGCTCGGCGGCCAGCGCGTCGCGCATTTGCGCAAGGAGGTTGGCGCTTCCCGCAAGCTGGCGAGCCTCGAGCAGCGTCGTCATGACGCTGACATCGGCAGTGCTCTCCTGCACACACTCATCCACTGTACGGACGCTATGGCCAACTTCGAGGCCGATATCCCAGAGGAAGGTAACCAGACGCTCAACATAGCCGCGGCCGTGAGCGTCAGGCGGCTCCGGTACCAACAGCATGATGTCGATATCGGAGCAGGGGTGCAGTTCGCCGCGCCCATATCCTCCGACCGCAACGAGTGTCCACGAATCGATATCGACGAGATGCTGAGTCCGCCAAGCTTCGCGAAGCACAACGTCAATGAGCGCAGCACGCGCATGGACGAGGTCCTCGATCGGATCTTCCGCTAGAAAACGGGTTTTGAGCTCTTCATGAGCTTGCCGCAGGTACTCGCGGTAGACGGCGGGGGAGCCGTTTGCCTCCGCCAGCAGTGCTGGCAGACGAGTGAGCAACGGCCAAGGCGCGCTACGCGTCGGTAGCGGCAGTGGCTCTTCGAGGATGTCTATATCACCGGCCGGCATGGCGCCATTATGCCGTGCCGGGACGAATTCCGTGACCGGCGATTTATCGGGGATTTCTTCGGCCTAGTAACGCCCGGCGGCCCCGAGGGTCAATCCCTCTAGGTACCCTTGACCTAATGTTTTCCGGCCGCGCCGAGCGTCAGCACTTCAACGCCCGTCTCAGTTACGAGCACCGTGTGCTCCCACTGGGCCGAGAGCGAGTGGTCCTTCGTGACCACCGTCCAGCCGTCGGGCAATAGGCGCACGTGGCGTTTGCCCGCATTGACCATGGGTTCCACCGTGAACGTCATACCGCGCTTGAGCTCGAAGCCCGTGCCCGGCTCGCCGTAGTGCAAAACCTGCGGGTCTTCGTGATATACGCGGCCGATCCCGTGGCCGCAGTACTCGCGCACCACCGTATAGTTCCGCTCCTCGACGAACGATTGAATGGCGTGTCCGATATCGCCGAGCCGCGTTCCCGGTTTCACAGTTTCTATTCCGCGCCACATTGCCTCGAAGCAGGTCTCTGCCAGCCGCTGCGCGTGTGTAGGCGGTTTTCCGACGAAATACATCCGACTGGTGTCACCGTGGAAACCCTCACGGATGACTGTGACGTCAATGTTGACGATATCGCCAGCCTTCAGCCGCTTGTCATTCGGTATACCGTGGCACACGACGTGATTTACGGAGGTGCAGATGGTCTTCGGAAACCCACGATAATTGAGGTTTGCCGGAATCGACTTTTGCACTTCCACAATGTAGTCGTGGCATATGCGGTCGAGGTCTTCGGTGGTCACGCCGGGAACGACGTGCTCCCCGATCATGTCGAGGACCTCTGCGGCCAAGCGTCCGGCCACGCGCATCTTTTCCTGCTCCTCAGCAGTTTTGATAGTGACGTGCATATTGGTTTATGGGCGAAAATTGCCTCGCGGCAATTTTCGCGGACATTACTCCGTTGGCCGCCGGCAAAAAGCGTGGTTTTTGCCGGCTGCGTTAAAGCGTAAGGCATTGTTCAGACTCGACCGGCATGCTATAAAGCGCGGCCTTTTTTGGCAACGCAACCCCACACGCGTATCACATTACTTGGTAGCTGGGTGCCTGAGACGTAAATTGAGCCTTTGAGGCCGGACGTCAAGGGTGGCTACCAGGGATGCGCGGAGGCCCAACCCAAACAGAAGGAATTTATATGCCCGGCGTGTCCATGCGACAGATGCTGGAGGCGGGTGTCCATTTTGGACATCAGACCCGCTTCTGGAACCCGAAGATGGCTCCTTTCATCTTTGGCGAACGCAACAAGATCCACATCATCAATCTAGAGAAGACGCAGCCCCTGTATACGGAGGCCGCGAACTTCGTGAAGAGCGTCATAGCCGATGGCGGCACAGTGCTTTTCGTCGGCACCAAGCGCTCCGCGCGCGAGGCTGTGCAGCGCGAGGCGGCGCGCTCCGGCCAGCCGTTCGTAAATCAGCGTTGGCTCGGCGGCATGCTGACCAACTTCAAAACCATTCGTCAGTCGATCAAGCGGCTGGGTGAGATCACGGAGCTGGCCAGCTCCGGCGCGCTCGATAAGCGCGGCAAGAAGGAAGCGACGCAACTGCGGCGCGAGATGGATAAGCTCGAAAGGAGCCTGGGTGGCATCAAGAACATGGAGTCCCTGCCGGATGCCATGTTCGTGGTCGATGTCGGCCACGAGAAGATTGCTATCCACGAGGCCAAGAAGCTGGGCATCCCGGTGGTCGCGATCGTGGATACGAACTGTTCGCCCGATGGGATCGACTACGTTGTTCCGGGCAACGACGATGCGATGCGCGCGATTCAGCTGTACGCAACGGGAATGGCGGATGCTGTGATCGAGGGCAAGGAGTCCGTGCCCACGGTTGCAGTCGGCGAGGACGAGTTTGTCGAGCTCGATGAAGCCGGCAACCCGCGCAAGAAAGCCGCTCGTGGCGGCGGGGGGCGGCCCCGACCTCAGGCTGCTGTACGCAAGAAAGCTGCTGCGCGGCGTAGGCCAGCGGCAGTCCCGACTCCCGCTGGTGCGGAGCCAACCGACTTGGCGGCGGACGTTGATGATGATCTGGACGTCGAGGACCCGGCGGTCGTTGCAGCCGTCGTGGGGATTCCGCCAGTTGCCCCGGCGAACACCGACCGACGGCCCTCCGGTGGTGGTGCAAGGCGCGGTGGCAAAGGCGGCGGCGGCCGCGGTCGGGAATAAATACCCATGAACATAACGGCAGATACCGTAAAACAGCTCCGCGAGCGCACGGGCGCAGGAATGATGGAATGTAAGAAAGCCCTGGTCGAAACCAAGGGCGACCTGGATGCCGCAGCCGAGCTCATGCGCAAGCAGGGACTCGCCAAGGCCGACAAGAAAGCCACGCGGGTGGCCGCTGAAGGCGTGGTCGTCATCGAGAAATCGGCCGACGGCCGTACGGCTGCCATGGCCGAGGTCAACTGCGAGACGGACTTCGTGGCCCGTGAGCAGGACTTCCGCGGCTTCGCTCAGGCTGTAGCTGCGAAGGCGCTGGCTATCGGCCCGGGGGCACTCGATGCCTTGCTGGCCGCCAAGCTGGATAGCGGTGAGACGGTGGATGAGCGCCGCCGTGCATTGATCGCCAAGATCGGCGAAAACATCAGCGTGCGCCGCTCAGTCGTGCTCAGCTCCGCGGCACCCGCCGGCTCGCCTGCGGGCCAGGAACACAGGCTTGGCGCATATGTGCACGGAACGCGCATTGGCGCGCTGGTAGCTGTAAGGGGCGGGGACGCGGCCTTGGCGCACGATCTGGCCATGCACGTCGCCGCAAGCAATCCCAAGTACCGTACGATGGCCGATGTTCCGGCCGACGTTATTGCGAAGGAGCGTGAGATCCTGACGGAGCAGGCGCAGGGCGAGGGCAAGCCGCCGGAGATCGTTGCGAAGATGGTCGAAGGACGGCTGCGCAAGTCGCTTGGCGAGATCACGCTACTGGGTCAGCCGTTCGTGAAGGATCCGGACGTCACGATCGAGAAGCTCCTGAAGGGCTCGAAGGCGGGAACGCCCCCAGCGGAAGTGACCGCGTTCGAGCGCTTCGAGGTAGGCGCCGGCATCGAAAAGAAGCAGGATGACTTCGTTGCCGAGGTGATGGCACAGGTCAAGGGAGCCACCCACTGAGGGTGTGCGGCTACCGAAGGCGCGCGCGGCGCCGCGCGCGCCGAAAACCCCGCCTAGCGCGGGGTTTTTTTCAACAATTCACCGGGGCGCGCAGCCCGGTTGCAGATCGAGGTTAGATAGCGATGAACGACGCACCCAAGCCGCGCTTCTCCAGAATCCTCGTCAAACTGTCCGGTGAGGCGCTGCTCGGCTCCGCCGACTACGGCGTGGATCCGGCCGTTCTTAAGCGCATTGCCGGGGAATTGCAGGACATCGTCGCGATGGGTGTGCAGACCGCCGTGGTCATCGGCGGTGGCAACATCTTTCGCGGCGCGGGGCTCGCCCGGGCGGGAATGGATCGCGTCGCCGCCGATCATATGGGCATGCTGGCCACCGTCATGAACTCGCTTGCCATGCAGGACGCGCTCGAGGCTTTGGGAATGTACGCGCGCGTCATGTCGGCCATTCGTATCAACGAGGTGTGCGAGGACTACATTCGCCGGCGGGCCATGCGTCACCTGGAGAAAGGGCGGGTGGTGATATTCGCCGCGGGCACGGGCAATCCCTTCTTCACCACCGATACGGCGGCGTCGCTGCG
>Ga0070665_100007759_pt1 | contig 10896 bp, 6 predicted proteins | sample KBSS13metaG_FD_65862 | JGI IMG/M metagenome (GOLD analysis project Ga0070665, IMG submission 65862) | Switchgrass rhizosphere microbial communities from Kellogg Biological Station, Michigan, USA - KBS S1-3 metaG | ecosystem: Host-associated > Plants > Roots > Rhizosphere > Soil ...
GAGTTCAGTGAGGAATTAAACTGGTAGGCCTTGGCCAGCGCTCCCGTGATGGTTTCGGCCGAAGCGGACAGCGGCGACAGCGCTGCCGCGGACAAGAGCAGGCACGCGAAGAGCCTTTTCATCGAAGATAAAGAAACCAACCCCATCTCCCCGTTCCCGTGAGCAGACGGCCAGTCCGCTCAGCAGATGTCGAATATGTGCCCCTCACCTCGGAAACGAATTACTTTCAACTATTGCCCAGATATCTTTGTTGATTCCTCTTATGGCCTCGATCGAGTCCTGCACTCTGTTTACTTCCTTATCGTCCAGTTCCTCGATCTTGCCGTACCTTACCTCGTCCTTTCCGTCGACGATGCGCATCAGCTGCGTGCTTGCGTGCGTCCCCGTTTCGTCGAACGAATAAATACAGTGGCTGTATTTGTTTCGCAACTTCGCCTGACGTGTAAGCTTTTCGGTAACGGTGAGAACCGCCTGGCGGCAGGCCGGCGACGTTTTCGGCATTTTCGCCAATCGTTCGACGAGTTCGACGCGCGCACGAGTTGTGTTCAGCGTCAGAAAGATGATGATCGCCGTTTCCTTGTCGACTTTTGCCAGACCGGCGATCAGATAGATCAACAAGCTCTCGGTGTTGGTCCATGTATAATTCAGTTGACCAACGAGGAGCAGGACTTCCTGAAAGCGAGGCATCATCGCCTCAGGGCGAGGACTGGGAGAGGCGCGGTGTCCTCAAACGTTCCGTCGCGCCATGAAAATTGTCCTTGCGCTCATGAAACACCGCGGCCGCCTCGGTCCTGTTGTGGGCGCCGAGCTTGGTGATGATGTTGTGCAGATGAATCTTGACCGTGTGCTCGGAAAGACGAAGCGTCGCGGCGATGATCTTGTTCTGCAATCCTCGCGCCACCATCTCGAGAATCTGAAATTCCCGATCGGTCAGCTCTCCCATCTCCTCGAAGCCCGCGCGGCTGCTCGCGGATTGATCGATCTCCGCGGATTGATCCGGAGCTTGGACCGCGAAGCCCTTGGCGTATGACTGGAACATGGCCAGTGGAAAATATTCCCCGCCACGAAGCATCAGCCTGATGACCGAAAGCCAGACATCCAGCTTGAGATCCATCGGCAGGACACTGCGCACGATTTTCAGATCGAAGACGTCCTGAACGGACACCGGCGCGCGGGCGTCATTTTGCACCAGGACGATCGGTGCGCCTGGATGAAGCCGCAAAAGACCCTCGGCATAGTTGTTGATTTCGTGCAGGAATTCCGTGTCGACCAATGTCAGGCAGACCGGGTGCTCGAATGCAGCACAGGCTGCTTCCAGCATCGGCACCTGTTCCACCGATATGGACGGAAATTCCCTCTCGATTGCGTATACCAGGCATTCCGGAAAGCTGTCGTTGGAAACGATTAGAAGAATCCTGCGCGACCAATGCTCCCCGATACCGTTACCCGCGGCGCCCCGCGCGTTCGCGACACTTGACATGGCTACCCCACCCTAGACCAGCAATATCGATTGATCAAAATCTCTTGTCGTTTCGCTCCCGAGGGCCTCAACCCCGCGAAACAGCTAGCCTTAACGACTTATACACCAATTTAGGGGCCGCTGATATAGTTCGGATGGGCTAGGGCAAATTTCCAGTCACGCTTCCCGACACCCTGCGGGATCCGTCGCAACGACCCGAGGCAGAACATGGCTCGACGCCGCTGATGGCCGATGCCGCGGTGTCGGCTCAAAGGCCTAGCCCGAACTGTCAGCTTACAATCCACCCTCCATGGCCACAGACTTTCCCGGTTCCAAGCAGGGAGTGGGGACCGTCCAGGTTTTGCCGCGACCCGGTGACCGGATCCTTAGATGGTCCGGCGCTTTGGTCACGAAGCCCCTGGTCAGGTCATCCCTCCCAAAATCACAGGGAGGTGCCAGAAAAATCATGACGACGACCGGATTGCGGACCTCAGTCCCCTCGGTCCGACAATCCATTCACCGCATCAAACGCAACGTCCGCGCAGAGCCTAAAACCGCGTAAGAGAAGAATGCGGTTCGGCAGTCGCGGCTTCACCAGAGGACAAGATCATGTCTCTCGACCTCGACAAGAACAACATCAACGCATTCGGTTTGCAGATCGTCGACAGCGAATTCGATATCGGTGACGGCGGTGGCGAAAACGAGAATACGAACCAGAACACCAACGAAGCCAAGAACGAAAACGAGAACGAAAACAAGGCCTCGAACGAGAACGAAAACAAGAGCGAGAACGAGAACCAGAACGAGAACAAGGCCTCGAACGAGAACGAGAACAAGAGCGAGAACGAAAACAAGAACGCGAACTCGAACGAGTCCAAGAACGAGAACTCGAACGAGAACAAGAACGTCAACGAGACCAAGGTCGACGTCGACGTCGACGTTGGCGTCAAGCTCGAAGGCGAGCTCGGAAATTCCGACGACGATTTCGCCGATATCTATGCCAACGGCGACATGAAGTTCGACACCATGATCAACAATAAGGACGGCAACGTCTCTTACGATCCTGGTGACGACGTCACGTTCAAGGACATCCTGAACAATTCGATGACCGGCGCCGGAACCAACACCGCGTCGATCATCAACCAGTCCCTGAACATGTATGACAACGACAAGCTCGACAACGCGACCGTCAAGAACGACGCCGATTTCAAGCTTGATCTGAATGCCAAGGGCGGCGACGCCAAGGCCGGTGACGGCATCTCGGCCGGCGGCGGCACTGCCGACGGTGGCGGCGACGCCAAGGCCAATGGCGGCGAAGGCGGCGATGGCGGCGACGCCAAGTCGGGCGACGTCGAAGCCGGCGACGGCAAGGGCGGCCTGGCGCTCAGCGCGGCAATTGGCGGCGACTCCAAGAGCGACAACAAGGCCGACGGTGGCGACTCCAAGGCTGGCGACGGCGACAGCGGCGATGCCAAGGGCGGCGAAGGCGATGGCGGCAACGCCAAGGGCGGCTACGGCGATGGCGGCAACGCCAATGGCGGCGATGGCCTCGGTCTCGGACTCGGCCTTGGGCTCGGGCTCGGTGTCGGCGCTGCGGAAGCAGGAGATGCCAAGTCTCAGGACGGCGGCGATGCCAAGTCGGAAGCCGGTGACAACAAGGCCGAAGGCGGCGATGCCAAGGCCGATGGCGGCGATGGCGGCGAAGGCGGCAACGGCGGCGACGTGACCGGCGGCGACGCAGGCCATGCAGGCGACGGTATCGATGCTTTCGTGCCGATCCTCACCTACGGTGAAGGCGGCAACGCCAAGGGCGACGCCGGCGATGCCACCGGCGGTGGCGGCGGTGGCGGCGGTGGCGGTGGCGGTGGCGGTGCCGACGCTGATGGCGGCAACGCCAAGGCCGATGGCGGCAACGCCCACTCCGATGGCGGCGATTCCGAATCCGACGGCGGCAATGCCCTCGGCGCAGGCTACGGCGCAGGCTGGGGCGCGGGCACCGGCGCGGGCACCGGTGGTGCTGGCGGCACGGGCGGCGACGGAACCGGCGGCGACGGAACCAGTGGTGACGGAACTGGCGGCGCAGCCACCAGTGGCAGCGCGACCGGCGGCGACAGCCTGGGCGGCCTTGCCCTGGCATTTGGCGGCGACGGCGGCAATGCGCTGAGCGGCGCCTGGGCCGACGGCGAAGGCGGCGACGCCAAGGGTGGATTCACCCTGGGCGGTGCCGGTGGAGCTGGCGCCGCAGGTGGCACTGCCACCAATGGTGCCGGTGGTACCGCAGGCGACGCAGGTATCTGGGGTTCGCACAATGGCGATGACGGTTACGTGACCGGCTCGAGCCATGCCTCGGCTGACGGCCTGATCGACGTCAGTGCCTTCAACCAGCAGATCGTGATGGGCGCCAACCTGCAGGAAAACCTGATCGACCAGACCGTGGTCGGTGGCGACTACCACAACACGCTGACCGGCGAGGACTCGGGCGACCACTCCGGTACGTGAATGATCGTGCACGCCTGATTTCCCAGGAAATCAGGACAGCTACGGACTGCGCGGAGTTTTCCGCGCAGTCCTTCTATCCGGGAGACATGCCGCCCGATCGCGCGCGAATGATCTCAAGATACGGAGGCTACCGTGTACGCCACGCAACTGGACAAGATTTCCGAGGCAATCTCGCATTTCATAGGAATGTTCGAGCTCTCGGTCGAGGAAGCACGGCAGCAGAAGTCCTACGACGAATTCAAGGCGGTCGAGGCCGCCAAGGAAGACAATACCGACCTTCCCAGCAGCAATGTGACCGTCAAGGCGCCCTACACGCTGGACGACTTCGATCCGCACGTTCCTTACATGGGGCTCAAGCCGGACCTGGTACTGACCACTGTCAGCTCGAGCTTCTGGTACACACCTCCGGAAATTCCGGAGGGTGACCATCTGAGCCTCGGCCATCATCGGTTTCATATTCCGCACCCGGCGGGCGCCGGCGGCGGTATGGTGCTGCCGCACATCGAACCTCCCGGTGCGGTCGCCGCTTTTATCAACCAGGAGATCCACCTGTCCGACAACGACTATGTCGCCGCCGGCGGACACGGCCTCACATTCATCCCGGCGGCCGACGACGGCAGCCATCTGGCCTTGCTGATGAACGCCGCGGCGGAGGTGTCGCCCATCGATGATGTGACGCTGCTGGGCTCGCCCGATGACATGGCGGCGGGGGTGGTCACCATAAGCGAACGGATCGAGGCCTACTGCGAGACCCCAAGCGATGACGCCAACGTTTTCGTCCTGCACGCGGACGCGTCTTCCGGCCCGATCGCGGGCACCTATGTCAACGGGCAACTGGTCGACGAGGCCGACGCGCCGAAAGCCGAGGACCACCTCAACATCCTCAAGGAACAGCAGCAGGATGACCAGGCCGCCAGCGACGGTCCGGACAAGGATGACTACAACACGCAGCCGGACTCCTCCGACTTCATGTCGGGCTGGGGCAACGGCCTGCTCAACCCTTCAGTCGAACTGGAAACCGGCGGCAACACGCTGATCAACTCCGCCGTGCTGACCAATAACTGGGCGACGGGTGGCGTCGTCGCGGTCGTCGGAGATAGCTATGAGATCAATGCGATCATTCAGATCAACGCACACTGCGACACCGATGTAGTCAGCTCCAGTCTGAACGGTTGGACGCTGGGCAATTCCCCGGACGAATGCTTCAACATCGCGACGTTCAAGCACATCGACCCGTCGGCCGGCAGCGAGGCGCCGACCCCAGCGGACGGTTTCCCGGCCGCCTGGGTGGTGACGCAGGTCACCGGCGACCTGATCATCACGAACTGGATCCAGCAGTACAGCTTCATGACCGACAACGACACCACGATCCTGTCATCGTCGGGCGCCCACATGTCAGTCAGCACCGGCGACAATACGGCAATCAACGACCTGTCGATCAGTGAGATCGGCCACTACTACGACCTGATCATCATCGGAGGAAACATCTATGACGCCAACATCATCCAGCAGCTCAACATTCTGATCGACAACGATCTCATCGGCGCCGTGGATGGGTTCGAGACATCTGGAGACGGCTCGTACTCGACCGCCGGAAACCTGCTCTGGAACGACGCGACGATCATCAATGTCGGCGGGCAGAACCATTTCGAGGCACTGCCGGCCTCCTATCTCAAGGCGGCGCATGATATGGCGGCGGGCAATGACGCCGGCCCTGGCGACATCCTGAACGACGAGGCCTTCCACGGTGTCGGTCACTTGCGGGTTCTCTACATCTCGGGCGACCTGCTCAACGTGCAATACGTTTCCCAGACCAACGTGCTGGGCGACAGCGACCAGGTCGCCCTGGCGATGAACCAGTTCGTCGCCGATCCCGAAGCGGAATGGACCGTCACCACCGGCGGCAACCAGGTGGCCAACTTCGCCGGCATCGTCGATATCGACGGGACCGACAAGACCTATGTTGGCGGCGAGCACTATTCGCAGGAGATCCTGATCCAGGCGAACATCATCTCGAGCGATCCGGAACTCGGCGGACAGAATCCGGACGCGCTGGTGAACGAAGCGGTCGCCTTCCTGGCCGACGACGGCTCCGACGATGCTCCGCAAATTGACCATCCAATCGCCCCGACGCCGGACCACGTCCAGGCTGACGGCATGCAGACACTATTGGGTTGATCTGAAATCCGGGGGGATATCATGACCGACGATCGCGACCTGTCCTGGGAAACATTCGCCGAAGACCTCGAAGCCGCCCTGCAAGAGGACGAAGGATCCTCGCAGAAGGCGAGTTCCGGGACGCCCGGCAAAACCCTTTCAAGCGCCTTGCGGCAACATGAGAGGGCTATCGACCGCACCATGCAGGCGATCGACACCGTCATCGGCCAACTGCACGACGTCACGGCACAGCCCGCCGCGAAAGACGGGCAGGATGGGGCTCCAGCCCAACCCCGCCAACAAGTAGCAGGACCTGCACACAGAGCCGCGCCCACCGCGGAACAGGCTACACCCCCGCCCGCAGCCTGCCAGACCAGGGTGGCACCGGCGGCCGGAGCAGCCGGGCCTCTGGCCATACCCGCCCGGCCTGCGTCCATAGAGAGCGGCGGCCAGTTCAGGCAAACCGCAACGCCGGCGGCCCCGATTGCGGCGCCACAGGCCGCGGCGGCGGAAAAGCCTTCAGCCGAGCCTGCCAGACCCGTCTTCGCCATGCCGCAGAAGCGCCCCGAAGACAAAGCCGTTCCCGGTGAACAGCCGATGAGGCATCCGATTGGGCCATTGAACCCGTCCAACGTCCTACGTTCCGACGCGGCGCCCACGGCCGCTGTCGCGTCAACACTGAAGGTGGTGCCCGCCACCGAAAAGGCGCCCGCTGCAGCCGCCAGCCAACCGGCCAGGCCGTCCAACGAGAGCACCGCTGAGAACCGGCCCACGGCGGCTCCCACCCCCGTGCCGGCTGCGCCGAGACCCCAGGCCGCGCCGACGCCTCCCGCGCAAGAACCAAGGGCAGCTTCGACACTGGAAAAGCAAGGCGCCGCAGCCGTACCGGCACCGGTGGCAGCAAAGCCAGAGCCGATGCAGCAACAGAGGGCTGGCGGACCCGAGGCCAAGACGGCTTCGCCCGCGGAAAAGCCAAGCGCTCCGGTACCACCGAAGCCGGAACCTGCGCCGCAACGGCCCGCCGAACCGCAGGCCAAAGTGGCACCCGAGACGCCTGAAAAACCATCGATATCCGAGATGAAGGACGTCCCCAAGGCGCCGGGCGTGATCACCATTGAAGGCGACACCGGTCCGATAAAGGCGAAGGACCCGGGCCAGGGCGGGTTGCCTCCGGTCAGCGACGACAACGGCCGGCGCGGCGGTGGTGGCGGCGGCGGTGGCGTCTTCCACAAGCGCCTCGGGCCGGTCGACTTCGGCGCTTCCCTCAAGGCCGGGTTGCGGGCGGTCAAGCAGAACCTCTTGATCGTCATGCTGTTCACTGTCGCCTGCAACATGCTGGTCCTGGCGATCCCGATCTACCTGTTCCAGATTTCGGATCGCGTTTTGACCAGCCGCTCCCCCGACACCTTGGTCATGCTGACGATCGTGATCGTCGGCGCGGTTGTCCTGCAGTCCATGTTCGACGCGCTGCGCCGCTTCATCCTGATGCGCACGGCGGTTGAGGTCGCGGCACAGCTGGGCGCGCCGATCCTCAGCGCCGCGGCCAGGGCCTCGCTGAACAGCAACGGAAAAGAGTACCAGGTCCTGGGCGACCTGCAGCAATTGAGGAGCTTCCTGACATCCGGCACGCTGCTGTCATTCCTCGACGCGCCGATGGCTCCCATCATGATGCTGGCGGTGTTTCTCATCCACCCGCACCAGGGCTTCATCGTCGCGGCCTCGGCTTTGATCCTGCTCGCGATTACCCTCCTCAACCAGCGCGCCACCGCGGCGGCGTTCAGCGAGGCCAATGCGCACCAGACCAAGGCCAACATCCATCTCGATTCGATGTCGCGCAACTCCCAAATCATCAACGCGCTCGCCATGATCCCCGAGGCGGTGAAGATCTGGGGCAAGGACACTGCCAACTCGCTTCGCGCGCAGGTGATCGCGCAGGACCGCAACATCATCTTCGCTTCGCTGTCGAAGGCAGTGCGGCTTCTGACCCAGGTGACCATGCTTGGCTGGGGCGCGCATCTTGCGATCGATGGCCATCTCACCGGCGGCATGGTGATTGCGGCATCGATCATCGCAGGGCGGGCGCTTGGTCCGATCGAGGGCGCTATCGAAGGCTGGAACAACGTCGTGCATGCGCGTGCCGCCTATGGCCGCATCGCGTCGCTGCTGCAGACGTCGCCGCTCAATTTCGAACGCTTGAACCTGCCGCGCCCGGAAGGCCGCCTCGACGTCGAACGGCTGCTGTTTGTGCCGCAGGGCACCAAACGCGTCGTGCTGAACGGCATCTCGTTCGCCCTTTCGCCGGGCGACTCATTGGCGATCATCGGCAATTCAGGCGCCGGCAAGACCACCCTGGGCAAGATGCTGGTCGGCTCGATCCTGCCGACATCGGGCAATGTCAGGTTGGACCTGATGGACCTGCGCAACTGGGATCCGCGCCAGTTCGGCGAGAACATCGGCTACCTGCCACAGGATGTTCAGCTGTTCCCCGCTTCGATCAAGGCCAACATCGCCCGCATGCGCGACGACGCGACCGACGCCGAGATCTATCAGGCCGCCTCGCTGGCGGACGTCCACGAGATGATCTCTACCCTTCCGCACGGCTACGAGACGTTCGTGGCCGCCGATGGAGCGCCGCTTTCCGGCGGACAGAAGCAGCGCGTCGCGCTTGCGCGCGCCTTCTTCGGCAACCCCCGGCTGGTCGTGCTCGACGAACCGAACTCGAACCTGGACTCGGCGGGTGACGCGGCGCTGGAACGCGCCCTGCAGCATGCCAAGGAGCACAAGATAACGGTCATCACCATCACCCAGCGGCCGTCCCTGCTGAAGAGCGTCGACAAGATACTGCTGCTCGTCAACGGCACGGTGGCCTTGTTCGGCATGCGCCAGGATGTCCTGCAGGCATTGGCGAACCGCGGGCTGAGCATCGAAGGCGGCTCGTTCGGCCATCAGATCCAATAGCGGGGACATTGAGATGACAGCCGACATCGCGAAAGTTCACGACATCCAGTGGTATTCCGAAGTGCCACGTTCGATCTGGAAACAGACCGTGTTCGGCCTGCTGCTCATCGCGGTGGCCTTCGGCGGCTTCGGCACCTGGGCTTTCACGGCGCCGCTGGCCTCCGCCATCATCGCCCAGGGCAGCTTCGTCGCCACCGGACAAAACAAGATCGTCCAGCATCTCGAAGGCGGCATCATCAAGGATATTCTGGTCAACGAAGGCGACCATGTCAGCCTCGACCAGCCAATGATCAAGCTCGACGAAACCGCCGCCCAGACCAACGCGCGGCAACTCTTTCTGAGAATGGCGAGGCTCGAGGCTATCGCCGCCCGCTTGAACGCCGAGGTGAAAGGCAGCGGTGAGATCCACTTCCCGGCGATCATCATGGACAACCGCTACGACCCGGAAATTTCGCCGATCATGGAGAGCCAGCAACTCAATTTCACCGCGGCCGAGAGCAAACGCGACAGCGATATCGCGCTTTTCGACCAAAACATTAAGGCCATGCAATTCCGCAACGAGGGCATTGACGAGCAGATCTCGTCGGTCAGGCGGCAACTGCAATTCCTCAAGGAAGAATACCAGGGCAAGCAGAAGCTGCTCGATCAGGGCCTGATCCGCGGCACCGAGGTGAAGGCGATCCAGCGCGCGATGGCAGACGCTGACGGCCAGATCGGCAAGATGGTGGCGGAAGTCTCCGAGAACCGCGAGCAGATCGTCCGTTTCGACCAGCAGATCACCCAGACCAAAGACACCTATCGGCAGGCGGCGCTGCAGGAACTGCAAAGCCTGGAAGCCGAACTGGACGCGGTACGCGAGCAGTCGCGGGAAGCGGAGAACGTGCTTAGCCGCGTGACCATCAATGCTCCCGTGCCGGGCACCATCATCCGCATGTACTACCACACCGCCGGCGGCGTCATCGAGAGCGGCAAGGCCATCCTCGAGATCCTGCCTTCGGACGTGCCTCTGGTCATTGAGGCTCAGGTTCCGCGCACCGATATCGACAACGTCAAGGTCGGGCAGAAGGCTTCGGTAAGGCTGATCGCGCTCAACCGGCGCACAACGCCAGTTCTGGAAGGCGAGGTCTACTACGTGTCTGCCGATGCCTTGCCTGAAATGACTGGGCCCACGCCCAGGGAAGTCTATCTGGCGCGCGTGCGTCTGCCGGTGAGCGAACTGGCAAGGGTGCAAGGCTTTTCGCCAACGCCAGGCATGCCGGCCGAAATCATGGTGCAAGAGCGTCCACGGACATTCTTCAGCTACCTGACAAAGCCGATCGCCGACAGCATGGCCAGGGCATTCATGGAACAGTGAGTTTGGCAGCAAGGGAACAAGTTCGGGGGAACCATGCATATCGATGTGATCACCACGCGGGAGGGTATGAACGGGCTGAGGCAGAACTGGGATGACCTTTACGAGAAGGACCCCGAGGCCCAGTTCTTCCTGTCCTGGACGTTCCTGTCTTCCTATGTTCGCCGATATGAAGACGCATGGACCGTTCTGGCGGCCCGAGCCGGGCCGGCAGGCTCGCCCTATGTCGCGCTGCTGCCGTTGCGGCTGCGCACCAGGCTGAACAAGAAGACCGGCTTTTGTCACAACGAGATCAATATGGCCGGCAACTACGCTGCCGACTATTCGGGCATTGTTTGCGCGCCGGGATATGCCGAGCGCGCGATTCCGGCGCTGGCAAGACATCTGCTGAAGATGAATTGGGCCAGGCTGCACCTTGAAAATATTCGCATGTCGGAGAAGCGGCGGCGCCTGCTGCGCGACAATCTCGTCG